>Ga0101941_1000044_pt1 | contig 351869 bp, 317 predicted proteins | sample DewCreD2012metaG_3_FD_75242 | JGI IMG/M metagenome (GOLD analysis project Ga0101941, IMG submission 75242) | Hot spring sediment bacterial and archeal communities from British Columbia, Canada, to study Microbial Dark Matter (Phase II) - Dewar... ... | reverse complement strand
AATAATCTAATACATATTTTACCATAGGCATATTCGATTGGGTATGTTTATTTGATTGCATCTTATATTATGTTGAAGATACATTTTACTAGATTCACTTGACTTTGATTAGCTGGTTTATATGATGACCCTGACTTCTTCGATTAACTTTCAATCACTTCTCTTACAAAATCAGATATTCTAGAATATTCATAGTCTGGTTTTAATAAAAACTCACTACCATGAGAATTGTGCAACCAGTTGACACCGACGGTCTTCACGTTTGCTCTCGTCCCAGCTTCAATATTTGCATTACTATCACCTACAAATACAGTTTCTTTGGGCGAACATCCTAAGATATTCATGGCTTTTATGATTCCTTCTGGATGAGGCTTTGGATCAACAACATCATCTCCAGTAATAGAGACTTGAAATAAGTCATATGGAAACAAATGTTTCAGAGAGATATCGTAACTTCTCCTTGCCTTTCCGGTCACAACTCCTGTTAAGATTCCTTTCTTGTGAATTAGGCTAATTAATTCATGGACATCTCTGTTCATGCTCACTAAATTCTGATGTTCTCTTTCGTAATAGAGGTAGTAGTCATTAATCGCTTCATTTATATGTTTCTCATTTAATAAATTCTGCTGAATGATGCCAACTTCAGATGGTCCAAACATTGCAATTATCTCTTGATTGGATAGAGTTCTATTATCATATTTATTAAAAACTTCTTGAAATGCATAAAAACAAACAGGTAATGTATCCGCTAAGGTTCCATCAAAGTCGAACAATATAGCTTTGTACCTCAATGATTCCACCCTCTAATAATTATTTTTCGAGGCTTTCATATAACGTCTTTTCTGCTTATTTCGCAAAAGGTGCGAAAAAGTGGTGGATTTGCGATATTGTGTTTATTTGTGGAGTATACCAGATTTTGGGTTATTTGCGAATAAAAATATTCACCTGCCGTCATCTCCCTTGTATTCCACCTCGTTGCAGCTTTACTTGTTCTGTTACATCATTCTTTCAATACAACATTCGCCTCACGCCATCCTCCATAATTTTCCGCAACAAAAAAGGACCTCCTACCATTCTCCTAATTCAGAAAATAGTATAAAGTCCCCGATGCTTTCGGATCGCTATTGGTCACTAGTATATCATACTTCTTGCTCGTATATTCTTGTGCGTTCATCATTCAGGAGATAACCATCACCTATATGCGTCCAGCCCGTTCTCTCATAATAGCCAGTTAATTCTGTACATAAGTAAAGTCTTCGGTAGCCGCGAGCCCTAGTTTGCTTCAATGCGTCCTTCTGCAGTAATGCTCCGAGTTTTTCCCCTCTATACGCAGGGTCTACAAACAAACAAGCCAACCACGGGGTTAGATCCTGCCTACTATTCAGCTCACTTCTCAGCAATGCATACGAACCAATAATTTTAGTATTGTCCATAATAATATAGAATCTAGGCACGTCACTATCAGTCTTGCACGATTGCCCGATACAATCCTTGTAGAACTGATAATTCGAATCTGAGCCCCATTGCTTCCAATAATAATGAACGACATCATCGAGTAACTCTTGCTTATCTCTTATATCAAATAGGGCATACATGAAGCACTCTCCTTGGTTGCAACAATTGATTAATAATTAAAAAATGAAAGATAAATAAGTATGACAAAGACAACTGGTATTAATATAGCCACCGAGCTGATTATAATAGCAATGATGCTGGGTTTTCGGTCTGTTTTTAAGTTTAGAGTTCCAAGAACAATACTGATTACTGCACACACAATTGCGAGTGGCGGGAAGACGATTAACAGTACAATGGAGATAACCCCCAAGATTAATGCAAGCTTTGCGTTGGTTCCCATAGTAAACTTACCTCTCCTATTCGATAATACTCCTTCATCAGCTTCTAAGTCATATCCGTCTTTCTACTTATATATTCTAAACGTTCACTACCGATTCCGATACCGTCCCGGTGTCAGTCCAACGGTCTGACGGAAGAAGCGGCAGAAGTGCGCGCTGGATGAGAATTTCATTCGCTGAGCGATTTCTTCTATAGTATAGGGTGTGTCCTGCAGCAGCAGCTTGGCTTGGCGGACGCGCAGGTTGTTCAGGTATTGACGGGGTGACATGCCGTACACCTTCTTGAAGCAATCACTGAGATAGGAACGATGTACGCCAAGGTAATCAGCCAGCTCACCGATCCGCATCTCAGCGGGTATGTTCTTCTCCATATGATAGGCGGCCTCTCGGGCAAGATTCATCTGTGTAGGGTGGACGCGAATGGTAGCGGTTCGTTCAGCCTCACTGACGATCGATTGACCTAGAATACCAATAAACTCTAATAATCGCGATTGGACACGGAGCAGCATCAAGGATTGACTAATTCCTTCGTCCGCTGAAGCAGTATTCGAAAGTTGGCTATCTTGAGCTAACACATCACCGAATTCCACTAAGAATCGATCCACCCATACGGGAATGGAGATTAATTGTCCATCAACCGTTGCCAGACGCAATAATGGAGAATCCATCAGCTGAAAGGCGGAATGAACCTGCTCAGACTCTACATCGAAATGAAAAACAAAAAATTCCGTCGTCCCCTCCACCGGCTCTGTTCGATGATAGGTGCCCGGCTTCACGATGACAGCATCGCCCGTTTGCAGCTCATAGAACTCCCCATCGATCCACATCCGCAGTGAGCCAACCGCACAGTACTTGAACTCGAGAAGGTTATGACGATCATCCCCATACGACCACCCACGCTCGACTTTAGCATAATGAATGTGGGTTATTCTTACTGCACTGTATAAGTTATCCCTATAAAACCTTCTTTCCACGACACACGCTCCAGATAAACGACATAAGTATAATTTAACATAACATTTGTCGGATGATAACATTTCTTTTTCGTGTTAGGGTTGATGTACATACAAGTACTTATAGGGAGGATTTATTACTAATGGCAATCATACAATTTCCTGAAGGCTTTCGTTGGGGAGCTGCAACTGCTTCGTACCAAATAGAAGGTGCATATAATGAAGGTGGACGAGGTCCATCTATATGGGATACGTTCTGTGCTACACCCGGTAAGGTGAAGGATGGCGACAACGGTAATGTGGCTTGCGACAGCTATCATCGTTATGAAGAAGACATTGCAATTATGAAAAATTTGGGTATCTCCGTTTACCGTTTCTCTGTAGCATGGCCTCGTATAGTACCCGATGGTGACGGTGCGGTTAATCAGGAAGGACTAGATTACTATCATCGTTTTGTAGATAAGCTAATCGAAGCTGGTATCGAGCCTTACTGCACGTTATATCATTGGGACCTGCCACAAGCGCTAGAGGATCAAGGCGGCTGGAACAATCATAAGACGGTCGACGCTTTTGTTCGTTATGCAGAAATTATGTTCAAGGAGTTTAATGGCAAAATAAAACAATGGATCACCCTCAATGAACCGTGGTGCTCCTCCTTCCTATCCAATTATCTTGGCGTACATGCTCCAGGTAATAGGAATCTACAGCTTGCTGTAGATATCGCACACAATCTACTCGTCGCTCATGGTTTAACAGTAAAGTCTTACCGCAATCTTGGCTACGATGGTCTAATCGGTTATGCACCAAACGTTACTTGGCTTGACCCTTATAGCAGCGATAATCAACAGGATATCGATGCGGCTGCGCGAGAGGTTGCTTGGTTCGTGGAGTGGTTTTTTGACCCAGTGTTCAAGGGCGAGTATCCGGCATTTATGGTCGATTGGTTCAAGTCAAAGGGCGTTGAGCTGCATATCCAGCCTGGTGATATGGAAGCGATTAGTCAGCCGATCGATTTTCTTGGAATTAATTATTACACAGGTCATGTATGCCGTTATAAGGAGGGTGGCGGGCTCTTCGATAGCGAGTTAATTGAGCTAGGCTACGAACGGACCGACATCGGATGGCCGATTTATGCGGAAGGCTTCAATAACATACTTCAGTATATCACCAAACGATATGGCGCAATTCCAATGTACATCACCGAGAATGGTGCATGTTATAATGATGAGCCGGAGAATGGTCGTGTGCAAGATACGGGACGTATTGAATACTTGAAGAAGCATATCACACAGGTGAATCGTGGCATTGCCTCTGGCGTGAATATGAAGGGCTACTTCACTTGGTCGCTATTAGACAATTTCGAATGGGCTGAAGGCTATACAATGCGTTTTGGACTTGTCCACGTCGATTACAATAGTCTAGTAAGGACACCCAAGGACAGCTTCTATTGGTACAAGAAGATCATCGCGAACAACTGGTACGAGGTATAACCTACGTCAGCAGCCCGGACAATTTGTCCGGGTTGTTCTTTTGTTCCGCCGAATTATATAAGCCGTTTATATAAGACGATAGAAATTATCCGCAGCTGGCGACAGATCGTCCTCCTCACGAAGATAAGCAGCGATCTCATTGGCCATCCCCACTACCTCATCAACATGCACACGGGCAACCTCCCCACGCTCCACATAATCCTTAACCTCCAACGCCGATACAAAAATAGTGCCATACCCAGACATAACAGTACGTATCGTCTCATTCAAGCCGCTCATCTGAAGTCCAATATGTGGGGGCTGATGCCCATGCGATCGGAATAAAGCAAAAAGCCGCTCCCTCATCGAGCTCCCTTCCTCCCTTACGATAAAAGGCAGCTTTCTAAGCTCCCTTAAAGTAACCGATTTGTCTGCTAGGGGATGCTCCTTATGCACAATAAACCATAGCGGGTCTCTTTTTATTATTTTCTTACTAAGTCCCTTTGGCTCAGCTGCTCCTCCTCCGATAACCGCGATGTCCGACTCATAATGCTGGAGTAACTGGAAGGCCTTCTCCGCATTAGCTGTTATTAGCTCTAAATCGAGTAACGGATACAGGAGCTTGGACTCCGCCAACGCTTCGGGCAACAAATAATTGGCCGGCAAATAAGTCGCAGCAATCGTTACCTTCCCCGCTTGGCCACTATTGTACTTCGATGAGTACCTACGCACATCCCGTTCAATACCCACAAGCCTGCGAGCGATCTTCGCGATTTCCTTGCCTGCCGTTGTCAGCACTACACCTCTACCTTTGGGCTCCAAAAGCTTTACATTCAGCTCTTCCTCCAGCTTACGAACCTGCATCGTTACTGCGGGCTGGCTAATGTATAGTATCTCTGCAGCGCGGGTGAAGCTCTCCATATAAGCAACGTAGTGGAACACCTTTAGGCCGTATAGATTACTAACATTTTTCATAGCTGGCGCCCCTCTTTACAATGTTGAGATAATTTGAATAATCTTTGTTGTAACAATTTTGCGAATTAATTTTCGGATGATCTCCGTTGTAATAATTTTTTAAGTTGATTTTTGGATGATCTCCGCTGTTACAAATTTCGAGTTAATTGGATTTTCTCCGTTCTCCGTGGTTATTTATAACATCTTCCGACGCCCGAGGGTACATATGTTTTATTTATTCTTTATTAAACTCATAAGTTTTTCTTATGTTAACATAACATATCGATATTATACCTTATAGGTTTTTACAATTACAATAATGACATATCCCAGCCTCCCGGCTCAACCATCTTTATTATCTTCATCATCTTCATATCTCTACATCTCTATCATCTCTATCATCTCTATCATCTCTACATCTCTACATCTCTACATCTCTATCATCCCACATCAATATAAGGAGGAACTATATTATGGCAACAGTAAGTATACAATGCTTCACGTGCGGCCTCATTCATTCGTCTTCATATACAGCAATGAGCTGTAAGGTTTGTGGCGGTTTACTTGAGGTTAAGCATCATTGGCAACATGGCGATACAAATACGGATACGGATACGGACAAATTGAAGGCAATATTCCAAGCTCGTCTTGGGGAGCGTATGGGCCCTATGGCCAGTGGGGTTTGGAGGTATAAGGAATTAATATGCCCTGACCTGCCAGATGAACAGATTGTGACAAGATATGAAGGGAATACCGGATTGTACAACGTGAAGGCAATTGAACAATATGTAGGTATACGAAAAGCGTGGGTGAAGGCTCAGAGTGAGAATCCCAGTGGATCCTTCAAGGATAATGGCATGACTGTGGCGGTCTCGATGGGGAAATCCTTAGGCTATACGAAATTTGCTTGCTCATCTACAGGTAATACCTCTTCCTCTCTTGCCATGTACGCAGCATGGGCAGGACTAGAAGCACACGTCTATATCCCTGATAAAGCCGTATCTGCCAATAAAATCTTACAAACATCAGCCTATGGAGCACAGCTTGTTAAGATTCCAGGTAATTATAACGATGGACTGAATTATCTAGAAGCTCATAGCGATCAACTCGGACTCTATTTGTGTAACTCTGTAAACCCTTGGCGCATTGAGGGTCAGAAATCCATCATTATGGAGATCGCTCAGTCCTTCAACTGGACACTACCGGATTGGATCATCATTCCTGGAGGAGCTCTAAGTAATGTATCCGCACTTGGCAAAGGATTAATGGAACTGTTCGAATTAGGCTTTATCCGACAATTACCACGGATTGCTGTGGTTCAAGCTGAGGGCGCTAGTCCCTTTCATCGGATGATACAGAGTGGGGCAACAACATTAACTGCAGAAATCAATCCCTCTACGAGAGCTAACGCCATGAATATTGGTCAGCCACCAAGCTGGCCGAAGGCGCTGCAAACCTTACAACAAACAAACGGAGTAACGGTTTCAATAACTGATGAGGCGATTCTATCCGCGAAGATCATCGTTGATCGTTGCGGGATCGGCTGTGAACCAGCATCTGCAGCTACTGTTGCCGGACTCCGTCAGCTAGTATTAGACGGTGTCATTGATAAAGACTCTACGGCAGTGTGTATTCTTACTGGTCATCTATTGAAGGACACCGAAATTCTACAGGAAGCTATATATACTCACTTGGCTGACGCTCTAGCTCCTCCAATAGGCTCTTAATTTCTGCCTTAGGAATATGCTCTCCGATTAACACCAGAACGTCAGGTGTTTCCTTCTTTGGTGTTATTCTTAGATAATCAGTCTCTCGATAGGCATATTGGAATAGGAATCGACTATCTGCAGGCGTATCGGTAAATCGCAGCACACCCTTCGCTCGATAAACGGAATGAGGCAGCTCACCAATGAACTGTTCAAACCGCACACTATCTACCGCCCCCGCAAAATAATGCGTATAAACCATCACATGATCATGTGAATGATGTGTATGGCTGATAAGTAATTCATGAGCGTGGTGGTGCTCGCTGTCCTGTGCATGATCGTGCTTGTGATGGTGACCACTTTCTTGTACATGATCGTGCTTGTGATGGTGATCACTCTCTTGTACATGGCCAACTTCATCGTGTTTATGTTCGTGGTTGCTTTTGTGGATGTGGTCCGATTCGTGACCCAGCTGAATTACTGCATCCTCAGGGTCTGGATCGAGCAGTGCGGGATCAATATCACATTGAATAGTTCCAATTAGACTGGCTGTTGAGTTATGATCACGAACGATCCTCTGCAGCTCCGCATATTCGTTTGATTCCACCATATCCAGTTTATTCAGTAGTATGATATCGGCACAACGGATTTGCTCGAGCATTAGCTTGTAGGTTTTTCCAACACCCTTGGCAGCAAGCTCCAAGAGGTGGGGTCCATCCACGATAATGACTACGCGTTGGAGATGTATTTTGCTATATAATGAAGCTTCTGTTACACCATCTATCAATTCCAGCGGATTTGCAGCTCCGGTTGATTCTATAAGAATAATATCCGGGTCCTCTTTCTCCACCAGCTCCATAATAGTAAAGCTTAAGTCCCCACGAATGGTACAGCATATACAGCCACTAAGCATCTCAGCCATTGGGATATTCTCATCGATCATCAATCCATCCAGGTTTACATCACCGAGTTCATTCATGATGACGGCAACCTGCTGGTCCTTGCTTTTATAATATTCAATCCATTTAGTTAAGAGCGTCGTCTTTCCACTTCCAAGAAAACCAGAGATAACCACGATTGGAGTTACCTTGTTCGTTTCATTCATCTTATTCACTTCACTTTCAATTCAATGTCATACGTTGATATTAATTAGGAGATAGGAGTATGATGTAATAGAGTCACACCATTTAGAGATTTACTATTATTCTAACTTTTCAGGAGGTATCTCATGAGTAACAACAACTATGCTAGCGAAGGACAATATCAAGGAGAGCCAGCCGTATTATTGGGTTACGGTTCCTATTCAGCAGTCATGCTGCCCGGAATTGGAGGGAATTTAATCTCGTTTCGTGATGAGGTGAATAATTACGCGATTCTTCGCGAGCCTACGGCTGAGGAATGGACTAGCTTCGTAGAAAGACCAATGGTTCATGGTATTCCTGTGCTATTCCCTCCTAATCGTTATGACAACGGGAAGTTCACATTCAATAATAAGACATACTCATTCCCGATCAATGAACCACAAACCAATAATCATTTACATGGCTTCGTTTATAACTGCCCTTGGGAAACCGTGGAATATGGCTGTACTGATGATAAAAGCTGGGTAACGGTTCGCGTCCGTTTTGACCAGAGTCACCCGAGCTTCGTTCATTTCCCACATGAATTTACCCTAACGAACACCTATACGCTAGATGATAACGGTCTTAGCCAATACTTTCATGCGATTAATGATGGCAGTGAAGCATTACCCTTTATGCTTGGCTTCCATACTAGCGTGAATGCACCATTCGCAGGAGGAAGCACAGCAGCGGATTTACAATGCCTATTCACGCTAGACAATCGCTGGGAGCTCTCCGAGAGGATGCTGCCTACGGGTAATTATCAGCCACTGTCTCCATCTGAACAACAACTGAAGGATGGCGTTGGGAATCCATATGCAGCAGATATGGACAATCATTATACGGCTTTACCTCAGAAAGGCATCAACCAAATGACTTTAACGGATACCAAGGCACAGAAACGTCTAGTTTACGATGTTGGCTCGAAGTACAAGCACTGGATGATCTGGAATAATAAATCCAATGGTGCTTACTTCTGCCCAGAGCCACAAACGAGCCTTGTGAATGCCCCTAATTCCCAACTGCCTGCCGAGAAGACTGGCTTATTCGCACTTGAGCCTGGTCAGCAATGGTCAGAAACAAGTCGAATGTATCTTGAGTCTATCTGAGTTGAAATCACTACAGACAAACGAATAACGCAACAAGTGGCGCAATAGTGTAGTCAATAGACTACGTTATTGCGCCATTATTTGCGCTTGGAGCTTAGTTACTATTTGGTTTCTCCCACCATACGGTTCGTCAAGGAGCCTAGCTTTTCGATCTCAATTGTCACCTGATCTCCATCCTGTAGGAATACCTGCTTATCCAGAGGATAGCCCATAACTACACCCGCTGGTGTACCCGTGAAGATGATATCCCCTGGGTATAGCGTCATATGCTGAGATGTATAGCTAACGATCTCTTCTACGTTAAAGATCATATCTGCGGTATTCGAATGCTGTCGAACCTCACCATTCACAATACACTTGATGTCAAGATTGTTCGGATCGCCCACCTCGTCTGCCGTCACTAAGTAAGGACCTATCGGACCAAAACCATCACAGGTTTTGCCGAGCAGCCATTGCTGTGTCCGCTTTTGCAAATCTCTTGCCGACAAATCATTCCCGTTACAGTAGCCGAATACATACTTCAAAGCGTCCTCTTTAGCCACATACTTGGTCACTGCGCCAATGACAATGACAAGCTCAGCTTCGTAGTCTACCTTCGTGGATACCTTCGGTAGGGATACATCATGACCATGGCTATTCAACGCGTTATTAAATTTATTAAAAAGTATAGGATAATCCGGAATAGGCGAATTTGTTTCTTCAGCATGCTTGCGATAATTCAAGCCTACACAGATCATTTTGTTCGGATGTGTAACACACGGACCTATCGTTAACGACTTTTCCTCCAGAAGGCACTTTGCAAGCACCGCCTTGTCCGCTAACACTTGCTCAATTAAGCTATGTAGCCCATCAACCGCGGCTTGTCCACCCTCTATGATAGCATGAATCGAAGACAAGCTTAGTGGATCTGAACCTGATCTCTTATCCCCTAATGCGCTTGCCGTAGCTTGAATATCGATAACTCCTTGATCCACACGGACACCTAGTGCCCAACCTTGCTCGCCCATAAAGTTAAGTAGCTTCATTATTGTTGTCTCTCCTTATAAAGTTTTTTGAAATACCCAATATTAATCCTACCACAAATCGTGAAGAGAATGGATTCAATAATAAAAAAAAGGAACTCCATGAGTCCCTTCTTTCCGATTATCGTACTCCTCATTTACTAACGACTGTATCTCCTGCTGGTCTTTATTCCATTACTCTTGTGGTGCACTTTTTGGCGACCTTTAGTACGAGACAGCCTCACCTGTTCCGTCGGTAGCTGTTGCTCCTGAGCTTGAAACATCTCGTATAATCCCTTCCACATTGGAGACAACTGTGAGAAAGATTTATAAAGACCTTGCATCTGATTCATCGTTTGCACCATTTGTTGCATACTTGTATTAAACTCATTCATGAAACGTCCGAAGTCATTCATCGATCGCCTCATCCCTTCACCTTGTTTGTATAATATATTATGAATTATCGTTTATGCATGTTAAACAAATGGGCTAACTATATATCACTGTCACTATCCAAGCCCAGAACTCATACTATAAACCAAACGCTAAAGGAATGATTCGATTGACACATATCAACAACATTTTTAACATAAGGATCAATAATATATCGAGCAATGGGTCGGTCAATTTTGGTAATGTCATTATAAAGGGCAATTCCGCGAATGACCCTGATGTCATTGATCAGTCTCAAACGCAAGTATAAATGAAATGAGGGGAATCCACTATGCTTCATAGGAATAATTTATATAATATACGGATAAATAACATCTCGGGCAACGGCACTCTGAACATGGGAGACGCTATTCAGAAGGGACATTCCGCCAATTCTGAAGGAGTTGGTGGTCAGACTATTGTAGGGGATGAACACCTATCTCCAGTCACTCACGATTATAATATGAATTTCTATAATGATCCTGATATCATCGATCAACCGCAGAAGCAAGTTTAAGCTTGATCAGTTTAGGCTTGATCAGAGAAGGGTGCGCTAGGTTATGCTTACTATTAATATTAATAAGCTTGAAGTGAATACGATTAGTAACATTGGTTCACTGAATATTGGCAAGGCGATTGTATGTAATAATCGTGCTACATCCAAGGTGATTTCTCCTCCAACTGAAGCCATAGTTCCAGCTGAAGTCATAGCTCCAGCTGATTCTATCTCACCTTGGCCTGTAATCCCACCTGCAGAGGTTGCGCCACCTGTTCCTGCCACACCAAGTGCTCCTTTTATTCAAATTAACCCAGTGACTCCTCCCACTACCCCAATATTATAAGTTGCTCCACCCACTCTATGAAGAAGTGAGGTCTGCACATGCAACAGCCCGTACATCCTTACTATCTCCATGTAGAGAGAAATCTCCAAGCTCTATGGGACCATTGAGAATATTAATTACAAAATTCAGGAGCTGAGCGTCCAGTAATTATCAGGCACATTGAATATCGGTATGTCAGCCTTAACAGACCCCGAGGAGATTAGAAAATGGCTGAATACCGAAGAGGATGCACCTAATGATGCACCCGATTTAACTCAGCAACCCTATTCCTATGAGGAGCCTAATGTGGAACCCTAATCCTTACCATCCTTAAGCCCTTTTATCTCCTCATCTGTAATTTTTGATTCGCCATAACGAGCTTTGTTGTATAAATCTATTAGTCGGCTTGGTAATGGGAGCTTAGATTGTAGAGCCTGTAAGTCTCTTTCGATTTCCAGCGGTGTCTGACTTTTCTGGAATTCATAACCCTTCTTTATCGCCGTCTGTAGGGTCTTTCTGTACAAATATCGCACTCGGCCCTCGTTATCTTGAGGCTCGGACTGACCCTGTCTCCGCTCAACCAATCCACGTAACCAGTGACCAAGCTTGGGAGCTTCGAGCTTCTCCTCCTCATCCGAAAAACCGACCTGCAGCTCCCGAGTTATCTTAGCCGTTGAAATCAGTCGAGAGATCAATGGCTTGAGTAATTTAACAATAATGAGGTATACAATGACAATGGCTAATAAGAGTATAATTACATAAGCCGCATAATATAGAATTAAATCTAGAAACTTTGCTAGAGCAGACGGCTCTCCTGCTGGTTCATTCATCCCACCCACATTCTCGAGCTGTGGCTCTAACGGTATGGGCTCTTCCGTTTGAGGCTTTGACAAAAATTGATTCAACCATTCGAACAAACCTCGTAGCCATGCTTTCACGATTTGAAGTAATCGGTCGATATTGATGACCATGAATATGATGATTACGACTACACTTATCCCGAAACGATTTGCTCTAAGTACATTCTGAGCAATAGTTTGCCCCACTTTTGTGTTCTGAGAAGCCACCTCTAGCTGTTTGTAGTTAAACGTAAAGAGAGCATGGAAGATACAATACAAGCCTGCCCAATATAGGAAAGGAGAGTATATCTTTAGAGCTGGAAAGAACATAAAGGCAATGGGTACAACAAAATAGACACTTATACTGATAATATAAGCATTATTATTGAATAATTCATTCCAAGAGGTATAACGGAATCGATAGCCTCTTAAGACTGCCACGATAGCGAGAATGGTTAATGCTAGACTATGATAACTGAAGCCACCAATAGCCACGGATACAATAACTGCAGCCATTAAGCACACTAGCCATTCCAGGTACCTTACTAGATTGTATCTTCCAAGTGCAAATCCCAATAGGTAGCAGATAAGTATTCCAGCAAGTGTTATAGCTAACTCTGCGCGCACTAGGAAATGATTCCACAATAGAATAAGGGGAAAGTAATAAAGCATCTCGTTACAAGCCTGTATGATCGTGGTGACCCAAGCATTCTTCTTCATAGGACAGCTTCCTTTCTCACGAGATCATCCTTCTCTAGTGATAGCAGTTGCACGCTGTGACCCTTTGCCGCTAATCGGTCCATATAGTCAGCCATTACCGGTGTCATATGTGTCGATATGATGATATAATCGTTCTTCTCCGAGCTATCAGCGAGCTCCTCCTCTAACATGGAATGAAAGGCGATCTTCCGCTTCATCTGTAAACGAGACATCGCACCAAGAATTGTCATCAAATGTTCATTCCCCCCATGCGAAGGGATCCTTATGGTAGCAGCTGTTCGTTCTAAGCTGTGTGCATTATGACCAAAGCCCGCGGTCATACCTAGGGATATGGCATTGGTAATAATCGTAGCCGCATAGGCAATACCCTTCTCAATTAGCGCCTCATCGGTTACGATATCCCACATTGCTTCCGTAACTTCGACATTCAATAGCACGACTAATCGATGGTCTGCCGTAAAATCTCGTTGATATACCTGGATTTGACCTGTACGTGCAGTAGCCTTCCAGCTGATCTGATTCATTCCATCCCCATAACGATAATCTCTCACCCCAGAGATAATAAAGGGATCGTCGACAATCCATCGACGGACAGAGATATCACCTTGCCAATTATGCGAAGGTAGAGGGACCTCTTGCATCGGTATAATAGCGGGATAAACAATTAATTCCGCTTGTAGATTTATTTTGCGTGATTGTGTTCGGATTCCTAATAAATCTCCGGCTGTCATAACCACAGATTCCAACCGATATATCCCCCGCTTCATACACCGAACCTGATGTCTTCGACGGATACGTCGGTACGGGAATAAAGTGAAGAAGCTCTTATGGTGCTGAGACCTCTCTCCTTGGTCAATGTCTATTCCCGTTACACCATGAAATTGTAGGCTAGCATCGATCGTCGATTCCATACGCAGCCAAATAACCGGTAGAGGCTTCCTATTCGCGATGACCTCAACAATCTCTATCGTATCACCTACGTACGCTGACGATCTATTGAATTCACGTGTATAGCTCACACGCTTTAATGCAAATCCGCCCATAACAAAGCTCTGAAAAACTAGGATTGCAGCGCATATCATAATGACCCATGTAATTCCCATAATATCCGCTACACCGTCCCAATTTCCTGTTCGGTAGGTACGGTAATCGAATACAATAAACGCTGTATGAGCTGCTCAGCCTCGTTTGCTTGGGATTTATATTTATTCTTCAATAATAAACGATGCGCTAGTACCGGCCCTGCCACTGCCTTAATATCATCAGGTAATACATAGTCCCTATCTTGGATAATTGCCCAAACCTGGGCCGCTTTGAGTAAAGCTTGTGTCCCCCTTGGACTTATACCCAATGCGATTTCGGCATGTGTTCTGGAGGCTTCCGCAATCATCACAATGTAACGTAATAAATCGTCACTAATCTTGACACGACTAGCCGCTTGCTGAGCTGCAATCACTTCATCTCGTTCTACGACGGGAGATAAGGTATGTATAGGGTTATTCAATTGGAATCGTTGTAAGATGCCAAGTCCCTCTTCTGCATTCGGATAGCCCATCTTGATCTTCATCATAAATCGGTCCAGCTGCGCTTCTGGCAACGGGAATGTACCCTGGTTATCGATTGGATTCTGTGTAGCCATAACCATAAAAGGCTGTTCAAGTCGATGGGTAACTCCGTCAATACTGATCTGCCGCTCTTCCATACACTCTAGTAAACTGGATTGTGTACGCGGTGTCGCACGATTGATCTCATCAGCTAGAACGATATTCGCGAACAATGGACCGGGTCGAAATTCGAATTCGCCCAGCTTTTGGTTATAAAAATTAATGCCACTAAGATCAGATGGTAGTAAATCGGGGGTAAATTGAATACGCTGGAAGGAGCAGTTCATCGATTTCGCAAGTGTTTTGGCTAGCATCGTTTTACCTGTTCCTGGGACATCCTCTAACAGTACATGACCCGAGGCAATAAGTGCAGTCAGCATCTGATTAACAACATGATCCTTGCCTATGATAACTTGACTTATATTCGTTCGGATACGACCCACAATTTCTCTTACAGCTACGAATTCCATTCATTCGCTTCCTTCCGGCTTCTATTTTCTATGCTAATCCTATTCTATCTGAAATCGTTCTCATTGAAAACCTTACGCGATCTGCTAGAGCTTTCATCTTATGCTACAATGTAAAGACGTTTATGACGTGATAACAGTTTCAAATTAGCTGATGATAAAGGGAGCTACTGACATGAATGATGAGCTAACCCAAGAACAAAAACGAGTGGATCTAGTCGTCCAGCTGGTTCGCAGTCATATAGAGGTATTGGAAAAAGAAGTAGGTCTGCTCAAGGAAGATGTTGTAGATATCCGCAAGCACTTCTGGGATGATGTCACGGTGAACGATGAGCATCCCGATGATATTACGGAGACCTTCGCAAGTATGAAGCAGCAAGCTGAGATGTTGTCCCAGCGGGAGCGTAGCCATCGACACGGTTTTCAGCAACTAGCCATATTACGGAAGCTGCAGGACTCCTGTTACTTTGGTCGGATTGATTTCTCTGAGAAAGGCACAACAGACACAGATGTTATATACATCGGACTCGCCTCACTGACGGATGACTCCGGGGAGCAGTTTCTTATCTATGATTGGCGGGCCCCTGTCTCTAGTCTATATTACGACTATCCGCCTGGAGCAGCACATTACTCAACACCTGAAGGTACGATTGAAGGAGACATTCATCAGAAACGTCAATATCTCATTCGCGATGGAATCATTGATACGATGTTTGATACGAGTATTACCATTGGTGATGATTTGCTACAGCAGGTATTAGGAAGAAGTAAGGACCTGCATATGAAGAGTATTGTCGCGACCATTCAACAGGAGCAGAACCGAATTATTCGCCATGACGGCCATCGGCTGCTCATTGTTCAGGGTGCGGCAGGTAGTGGCAAAACCTCAGCAGCCCTACAACGAGTTGCATATTTGTTATACAAACATCGGGATCGATTACGAGCTGACCAAATCGTGCTATTCTCCCCAAACTCCATGTTCAACAGCTATGTATCTAACGTGCTACCGGAGCTTGGCGAGGAGAATATGCAACAGACGACCTTCCAGGAGTACCTAGAAAATCGATTAGGTCGCACCTTCGAGGTAGAGGACCCATACTCACAATTGGAATATGTATTGTCGGGGACTGGGGAGCGGCATATAACGGATACAGAATATCAGGCTAGATTAGCGGGCATTCGCTTTAAAGCCTCCTTTGAATTTTTTGAAGGGATTAAGCTATACAAACAATCTTTGGAATCCGCAGGTATGATATTCAGAGGACTGCGTTTTCGCGGCAAGGTCTTCCTAACCTCGCAATCAATTACAGAGCGTTTCTATTCTTATGACTCTTCGATCCGTTTCCAGAATCGGATTGCACAGCTTGCTGAATGGATCGTGGAAGAGCTTAATACATTAGAACGCAAGGAACGAACCAAACAATGGGTGCAGGATGAGATTCAATCGATGAACCCCGAGGATTATCAGAAGGCTTATGAGTTATTGAACAATAAGAGAGAATTTACAGAGAATACGTTCAATGATTTCGAAAGAGAGAATATTCTACTCGGTCGAATGGTTATCCGTAAGCATATGAAGCCCTTGAGGAATATGGTACGCGCACTACGTTTTGTAGATATGGTCGGGATATATAAGCGGCTGTTCAGTCAACCAACCACATTAACGACCCTACTAGGTGAGCGGATGGAACAACCCGAGCTCTGGGAAGAGGTATGTAAACAAACCGTGGAGAAGCTTGAGAAGAAAGAGCTAGCCTATGAGGACGCTACACCTTACTTATTGCTGAAGGAATTAATTGAAGGCTTTCAGACGAATAACACCATTAGGCATGTGTTCGTTGATGAAGCACAGGATTATTCTCCGTTCCAATTTGAATTTATGAAACGTCTGTTTCCGCGAGCCCAGATGACCGTACTGGGAGACTTTAACCAAGCCATCTATGCTCACTCTGCTGAACGAAATGGCTTTGATGCACTACCACAACTATATGGTGCCGATGCGACGGAGTTGATTATCCTTACGCGTAGCTATCGTTCTACCAAGCCGATCGTCGAGTTTGCCCGTAAGCTGATCACTGGCGGAGAATCCATTATTCCCTTCGATCGCGAAGGTGACCTACCCACTGTAACTTACGTCGATGACCACAAGTCCTTGCACCAGTCGATTATAGATCGAATCGAAAAATTGCAACACGAAGGCTATAAGACGATCGCTGTCATTGGGAAAACTACGGATGAATGTATGGAAGCCTTCGAGGCACTGAAGATGGTAGAAGGCATTCAGCTGATGACCAAACAAACGACCGATTTCGACGACGGTGTATCGGTCATCCCCTCCTATCTGGCGAAAGGCATAGAGTTCGACGCTGTCATCGTCTACAATGCCTCGCAAGACGTTTACAGCCGCGAGAGCGAGCGCAGACTGTTCTATACCGTCTGCACTCGCGCGATGCATCGGCTCGATCTATTCGTTATGGGTACGCCGAGCCCCTTCCTAGCTTCTGCTGCTGCAGGCACATACGCGACGAAGAACCCGATCCAAGTTCGTTAGATCGGGTTCTTCGCTCTACAGCGGGCAATTTGCTCATTAGTTACTCTGCAAGGCGGTTTTTCCGCTCTACAGCGGGCAATTTGCTCCTCTTACAATTCCAACTCATCCGCCAGCTTATTTAAGTTATTAAGACTAAGCTGCAGGCTGTCTAACGGATTACCTGGGCACTCGTCCTGCTCGACGGCGTACCACTCGATGCCACTCTGCTCACCCCAGCGTAGGATTGGTGCAAAATCAATGGTACCCGTTCCTATCTCAGCATAGAACTGGCGCTCATCGTTGGACATATCCTTGAGATGGATAATCGGCATACGATTCGTATATGGTTGGATGAAGGACAATGGATCGAATCCACCCTTCTTCACCCAATACACATCTACCTCAGCCAGTACAGCATTCTTAACACTCGGCTCTAGCAGGTATTCCAATGCTGTCTTGCCCTCTACTTGTACCTCTAGCTCAAAAGCATGATTGTGATAGCTGATTCTATATCCGTCACTTGCTAATTTAGCCGCTAGCTCATTCAGCTCTTCGCGAATGGAACGATAGCCTGCTTCATTGCGAACATCCTCGGCGATATGCGGACAAATTAAATCCTTGGTCTGGAACAATTCTGCCTCAGCCAATACTTCCGCTAAATCGTTACGGAATCTATCCAACGGTACATGCATACCCGCTGTTTTTAATCCGGTTTCTTGTAAAGCGGCAGCAATCTGTTCTTTGGTATGGTTACGTAGCCCCGAGATTTGTACTGCAGGCCAGCCCATCTTCTTCAACGTACGAAGTGTCTCTGGGAAATCCTGTTCTAATTCATTACGCAGCGTATACAATTGAGCCGCAAATTTACTCTTAATAGATTTACTCATAGTGACACTCTCCTAAAAGTTTTTGATGATCACGCGAGTGGTCGATAAAACTACTTCGTAAGCATAAGCTTGTGTTTTTGATGTAGATGTCTTGTTGTTGCGGAAGCAACATCATGATCAGCCAGCACGCAAGTGGTCGATAAAACTACTTCGTAACTATTCAATTCGAACGGCTTGTTCTTGAGCGATCAAGCATAACTCTGCAGCCTTGAAGGCATGTGCCTGGGTCATCGCGTTTTCTGTGCGATTCATACAATCGAGCACTAGCTCGCCGAAGAAAGGAAAACCCACCTGACCACTTAGTGAATAATGCTTCATCCCATTCTGATTAACGAGGTATAGCTGATCACCCTGAGGATCGCGAGAGATATCGACATATTTTCTGAGCTCAATATAGCCCTCAGTCCCCATAATAATTGTACGTCCGTCCCCCCAAGTGGATAATCCATCCGGTGTCAGCCAATCGACGCGACAATAGTTGGTCGCCCCATTGTCTCCTACTAATGTAACATCACCAAAATCCTCCAGCTCCGGGTATTGCTTATTCTTATAATTAGCCACCTTACTGCTAAGCACCCTCGCGTCCTTACACCCTGAATAGAACAAAAATTGCTCAATCTGGTGACTACCAATATCACAGAGGATACCCCCATAACGCTCACGCTCGAAAAACCATTCCGGACGAGAAGCAGCATTCAAGCGATGTGGTCCTAGACCCAGCACCTGCACAACACGACCAATAGCACCCTCTTCGATCAACTGCCCTGCGAATACAGCACTCTCTACATGTAGCCGTTCACTGTAATACACCATATATTTCATACCCGTTTGTTCCGCCTTCGCTTTGGCCAGCTCTAATTGCTCTAAGGTAGTAAACGGAGCCTTATCGGTAAAGTAATCCTTCCCATGGTCCATCACTCGAAGTCCAAGCGCACATCGATCTGAAGTAATAGCAGCACCTGCAACTAACTTAACCTCAGGATCTAGTAAAACCTGCTCCTCCGAAGTAGCAACCTGTACATGTGGGAATTTCTCGCAAAACTGATTCACCTTAATCGGATCAGGATCGTACACCCATCGTAATGTTGCTCCTGCTTCTACAAGACCATTACACATCCCGTAGATGTGTCCATGATCCAACGCAATGGCCGCGAACACGAATTGACCAGGCTTGACAACCGGATTCGGCTTACCTACCGGTGCATAATGCATACCATCACTTTTCTGCATGTTTGTTTACCTCTGATTTCGTTATTTTGTCCTGCAGCATCTTATAGAACAGCTCTTCATCCAAAGGAAGGTCAACCCAATTGTCTGTCCAAGTAGATAATAGCATAGCATTGGATAACGTCAGTCCATGGATACCATCTTGACCAGGAGCTAGCAATGGAGTCCCCTTCACTATACCGTTGACCCAATCCTGTACTATTCCCTTATGACCCGTCTCCGCACCTTGAATGGGAACCTCACACTTCCATCGTTCCGGCTCACCAAAACCGCCTGTATAGGTTGCATTAAATTCCGATTCCGATGTGCGCAATCGCCAGAAGGACAGCTGATCATTCTCTATTACAACCTTACCTCGATTACCTACAATCTCGAATCGATTTGTACCACCGGGCTCAGCTATTGTTGTAATGAAGACTCCTGTAGCTCCATTCTCGTATTCGACGTATGCCGTTACTTCGTCCTCAACCTCAATATCGCGATACTTCCCGAAGCTACAGAAGGCTCTCATTCGCTTGGGCACCAAGCCTGTAGTCCACTGCCATAAGTCAAGTTGATGAGGACATTGATTGATCAATACGCCTCCACCCTCGCCAGCCCATGTAGCACGCCAGCCACCAGAGTTATAGTAGCTTTGTGAACGGTACCAAGAAGTGATAATCCAATTCGTTCTACGAATTTCTCCAAGCTCACCGCTTGCTATCAAATCCCGAAGCTTCTGGTACAACGGGTTCGTTCTCTGGTTATATACAATACCAAAAACCTTGCCAGAGGCCTTTGCTGCTTCATTCATAGTTCTTACTTCCTTCGTATAAACACCAGCAGGTTTCTCGACCATAACATGTAGCCCATGCTTGAATGAACGAATAGCCAGCTCAGGATGACTATAATGTGGTGTAGCCACAAGTACGGCATCGATCAAACCCGATTCCAACATACTATCTACATCTGCAAATAGGACAACGCCGGACAAATTTTCCTCGGCCCATTGACGTTGCTCCTGCCGCTCATCACACATCGCTGTGAGTTTAGCTCCTACTACTTCATTCTGGTATAAATACTTGGCATGACCTATTCCCATATTACCTATCCCAATAATACCAACTCGGACGATACTCATTGACTGCCTCCTTAGAATAAACATTAAATAATGGTATGTATTCGCTCTCATTCTAGAATAGTGTAACATATCAAATCAAAGTCTACTTTACTACCATTGCTCAGTCAGACTCCACATTTAACTCTGGTTGTAGTATTATTCGTTTAAGAGGTGAAGTTCTCATGCAAGTCAAACACACGGGTATCCATCCCATCCACATTAGTCGAACGACAAAGCCATATAGCGGTGATGTTCAGTTTCATAATCACAGCCAATTTGAAATTTATTATTTTCACGAAGGAAGATGTACATACCTGATTGGTGACCGGATCTATACTCTTTCACCTGGAGATTTAATCATTATGCATGGCATGACCTTGCATTGTCCGAAGATTGATCCGAATTATGTGTATGACCGGACGACAATCCATTATGACCCCTCCTATATTCAAGAATTAATCAGACCACCTTATACAATTAATGTGTTAAAACCGTTCCAGGATCTGCATAATCACCGAATTCATCTTAGCGGGGAGCTACGACTAGAGGTTGAGCGTCTATTAGAGCATCTTTTTGTATTATCTGGGGAGGGAGACCTCTTAGCCAACAATCGATTCCTGCTGGTATTTCTTGATCTGCTACATGTGCTATATGGACTTTACCAGAAGCCCATGGAGCAAGTTCAGCCCTTCTCCTCGGCTAAGGAACGTAATGTTCAGGATATCATCACCTTTATTGAGCACAATTATCAGAATGATATTCACTTAGAGCAGCTAGAGAGTCAGCTTCATATCAGTAAGAATTACCTATCTAATATCTTCCGAGAAGTGACCGGCAGTACCATCTTCCAATACCTTTCTCAGCGGCGGATCAATCAAGCGAAGGTATTATTCCTCATGGAACAAGAAAAATCCGTCACAGATATTAGCTACCGTGTCGGATTCAAGCATCCAGCTCATTTTAGCCGGGTATTCAAGCAGATTGTTGGGTGTACAGCGGATGAATACCGACGTACGGTATAGCTTTACCTTGGCATCTCTTCCACACATGACTTACAAATGACTTTTTCCTTGAATGATATTAATTTGTCATTGGTGCTGGTACCACAGAACATACAGGAAGGTACGAATTTTTTTAATAATATCTTGTCACTATCTACATAAATTTCTAGAGGATCACCAATATCAATATCGTACGTTCGTCTCAGTTCAATTGGTATAACTACACGACCCAATTCGTCTACTCTACGGACAATGCCAGTAGCTTTCATATGCCCACCTCCAAGATTAATTACTATAATAGAAAATTCGACATAAATCGATCTTTCCCTTCCATTTCTCGCTATAATTGTAATTTTGTAATTAATACCATATTAATTTGTCATGAAACCATATTTTTCGAATATGTCCAGCGCCTCGGGAGACTGCAGATAATTATAAAATTCCTTCGCCGCTTGTGGATTATTACTATTATTAACAATCCCTAGTGGGTATTCAATGACATCATGTGTCTTGGCATCAATGATAAAGGCGATTCTCACATTATCCGATGACATAGCATCAGATTTGTATGCAATCCCGGCATCCACATTACCCGTCTCCACGTAGGACAATACCTGACGAGCATCCTTGGCATATACAATTTTGTTGATCATCTTATTCCACATCTCACTAGTAACTAGAGCAGCTTTAGCATACTCCCCTGCCGGAACCGTATGAGTCTCACCTATCGCGATCGTGCGTATAGAGGTTAATAATAATGGACTTAGATTATCCCAAGCGTCCCCTTCACCCTCTGGCACAATTACGACCAATTCATTGCCAACCAAGTTGACCGTTTTCTTCTGATCGATTAATTCCGCATCTATTAGATGGTCCATTTGCTTCTTTCCCGCTGAGAAGAATATATCAACTGGAGCACCGTGCTCAATCTGATGCTGCAACACACCCGAAGATGCGAAATTATAGGTTACAGTAGTTTCCGGATACTTTTGTTCGAATAATTGTTTGACCTCTTCTAAACTATTCGTTAGGCTTGTCGCCGCCGATACGATAAGTTCAGCCTCCATATTCGTCTCTTTCTTAGATGAAGGCTCTTGTTGCGTAGTACAGCCTACGAGTAATATTATGGCTATAGTAGCTAATACATAATTAAGTAGTTTTATAATCATCCGGAATTAATCCCTTCAATCCTGTTATATTTACAGCATAGGATATTCGTGAGATATGTACAAGCTTGGCACAATGAGCTATGATAATTTATAAGTGACGAAGAACGTCCTGATCCACGTAATTGGTGGATTGGGGCGTTTTTGTTATTTATTTTTAGTAAAAGGAGTTGTAGCCATGGGATTTGAAGAAGCGCATGGAGCATTTATCCTCTCACACATCAATCGTCGATCAGGCGAGCGAAGGGGCGTCTAGAACGAGGTCATTTGCATGCAGAAAAATTATTCCTACATAACATTTGGTGGCCATTCAAGGGAGACTTTATGTAAAATCAACTAGCACGCTGATCTTATAGGTTTCGGACGCTCTTCGGACGCTCGGCTACTCCTTCATCCAAGGTGGGTCACCGTGCTTGTGCAATAGTCGGTTAATCGTATAGATGGTCCACGGAATAATAACTGTACACGCAGCGCAGAACAGAATAAAGCCGGAAGGTATTCTTTCAATGATCGTTTGCCACATCGACTTACTCCTTTCTCTTTTCGGTTTTGTTAATAATACCGGATCTACGTATGATTACCTTTGCTTCTACTTGAATGTTACTTTTAGCAAAATAATTTTCCCCACTCTCCCAATCTTCTTTTACCCGTTGCCAAGTTTCATAATGGTTTCCTCGAAGGTAAGCACCAAATCCGAATACATCTTTCTCAAATTCATTCTGCATTTTATTAATGCTGTCCTTCATCAACCGCTCGATTTCCTCACTCGCCTTCACCTCTAAGCCCATAAGTATATTTGGCTTTAGCAGATCGAGACGTTCGAACGATTCTCCCACTGTTCCTTCCGTTTCGACGGTAACAGTAAATTGGATTTTATTCTCATCACTGACCTCCGCTTTGATCTGACTCTTACTATTCTCAATATCATATACAACTAAATTATCATGAATTAAACATTTGATGGACCCCTGTTTAACCTCGTCCGTAATAAAATTAAGCCCTTCCGTCTCTTCTTCACCGAGAAAACCGATAAGACTATTGGTCCCTCCCTGGAACACGGCACTACCAGCAACCTTGACCTCCTGCTTCTCACCCTTAATACGCTGGATGACAAAACTTTCACTACGTAGTAGGTTTTCCTGTAAATCACCAAATTGGGATACAGGCAGCATACGCGCCGTCTTATCCGTATTCTCGATAATCGAACGAATATACATCACAGGCAGCTTCTCATTCGGGGGCCTTACCTCTAGTACCTTCTTGGCCTCACCCTTGGCAATTATAATTTTTATACTTCTTCTCATATCCTGATCACGAAGAAAATAATCAACCACATTGGCGAAACCAAATTCACTTTTTGCCACTTCCTCTGAAACGATCACAATTTGTAGATGCTCGAAATATGGGGTGCGGCTTGTTCTTGTTGACAATCCCCTTGTAATGGTATCCATTGAATCACCCGCAGAGGAAATATTAAACGACGCCTCCTCAGACCCCTCCCCTTCTTTGGGGCTCATGCCACCCTTTCCACCTGCTAATGCTCCCGGCACAACAAACTGGAATGTCCCGACAAACCTTTGCTTACCTTTGGGCTTATTCTGCGCCTCTTCCTCTTCTGCTTGCTCGGCTTCCTCATCTTCAGCAGCATCAATAGCCACACCAATGACAAAACCGCGTTCCTCTAATTCGATTCTATCCCAGCATCCCGTAATCAATGAAGATAATATGATGATCATCAACAGCGTATACGCCCGCTTATCCATGTCCCTTCACACCTCGAATCATGGCAGTGATGAAGAGTGAGCATGGCATCACTCCAGCGACCACTAGTCCGGCATAACTAAGATACTCACCGAGAATAGCGAATTCGATCATATCTTGCGGTATCATAGCAACCACATAAATCAACGGTGATAAGACCCAGATGCATGTTGTTTTCTTGGTATTTTTGAATATCGAATTGACCTGCATAATACATATATCAAATGCCATAGACCCTGTGTTAAAAATCGTCATAATCCAGATAACGAAGAACAAGGATTCCAAACGTTCGAAGAATTCTCCTGGTAGCTCAATTTCCTTGGCCAATTCGATCGTTGGGAACATAACCTGTATAGTCGCTTCAACAGAAAAGACACTGATTACAATAAGGTAAACAAATACATAGAGTACTACTGGAAGAAGCATTCCGATCACTACAGCTTTTGGAGCTTTTTGCGGACGATTCATATAGAAAATATAGAACATGGCTATCTCGAAGCCAAGCAAGGAGAAGATGGTTTCTCTAGCCCCCTTCATTATTCCTGACCAATTTGTTACAAATATAGGTTTTAAATTGTCTAATTCAATCAAACCGGCACTGAAAGACAACAGCAAGATTATAAAGGCAAGCACAATAGGAAAAAAGAGTAGATTTAAACGTAATAGGCTTACTCTTGAACCTGCTACTGCATAAATGATGATGAGCATAAAGGTTAAAGCAATGACTTCTACCGGTGTTTCATCAAACAAATATTGTTTAGCGATAAGAGAAATCCCACGTGTGATGTAAGCGGAGAATACCAAGAAATAACCGAACACAATCCAGGTCAGGATCATAGCAACAGGCTTTGTTGCAATCAATCCAGTATAAGTAAAAAAATTCATCTTGGGAAACCGAGAAGCAAGCTTTGCCCCAACCCAGGCTAATAAGATGGCCAATGCCCCAGCAATTAAGATGGATACCCACCCGTCGGAGGATTCCGTTGCATCAGCGACGAGACGCGGAAGGGTCAGGACCCCGGCCCCAATAACCATCGAGGAAATCGCGAACATCATTTCTTTGCTATCAATCTCTCCGTCCCCATACTCAAAGGATCTCACTTCCGTAACACCTACTCCATTATTCATTCGTCTGACGGTTTTCATCATCCGTTTGCATCATTTGTGGACGCTGATCCAGCATGGTAATCGGTGCTCGCAATATAACATCCTTCCAGTCTCTTGGAAAATTCGGGGCGAAAGGAGTGGAATAAGGAATACCAAAGCTCTTTAGATTAACGATATGAATATTGATCATAATGTAAACTAATATAACCCCGTAGAGCCCGAAGAACGCTGCTGCCATCATGACACCAAAACGAATAACACGAAGCGTCATAGCAAACGTGTAAGTGGGTAAAGCAAATGAAGTGATCGCTGTTAGTGATACTATGATGACCATAATTGGACTAACGATTCCAGCTGCTACAGCCGCTTCCCCTATGACAAGACCTCCAACAATACCTATGGTCTGACCAATCGGTTTAGGCAAGCGTATACCTGCCTCTCGCAGAATTTCTAATGTAGCTTCCATGATTAATGCCTCAATCACAGCCGGGAAAGGTACCCCTTCCCTTGTTCCCGCAATAGAAAATGCCAATTTAGAAGGAATCATTCCATGATGATACTCAACTAGGGCAATATATAAAGCCGGCAAGAAGGTAGCGATAAAGGCTGCGATCAACCTCAATGTGCGTGTCAACGAACTAACTATCCAATTGGAAGAGTAATCCTCAGGAGACTGAAATGAGGTAACTAATGTGATTGGAGTAACTAGACAGAAGGGATCACCATCCACTAGAATAGCCACTTTTCCTTGAAGCAATGAGGGGGATACTCTATCCGGTCTCTCTGTGCTTAGACTTTGGGGAAAAGGGGAAAGAAAGCTATCGGCTATCCATTCTTCAATGAAACCGGAGCCTTCTACGTCGTCCATATCTACGGTTTCTAATCTCCGTTTTACTTCCTTGACAATATCAGGATTAGTAACTCCTTCAATATAAGCCACCACGACGTCTCTTTTGCCACGTTGACCAATTCGCATCGCATATAATCGTAAGTTCGGATCGCGTAATCTACGGCGAATACGTGCGATGTTGGTCCGAATATCCTCCGTAAATCCATCCCTGGGCCCACGAATTAAAGCCTCGGATTGCGGCTCCTCTATCGCTCTGCTTTCCCAGCCCTTGCTACTAATGATAATAACTTGATCGGTTCCATCAACGAATAAAGCTGTATTACCATCCAACACGGCCAGCATCACTTCATCCATAGTACTTACTTTTTCTACTGAAGCGATTGTCAGAATTTCTGCTAACAGCAAAGATACCATATCTTCTGGAGATTTAGGCATCTGTCTGTTATCTGGCGGGAGGTTTAATAGCAAATTCTTGAGAAGCTGATCATTAAGTAAATTCTTATCAACCAAACCTTTGATGCATACGATACCACAGAGATGGTGTGTAGACCCTACCTTGAAAGTTCTCGTAAGTAGATCTGAAGGCGAGTCCAATAGCTGTTGTATACTCTGCAGGTTGTCAGTTAGCATTGGTGAGATCGTCATTTGCTTTAAATTGTTATTCGATTATCTTGTTTGCTCTGCCGTTTCAGTAACCTTCTTGCAGCTTTAGATAACATGAGGCCATTCCCCTCTAGAAAGACACACATTCCTAATTAAACATGCATCTATTTCTAGTTATGGTTAGCTTATCCATGCTGATCTATTCAACATCCTGCGACTAGATATGAACGACTTCCTGCAGCAGCTGCTGTGCAGCTCTCCTCGCACTAGAGAATGAGCGCTCCGCTAGTTCACCCTTGCCCTCACAGCCATCACCACAGAAGTAGAAGGGCACGTTCTCCAAGCGATTTGGCAACATTCGGTTTGTTCCAATATTCTTCACACTCTGTACCATGGCTTTCTTGGAAGCTCGTTTGACTACAACCGATTCTCTCCAGCCAGGGTAATGCTTGTCGAATAATTCCTCCATCTTAGACATACGTTGCTGCAAGTATACTTTTCGTGAAACTTCGTCTTCAAAGCCCTCATCATGAATATAGGCTATTCCCTGAAGTAGCTGTCCCCCTGCTGGCGTCAACGTATGGTCCGTAGCGGATACGTCGCTTATGAACATTTTGTTATCCATATCACTAATATAAGAGAAGGGTCGAGCAACAACTCGACTGAGGCCCAGATCATAAACCATAACCTCCGTTGAGGTGTTGTTCTCATAGGGAACTAGGAACGGCTCCCACGGTGTAGCTCTCATAAGCTTGACGACCTGCTGAACGGGCATTGCAAAAATGATTCGATCAAACGCGTCATCCCTTGCCTTTGTCTTCACCCAATACTTTCCTGATTCGTAACGGATGCTATCAACGCCTTCTTGCAAGGCGATTTGCCAGCGATGAGTCGATTCAATTTTCTGACGAAGCTGGTTGGTAATAACCGCCCAGCTACCCAGTATATAATTCACAGGTCGCTTAGATAAGAACAGATTCTGATAATACTCGCTAATTACCTGCCCTGATACCTTACGCGCATCCTCAGGAGCAATGAAGAAGTTTGAGCACACAAGATGCTCCCAAAGCTCCTTTACATCCTCATCAGCATCGGATTCTGCTAAGTAATCACCTAGTGTCTCATAATTCTTTAGCGTGGATATTTGTGTAATAATCGCTGTGATTTCTCCGGCGAATCTAACCTTCTGCAATGTGCTAAGTAAGCCGGTTCTCACTAGATTGATGAAATCTAGAGGTGCCTCGTCTATCTGATTATTCTTCTCATACATCACAGTTCGTTTGTCTACAGATTTACTGCTAAACGACAGTCCTAATTCATGCTCCAATCTGGTGATCGTGTGACGATCAATCCCATAGATTGCATGTGCGCCATAATTTAATGTGAAGCCAGACTTCTCATAGGTAAAGGCTCGCCCACCCAATTGGGGGCTTCGCTCGAACATAACTCCTTCTACAGCTGGAGATTCAGATAAATACGCAGCCGCCGTTAAACCAGCTAGGCCTCCACCAATTATCGCAACCCTCATTCTAGGTCGTGCGGAGCTATCCTCCTCAACAATGAAGGCTTCTTCAATGTCAATCGATTGTCGAATACCATTCCAGATTCCTGTTAGCTGGTCCTGCATCATGTGCATTAAGTCGCTCTCATCCTCTAATGACCAAATCAGTAACGTTCCTATATAGTTGGATACAAGCAATTGAACCTTCTTCTCTTCAGGTAACCATCGATATAATCCTTCGTATAACAGCTCCATTTGCTCATTCTGTTTCTTCTGGACAACCTCATTCTGTAGAGTAAGAGTGAATAAACTGCGGATTAACTTTGGATAAGTCTGAATATTAGAACACAAGTCTAAGAATAGTCGATTGACGTGCCCTTCCAAGGATTTGACCTGTGTCGGACCTCTTTCATTCCACTTGGCGATAATCTCCATCTGACTGCGACCAATTTCGGCTACAATCTCATCCTTACTGTTGAAATAATGATAGAAGGTTCCTTTCGATGTGCCAGTTGCAGCTATAATGTCATCAACCGAAACATTCTCAAAGCCTTTTTCAGTGAACATTCGCAGAGCAGTTTCAATTACAAGCTGTCGTTTTTTCTGTGTTGAGCTTCTCATCGAAGTCATCCTCTTCACTCCGTATCAAGTAGAATATATCCATTATAAACAATAATAGACCGACAGTCTATAACAAAAACAGACTATCGGTCTATTATTCCATTGTGATGTGATAATTATGCAATGAAGGGATATTATTCTTCTAACCATAAGATACTCGTTACGCCTCGGGGGTAGTATTTGCTGCCAATGATAATGCCCGAGAGTATCTGATCACTCCAGCTCCAATAGGAATGCTCTGGATGCGTTAACCATGCAACATGCGCTGCATCAGCCGCTTTTCCTTGCTCTGTCCATTCCAAACCAAGAATTTGCCTAGCTATAAATTGACACAGATATATTTTGCTTAACCAAGAATTATTGCTAGTCGAGGATAGCTTCCAGCCTCCATCTTCGAATATACAGGTTCCCTTTACCAACACGGTCGATAGGTGCTTCTTTAATGTCTGAATGTACTCGCCATATTTGCCATCAGGTTCAAGCGCTTCTTTACAATTCGTATAATATGGGAAAATCAAACCTTCGATAGCGGGAATAATCTTCGAGTCATTACCTTCTCCAATAACTGCGGGGATATAACCATCTGAGGTTATATGAGAAACTATCGTTGCAGCACAGCGCTCAGCTTGTTGACCCGCTTCAACTGCAAGAGCTTCTAACTGATTATCACGGAATAGCTTCTCAAGCGCTACGTATGATGCCCAGCATTTGCCCGCCATATATATATTATTACGGGATTGTCCGAGCGATACATCCAGACTATCGTAGGTTGTAATCTCAGCTCCACCCATAGTTCGGTTACTATCTAAGCTCATGAGACCGTTACGTTTAGCCGGGTCAGGGTGATCACGGTTTAGCATACTCTTAAAGCATTGCTGCAATACGTCTAGATTCTGATCAAGCCACTCCTTATCCTCAGACTGCTCTACATATACCGTTGCACAGCATATCCAGTTAACTAACTGCTCATGTGTCATGTGGGAGAAACAATCGTCTATCCCATAAATTTCGTAGGAGGAATACTCAGGACGAGAGAACACATTGGCAACACCCATATCATGGGTAAAACTTAATCCTCCTGGATGTAGCGCTTCTGAGCCTGGGAAGCTAACCTTGTCTTGATAGCTATAGCGATGTGTGAATAGATCAAGTACATTCTTCACTGTCCATGGATTCATCTTCATCTCGAAGAACAGCTGATCTACCGTTAGATCGAAGGTGTTCATCATTCGATATTCGCCTTCGTTCACAACCCACAAGGGCCAATCGTCACAATCAAGCAGCTCCGTACTTCCATAATAGCTACGAATGGAGTGAATAAGCATAAACTTCTGATCATCGGATAAGGCTGTATCCATGACAGTATGATTCGCATCCGTACAAATTTGAGTAAGTCGCTCGAAATTAAGCAATGCGTATGAAGCTACCTCTTCAATATTCCGATAATAATTCGTATATAAGTAGCTAGCATCCATACCTGCCGTCGCCAGTCCACCACGATAGAAGCAGATGGCAAATCGGTAGGTCTTAACGGTACCAGCTGGAACATCCATGATAAGTGCTCCTACACCACCTAATCCAAAGGTCCAATTTTCCTTGAGCTTAGCAGTAAGAATTTTGTCCATACCAAAGCCTTGTGCTGATGCCACTCCGGGATCATCACTAACTATCGCCGTTATACGACCTTGTCCCACACCCGACATCGGTGACTTCATGGTATCGTCCATACGACGCATATTACTATATGGATCACTGCCTTGATAGCCGAAGAACGCTCTTCTGGACTGAGTTCCCGTTGTGTTATCCAACGTTAATTCAGCGAACACAGCTGGTAGTACGACTTCCTTTAAATCATCTTCTGATGCTTGAACTGGATCGGGAATTTCGCGAACAGGTGAATAGATTCGGAAGGTTAGATCGCCAGCCTGCCAAGTATCTGTACCCAGCTGAAAATCCCTCGAGATGGCCGTAGCCTCATAGGGAATAATCAAGCCTTCATGACTGGAGCCGGATAAATCCTTCTCGACATCATAACGTGCACTTTCGTCCTCTCCTTTATCGAAGAATGGCAAAGCCTCGTAATATTTACCCTTTTTAGACTCAAAACCAATATACACATTCTGATCTGCAGGTTTACCCAATTCAAGCCCTAATCCACCCTTTGCTCCTCGATATCCTAACGTAAAGCTTGAGAATGCACCGATCGGGCTATGATGAGCATTATAAAATATATTATTTTTCACTACTGATTCCCCCTCATATGTTCTAGCTTCTATAAATTAGCATGGGAGGACGATTATTTCCATATCCATTCCGATCTAGTTATTTACCCAAATCAAGCTAAATGCTGTATACTTTATTTATTACATGACTAATTTGTAAGGTGGTGAGGGTACTGGTTGAACTATCGTTAGCATTCGGCACTGAGAACATGTTGAAGGAATATTATATTCCTAATCTACAATCTACTATCCAATTAGATTCTATCCATGTTAGACAGGTTAATGAGCACTGGACCTATCCCAATCATCAGCATCAACAATGTGAGATTAATTATGTCGTAGAAGGCACACAATTAATGAGAATCAATGGCTCGGAATATAGGCAAGAAGAAGGTGACATCATTCTGCTGCGACCTGGAGATATCCACGCAAGTGCATCAGGATCAAGCAAGGGCTTCACTTACTTCTGCATTCATTTCAATCTCGAGGATAAACTGCTTATGCCTCTAATCAGGCGTACAGACCAGCGGATTTTCACACAGCATTCTAAGGTTTCCGAACACATTCGGCCTATTATTGAAAAACTTATTCAACTTGCTTCGCAAACCGAATATTCCATAGCAGACAGCTTACATATTCAGTCTACCTTCCTCCTATTATTGGCGGAGCTTGGGACTGGCTTAGCTCAGCTTCAAGATAAGGACACTACAAACAAACAGTACATTGAATTAGCGCATCGAGTTGCTATGCTCATAGAAGCATCAACCCAGCCTACGATCTTCGAAGAACAGAACACTCCCGTTCGTTTATCTGTTGATCGGATTGCCGCCCAGCTTGGCATTAGCCCATCTCATTGTAATCGTATATTCAAGCAGGTATATGGCGTGCCTCCGAGGAAGTACATGTCTGACCTCATTCTTCGTGAAGCTAAGGCATTACTACAACAAGCAGAATTGCCCATCGATCGAATTTCCATGCTGCTTGGTTACAGAGATATCGCTCACTTCAGTAGGCAGTTCAAACGATGGACAGGCTTATCACCGCTTCAATATCGTTATCAGGAGGTTTAGAAGCAGGATGGAACATACACACAATCAGATTGAAATATACATTCATGAATGGAAGCCCAAGATAGCTCCAACCTGTTTAGTCGTCATAGCTCATGGTATGGGTGAGCATGGCGGACGTTATGGAATGCTAGCGGATCGATTAACCGACCGGGGTTACGCGGTTTATGCTCCCGATCATCGTGGCCATGGTTGTACTGCAGGTTCCAAGGATAACTTTGGTCACTTCGCAGATAATAACGGCTGGAATCTAGTTATCGAGGATCTTCGAGCTGTTATCGATCGAATACATAAGGAGCATACTAATCTACCTATCATTCTATACGGTCATAGTATGGGCTCGTTAATATCACAACGGTTCATACAGCTCTATGGAGATAAAGTCGATGGTGTAATTCTCTCGGGAACAAGTCAAGACCCTGGCTTTACCGGCAATATAGGCAAACTGGTCGCACTATGGGAGATTAAGAAGTCTGGACTAACAACACATAGCCCCCTGTTGACGAAGCTATTATTCGGGGGCTTCAATAAGCATTTTCGTCCCACTCGAACTCCGTATGATTGGCTTAACCGGGACAACCTAGAGGTGGACAAATATTTGAGCGATGAATGGGTAGGGAAGACATTCTCCGCAGGGTTCTTCTATGATTTGATCACTGGGGTTAATGAATTGAATAAACGTCAGCAATTCCTTAAAACCCCTAAACATTTACCTATTCATATTATCTCAGGTGAGCAAGACCCCGTGAGTAATTTCACCAAAGGTGCCTTCCAGCTCTACACACGTTTTCGTAAAATCGGCTTAGAGGATGTCACTATAAAAGTTTATAATGATGCTCGTCATGAGATCATTCATGAATTAAATCGTGAAGAAGTATTTGCAGATATAATAAACTGGATTCGCAAAAGAGCCCTTAACTCCTAATTCTGAAGTAAGGGCTCTATATTATTGAATGGTCTGTTGCCTTGCTGTTACCGTATTCTCTACAACGCGGATTTGTTCAATGGACTGCATGATTTTCTGCTGGGTATTCACAATTTGACGCTGCTGAGCATCCATCTGGGATTGAATTTGATTCTGCATTTGTTGAAGATCCTGAAGCACCTGCTGCAGTGACTGCTCGGCCTTCGTGAATTGCTGCGACACATTACTGACACCCAATCGTGTTAACTGCTCCTGCGCTTGAAACTTCTGCGCTTGCTGAATCATCTGTTCTGCTTGTTGTAGTGAACCTATCTGCGAACCTAGTTGGGACCCTGTTTGTTGCCCTGTAATTGACTGATTCTGATACGTATTATTCACTTTGATACCTCCAAATTGTAGTTCATGATGATCTAACTATCATTGGATAAGGAGGTTCAAATTATGCATAGTTCTCATCCAGCATGCCAACTACACGGACCTAAGTCCACTATACTCGGCAATCGCTGATAGCAATTCTTGGGCAATCGACATAACAAACTCCGTCTGCCCCATCTGATGAATACCACTTCGATTATGAATAGTCGCTTGTTTTACGAACACCTTATAATGCTTCGCACCAGCTGCAACACTTTTGACTTCGTCTCCCGTTGCACTCTGATTAACAATCGTCATCCTCTTTAATGCCATAGATTCATAAGGCACAATACTAATTATGTCTTCCAGCTTCACATGATAATTCACATGTGGCTTCTGCAGAACAAATTCATGTGTAGATACGGTTAATCCAATTTCCATCCTCTTGTGGGCGTATTTCAACTCCCCTTCAAGTGATTTAATTCTCATAAAATCTCGGTTCATCTCACCAGCCCCTTTGATATGACAGTTAATACTATCTTAACATTAGGAATGTAAACCGACAAAGGAAAATCCATACACGGCACTTACCGTAAGAACTAATGTCCAGAGCAATAAGCTGATTGTCATCCAGATCATAACCAATTTACGAGGAGAACCAAAAGCTAATGCGAGAATGGCCGCTATGTCCGTACCTACAATAGCTGGTGCTAACAAGGCTAGTCCGGGCAGTCCATATTTAACCCAAATCCCCCGTGCTCTCCGCTGCTTCTTATCCTCTTCCTCCTTATCTTTTTCAAGCTCCTGTTCAAGCTCCTGCTCAAGCATCTGTCTCCGTTTCTCCCGCCCAAGCTCCAGTTTCTGCTGCTCATGCTCATGCTCATGCTCCTGCTCCTGTCGCAATCCGAACTTGCGTTCCGATGCGCCATCGGATACCGAATAAGTTTCTCTTATTACTATTCTCCTTTTTAACCTCTTCCTTTCTTTACGCTTTGCCAACCATGCAGATAGCTGTCTGAAGAAAATCCCGATCAATAGAATGGGTATCCAGTTTCCTATAAATCCTGTTACTGCAACCGCTACCGGATCTAGCCCCATCCCCACCCCTAGAGGAATAACTAGGAATACTTCTAACCAAGGTGCAGCGGACAATAGGAACAATACGATATAAGTCCAGATACCTTCTGTTTGATGAATCCATTCCACCATAAAGTTTCTTCCCCCTGAACGTCTTAACTAATCAAGCACATTCTTTGACATTTTTTGTGCTTATCCCTGCGTATCCGGCTCCCTTGCGATCCACACTCTCGCGCCCAACACGAGCATCTTGAATATGTATTATACGATACATAATGGAAAAAGTAGCCAAAGACAACAAAAAAGCCCCGGATTATCCGGAGCTTTCTAGAATTTCTAGAAATCCTACTATAGTTACATAATTGGATTTGCTTGATTCTGGTGATTCGGCTGATAGCTGTGTAGATACGTTTTGGCCGTATGATCCTGTATCGTCGGCACCTGATAGAAGCCATTCTGGTTCATGAAAAGGAACATTTCATAGGCTTGCTGTGCACAAGTTATGGCACCCTCTATAAGCATTTGACGGACATTCGTATCCGCACACTCTAGTGAGGCGGCCATGTGATTCTTAGCAGAATTCTTATGGAATGATAATACAGCCAATGCAATCATATGATCTGGCAATGGGCCAGTCATCTGAGGAGCCATGGTTTGAGGATTATTCAACCCATAAGAAATTTGCTCCTGCTGAAAATTTGGCATACCCATACCCATGGTTTGTCTGTTCTGATTAGCTGCTGTGTAGTCATGTGTGTAATGAACAAGCTGATCGTAAGCTTGAATAGCTGTTTGCTGATGGCGCTGGATCATAGAGCGTAAGGACTGGTTCTGACAATTGTGCAGGTAAATCGAGAAATTGTTGATCATATTAATCTTTTCATTCAGCATTTCGTGGGCTTCCATGGTTTCATGTGCACCGAACGGCATAGGATACAGCTCCTTTGATAGTTGTTTTTGTCCCAAAGGTTACTATTACCATATCGCATACATTTATTCATGAAGGAGAGATAATTTAGTGTGAATTATTATCGTTTCAATTAATAAGGTGTGTAAAAATTCTGTGTATAATATGTTTCATTTGAACCTCCAAAGTGGACACCAACCCCTAGTCTTTGGAAGTCGCCCAAGATATTCACACGATGACCTTTGGAATTCATCCATCCCTCATGAGCAAATACGGCACTCGACTGACCGGCAGCAATATTCTCACCTGCGGTTAGATATTTAATGCCATCCTCCTCCAAACGATCACTCAGGCTTTGACCAGATAAATTAGTATGTGCAAAAAAATCATTATCCGCCATATCCTTACTATGCTTTCGTGCGGTAGCAGCAATCTGATCATTCCACACAAAAGCTTTCTTACCAAATCTTACTCGTACTGAGTTGGCTAGATCGAATACCTGTCTCTCGAAGCTTATACGCAATTTATCGCTCGGAACACCATGAAAATCTAGAAGAGATAATTCCATCTTCTCATCGATGATTTGAATAGCTGCTACACTATCATTATTATGCTTATCTAGAAAAACAGTAACATAGTTACCATCGATCAGATACAGAGGTGATTCGTCTTGTTGCTCTACATTGATTAGAAATTTTGTGTACCCTTTCAGGATGAATGTAAGCTCTTCTCCATACTTCTCCTTCACGACTGATGCTGGCGAGCCCATTCGAACACCGCTTTCCGTCGTCCAGTTGTCCACATTCGAATATAATCCTACCACAAGCCCATCTTGGACACCGACCTGTACATATTTAGCGTAATCCTGATTGTAAATGTACCAATCAAAGCCATACTCACTTAGATCATAGCGAGCAGGTAAACCTAATTGGTCAATAACCTCCTGTTTAGAATCACCAATCGAGATACCACGCACGGTGAATGACGCAATAGAGACAGGAGGTGCAGGTATAATCTTCCCTTGTGCCTCAACAAGGACTAGCCCCAAATCATACATATTCTTAATCAGAGTCAATGCCTCTGACCGCTTCAACTTATCTTGGATACCGAAGCCTGATACGGTTGCTGATGTTTTGCCATTGGCTATCCCTGCATCTAGTACATACTGAACGGCATCGTTCAAAGACAGATTATTACCCTGAGTTGCCGCCAGCAGATGTGCTACATGACCGCGATTGAATAAGCTACCCTTCGTATCGTGTAATATAGGCCAGTTATACTCTTCGGCTAACAGATAATATCGCTCATACCACGGTTTATTTTGCAGTCCTTCTGACAAGGTAATTTCCGGAAACGCCCCCAGAAGCATAACAAGAAATTCAGGTTCAGTAACCGGATCATTAGGCCTGAACGTTCCATCCGGGAACCCAGACACCACATTATTCTCCACAGCCCAAGCAATTGTACCGCTTGCCCAATGCCCTTCAACATCGGAAAACTTGCTCATCATTGTGTGTACGGTTATAGGACTAAATAAGGTGAACAGCATCATTAGTAGAGTTATTCTAACAATAGCAAATCTCTTACACTTATCCATATATAACGCCCCTTATTGTTAGAAGTCTTGTCTCTGTTAGACTATTAGAATATCATATGAAGAGTATGCTAGACGCATAAATGATCTGGAGGTTATAACCATGCAGCCTATACGAGGGTTAATCATAGATTTAGACGGAACCGTATTTAGAGGCGACGAGCTCATCGAAGGAACGCGAGAAGCCATTAATGAAGCACTTGATTTAGGCTTAAAGGTTGTTTTCCTCAGCAATCGAGGTAATATATCCCGCGAAGCGGCCCGGAGCAGATTAAGTGAAGTAGGTATTGATGTTACTTTAGCGCAGATCATCCTATCCTCATCGGTAGCAGCAGCGTTCTTGAGTGACCATTATCCGAACAGTCAGGTATGGGTATTAGGTGAAGAAGGCTTAATGGATGAACTTCGATTAGCCTCAGTAGCAATCGCACAAGTACCTAAGGACGCTGATTGGGTAGTCATCTCCCTTCACGAGAAGGTGAATTATGAGGATTTGAATCATGCTTTTGTAGCTGTACGACACGGCGCTAGGATTCTGGCTACGAATGCAGACCGAACCTTTCCCCGACACGACGGTGATGCGATTGACGTAGCGGGGATGCTCGGGGCTATAACGAATTCCACTGGCAAACATGTAGATCTTGTTGTAGGTAAGCCTTCTTGGTTAATGGCAGAAGCGGCTATGAAACAGCTGCACCTTCCGCCTGAGCAATGCTTGATGATTGGTGACAGCCTAGAAACCGATATGGCCTTCGGCAGAATGTTCGGAATGCAGACCATGCTCGTTCTTACTGGCTCAACCAATCAAGCTACAGCAGATTCCTGTCTTCGAAAGCCTGATTATATCGTAGACTCATTAGCAAATTTAAATCAAGTGCTTATTAGATTGAGTTAGACCATAGCTCTGTTGTTTCCTGCTGATAATTCATGACTTCCTCGGATTGAATATTCTCATTCTTCTCGATGAGATCAAGAAATGTACTTAATCTCTTCAGGTAAGGGCTGCCCTCTGTGCCAGCCTTTACCGCAGCGGTGTATGCAGTCTTGACTGCAGGATCGAACTTGCCATCTTCATAGTTGAATAACGGTGTATTATCCACGCCATTGAAGGTCACATACACATAACCACCGAACAGCCGCTTGATCTCATCTATTCTGGCGGAGCTTGGATGATTTGCTATGAACTTCTCTTGGCGGACAGCCCGCCTCACCGCTTCATCCCAGCCAATGATCATCGCGGCGTCCTTAAGGGATACCTCATTGGATTCAATCGCTTTAATCTCTATATAATCCCGAATATCTTCGCTCACATGGGCTTGATATTGAACATACTGCTGATAATCTACTACAGGAAAAAAAGCACCCTCCGCAGTTTCTACCTTGTAACCACCGTCACGTGTATCTATTAACAGCTTCTTCAGTTCAGGATCCGTCACCTTGTCAATTTGGTCATAGTGAAATCCATCCTTGCTTAAGTCCCATAACTTCTCTTGAAAATCAGCTCCATTATAGAAACGATCCTCAAGCTCAAGCAGCTGCTCCTGCTGTAAATCCTCTAATGCTAATACCATAGTTGTAAAATCTTCAACCGACACCTCTCCCGTTTGACTGTCCACGTAGCTCTTCAGCTCCGACGCCATCACCTTGTTATCCACCAGAACCTGAAAGTTTGCCATGACTGTTGGATCATTTTCGGTCGTTTCATCTACTTGAGGTTCCTCTGTATTCTCTTTCTCTTCAACAGGATCTACTGGATCATTCGTCTTCGGTTTCTGTTCAACCTTAGCAGGTTCCTTGACGTTAGCTGTATCCTTAGGTTCATTACTGCAACCAATAATCAGTGCTAGGATAAGCGCAGTTGAAATGATTAATAGCTTTCTATACATAACGATTTCCTCCATATAATTATCGATTATATTGTACTCCACTATATTTAGACCTCTTAGTAGTCTATTTTGTTGCGGTAATTGGTGTTTGTCCATCCTTCCTCATATCTAGACGTCTCCATATTAGAAAATATTCCTAAGATACAATCAGCAAAGAACCATAAACGAATACCGTCTATGGAATGAGTCAATGCCGATATTAAGTTACATCAACGACCATGCAATTTCTACATAAAGATCTCAATAACATTCGAATTATTATTCAGTCTCTCTACAAGCTCTTGTCTGCTTATGAGATAACCGCCTTGACGATAACGGTTTTCCAATGGTTCTGCCGCCGCAACATGACCGTTTATTACAACACGGTTTGAATCTTGACCAAGATGATAAATGAACGTGGTTGAATGCCCCATAAACGCAAAATCAAACTTTAGTCCATCAAATCTAAGAGGTAATACGGGGTCAATTATCAGTCCGCCAGCTTCTTGACGCAGTCCCAAGCAATTGGAAATCAATTGATTCATATAAATTCCAGGACCGCTTGAATAAATACGCCATCCGCCTTTGACCGGCACTGTTCCTTCACGTAATTTATTAAATTGTTCCTGTGCTTCATAACGTGTATTGAACTTGCCGTCCGAACTGCTGAAGTAGGCGTTGCTTTGTCGGCGTTCTGCATTCGGTACAACTTCATGGATTTTTATTGGATTAATCATTGCCAAGCCGTTCCATACTTCCTCAACTTTTCCGAGCTTTGCCATCGCCTCAACGAAACGAATATGGGCATGGACATATTGAAGGCCAATTTCGCGACCGAAATTTGCCCCTTGTTCCGCACGTTTAAAGTGAGTGCTCAAGCCTCCGGCATATTTTGCCGGCCTATCCATTAACCTGACGCCATCCGGGAAATAAAGCTTTTCTTTGATGATTTTATACTGTGTTTCTGCCTGTTCCGGCGTTAACAGCTCACTAATCATACTGCGAGTCATAGGGAGCAAGCGATAATGAATGCCTGTTTTTGTATCCTTCGGATGAAGCATCAATTCTGCTGTTCCTGGCTGTTCCATATAAACAAAACCAGGAATCACTTCAGTCTGCAGCATATAGCGATTAAAGTCCGCTTCAATGCCGGAAGCTAAAGCTTGAAGTTCGGTTGCTTCACTTGCATCCACTTCTGCTAAGACATGCGACATTTGACGAATCACTTGATAGGTTAATGCAACGGTCCAACTGCTGACCATGAATTCTTTCAACTGCGAATTAGCGGGTTGAAGCGTATCATCCCAATCACCGTCACCGTATGAGGACAAGTGTGTATCATGCAAGAAGTGCTGTTTCATGTATTCAATCTCTTTTTTCGCATGATCATAAATCGTTGCTGTTTTTTCTGTAAACTCCTTGCTGCTACGGTTTGTATACGGCACTTTTACTTGCAGGATACTGTAATCCTGGGTTGCAGCTAAATAATCACCCAATACTTTCAACGGCCAAACAATAATATCCCCATGACTTTCATCGGCTTGAATCTTATAATAGTTGTCCATCATAAACCACTGCGGCCAATTACCGTCATCTTCAAATTGGTGGGAATAAACCTTTTTAATAATCCCCTTAACCGTGTCATACTTTTGAGTAGCCATGAAATACTCTGCAGGTCCCTGGCATACATCACGGGTTCCCCATGCAGCTCCGCCATATTGTTCAAGTCCGTGCGGCACTGAATAATGGACTAGCATGTTGTGCGTATACCACCAGGCAAGGGCATTTACCTTATCCAGTTCCTCTGTTACCGCATCATTATGCGAAAGGTGGAACCCATTCATCACATCCCGATAAAACTCACGATAGCATTCTATTTCTGAAGCCATATCCCGCTTGAGAAATGGCATCTCCCCACCGTGGAGTAGTCCCTGAACTGTCATTGTCCACTCACTCGTCCGACTTAATTCAAGCACGACCAGTGAAGCTGAGCGAGGCACAACGTTGGATGCTAGCTTCCGTTCATCCTCTATAGTAATTTCCGCGCCTTCTACACGGAGACGATAGATGAGATTCGGATACGCTTTTGCATTCATTGTTGCTGCATCTGCATAAAACGAAATCGTTTGATCCTCACTTTCCATACGGAACGGCGCTTCGTACTCATTGTTAGTCAAGGATACCTGGTTAGTCACTAGATAACGATAAGCTCTACCGCTTACGGAACGCACATGCAGCAGAACTTCCGGCGTGTCGATTGTCGTGAAGTTCGTGATCATGTACATCTCATCAGCCGTTTTGTAATACCAACGCGCATAGTTAAATCCGATTTCATACATCGACGGCATAGTTAATAAATGATAAATTCCATCCACTTCAACATATATACGCTGGCCCGATGTTTTCATAATGTTCAGAGCATTGCGGGCATTGGTTAGCATTTTATTGAATGTCGTATTGCCGACAACAAGCTGTGCGTTGAAAATCCCATACATATAAGATGTCGATGTAAGGATGTTTTCGTTCATTTTGTCATTTTGCCCAGTCATTACAATATGACCATGCGGCCGTTCTACACGCTGCTCTTTTTCTTTTAAAACGACGTGCTCGTGCTTGTCTGTAAAAAATGACAGCAGGGTTTCTCCTTCCCATTCTTCTTGGCAGCGATTAGGAAAGTATTGGTCAATTTCTGCTTTCGTCATTGAAGAGGTTCGCAGAGGTGCTCCGTATATCGAGGAGATACTCACCTTGTCTAAAGATTGAAAAACTTTTTCGCTTTGAGTTTTTACTTGTTCCCATGCATGTAATACGTCTTTTTCAAACTCTAATGAAGTGACGGCAGTCTGATGATTTTCTACAAATAAACCATAAAAGACAAATTGTGTTGGTCCTGTTAACTTCACACGTTATGACTGTAGCCCCGTATATGCAAATTCGTACTGATATACTTCATTAGGAAGCATCTCTGTTGATAACACTTCCGGTTGATTTGTTTCTTTATAAGATAAACCGAAAAATTGGAAGCCATCAGTGGAATAGCCAATCGTTTTAGTTAAAGCCCCTTGTTGTAAATAAGGAAATAAGCCCATATGCTGCGGCTGATTCTGACGTGAACAGACAACATATCCTTTGTCTTGATCTTCAAATACAGCATGGTCAATATATTGGGATAAGTATGCTTCATTGGATTGGACAGCACCTTTATCAGCGATGCCTACATCTTGTCCATAAATAACATCCACTTCCACATCATGTCCATCGACTGTTATTTCCCAAAACCAGACCCCTTGCTCAGTCAGGCTGAAGGTAACTTGATAATGAACCTCATCCACAGTTCCTTCCCATCTGACTTGAGATTCACAATATTGCACTATGCTCTGAGATTGAACACCTAGTAGTGGCACAACTTGTAATCCGTGAGACCGTTGCAATCGTAAATAAAGATTATTTAGCGCTCCATCAATAGGATTAGAAATCCATTGATTGATCATCGTCATTTTATGAGTTGCCTCACAAAGATCTCCACTATTTAAAAATGTAAATCGAAAATCCCCTGCTTTGATTTGAAACTTTGCGTCACTTCTTGTTGTCATCGTTTTCCCTCGATTTCTTTATTTTGCCAATCTGCTTTTGCAGAATAGACGTATCACGAATTCCTAGGATCAGCTTAAGCAGTTGATGGATTCTGATTGTTATTATCAACTGTTGATCCAATAACCTGCAGTTCCTCTTGTTCGATAAGACGATCCATAAAGAAAGACATCCCCCGTTTAAAAGCAGTTAGTCCGTACAACATGGAACTCCAATCAATCAGAGTTATCTTCACCGGATACCATCGGTTAGGTTGTTCAAGATGCCACCAGGAATATCTATGCAATCCGTATAAATAAGAAGCTTTGAATTTGTTCTCCTCCTCTATGTCAGCAGGATTAGAGTATTCGTCATAGGGAATATGCAAACGATACATGGCATATAGGTCGTATATGCCTGCGGGATAAACCGGCAGGAAACCCGCAACTATGTAGGCCGACGCAACATTTCCCGGTGACCTGCCAATTTTATCCGCATGGTATCCACCATGCAATCCACTATTCGGACCAGCTCCATAGCCCCATACGTAGGATGGCACATCACACAATTCTTTCCACTTCATTCGGTCGGCTAAGCAAGCGTTGGAGAAAAACTCGCGGTAAACCGGGCTAGCCGCATATTCCGGAACGAGATAGAATGGAAATTGATGAACAAAGGAAGAAAGGAATGCTTGGTGATTTGTCGTCGTATCGGTAAGCACCGAGATATCACGGTACAATACCTGCGGTAACTCACTCATCCGTTCCTCAGCGAAGTTATTGAACCATAAATCCCGAATATCTTGATTATCCGGTTGCCCGAGCAAAGCAAGATAAGAGACCAATACATATTCGTTATAAGCAGGTAAAGGAGCCGTGCCTAATCCGCTCTTGACAACCATGTTAATAACGCCCTTCTCTTTATCCGCTACGATCACGCGCCAATCGATCGATCGCAGCAGATCAAGCGCTGCATTGGCAATATAGGGATCGCTTTCCTTGAAATGTTGTCCGGCAAAGAGAGCTCCCGCAACCAACAATGAAGTATCGATTGTTGAAAATTCCGAATTGAGGTTCTTACCTGTCTCCATATCGACAAAATGACAGAAAAATCCAGTAATTGGATCGCGCGCAGGCCGGCATCCGTCGATCTCTCCCACGACAGCCCTTAATGTAATCCATACTTTCTCAACCGCACGATCGTCCCATCCTTCTAAATCGGCAACACAAAGACTGATCAGACCGACTCCTGTGGCTGCAAGGGAGCATCTGTTATCCGGATTCTCACCCATTGTCATATAGGCATCGGCATATAATCCCGTACGCGGATGACGAGAAGCATCAATCAAAGCATAGGAATCACGATATTGACGATCAAAAAAAGCTTTCACATTCTCTGATAAATTTGCATATAAATCAGTCGGTGTATTCATTTTGTCATTCGACCCCTTGTTCTTCAAATCTTACAACATGCCGATAACTTTGCTCCAATCTGTCCGCCGCTTCATGCCTGCCGGCATTTCGAAGCTGCTCCAGATACTTATAGTAAGTGCCGCGAGTATGGAACGGTCCACCTTCATGGATAACATGCCACATCGGATCAAGGGGGGAATCGGATGTCGCCATCTGTTCATACAGCCAGGCGTCCAGTAGCTGCATCCCTTTGCCAACCACATCCAGGCGTTCTTCCGCCAAATTGTTCGTTTCATGTGGATCGTTATCTACATCAAACAGCATCAGCTCCGGAAAATCCTTCAACCCCGGATGATAGGTACGAATCAATATCCAGTTATCGAAGCGAACAGCGCGCTGACAGCTCCATGCCGCCTGACTGACAACCAGATAAGGACGACCCGAGGATGTTCCTTCGGTCAGTGCCGGCAAGAAGCTGACGCCATCCCATTTATCCCTCAGCTGACCGCCAACGAGTTCAACCACGGTCGGACCACAATCAATTTGATAGTGCATATCTTGATCCACATGACCTTGGCGAATTCCCGGTCCGGCCATAATGCACGGAATGCGGCTCGTAATATGGTCTGCCGTTTGGTGGTCTCCGTATATGTTAAGCTCGCCTTGGTTTTCACCGTGATCCGCAGATATAATGATCATCGTTTCGTCCAATATGCCCTGTTCTTCAAGCATGCTTAGAATTTGTCCTACATGGTCGTCTACATATTTAATCGCCGTATCGTAACCGTCGATCCACTTTTTGAAATCCTCACGCGAATTGATTTCCTTCGGCAGTCCTTCCCATTGCTTGCCTGCTGGCACATTGAGGGCAGACATGGGTCCGAAGCCCTCTCTATGCTGCGCAATGATTTCGTCTGTCAGCCAGGCCGGCGCCGGATCATTCACGAACGGGTTGCCGTAGTGTGCCGGTGTTCTGTACGGCGTGTGGGGATCCCAAAAGTTAAGGTACAAAAACCAATTTTCTTTTTGGCTGCCGCGCTCTTTGATCCAGCTCAATGCTTGAACAGCCACGTCATCCGCCGTTTCTCCGGCATGCTTACCGGTATCGTGTGTCTCAAGAAATCCTTCCTGCACATGCCATGCAGCATGACGGCCCGGGAAAGGACTGATCATGGCGGTATGATGCCCTTTGAATCTCAAGATGTCAACCCATGCCTGATACGATTTATGGTGATTATTAAACGGCCGATCCGCACCGATCGGCCGCTTGTCGCCCTCCAAGCCGCCGTGGTTGATGACACCATTGTGGAAACCATAACGGGAGCTGAACAACGCTGACCGGGAAGGTGCGCACGGAGCGTCTGTAGCATAGTAATTTTCAAAACGCACGCCGCGTTCCGCGATACTGTCAATATTCGGAGACGTATTGCGATGATAACCATAGCAGCCTAAGTGATCTGGACGTAAGGAATCGATATCAATATAAAGGATTTTCATAAAGGGTTCTTCCTTTCTCTTTTCAATATTCTCTTGACGGTCTCTACAACATAATATTCTTCAGCGGAATTCTACTGTCATCTGATCATCGACTTTCGCGTGTTTCCGCGAGACAACGAGTGTGAGATCGCCGTCTGGCTTCACAACATAATCCTCACTTGGAATGACTTCGCGGGATGTCTTCAATGCGATGATGTCCTCGCACTGAGTCAGCCGGAACGTGATCGCGTTGTCCGCTGTCCCTGTGATCTCGGCGGTGGAATAAGCGATCTTCACATCCCCGATAGAAACGTTCATGGGGAGCATTACACCATCTTTCGATTGCAGGGTGATCTTCCGTCCGCCCAGCAGCGCCCGTCCGTTTTCATAAACGTGCAGCTCCTTGTCCAAGCCGTCGAGGTTCAGAAGGTGCAGGAACCGTTCGCCTCCCTTCGAGGCTGTCGAGGTCAGGAAGATCCCGTGATGCGGGTGATCGTGACCAAGTGCCGCCTTAGCGCCCAGCTTTTCCAATGCCGCTTGAAACAGTGGAAGGTTGCAGCTATAGGAAGTGGCAAAGACGACCGCTCTGCCCTGGCCAACCTTAGCGTCGAAGCCACACACCTCATCCGTGCCGTAGACACGCAGGATCGCTTCCGTCCCACCGGGCTCGAACGTTTGGGCAAAGTGCGTCCGCACTTCGGGATGCGATTCGGCCCAGCCGTCGGCGTATATGGATAGGTACATGCGGTGGCCGGCTAGTCGCATGCCCGTCGGCTTTACGCCGAGCGCATCGGCGAGAACCGTACAAGGCTTGCCTTCCATATCGAAGGTAGGCACTTCCCCATACAGCAGGATTCCGCCTCCCGCTTTCAAGTATTCCGCAAGCTTCTGCTGAATGTCACCGTGCATGTAGCACGCCGACGGGAGTGCCAAGACCGGTGTCGTCTTCGGATCAATCGGCTTGTTCTGAACATCGACGGAGCCAAAACGGTATCCAGAGAGCAGCATCGCCCGGCCCATGATCTCCCACGCCCCGCCCGCACGGTTCTTCTCGAGATTTTTGACGATCTCCTTCATCTTGTTGCTGTGAGGATAATGGTATTCGGTCATGTAGTAGTCCGGGATAAAGGCAAAAGCCACCCCGTCTTTCTCCTCCTCCATCACCGCCAGCTTGTTGGCAACAGCCATCATCGTCTGGATGGAACGCGCCATCCTCGGATAAGTATAATTGAGCTCACCTTCCGGACTGACAGGCGCCGCGAAGCCATGGTATTCACCTGTGCTGGAGATCCGGTCGTTGCCGTCATCGGGTCTTGGTTCCATTCGATAATTTCTGCCGCCGGCAAAAGAGTAGTAATTGATAAATCGATTTCCCTGAGCAATACACATTCTCGTCTTAAAATCCGCTGCAGACGGATCCAATCGTCCGCTGTAATTATTGCCGTAATTGCCGTCACCGCAGCTGAATTCGAGCGAACTCAGAGGCTGATCCGGATGATGAACCGCATCCATAAATCCATTGATTAGATAAAGATCCTGAAAGGTGCTCACTGTCAAATCGCCGAGATAAATATCCGATCCGGATATATACCCAGGCGCCTGGGTGTAAGATTCGTACAGTTGGCTGATGCCGATCGGAAATCGTAAGCAGCGGCCGGCGCCTGAGCCGTGGATATTGACGATGAACGGTACATCCTTGACGCCGAACTCTTCCGCGTAGGAACGCAGCTCCGCAACATAACGAGTAAATCTGTTTCTCATGTAGTACCCAAGGTCGCGCAGCAATTCCGCGGCGTATTCCTCCCGGGGCGACCGGATTCCGACCTTGCGTGCTTCAGTATCCCGCAGGTCGAACGGATAGCGCGACTCAAGACTTTCCGCATCATACCTTTGGCTCAACCATACCGCGAAGTCCTCTAGAACATGATCTGTCAAATCCGGACAATTGCTTACCCAGGATAGCATCCCGATCTCATTATCAAGCTGAACACCGATGACATTGCCTCCATTCGCATAAAGGCGCGGCGCGACCACGGACATAACAGCTTCGTACCACTTTCGCGCCTCCTCGAGAAAGCTGGGAGTCAGATAATCGACAGTCGGTGTTGTCGCCGGATTGCCGTCCCAACATATAGGCACAATTTCCGGATGCTTCTTGTACAGCCAGTGTGGCAGTCCGTCATTTTTCATCTCAGCCATAATGAAAGGTCCCGGACGGACAATAAAATACAGCCCGTTGTCACGGCATAGATCCATGAATGATCCCAAATCCAGCTCAGGGCGGGTTCTGCCTTCCAAATCTATCTGTCCTTCGACCGGCTCATGACAAAGCCATGGCACATAAGCGGCAACGGCATTGCAACCAGCCGCTTTTAGTTTATCAATGCGATCCTGCCAATCCTTGCTATCAAGGCGAAAGTAGTGAATTTGTCCACACATGATGATTTGCGGCTTACCGTCAATGAGAATTTGCTTGTTCTTGATTTCGATCATTAATGGTAGCTCCCTTTTCTCAATTTGAAAAATCGAAAAAATATATGCAGGCAAGTGCTTCAGCTATCTAATCAACATTTAGCAGAACTGAGCCTTATTTTTTGCTGTACACCAGAGGGTTCAGATGGCTCGCCGCCAATTCCCCAGGCTTTACTCCAGGCAGCCAATTGTGCAAATCCTGCTTCCGGGCGTTGCTATCAGGCTCAGCCGCAACGGAACCATCCGCGAAATAAATAATGGTCATAATCTCTCTCATCCGATCTGTCGGATTTCCCGGCGCACTGTGCAACGTCCACCCAGAATGGAATGTCGCATCACCCGCCGCCATGGCTCCGTAGGAAATTTGCTCCAAACCTTTTCCTTCGATAAATTGCTGCAAGGTCCGATGAGATTCATCGGAAATGACCATCTTGTTAATAAACCCGAATTTTTGGGATTCAGACGCAAAAGTCATTGAACCCATCTCTTCCGATATCGGTACAATCGGCATCCACATCGTGATCATCTTATCCGTATCGAATGGCCAATAAATTTGATCCTGATGCCAAGGCGTATGCCCGCCTCCCGGCTCCTTAAACAACGCCTGGTCGTGATAAATTCGCACGCCGTCTACACCCATCAGCATAGCAGCGATTTTTGCAAACCTGTGAGCCATGACAAAACGCCGAACAACCTCACTTCTCTCCCACACATTTCCGATTTGGATGAATGCTTTGCCGTAAGTGTCACGCTCGTGAACCGGCTTCTTGTGGTAATTCAATTCCTTCACTATATTCCGGATGGCTTCCCCATAAACGTCATTTTCTTCTGTTGAGGCCACGCCCTGCAAATAAACATGCCCATTTTTTTGATATTCCTGAATTTGTTTGGACTTCAATTCATAATCTTCATCTAATAAGTGAAACGTTTCGATTTTTCCGTCCATAGTGCACCCCAATCATTTTTGTTTTATCCTTTTTGTTATTCATTTCTCGGTGTCGACGGAACTATTCGGATATTTTTTTACTGCAAACTGTTCGGCTTGTTCTTTTCTGACTTCGATTGGGAAACTGGTAATAAATCCTTCATCCGTTTCATCTTTTTCGCTTTGCGGATTAAAGACATTTAGTTCAATTCTATTTTCAGATAAACGGTATCTTAAAATTCGAATACGTCCATCACCGCCATGATCGGCGCACTGCCAGTTCTGAAAAGACTGAAAGATTAGATTATACTGTTCACCCAAGTCAAACCGGTAACTGACATGATCCGTAATATGATGCCCGGAAAAAACTGCAATAACGTTCTTATGGCGCTTCAGACATTTATGCCATAAATCTTCTCCGTCATTAGCCCCATGAGCACCTTTATATATTTTTGGATTATGGTTATCTCCCGGTTTTGTTCTCTCTCCGTGCAAGTACATATACGAATGGGTCACTACAATCGCGTTATAATCAGAATGTGTTCCCAGTACATCGTTCGCCCATTCTAACACTTCATCTCGGGGACCAAACTCCAAAGCCAGAAATAAAAATTTACGACCATCAATTTCCAATTGCGCATACATGTTCTCAGTCTTACCCTCTTCAAACATGCAGCCGAACCAAGGCTTGTTCAGGTACCGCACCATTCCGCAATACTTGTTGAACATTTCCGAATTTCGATTTTCATTCAGGATGTTGTCGTAATCGTGATTTCCGATTGCAAATACAAGCGGTATTCCTGACTGATCGATCAGATCGAACGCCGCTTTATGATTTTGCCACTGGTTTTCTTTACTCATACCGTTATTCACCAGATCCCCTACATGCAAAATCATCTTTAAGTTCAGTTCTTCAGCATGATTAACTATCCACTGAGTCATCTTAAACAAACGATCCGGATGGGAAGTCGATAAATCCTGAGTATCTGGAATAATGATCATCGAAAAATCTTTTTCCATGCTCAAATCACCTCCTAATTTTCAGCAATTAAACGTCTAGTATCCTGATACAGTAACAGTAATTCGGAGATATCGCGAACTGAATAATCAGGTTTGCAATTCGATCCTGCACGCTCGTCATATACTTGTTCGCCCTGAATCCATACCGTTGTCATACCAGCCTTATTCCCTCCTGTAATATCCGTTTTCAAATTGTCTCCGACCATTACCGAATCCTCGGGATCACAGGCATACATCCTCATGGCACCCAGGTAAAGATGGGGTGCCGGCTTACCTACATATTCAATTTCCCTGTCTAAGATGGCCTCTATGGAGGCAACGAGAGAACCCGTTTCAGGCACCAGCTTTCCACCTATACCTAGATGAAACATGTCCGGATTGGCCGAGATGATGCCTGCCCCCTCTAACACATCTTCAACAATTCTTTGCAGTTTCAGATAATTAAACTGTATATCCCTTCCGATAATAATCGTATGCGCTCTCTCTTTGTCATCAATGACAAGTATCGTATGGCCAATGTCCTCCAGAACCTTTTGCAATTTCATACTTCCCGCCACCTTGACTTTGACCGGCCCATATTGATCCAATACATATTTTCCAACATATTCCGTTGCAGTAATTATTTCTTCGGGGTATGCCTTTATTCCCATATTCATTAACTTATCGGCAATTTCGTCGGCCACTTCCCGTGAATTATTTGTGATAAATCCTATATTTTTCCCATCCGTCCTGAGCTGTTCCAATAATTGTTTTGCATTCTTTGCAGGTTTGTTACCAAAGTAGAGACAGCCGTCCAGATCGAAAAAAAAAGTTTTTTTTTGTATTAGCCTACTTCCGCTCAACTGAACACCACCCATGGCATGGACCGCGTGATCGTCGCTCATGATAAACAGTATATTAGGGCGTTGATTTGTACTCATAGACAGTCATCCTTTCATCTCATCATCCGAAACGAATTTCCAAACGGTTGTCCAGCTTGGCATGCTTCTTTGAAATGATCCGTGTTATCCTGTCGTTATTCTCTATCGTATACGCTTCGCTTGGTAAGATCGTTTTTTCCGTTTCAAGCACAATAATATCTTCACTTTGTGTTAATCGAAACTCCAACGACTGCTTCGTCACTTTTGTTATTTCAGCAGTAGCATAAACGACCTTCACCCCATGATAGGAAATGTTCAACGGCAGCATCAAGCCGTCTTTGCTTGACAGTACGAATTTCCGGCCTTCGAACAGCTTCGTTCCTTGATCATAGAGATGCATTTCTTTATCAAATCCATCCAAATTAAGCAAATGAAGAAAGCGTTCGCCTTCTTTGGTCGCGGTCGATGTCATGAACACGCCATGGTTCGGACAATCGTGATAAAGCGAAGCCTTGGCTCCCAATCTTTCCAATGCGGTTCGAAACAGCGGTATATCGCAGCGGTAAGCCGCCGCTAGCACAATCGCTCTTCCCCTGCCGACCTTTGCTTCGAATGCGCACACTTCATTCGTGTCGTATATGCGCATGATCGCTTCCGCATTTCCGTGATCGAACACCTGCGCAAAATGTGACCGTACTTCCGGACGAGGCGCAGCCCAACCGTCCGCGCACAAAGAAAGGTAATAGTGCTCTCTGCCTCTTCGGCTGCCTTTCGGCTTCACACCGAATGCATCCGCCAGCATCGTGCAGTCCTTTCCTTCCATGTCATAGAGCGGAACTTCCCCGTATAATAGAATGCTTCCTCCGTCTCCCATAAAATCGGCCAATTTCCGTTGGATATGCTCATGCATATACCTTGCCGAAGGGAGGGCAATGACAGGCGTCTGCTTCGGATCGATCACCTTGTTCTGCACATCGACGGAACCAAACCGGTATCCGGCGAGCAGCATTGCGCGCGCCATAATTTCCCATGCGCCAGAACCGCGGTTCGCTTCGATATTTTGGACGATTTCTTTCATTCGCTCGCTTTTTGGATACTTATATTCCGTCATGTAGTAATCAGGAATGAAAGCGAAAGCAACGTCATCGCGTTCTTCATCCATGACGGCCAATTTGTCCGCAACAGCCATGACTGTCTTATTCACGCGAGCCATTCTCGGATACGTGTAGTTGAGTTCACCTTCAGGACTGACCGGGGCCGCAAATCCATGCCGTTCCCCAGTAAAGGCCACACGGTCATTACCATCTCCTAGCTTCTGATCCATTCGATAGTTGAATCCGCCGCAGAATAAGTAAAAATTGAGCAGACGGTTACCTTGAGCAATACACATGCGCGTTTTGAAATCAACAGCGGAAGGGTCTAAGCGGCCTCCGTACGTTTCTCCGAAATTTCCGTCTCCGCAATTGAACTCGAGCGATGTCAACGGCTGATCCGGAAGATGAACGGCATCCATAAAGCCATTGATCAAATAAAGGTCCTGGAAGCTGGCCATATTCAGGTCGCCCAAATAAATGTCGGAACCGGACAGGTAGCCCGGAGCCTGGGTGTATGACTCATACAATTGGCTGATACCGATCGGATAAGATAATCCTCTTCCGTGTCCCGTCCCATGGATATTTACCATAAACGGAACATCGGTTACCCCGAACTCTTCCGAATATTGACGAAGCTCGGCCACATAGTTGGCAAAACGGTAGCGCATATAGTAACCCAAATCGTGACGAAGCTCCGCGGCATATTGCTCCGCAGGATATTGAACGGCTTTTTTCCATTCTGTCTGAATATCGAGGTTAATCGGATACCTCCGCTTCAGCAATTCGGCATCATATTGCCGCATCAGCCATGCCGCAAAATCGGCAAGCACATTATCCGTAAGATCCGGTGAATTGCTAACCCACGAGAGCATGCCGATTTCATTGTCCAGCTGTACGCCGATAATATTGCCGCCTTTGCCGCAGAGACGCGATGCCAAGACAGGCATGACGGCAGCATACCACTTTCGCGCCTCCTGTAAAAATCCAGGCGCCATATAATCGATCGTTTTCGTCGGTATCGGACGCTCGTCCCAAGTAACAGGCACGATCTTAGGATGTTTCTTATAGACCCAATGCGGAAGTCCTTCATTTTTCATTTCCGCCATGATGAACGGTCCCGGTCTTGCAATAAAATAAAGTCCGTTGTCCTGACATAAATCAATAAATCCTCCAAGGTCGAGCTCAGGACGCGTGCTTCCATCCAAATCGATTTCGCCTTCCACCGGTTCGTGGCACAACCATGGAATATAGGAAGCGACTGCATTGAAGCCGGCCGCTTTCAGTTTATCGATGCGGTCCTGCCAATCTTTTTTCTCCAGGCGGTAATAATGAATTTCTCCGCACATAATGATTTGCGGCTGACCGTCGATAACAATTTGTTTGTTTTTGATTTCTATCAATTTCTTTCCTCCCTTTGAGGTGAAACGTTTAGATTTTAAACTGCAAGCAAAAATCGAATCAACTTTCACCTGCTGATTTATTTATTCATTCATTCATTTTATTAACGGAATCCCGCAAAACTAATTTAGTTGGCAATTTATAGTAGCTTTCAACTTCTTTACCTTCAAGAATCTGAAATATCAAATGCGCGGCCAATGCTCCACGTTCGTATTTCGGCTGCATAATTGTAGTGAGAGAAGGACGGACATACTGCGCCAATTCAATATCGTCAAAACCAATGACAGAGACATCAGATGGCACTTTGATGCCATGCTCCTTAAACGCATTAATTCCCCCGATCGCCATTTCATCGTTGGCATACATAATGGCGCTTGGTAAATTCCCTTGCGCAATAAGCATTTTGGTCATGCTGTAACCATTATCCCGGTCAAAAATCCCGAATTGATGTAATTGGCTGCTTACATCCAACCCATGCTTACGTAATGCATTTTCATATCCCTGAAGTCTCATCGAATGAAGGCCGCCTTTGGACTTGCCGCTTATATAAGCAATTTCTCGGTGACCCTGTTCGATCAAATATTCCGCTGCCCTATAAGAACCTTCTTCATTATCTACCTCAATGCTGACAACATACTCGCTGTCAACCTTCCGGTCAAGCAAAATGATCGGAAATTCCTTTCTGGCCGATAGCGTTATAATCTCCTCACTAATATTGTAAGCCAGTATAATGGCGCCATCGACCCGCTTCTCCGTCAAAAATTTAACCGCAGTGGACGTTTCTTCGCCAATCGAACTGCAGGCAAGTAAGTCATAACCTTTGGACAGTGTAACATCCTGTATGCCCTTAACCAATTCCGCATAATAAGGACCGGCCAAATCCGTTACGATGATAGCGATCGTACGTGTGCTGCTTTTTTTCAAATCGGATGCGAAGCCATTTTTCTGGTAGCTTAATTGGCGCGCGGCTTCCAATATTTTCTGTTTAGTTTTATTGCTTACTTTGGTGTTGTTGTTCAAGGCGTACGAAACCGTCGAAATCGATACACCTGCCATCTTAGCGACATCTTTTATCGTAGCCATTATTCTCTCCTCGCTTCTGCTTGTTCAATTATATTATTAATTATTCGTTTCGGAAGGGGATACTTCCTCTTCTTGAACGAATTAATTCAACCCAATTTCATCTAACCCTTTTTGTACTTGCTTATTTTTCATAAACCACTTCCAGACAAAACCTGTACGGTAGTTTTCGATCATTAATAACGAAATACCTTTATCGATCCCAATGACATCCCTGTCAAACCACGCAGGGGTCACCGCCGTATTGTAAGCATCCTTTAATCCGTAGTCTCCTACCAGTTCAGGAAAGGTGTAGAAATGCTTCAGAGCTGCAATTGATTCCTCTGGGGTAAACACGATGGAACCGAGCGCACCGGCCGGAGCCAGCGTACCGTCCACCAAATGTGCATCATTGCTGTAGCCTGAGGGAGCCGTCCCATATTTCCCCTCATATCCATGCGGACTATCGGATGCGGTAATTCCCCAGGCCTCCGGACCAAACGTGTTGTAAACGTTAGAATGGTCAATGGCAAACTGACGGTTTGCAGTGGACGCTATTACTGAATTACTCCACCAATCGGTCCCCGTTTTATCAACTTTATTGCGCAGATCAAACCATGCATGCGAGTACTGGTGAGTGAAAATCGATCCGAACCAGGAATGGATGAACGGCTGTCCGCCGCCATACGTGCCGGTATGCCGAATAAAGCTGTAGAACATCTCCTCATCGATCGGATGGGTCGTTGAACCAGCTGCCAAAAAATACACCATGAGCTGTTCTGCATAAAAGTCCCAATGACCTTTAAATCCTTCCTGCGGATGATATCCCATATAAAACATATTTCGCTCTGGATCCCGGAACCACTCCCAGTTCACTCTGCGGTAAATTTGATCTGCGAGCTCCTTCACCTCACCGCCGAAATATTCTCCGGCAGTGATTGCTCCATTCAAGGCTATCGCCGTATCTATAATCGATACTTCACTATTGCCCGCTCTTGTTGCATCGTTCATATTCAGAAAATGATAGAAGAAACCATTAACATGTTCGGCATGGCTCCATAACGTTCCGAGCGTTCCGAGTACGCGTTCTTCTGCTTCCTCTTTTGAAATCCATCCCCGCTCGGTACCGATGGCAGCAGCCGTCAATCCGAATCCTACGGATGCAACACTGCTCAGATTCGGGTTACCCGGCGCCCGGTCCCGGATTAGACCGTAACCTTTGCTGTCGGGATCCGTGTTCGTTTCCTTCCAGAAGAAATCAAAGCTTTTTCGGCTTTCCTCCTCCAGCAACGGCTCGTCATTGATATGCAGTTGACGGGGAGCGTTTAATTCACTGCATCCGGAAAGGACCATACTCAAAACTAACGCAAGCAGCACAAGCACTGCCATTATGCGCATATTTTTCATTTTTTCGGCCGCCTTCCTATTCATAATCCTTCCGATAATAACCTCTACTCCCCTGTTAAGCCTGTTTTGTCAGCGACTTCGACGAACCATTTCTGCGCAAACAGATACAGGATTAATAACGGAAGAATGATGAGCATTGTTCCTGCAAGCTTGATTGATTCATTAATGTTCACCATATCCGTTGCACCACTGCTCGAGTACTCTTGGGAATAAGCCAAATCAAAGGACTGCAGCATTAGAGGAAGAGTCCTCATGCTTTCTCCCAAATACAGCGATGCCATATAGGTTTCATTCCAATGCCAAACAAGTGAGAATAGAAATACAACGACGATGGCCGGTACCGAAATCGGTATGATAATACGGAAAAAAGTTTTGAATGGCCCGGCTCCATCGATTTGAGCCGACTCCTCCAACGCTTTAGGCACCGTCTTGAAAAATTGCATGTAGATGAGAATAAACAACGCACTCTTGATACCGCCGGCAAACAAAGCCGGGATGATAAACGGAAGCGGCGACCCCAGCAATCCATACTGCTTAAACAATAAAAAGAGGGGAATCATCACGACCTGTACAGGAATAATGAAGGTTAGCAAAATGAAAACAAGCATGATGCTTTTTCCTGGGAATTTAAATCTGGCAAAGCCGTAACCGACCAAAGCGCAAGAAACGGTTTGTGATATGGCCGGCAAAACCGAATTCAACATTGATGCCCCGAACGCTTTCGGGAAATCCAGCACATTCCATGCCCGGATATAGTTGTCAACATGCAGCGATTTGGGCAGCCACAAGACGGTCGGATCAAGTAGATCCTTTAGACTTTTGAAGCTATGCGAGACCATATAAAAAATCGGATACAAATAGACGAAACCGATACTGATCAGCAGAGCGTAGATGAATACCTTGAATACAATTCCATCATTTCCCTTTTTCCCAAGAAAAATTCTTTTTATCTTATACCCAATGTTCTCAATCATTTTTTTGTCTACGGCCTTGACCACTTTTAATATCGATACGTTATCCTTCTTCATTTGGTTCACCTTCCTGCCTTTTTAGGATTGTAGTCTTCGTTTCTGCCGAAGATGACGACTACGATTAATAGAATGACAAAGATAATCATAAAATAAATCCATGCCAGCGCTGTCGCATACCCGAAGCCGGTATTGATTTTGAACATATGCTCTTTAATGAGAAGGATCACATCGTTCAATGAATTTGTAAACAGGTCGACCGTTGTATAGATGATATTGACCAGAATGAACGGTTTGATGCTGGGAAGTGTGATTTTCCAAAAAATTTCCCACGGAGAAGCCCCGTCAATAGAGGCCGCTTCATAGATTTGGCTGTTCACCTTCTGAAGGCCGGCCAAGAAGATCAAGATTTGCACACCCGAATACCATAGGATGACGATCAATTGTTGTATGATCCCGATGATCGGCTCCGACCAGGACGGGCTTAAATTAGCTTCTATAAATTGAATAATCCCATAACGTTCCACGATTGAAATGGTAGTGGCCCCTTGCGAGAACAATTCCTTGACCACCTCGCCGCTCGTGATAACAACCGGCAGAAAGAATATGGCTCTGAACAGACCCTTAAATCGAATCGGTTGATTAATGAGCAGCGCCACCAACAAAGCAAAAACGACGATGATCGGTATCATGAATATGACCGATTTTATGAAAACGAGTAGTTCTTCCACATACTTGGGATCGGATAAAAACGCATATTTAAAGTTGTCCCCACCGAGAAAGTCCTTCTGGATGCCTTCGGAAGTGATCAATACTTTGTGAAAACTCATGTTCAGGGAAAAATAGATCGGATATGCCATAAAGAGCAGAAACCCGATTATCCATGGGAGAACGAACAAATAACCCGTGATCAATTCTCTTCTTCTTCTGATCAGTTTTTGCAGCAACTTATTCACCTCCCACCAGAATGAAATCCATCTCTGGAACCATTTGGTTTTCATACGAAATGTCTTTCCCCCTGTAATTCACGATGATCTTCTTCCCATTGGAATAGACGACCTCGACAACACCCCAATCCAGCACATTTCTTTGTTCGATAGTAGCATCCTGGACTTGTTTTAGAACCGCATTCATCTTCTCGTAAGTAGATGCGATCTCGTCTTTCCAATCGTCGAAATACGATGTAAACATATCGTTGGATAGTGTGTTTTTCAGTTTCCAAGACGGCTCATTCGTTAATTTATAGGACGGGTAAGCCCCGTACTCCACCATTCTCAGCACATATTCTTGAGGATTCGCATTATAGTTGGCAGGTGAAGAGAAATAATCGACATAACCGTGCAGTGCAATTTGCAGAAAAGGCACCGTATCGGTCGAAAACATATATTGAGACGAGTAAAGCGGCATTTCAAACATTTGCGATGAATATTTCCACAAATATTCATTCGGCATATAAACACCTAAATGATCCATTCTCCCGAGTAATGAGGCGGCCAGTTTCTCGTATTCACCCGCCGCCTGCATTCTGGACATTTTGCTTTTCGGATGATGATCGGATAATAACAGCGAGCCCGTCTTACCGAGTGCCAAGGAATCCATGCCCATTTTGTCAAACTGCTCCGCATCGCTCTTCGCAATTTCTGTGGAAAGCTTCGGATTTATATAATAAACGGTCAGATCACTGCTGCTCTCTGCATCGAACCACAAGTAATAAGTATCACTCAACACATTGTTGCTTATGGTACGTATGGCGTCCGCATTGGGACTAAAACCTCCGTTACTTCCATAAGCGTTCGTATAATCGGCGTAGAGGAATAACGGGATGCCTCTCTCCTCCAGAATTTTTTTCAGCTCGAGCAGTCTATTCTTACCGCCCAGCTCCTTAGCGACCGGAAACTTATCGGGATTGTTACCATTCAGACCGCCTTCTCCCCAGCCTTTGAATACAACGGAGAGGTTATGAACCCCCTTATCCATCAATTCATTAACCATGGCCTCCGCTTCTTCGAAGCTCGTCATTTTGACCATCGAATTGCCGATGATCCCAGACTCCTTTTCCAAGCCAAGCAATTCCATATGAAGCGGTATATTCTCTTGTGATCCGCTCTTTGTCTTAAGAATCTCCAAGCCCTTCAAATACTCTCTGTACGTTTTTGCCATTCCCACGTAATCGGCATCCAGGCCGTCATCGAAGATGTAGCGCACTTGACGATCCTCGTGATTTCGTTCGGCCTGGAATGTATTGAAGCCACCCATATTTTTACTCGTCGGCTGGTAATACGCATAACGCAATATGAATTTAGGGGCCGCCCAATAATAATTCGTATTGACGCCGCTCGGATAAGCGATGATGTGTGACGTATGTTTGCCGTCCTCAATAATGCCGAGAAAACTGTTTTGACCTGTGCCGTGCACCATACCGAAAACCGGCATTAATATCGGTTGTTCATTTATTGATCTCCGATCTGAACTTTCGACCGCTAAATCCATACCATAGACTCTCCCGTCATAGGCCTGATCGTAACGGGGATGCATGCCTTGGAAACGGATAAGCGCACCGCTACCATCGGGAATGAGAATATACCCTGGAATCTCATCTTTTAGCACGGCTCCCAAAAACGGAAGGGGCTGAATGGATGCTAACTTTGATTTACCGTTCTCCACAATGTCCTGATCGTCAAACCGGACCACAAGCGAGTCGCTCTCCAGCTTCACTTCCATGGAGAACGTCATATCCAGTTTTTTCAACGAATAGGTTGCCTTGATTCCACCGGGCACCTGCTCAATTTGTTCCGTTGTGCTTTCAAGAGAAAGATAGCTGCCTCTTTTCTGCATCGACTCTTCATCGAAATACTCAACTAAAAAAGGCGAACGGAGCGCTGCAATCCACTCCTCATTCAGCCGTTCCTTCTGCAGACCTTCTTCTTCTGGGATGGAACTCCATACATACCCGCTTTTTCTGTCCTTGATCATAATGCTCTTCATTTGATTGTCCATGAACAATTCCAGGTGGTCGTTTTGCGCGGCAAGCTTGTAGCCGTCCGGAACTTTCCTGGCTACAATCTGAGCATTGATGGATTCCGGTGAAGTATGGCTGTTGATTTTATACTCAATGGCACGATCTTCTTTGTTTTCATTAAAGCCCTCGGACACATCAGCAGAATTCCCTTCCCCGACTACCCATGTCACGATGCCGAAAAATAGAAGAGCTGCGATACAGCCGTAACCGACCTCCTTTTTAATTTTCGACACGATACTTCACCTCTTGGAATATAGAATAGATAAAGTCTGTAACCTGATTGGAAAGTCCAAATAAAATGAAGGCCAACAACGCCATGATCAGCATTCCGATCAACGTCAGGAAAATGTTTTTCACGGTTTGTCCGATCTCATAGCCGTGAATTTCCTTTACCATCATAAAGAGGAGAAATGCGGAATACAGAACGATACTTGTGGAAGCGAAATCGTAAAGAACGATCTCGAGTCTTGTTAACCCTTGCGACATGATTGCCACCGGTCCGGCAAATATAATGTAAGGACTCAAGGCGTATATCGTTCCTTTATAAATATCCTTAAATTTACCTTCCCCATCGTTAATGGAGCTGACCAAATAGTTCGAAATGATCCAAGCAAAGAACGGAATAAATACTTTCAGAAATTCCGTGAACAGATTGACTTTCATGACATCCCAATCCGCAAACAGGAAGTTGGTCTGATAAATTTCGAACACTCTGACGACAAACAGCAGAATTAGCAATATCGTTGCCGATAAAATAGACGATTTCCCTTCTGCTTCCAATTCCCAGTAGCCGTCAACAGGATGTCGCATTAATCGAAACGGGTGTAGAAGCTGCGCTGTAAGCTTCCGCTGCTTAAACCATTTCCAGCCGTCCACGGCTTGCCGCGCAAATCCGTATTTACGATATAGCTTTTTCATAACGACAACAGCCGTAAACAATAACAAGATACCAATCATGTATCTTGATGAATTCTCCATGAGCCAAATCCGACGTATTTCCCAATATGCGTTCGAATACTCCTCTTTATTACCCGCTATACGAAATTCCTCAAGTGCCATTTTGTATTCGCTTTGCTTCATAGCCGACATTCCCAGTCCAGTATGAGCCAAATCAAACATGCTGTTCAAGCGAAGCACATCGATCCACGGCCCTTCACTCTGGGCATATTTGCCGTCCATGAAATAGAAGATCGCTTCATGAACAATTGTTGTAAATTCAGTCGCCTTTAATATTTGGATATTGTTTCTTTGTTTATCTACGATGAACAATCGCCCGTCCGAACTAACCGCAATGCCGCTTGGCGACTTGAACAGTCCGAGTCGCTGGTTTCCCTCATCCGTTCCTCCGAATATAAACAGGATATTGCCGTCCCGATCATATTCGATGATCCGTCCCCTGAAAGAATCCACCGCATAAATGTTTCCAAGCGCATCCACGGTAATATCAGTAATATCCGAGTATGACCATAAATCCGGAAGAAGGTTTTTACCAGCCACATTCAGTTTTTTGATGCTATCATTTCGTGAGCCGACGGTGCTTGTATATACAAGCCCTTCGCGGTCAACCGCCACGTTCGTCGCCGAAGGCGGAAGTTGCTTCATCAATTGGTCCAGTTGGACTTGGGTATAAAATGTACGCTGCAGCATCTTTGTCAGGTTGAACCCGGTTTTATTACCTCCGAAATAGCCGAGAAACTCGCCTTCCTGGCTGATTTGGATCAATCCGTGGATCGTTCCTTCTCCGACAATGAAAAGATTTTTCCGCTTATCCGCTATCACCTTCATCGGTTTAAAAGGATTTTTTCCACCAAACAAATGCGAGTCCGGTTTACCGAACTCCTTCATTAACTTTCCGTCCTGGTTAAATATAAATACCTTTTCACGGCCATAATCTGCGACATAAACGGTGCCTTCCTCATCGACGAACACCCCTGTAGGTTTAGAAAGCGTGTTCTGCCCGATTGTCTGCAAGTAATTTCCCCACTGGTCAAAAACAACGATTCTCGAATTCCCAGTATCCGCCACATACACGTGATCCTTACTGTCAATGAATATATCCTCTGGACTTGACAGAGGAACGCTTTTCTCTTCTCCGGTGTCGGCATCCTTCAGGGTAATATTAAAGCCGTCTACTACCCCTGTTGGCAAATAGGCGCTCTGAGTTAAAATCGGCTCACCGTCATGATTGATCGTAAACGTCATATAGGGAGCGTTGGCGAAAGCCGTCGACGGCAGCAGCAGCATGATAATCGTGATAAACAGAATAGATTTGCATTTCACCATGACGTATCCTCCTTAAAGGTTTGCGTAGCAAACCGACTTCGTAAGCATGTGCTTATTTGATCCCCGAATGCGCCATGGTATCAATCACTCTGCTCTGCATGAAAATAAAGATAATCAGGTTGGGCACGAACATGATCAATGCAGCGGCAGCCGCTATACCTTGACCGGCAACTTTATTTTCTAAATTCCCCGTGAGCGTGGTCATGTAGAAGGCGAACGTTCTGAGCGTTTCCTTATTCATGTAAATTTCGGACGTTTCCGTGTTGTTCCATGCCATTTGGAAAGCCAATATGGAAACCGTCGCCATCGCGGGCATAATGACGGGAATAACGATCTTTCGGAAGATCGTGAAATTAGTGGCCCCGTCAATCGACGCGGACTGGATAATTTCATTCGGGATTTGATCCACGAACTGTTTAATCAAAAACAATCCTACCGGCATCGCCAAAACCGGAATAATATGGCCGAGAAAATTATCCGTCAGCCCAATTATGTCTACGACAAAATAGCGAGGGATTGTGACAGCCGCGGAAACGAACATCAAAGCAATAATATTGACTTCAAACAATAACTTCTTCCCTTTGAATTCCAGCTTGGAAAGCGCAAAGCCAGCCATGGCGCTGATCGTTATACTAAGAAAGACAATGCTTCCAGTCACCACAATGCTGTTAAACAGAAACCGAGTCATCGGGATGACAGTTACACTCGTGACATTAAACAAATCGTAGAAGTTTTTGAACGTAGGATTTTCCACAAAAAACCGTGGCGGATACAGAAACAACTCATTGATTGGCTTTAATGACTGCGAGAACATAAAAATGATCGGCAGAATCATAAATGCGGATAAGGAAATTAAGAACAGGTAATACTTGAATTGGCTTCTATGAATTCTTGTCGGATTGATTTTGTTTGCATGAATTGAACTCATTTATTTAAATCTCCTTTCCTAATCTTTTTCTGCGAACAAACGCCAACATATTTTGGAAAGGCCGTATACGACCACGAGCAGTACGACGGAAATTGCTGACGCATAACCCATGTCATATCGAATAAAACCGTAGTCAGCGATATGGTTGACAATGACCTGTCCGGCATATTGCGGCGTTGGGTTGGAACCGGACAGCGTTACACCGATATCCCCCGCTTGGAACGTACCTACAACAGCCATGACCGCACCGAATAACATCTGCGGCTTCATCGAAGGTATGGTAATATACCATACCTCCTGCAGCCTATTATTAATTCCGTCGATATATCCGGCTTCGTACAGCTCCTGATTGACGTTCAACATTCCGGCAAGCATCGCCAGAAAGCCGATTCCCATGCTGTTCCACAACGTGACTGTAATCATGATATACATCAAGTAATGCGGCGATTGCGTCCACTGAATCGGCTCATGGATGATTCCGAGCCCCATCAGGAAGCTGTTCAAATAGCCCGAAGCGTCCCCGCTGAACACAACGAGCCAGACGACGCTCATCGCCACCGCAGCTGTCATGGACGGAGAGTAAATGATGAGCGTCAGCACCGATCTTGAACGTTTTGGAATTTGGGCCAACAGCCAAGCCAGCCAAAACGATAAAATATATCCTCCTGGCCCGACGATCAAAGAAAACTTAAACGTATTGGGAAGCACGAACATCATGAAAACATTATCTTGGGTTAACAGATTCACATAATTTTTCAAGCCGATAAATTCAGGTGGTTGAATGGTATTAAAATACGTAAACGACAGATAGATCGCCACGATAACCGGTATAACAATAAAAAACACAAAGGTCAGAACGAACGGCCATACAAAAAATAGGGCCTCAAGTTCTCTGCGCACGCTTTTCTTCATCACCATTTTCACTCTGTGTCACCTCTTGCCCCGGTTATTTCCTCGATTGTGGGTAATTTAAGCTTCTTGATGACTTTGCCGTCTTTCACATAGCCGAATTCTTCCAGCTTCTTCATGATTTCCCGGTTTGCAAGCACAACTGCGTCTTCGATCGTTTTTCGAGGATTTTCCCCGTCGAATACCACCTTGTTCCAAGCGTTGCTGATTTCTCTGTCCAGCATATAGTCACCCGGTAAATGAGGAACGTCCTTCAACCATTTCCATTGCTCCAGAATGACCTTCAGATCTTCCTCAGGCCACGGGAGTTGACTGAACGCTTCCAGGTTTGCGCTGTTCCAGCGATAAGTCGGTCCGTAAATCGTCTCGATCAGATTGCCGAATTCAGCTTGGACCTCTGCCGATGTCCACCATTTGGTAAACTCCCACGCCTGCTGCTGCTTGTCGCTGTCTTTAAACACGACGACCCCTTGTCCGGTTCCCGGTGCCCAGCGGGAAATTTCTCCTTTATCGTTCGCCACTCCAGGGTAAAGAGCAATTTTCCACGAACCGCTCAATTCTGGCGCGGCTGTCGTTAATTCTACATACGTATTGTAATTGGAAATGCCGATAGGCAAATTTCCATCCCTGAAATGATTATAAAAATTAGGAACTTGAAGCGGCATATTATAAACGGTAAAAATTTTCGTCATCAATTTGAAGCCTTCAAGCGCTTTATCGCTGTCTACAGCCGATTTCGTGCCATCGCTTGAGAACAGTTCCCCGCCCTGCTGATAAAAGAACGGTGTGGTCAAATTAAAGGATTTCATGGCGCCGGATTCTGCGAGCGGCACATAAAAATTCATTCCGTACCGCTGCAAACTTGGGAGCGTCTGTAGAACATCTTCCCATGTTTGCGGCACTTCCAAATTCAAAGCATCCAATATGTCTTTCCGGTAATAGAGCACCCAGAAATTTTGCGTCTCCGGCAGCGCATACACGCCTTCATCGAACATGAACGGCAGCATCGCTCCTGGCGAAAACCGTCCAACAATTTGCTTGTAATCCACATATTGGCTCAAATCGGTCAGAGCACCCCTTAGTGCAAATTCATATGGGGTTTTTTCGTTGACTCCCAGCGCCACATCCGGTGCGTTGCCGGATGCGCTGGCCAAAATGAGCTTTTGTTCATTCGGCATGAGGGCGAAGGATACTTTAATTCCGGTTTTGGCCGTAAACTGCTGGTTGGCCATCTGCTGCATCAGCATGACATACTGACGCGGACGGTTCACCCAAATTTGCAGTGAATCTTCATCAGCCGGGCTGATCTGCGTATAATCCTTCGTAAACGAAGTATAGAAGTTTTGGGCTACTGACAACATTTTTTTCCACCAACCGGCTTTGGCCTTTGGCAGCTGCTCATCCGCATAAACATAAAATTTATCGATTTGAATCGGCTGCTTCGGCAGCGTAAGCATCATATCCCCAAGCTTTTGGGTCACCGAACCCGATCCTTGGGAGATTTCATCAAATCGAACGGGTATGGTTGACGGCTCGAGGGCAAGTTTTTCCAACTGCTCGGCTCCGATCAACAGATTTCTCGCTTCATCGGGATTACGACCGCTCAAATCGCGCAAATAATTGTACTCATCGCGCAATTTAGCTGCAATCCCATTCAGCTCTTCGGTAATATTCGGCATTTGTTCGGTAATGTCCCAGTCCCGGTAAACATCCAGCGTATTTCCAGTGGCCATTTTTATTTCCAAGCTGAGAGCGTTGAGCTCTTCCATGACCTCTCTTACGGTTTGAATTACCGGTTGATAGGGGGATGGATTTGCGATCATCGTCAGATCGTGTTCTCCCTCAATAAGATAAAATTTGAACGGTTCCCCCTCAGCATTTGAGAGAATCTCATTCTCCCAATCTGAAGCATAGGGGAACGAATAGGCGGCGACTTCCTGAAAAGGAACCTCACCATCAATCAGAATCTTACGAAATACAGGCATGTTGATTTTAACATACTGGGTATATTTAAACGCCAGATCATAATAACCGGATTGCTTCACATTGATTTTCCAGGTCACGCTTTGTCCGCCTTGATCCCAGCTGTCTCCCCCCATCGTATTTAACGAAATGAGGGAATTCCGGTTCGGCGTTACATTGACGTCAGCGCTTGCCATCGCCTGTATGTAAGAATCAGATTTCACATATGGCTTCTCCGCTTCATAGGTTTCAATGACTTTCATTTCAGCCGATGCCGCAGGATTACTCTGCAAATACTTTTCATAGGAAGAATGCTCTTTCGGAGAAACCACGCTAATCCGTCCGATCAGCATCTCCTCTCGGATACGAAGCAATTTGATGCTGTTATCGCCCTTCTTCAAATGAAATTTCAAAGGCTCATCATACAAATAGCTCGCATCTGTAATGAACGCGCTCTGCCAATCGGATACTTCGACCTGTTTGGAGAACACTTCATTTCCAAGCTCATCTTTCTGAAATTGATCCGATTCATTTGCCCATATCCGTGGAAGCACAAATCTTCGCGCCTCGAAATATGGATATTCACCGTTAATTTGAATGCCTCTTTCTACCGGCGTGATCTTGCCGGGGAGTGCGAAATAATCTATTTGAATCTGGTAAAGTCCGTCGGCAGGAACGTTTACTCTGAAATTGATTTCCGGATTCAGTTTATTCCATAATACAACATCTTCATCATATCCATGTAATTCCGAGATCGGTGCTAATTGTGCTTTGTTGCCTCCTGAATACAACTGATTAGGTTGAATGACCGTCTGAAACGATTGCGCGTCGGTATATCCTTCTTCTTCCCACTTCAGGATCACATCTTTATAGTAATCCTCAGTCACCTTTTGGCTTATTGCATCTTGATTTTCCTTCTCATTTGTCGCCTGTCCGTTCTGCTCTGATTCCTGATCGGATTTACCGCTGTCTTTATTAAACAAATTGTCCAGTATGCTTTTCGTATCACTGCTTGCATTAGCCTGAAGAACTTGTGGTTGAAAGGATGTGAAACATGCCATCAGCACACAAATAATAAGTGACAATGCCAACGTTTTACACTTCATAGTTTCCACTCCTTTCTAGATGAATAAAGGTTAAAACATTGTTCTCTCCCTGCAGGAAGAGAACAATGTTCATCCAAAAGATTATTTTCGCTTTATTTCAACGTTACTCAACTTTACTCAATTGATCGACCGAAGCCTTATAAGTATCGTTCATTCGTTTTTCCATATCTGCTGCAACGTCTTCGAGTTTCACTTCACGCTCGTCGATTTTCTTGAACGTTTCATGGTAGATCGTCAACGCGTCCATATAACCAGGAAGCCATTTGATCGGATCGACAAAACCGTCAGGTATCATTGCGATCATATCTTTCATACCTGCTGGCATATCCGCTCTGCCCAGGTATGCGTTCCATACCTCTTCATCATTGATCAGCGGAAGGGTGCCAAGCGGCCATTCCGGCTTCATTCTTTCCATCCAGCCTTCTTTGGAGTAGGTAAGCCATTTCACAAATTCGAAAGCCGCCTCTTTATGTTTGGAGCTTTTTGAAATCCCGACATAGTCTGTGATGAGCGGTAGTCTCTGTCCTTTTGAACTTGGAAGCGGTCTGATATCCCATTTGAAATTGGCATCTTTAATGCTTCCATTAATTAACCATGTCCCGTCGTACTGCATACCGATTTTTCCGAGCATCCACGGGTTTTTATCTTTTCCGAACCATTGCACTTTTTCTTCCTGTTTATAGATGTCTAAGGCAACCTTATCAGAATAGAGCAGTCCATCTATATAAGAAACTGCTTCTTTAAAGGCCGGATTAGTAAAATTATACTTCTCTCCATCCCATGTGTTCCATCCCAGTGTCGGATCGAATGCAGAGGGAATGGTTTCACGCATCCCTTTGAGATTACTCATACCGAATTGATGATCGTTGTACTTCGTTAATGCGATAGCTGCATCGCGCATTTCTTCAACTGTCCAGATTGCCGAAGGAACCGGAATGTTCTCTTTTTCGAACAAATCCAAGTTCAAGAACACACCAAACATCAGAAGAGTATGAGGAAGCGCATACTGTTTACCGTTATAATTCGCTGTATCATCAAGATTTCGAAACGTCTTTCCATCCTGATAATCGGGATCGGCTCCCAGATACGGCGTCAGATCTTCAAGCCAACCATTGGCAGCAGCAATCGGCACACCAAACGTCCATGTGACATCGGGAAGCTCGCCGGCAGCCGCAACAGCAGCCAATTTCTCATTCCACGGCCAAGTTACAGCAGGATCCTTCTCGATCTTAATGTTAGGATGTGTCGCTTCAAATGCTTCTTTGATGAGCTTTACATCCTCATCCCCCATCCAAGTACCCCATTTTAACGTAACCATTTCTTTGGGAGCTTCCGTAACAGCTTTATCATCCGCAGTTTTATTGTCTGGCGTTGTAGCAGGCGGTTGACTTTGATTTTTTTCGGTATTGTTGTCTTTGCCGCAGCCAGCAAGCACAAGAGTCAAGCTCATAACAATTATTAGTAACAATGAGAACGTCTTTTTCATTTTTCATCAAACTCCTTATATAATTTAGAATGTCTCTGTTTAAACAAAATGTATGAAATTTCTCTCTCTCTCTCTCTTTCTTCCTTCATTCTTCTTATTACAGCAACCCGCCTATTCATGCTAATGCGCTTTTACCCCTTGGAACATCACCTCCCACAATTACTAGATGTGCAATATGTACATTGAAACGTTTCGATTTTAAAATTGAATTAATTATTTTTCCCGGAAAATACATAACGAATTACCAATTTCGAATAAAAAATCACCTTTCTAATATTAATGAAAGCCTTTTCAATTTCCGAATAGCATTCGAAACGTTTCGCTTAGTGAAGGAAATGTACCATATAACAACATTAAAATCAATAGTTTTTTACCATCATAATCACAACTCTATGGCAAGTGATTCGGACAACGAAACAACCTCGTCTGCGGTTACTTCCCTGCCGAGACGTCCCGAAATATAAATCCCTTCGCTGATCAGCATGGTTTGCAGTGCAATCTCCGCCGTCGGTAGCAGCTCGATCCTGCCTTGAAGAGCGCTGATCCAATGATGCTGTGACGAGACATAAGCATCCCTATTATCCCGCAAGTTATGCCAACGGTAATCCATTGCATCCAAGTTGAATGTGCTGTCCATTTCCATATCACACATATTCGTATGATAGCTCATTGGCGACCGCTCGCCATTTGTAAATCCCGGAAGTCTGATCCCTCCTTGCGAACCAACAATGCTGCTGCCTTCAAAACCATTCAAATGAATCGCCCAGGATTCGATAATGTCCAAAGTCAATCCATCCTTGAAGCGGACAAAACCGACACCTAACTCCTCAACGTTGAAGCCGGAAATGCTGTTCCTCCGTTCATCGATCTCCATTTTCTGATATGTTTGGCCTGTAATGGTTTGGACTTCGGGAGTTCCGAGCAAATACAGCAGCTGAGAGATATTATAAACCCCCATATCAAACAGAGCGCCGCCTCCAGCCGTTTCCTTTCTCGTGAAAAACTGAGTCCCGTAACCATCCACATAAGGCCTGCCCCGACGCCGATATCCAGTTGAGCGCGCATGAAACGGTTTTCCTAATTTCCCCTCATCGATAAGAACTTTGGCTGCTTTTGTTTCTTTTGAATATAGAAAGCTTAATTGGATGTGAAGTTTTTTTCCGCACTCCTCTGCTGCATCTAGCATCGATTTGCCATCCACATACGATCCCGCAATCGGCTTTTCGCAATAGACATGTTTTCCCGCTTGTAGCGCCTTGATAGTTACCGGAGTATGGAAGTTGTTATGCAAGCATACATCAACCGCTTCAATGTCTTCTCGTTGTAGCATTTCCTCGAAGTTGGAATACGTATGTGGAATATTGTGTTTTTTGGCTACATTTTTCAGCTCGGATTCATTGATGTCGGCTGCCGCCACCACTTCAACCCCGTCGATTTTCGCATAATTCTCCAAATGATCTTTCCCAATCAATCCGACGCCGATAATCCCCACTCTGATCTTTTGCACAATAGGTCTCCTCCTCTAGTTCATTCCTGTATTGAATTGGGTTAGAACACGTCGGATATTGGCGAGCTGCCATTCCACTTCCACATACTCGTTTTTGCCGGAATGATGCTCCACACTGTAATGTCCAGTATACCCTGCATCCATCAGGTGTTTGATTTTTTCCTCATAACGTGGCAACACCCATGCGGCAAAATGTGTATGAAAGGCATATTGGGCACATAGATGATCACCGTTCTCTTTATCTACGTCCCAATTCTCCAGATGCAATAAAATTCCGAATGCAGGACTCTTTACCGCTTCCACAAGTTTTTTAATATTTGCCGGAACACGCGATGTACCCCAATGATTTTCCGGACCCACTTTGTAACCGTTTTCATATGCCCGGTGAGCATATTCTTTGTACCTTTTTACTGTATACTCAAATTGTTCATCGGACATCTCCAATTTATGACCACCCATGTCAATCCTGACCGTTTGCGCACCCAACATTTCCGCAGCACGCAAATTTTTCAGCGCATTCTCGTAATTTTTCTCCCTTAACTCCTGATCCTCTTCCCACACGTGCGCACCGTCCACACATAGATTGGCAAGATGGATTTCTTTCCGGTTCATGCTTCCCCTTATTTTGCGAAGATAATCATCTTCATAGGAGGCCAGCATGATGTTCCAAATATCCGCACCATTGACATGATAACGATATTTCAGACTCTCTAGATAACCGAAAACATCTATTTCCTTATGATTAAACATTCCGTGAAAAGAGTAAGACGCAATTGAAACGTTCATTTCACCACTCCTTCTACCACATAATGGTCAGCCTTGTTATAATCGCGATATCCAGTGTTGTGAATATATAATCAATCGGTTCGCCTTCTTCACCTCCTTCAAAGTTATGATAGGTGAGACTTTATTCGTCTTTTACAGAAAATTTATAGAAACGTTTCACTTTTATTTTAAAAAAATTTAACATTGAAATACTATTAGAACTTGTTCAAAAAGGGTGCAGTTCATCTAAGCTCTCAGTAAAAAAATGAATAAAACCTGCGTATTGGCGAAGAATTTGTTCATTTAGACTGTGTGTGTTTGCACCCAAAGTAACTTTTTGAACAAGCTCTAATTAGTGGGAATACCAATAAATAATCGTTTTCAATTAATCGAAACGTTTCTCCTATGGAGTATATCACTACCTAGTTTTGTTGTAAACTGTTCTTTCAGATAATTTGTTCCTGGCCAATATGCCGCAAATTCGTTATATCAATGCCATATTGCTTATAATTGAGTAACAACACAAGTATCAGTGCTAGTGCGCAGTCCAGTAAGAGCTATAGCGTCAAAACCTGCGCGAAACGCTATAAAGTAGCATTCCATTCAAAGTTAAATACATATAGACGGTATTCTAACGCAAACTGCTGCTCTAATTCGGTGAACAAACATTCTACTTATATGATCCCTCTCGAAAACTTATATTTCTATCTTTCAAAAAAAAAGACAAGACCCCTCCCGGGATTTTGTCCTTCTCTCTTTTCTCTCTTTTCTCTCTTTTCTCTCTTTTCTCTCTTTTCTCTCTTTTCACTTCAATCTTCTAAACAACTCTCTACTCCTCCAACCGCACAACCCCAACATTCACTTCCCGCAGCTCACTAACAACCTTCACATCCGTCCGACCATCCGTGATGACACGATCGATTTGCTCCCAGGAAGCTACATGAGTTAACGCTTGGGTGCCTATTTTGCTATAGTCGGCTAGTATAGTCACGTGATCGGAGATACTGATCATTTTGCGCTTAATTAAGGCTTGCTGCTCGTTCGACTCACTTATCCCGCGCCCAAGATGAAGACCTTTGCAGGATAAGAAAGCTTTATCTACATGATAGAGCTCCAGTGATTGCTCTGCTAGAGGACCAACAGAAGATAGAGAACGCGGGGATAGCTGACCGCCCGTGGATATAACCTGAATCTTATCCTTCGTGCTTAGCTCCATGGCAACCTTTAGCGAATTGGTAATTACAACAAGCGGTCGATTCGGCAGGTGCTGAGCCATGTACCATGCGGTGGTGCTGGCATCAAGAATGATCCGATCATTCTCCATGACATGCTTCACAGCCTCGCGAGCGATATTACGCTTCTGCGCCTCATTCATCGTTTCCCGTTCTAGATAAGGAACCTCTGAATGTAGCTCCCGTATACTGATTGCCCCGCCATGACTGCGTGTCAGCTTACCGTCACTCTCTAGCTTATCAAGATCGCGTCGGATCGTTTCCTCGGTAACATCACAGAGCAGACTTAAATCCGTCACTCTAATGCTGCCTCGCTCATTAACCAGCTGCACAATCTTGTGCCATCTCTCCGCTACTAGCATCACAATTCCCTCTATTCGTAATTAACTTCGTACTATCGTTCGGAACCGTTCTATCGCAGTAGTCCATTGTTCAATATCTTGTGGTACATAGGTTTGAATCGGGAAAGATTGGCGAACGATCGAACGTGCTTCATTCAAGTCGGACATATGACCCAATGTTATCCATTGTACAATTAAATTTCCTATCGCACTAGCTTCAGTTGGTCCCGTCCACACTGGTCGAGCAATCGCATTCGCCGTGAATTGATTGAGAAGCTCATTATTAGATCCACCACCAACAAGGTGAAGCCCAGCATAGCGTTGCCCTGTTAGCTGCTCAGTCCATTCCAGAACGATACGGTACTTCAGAGCCAAGCTTTCTAGTATACAGCGCATAATAGCGCCTGGTGTGTCTGGTACGTACTGACTCGAATCTCGACAATATTGTTGGATTTGCTTAGGCATATGTGCTGGGCTTAAGAACATCGCATCGTCAGGATCGACCAAAGCCTGGAAGGGAGCCGCTTCCTCTGCAAGCTTCACCAACTCGGCAAAGCTCCATACATGGCCCTCCTTCTCCCACACCCTTCTACATTCCTGCACGAGCCATAGGCCCATAATATTCTTCAATAGACGATACGTATCGTACACGCCGCCTTCATTCGTAAAGTTTAAGGCTAATGCTTGCTCGCTTAGAACAGGCTGCAGAATCTCCGTACCCATCAATGACCAAGTGCCCGAGCACAAGTAGGCAAAATGTTCACCATCCGCATCCGCAGGCACAGCCGCTACAGCAGATGCCGTATCATGCTCTCCAACAGCAATAACTGGAATCGCAGCAACACCAAGCTCCTCACAGATTGCTTCTGACAGATGACCAACAATGGTACCCGAACGGACAGGCGGCAAGAATATACCTGATGGGATCTCCAATTCACTGAGAATAACAGTATCCCATGTCTGAGTCGTAGCGTTTAACAGCTGTGTTGTCGTTGAATTCGTAAACTCACTATACAGCTTACCTGTTAGATAATATCGCAATAAATCTGGAATCATGAGCAGCTTATCTGCGCGTTCTAATAGCTCTGGATTGTGCAGCTTCAACGCATAGAGCTGATATATCGTATTAAAAGGTAGGAATTGTAATCCACTAGATGCATATAAACGTTCAGGGCCCAGCTTCTCCATAACCTGCTCCATCACGCCATCGGTATGGTTATCTCGATAATGATACGGATTCCCGAGCAGCTCGCCATTGACTCCGATCAGTCCAAAGTCCACCGCCCATGAATCGATAGCAATACCCTCAATCTGATCATAGCCCAGATGCTTCGCCTTCAGAATACCTTGCTTGACCTCATGCAGCAGGCGCAGAATATCCCAGTGCAGATGGTTACCCACCCGCACAGGATCGTTCGGAAATCGATGAATTTCCTCGATCTGAATAAGCTGCTTGTTCCTATCGTACTTGCCGATTATCGCTCTACCGCTGCTTGCCCCTAGATCGAAGGCTAGGATCACCGCTTGCTTGTGCATGCTCACGCACCACCTTCGCCTCTGCTCACAATACGATCCGCGTAGCCACTTTCCAGATATGCCTTCATAGGATCTGCTGGGACGCCCATCTCTTCACGAATCACATGAAGCAAAGGTGTAACATCAAATTCATGTGCTTTGCGAACCGCATCCTCTGCCCCTAGTACATCCTGCTTCTCTTGTGCTGCGGCAACCTCATTTAGGTTGATTAATAGCGCCTTCGCATATTGTGTCTGTACATTCAATACCGAACGAATCATAGCAGGAATCTTAGGTTCAATCGAGTGCGCTTGATCGATCATATAAGCAATATTCTCAGCAGTACGACGCACACCTGCATCCTGATCCGCGGCAGCATCTAGAATTTGATAGAAAATTAAGAATAGCTCATAAGGATTAACAGTGCCTACGATCAAATCATCATCGGCATACTTCCGACTGTTGAAGTGAAAGCCACCTAGCTTCTGCTCATCTAACAAGTTCGCTACAATGTGTTCTACATTCGTCCCTTGAGCATGATGGCCTGTATCCACGAGAACTTCTGCTTGAGGTCCCAGCTTATTGGCAAGATTGAACGCCATACCCCAATCGGCAATGTCGGTGTGGTAGAATGCCGGTTCGAATGATTTGTACTCAATAAGCATGCGCATGTCGGGAGTCATAGCCTTATACATCTCAGAGAGTGCCTCGAACATCCAAGCCTTTCTCTGACGAATATCTACCTGCCCTGGATAATTCGATCCATCTGCGAACCATAGGCTCTGAACGTCAGAACCCGTTACCTTTCCGATCTCCACGCATTCCAACAGATGATCGATCGCTTTCCTGCGAATCTTCGGATTACTATTACATACACTCCCGAAGATATAATCATTCTCCTGGAATAGATTCGGATTAATGGCTCCAATACTAACTCCCTGCTGTGTAGCATGAGCCTTTAGCTTGTCATAGTCGTCAACCTTGTCCCAAGGAATATGCACCGCAACGGATGGACAAATCCCTGTATATCGTTGAACCTGTGCAGCGTCATCGAATTTCTCATAGGCATTTCTTGCTGCACGTGGGTCCGGGAATGTCTTAAAGCGAGTACCGAAGTGCCCATAACCCCATGATGGAGTCTCCACCTTAAATGATTTTAACGATTGTTTGACCTGCTCAATATTAATTCCTCTAGCCTTTTGTTTTTCCTCAAAAATAATATATTCACGATCGCTCATCTTAAAGTCTCCTCTCTTATCTTGTGAAAGCAGCAGGTACTCCGCCATCCACAGTGATCATACAGCCAGTTGTCTTCTCGGACTTCGAGGATGCGAGGAATAATACAGCATCGGCAATGTCCTTAGGATAGATATTAACGAGCAACGTCGTACGCTTACGATAATGCTCCTCAAGCTGATCTGGTTCTATGCCATATGCTGCAGCACGTTCATTACGCCAGCCTGAATTCCAGATGGCAGAGCCTTGGAGAATCGCATCAGGAAGAACTGAATTTACACGTATTCCGAACTCTCCGCCCTCAGCAGCGATACAGCGTGCAAGGTGAACCTCTGCCGCCTTCGCAGTGCTATAAGCAGAGGCATTCTTACCGGCGAAGATCGAATTCTTCGAGCCGATGAATACCATATTCCCACCAATACCTTGCTGCTTCATGATTTTGAATGCCTCACGCGCTACTAGAAAATACCCCGTACTAAGCACATTCATGTTCAGATTCCATTCCTTCAAGGAAGTCTCATCGAATGGGCTTGAAGTAGCAAGACCCGCGTTATTCACAACAATATCTATTCCGCCATACATGAGAATCGATTGCTCGTAAGCAGCCTGTACTTCTTCTTCCTTCGTTACATCCATCTTAACGGCAATGGCTCGACCTTCACCATATTTGGTGTTAATTTCTTGCGCAACCTTCTGAGCGCCTTCGAGATTTAGATCAGCTAGTACAACATGGGCTCCTCCATCAACGAGCTCACGGCATGTTACACTACCAATACCTCCAGCTCCACCAGTTACAAAAGCTACCTTACGCGAGAATTCTGCTTCTGCTGGTGCAAGGGAGAGCTTATACAACTCTAACGGCCAGTATTCCACATTAAAGGATTCGTTCTCGATCAAGGAGACGAACTCTCCTAGAGCTGTTGCTCCACGCATAACGGCAATTGCGCGGTGATACAAGGCTCCGCTAATGAGAGACATCGACCAGCTTTTTCCCGTATTCACCATTCCAATCCCGGGAATTAGAATAACCCTTGGCGCTGGCTCGTTCATAATATCCCCTTCGTTCTTATTGCGCTCGAAGTAGGCTTTATATTCTTCCTTATAGGCAGCAATTCCTTGAACTAATGCAGCCTTTAATGCCTCAACATCCTTGGTGTTCGCATCCCACTCAATGAATAGAGGCTTCATCTTCGTATGCACAAGATGATCCGGACATGCAGCGCCCACCTGTGATAACGTCGATGCGTTCTTACTATTGACGAACTGCAATACATCAGGAGCGCTATCACTAGAGAGAATCATTTTCTTCTCATCACTAACTCCGCCACGAATAATAGGCAGTACTTGCGCAAGAATAGAATTACGCTCAGCTTCAGCGATTCCCTGATACTGCTGGCCACCGAACATGCTCGCTTCATTGACCTTAGATTCTATATATCGCTCTGCTTGATTAATAATTTCTAGTGTCTTCATGTAACATTGCTCCGATGTATCTCCCCATGTAACCAGACCATGCTTCTCCATAAGTACAAGCTCTGCCTGTGGATTATCCAATACACCTTGAGCAATCATTTTCGATAAGTCGAAACCTGGACGCACATAAGGAACCCATACAAAACGATCCCCATAGATTTCTTTAGCCAGCTGCTTGCCGTTATCCGCACAACACAAGCTAATAATTGAATCCGGATGGGTATGATCCACATGCTTGAATGGTAAGAATGCATGAAGCAAAGTTTCAATGGATGCACGTGGATGCTTACTATCGATCATACAATTGACAAGGTATCCGACCATTTCCTCATCGGGCATAGCATCTTTCTCGAACAAGGGACGAATATCCTCCATCCGTAAACCTGTGAAATTCTTTGCTTTCATCGTTGCTAAGTCCGATCCACTGCCTTTTACCCACATTACTTCAACAGGGCGACCACGAAAATCGGTAACCGTTGTCTTCATCGACGTATTACCACCGCCAAAATTACATACAGATCGATCCGTCCCAAGTAGATTAGAGCGATATACTAATTCGCCTAAACCTTGCTCTACAGATTCCGCCTTACTTTTATCCCACAAAATATTAGCCATCCGATCTCCGCCTTTGTTTGTTTTTGTTTTATTCTGTTTATGATTATATCATAGACTGCAAAACAAAGAAATACAAAAATGAATCGACTGTTATTATCAAGGTACCTTTATACCGAACTAGCAATTTCTTGAGAAGTATAGGTGAAGCTCCCTAGCCTTGCAGACCTCGCTGCTTGGATCATTGATTTTGCAACCGTGTGCACATGGATGGGTTTATACTTTCTGAGTGGACCTATGAAGAGGAACGGCATAACGGATATGAGCTTAGTCGTAATCTTCTCACCAAGCCTAAATTCTTCTCGATCACCGAGTAACAAAGATGGCTGGAATATATGTAATCGGCCCAGTTGTAATTTCTGCAGCTCAACCTCCAACTGCCCCTTAACCTGATTATAGAAAATAGATGACTTCGGATCCGCACCAAGCGCAGTAACGATCAAGAAGGAGTCTGCCCCTTGCTTCTTCGATAGCTGAGCTAATCGTAATGGATATTGCTGATCCACCTTAGTGAAGGCAGATTTCGAGCCCGCTTTCTTGATCGTTGTTCCTAACGTGCAGAATACATCGGCCCCCTCCAAATAATGAGCAACCTGATCTAACCTGTCGAAGTCAACAATTTCATAATGCTCATCCTTCAACAGTAACTGTACTAGCTCATTCCCAATCAACCCTGTAGCCCCAACAACAAGCGCCACTTTCGCCAAGTAAACCCGCTCCCTTCGTACACTTTTGAGATCATATTACCACGTTAAGCGGATAAAATCGTACACATTTAGCATAAAAGAGTCCCCAATGACCTCTATTTAACCGATTCGCCATCCATATACAAAAAAACTGCCCCATTGTAGATTTCCTCGTCTACGTTGGAAGCAGTCACTTTAATAGTGAATATATTAGAGAATCATGAGAAATATACAGCCTTGCCCGTATTCGAGGACTCGTAGATCGCTTCTAGGATTTCTGATACGACCAATGCTTGCTCCGGCTTCACAGTAAGCTCAGTACCGTTGATCAATGAATCGATCCATAGCTTAGCTTCCACATCCGAATCCTTGGCAGATTCACCCTCGTAGAATGCGACACCTGTAGCCTTGAGATTAATCTCATTCGTATACAGCTTGCCGTGCTTCTCTCCGTTGATACGTAGACCACCCTTCATATCCGCACCAGCTAGTGTACCACTAAGAGATACCTTAGCTTCATCAACCTCTAATGAGTTGAGTGCCCAGCTAGATTCCAATACGATGGATGCACCATTCTCCATCATAATCATGGCAAAAGCTGAATCTTCAACAGTGAATTCCTTAGGATCCCAGGGTCCCCAAGCATTCGCTGCATTCTCCATGCTGGACAGCTTATGATAAGCCTTCCCGAGCACAACCTTCGGCTTATAATTATCCATCATCCATAGAGCCAAGTCTAATGCATGAGTACCGATATCAATTAATGGACCTCCGCCTTGCTTCTCCTCATCTAGGAATACTCCCCATGTAGGAACTGCACGACGGCGGATAGCGTGTGCCTTGGCATAATAAATCTCACCCAGATCGCCGTCCTCACAAATTCGCTTCAGATACAAGCTATCCTGACGGTAACGATTCTGATAACCAATATTAAGCTTCTTCCCTGTCCGTTTGGCTGCTTCTACCATCAAGCGAGCGTCCGCAGCAGTCTTGGCCATTGGCTTCTCACACATAACGTGCTTACCTGCTTCGAGAGCGGCAATGGAGATTTCTGCATGAGAATCATTCGGTGTACACACATGAATAGCATCAATAGTAGGATCTGCTAGCAATTTGTGATAATCCGTTTCCACTATGGATTCTGGTGTGCCGTATTTCTCTTTAGCTTCCTCGGCCTTCTCCGGAATGATGTCACAGAAGGCGACAATTTCAACTTCCTTTAATCTAGACAAGCTAGGCATATGTTTGCCGTTCGCGATACCGCCACAGCCGATTATTCCAATTCTAATTACCTTTGACATTCCATTTCCCCCTAAAAATTTTTGATGCACACGTAAGTTTTTGATGCACACGCTAGTGAGCGATAAAACTACTTCGTAAGCATGAGCCATAGTTTTTTGCAGCTTAGACGCTTTACGCAATAAACATTATATTAAATTTTTCTTAATCCAATTCATACTGTTCTCTATACTAACTAAAGGGGGGTTCTGGCAATGGTCCTGCTCAACAATGAGCCACTCAGAGCCCGCTTTCTTAGCAGCTGCAGCAACAGCCAAGAGATCAACCTCACCTTGACCAAGCTCCACAGTCAATCCTCTACTGTTCTCCCGCTTCTGAATATCCTTCAAGTGGATGAGTGGTATTCTACCCGCATACTTCTCAATGTACGCAATAGCATCATAACCAGCATCGAACACCCAGCAAGTATCGAGCTCAACCTTAATAGCCTTCTCAGAGACAGATTGGAATAGCTTGTCTAATGCAGGCATTCCATCTAATTGCTGTGTCAACTCGAATTCGTGGTTGTGGTAGCAGAAATCAATACCCTTCTCCGCGCAACGCAAGCCAATCTTCTCCAGATTATCGAATACCTCCTGCCACGTAGCCAAATCCACTCGATATTCCTCAGTAAGATGCGGACAGATGATATAACGACTACCAATAGCAAGATTAAATTCAATCTCTTCATCCAACGCATCTAATAATCGCTGATAGCTAACATGACTACCTATCGACTTGAGATTGAAGCCCTGAAGTAATTCCTTTAACTGAAAAGCTTCTAAACCACCATACCCGGCAAATTCTACCCCGTTATACCCGATATCTGCAACCGCTTTCAGAGTGCCTATAAAATCCTTGGCTGTTTCCTCTCTTAGCGTATACATCTGTAATCCAATATTATTCATTCGAGAAACCAGCTCCTATTCGTATAGTCAATCTCATTTAAACATATTGCTTGTCTGATTAACATGAAGAATATGATCGAATGATGCACTATTTGGCTAGAACATCCTCCTGATATTGCTTTGGTGATACACCCATTCGTTTGCGGAATATCCTATGGAAGTAAGAATAGCTATTAAATCCTGCTGATTCTGCAGATTGCTCTAATGTCATTGACCCATAGCGAATTCGCTCACAGGCGATATGAATTCGAATATCTAACACATAATCCATGATCGTATGACCGAATGCTTCCTTGAACAGATGAGTCGTTCGAGAAACGCTCAGTCCTACATAATCGGCAACATTCTTTAATGTCACATTCCCCGTTGCATGATGTTCTAGATATTGCTTGATACGATGTGTGACGAATAGTCTCGAATCGTTAAAGCCGCTTTTGTCCAAGATCACTCTATCTATGTAGCGAAGGAGAATTCGTAGCAGATAATCATTCACGTACGGATCTTCTTCTCTTACCCGATGTTTTTCATATAAAATTTGCTTCCAGATATTCAATAATGCTTCGTCAATTGGCACACTAATTCTTTGCGGGAAGTTATGCCTGGCCCACCATTCATCAACCCCAGTACCATTACAGAACAGAAAATAATCAGCACTAAGACAACCATGCTCTATAATATCCTCTTGATTACCAATGGTTAATTCATAAGGATCCCCTGGTTTGAATATTAACAAATCACCAGTGATCACCTTCTGCGGTCTGCCGTTAATTAGCGCCAAGCCTTCACCTTGCGTTTGTAGTCTTATTAAATAATCATGTAAGCCTGACTTCATTTCCATATAGAAGGGTTTAAAATGTACGGAAAACCCTACTGATTTTACTTCAGTCAAGATGTTATTATCGGCGTACCCTGCCATTATCGTGTCTCCATCAACATTTTTCTCTCATTATATCAGTTCGTTTTATACAAAAGAAACCGTTCTACCGTAGTTTATACTTCTACGAATAGAACAGTCACTCTGTAAGTTCAAGGTCATCAATTAGTGAGCTGCATGCTCATCAGTCCCTAAAGCTAGATAACGCTTCACTTCCACACAGCGTGCGGGCTTAGGGAAAATTTTATCGGGGTTGCATAAACCATTCGGATTAAGAACATCTCGCACCTTCAATTGCGCCTCTATTTCTTTCTCTGTAAATATATAATGCATATCTTCCATCTTCTCTATACCAACTCCGTGCTCTCCCGTTATGGAACCACCGACCTCAGCACATACCCGTAACACCTCGGAACCCGCCTTTACTGCCTTCTCTGTGTCACCTTCCACTCGGGAGTCAAACAGAATCAGTGGATGAAGATTACCATCTCCAGCATGGAACACATTGGCGATTCGCAATCCATATTTCACACTAATCTCATCGACTCGTGCTAATACCTCTGGAAGCTTACTTCTTGGAATGACACCATCCTGAACAAGATAATCCGGTGAAATAGTACCCATAGCACCGAATGCTGTTTTCCGATTGGCCCACCAGCTTTGGCGTTCTTGCATATTCACGGCTTGTCTAACCTCACGAATACGATACCGTTTACACACGGCAATGACATGGTCAATCTGATCTTGAAGTCCTGCTTCAATACCATCGACCTCGACGATTAGAACAGCACCCAGATCCCTTGGGTAGCCTACAGGATAATTCCCAGACTCAACCCCTTCAATAGCTATGCGATCCATCATCTCTAATGCAGCAGGTATAATCCCAGCTGCGATGATATCAGATACAGCCTGACTAGCTTCTGCAACTTCCTCGAACAACGCTACGACAGTCTTGATCCCTTGTGGTTTCTTCAGAATACGAACAGTAATTTCTGTTACAATCCCCATCGTACCCTCTGAACCCGTGAAGAATCCAACTAGATCGTACCCAGGTGTATCCGGCATACCTCCCAAGCGCACGATTTCACCGCTTGCTAGAACAACTTCTAGTCCTAACACATGGTTAGTCGTAACTCCATACTTTAGACAGTGAGCACCACCTGCATTCTCCCCTACATTCCCACCTATTGTACAGGTACTCTGACTGGATGGATCAGGTGCATAATAATAACCCTCACTCGATATCGATGTTGACAGCTTGAGATTAATAAAACCAGGCTGGACGACCGCTCTACGATTCTTATAATCAACGCGAATTAATTTATTCATCTTCACTAGACTAATTAACACTTCTCCATTCAGTGCGGTAGCTCCGCCACTAAGCCCAGTACCGGCACCTCGTGGTATAAAAGGAATGTTGTGCTGTGCCATATAGGTAACGACCTCAGAGACTTGTTGTGTATTCGCAGGGAATAATACCGCGCTAGGTAAGCCTTTATGAATCGTATACCCATCACACTCGTACGAAACAAGCTCCTCATACTGGTGGAGGACGCCTGACTTTCCTAGAATTTTAATCATAGACGGAATAAACCTTTTCTTCACATCTGCATTCATGGTCATCGTCCCCTTCCAGCTTGCTCATAAGGCCTCTCATTCTGATAAGCCCAATCTAGCAATTGAATAGTATGAACAATCTGCTCCGCTCGCCCTTGACGAACAATGCCAGTCTGAAATTGCATCATGCAACCAGGATTCCCCATGGCAACGGCATCACAGCCACTCGGTATATCGTCCAATTTGCGATTCAATAACGCATTCGCCATGTCAGGATGGGTAAGATTATATATACCTGCACTGCCGCAACAACGATCGGAATCTGGCAAGGTAACAATACGCAGACCGGGAATTGACTCTAGTAGCTTCCTAGGTTCGATCCGTATATTCTGAGCATGGGCTAGATGACAGGCGTCATGATAGGTCACAGTAAGGTCCAAGCTGCCTTCAGGAATAATCAATCCAAGCTTCACGAGAAACTGTGATACGTCGGTTATCTTACGAGCGAATTCCTCTGCTCTTCCCTTGAATTCTGGATCAGATTTTAATAACTCGTCATATTCCTTCAAGGTAGAACCACAGCCAGCAGCATTAATGATAATGGCATCTACGTCTTCAGAGAGAAAGGTCTGAATATTCATTCTTGCTAATTGTTTAGCCTTATCTCGATCACCTGCATGGACATGAAGAGCTCCACAACAGCGTTGCGCCTGAGGAATCCATACCTCGCAACCATTCTGTCTCAGCACTCGTATTGTAGCATCATTGATATCGCTGTAGACCACATCCATCACACATCCAGTCAATACGGCAACCTTAGCTCGCTTCGGACCGATAGCAGACAACCGTTCTGGATGACTGCGTAAGGCAGGAGGTCTGCTTAGTATAGGTAACGCTTTCTCCATATCCATGAGATGCTTGGGGAGAATTCGCAGAATCTTCGTCTTGTGTGCTAAAGCACGCAATCCTGACTTCTGATATAACATTAACATGGAATTCATCCATTGCATCCGTCTAGGATGTGGAAAGAGATGATGTAAGAAAAGCTTGTGTACAAGTCCGGCAAATCCTCTTGGTGGATCCGCCTTAAGTAATTGTCCCCGAGCCTCCTCAATGAGTGCACCGACTTGAACATTCGCTGGGCACGCCGTTTCACAAGCACGACAGTCTAGGCATGTGTTCACTGGATTAGCAAAAAACTCATTCAACTCCATCTTTCCTTCGGCAACCGACTTAATCAAGTAAACCCTTCCACGGGGTGAATGAGCTTCTAACCCTGTCTCCTGATAGGTTGGGCAAGCCTCTAGACACATACCGCAGTGTACACATTGTGAATACTTATCTTCGTCGGGTGCATCTTCCCACTTGTAGTTCGACTTGATTAATGAGACATTCTCACAAGCAGGAACACTATGGGCTGCTCGTTTAAGCTCTGACATCTAAATCCCTCCTACATAGCGACCAAGGTTTAAGCTATTCGTCGGATCGAATTTCTGTTTAATCCCTCGCATAATGCCTAGCGTATTGTTCGAATTACCCCACACCGGAACGGTTTCCCGAATGCGTTTGGGTGCTAGCTCAATGATGGCATGGCCTTTAATGCGCTCTAATTTGCCCCTTATTTCCTTGATCCAATGGAGCATTGTCGCTTCTTTGGTATGGTTAGTTGAGAGTCGAACATAGCTAATACCTGTATACAAACCCCCGTGATAGTGGAGATCAAAGTCCTCTTCCTGACTAATGGTCTCCAAAAATTGACTAATATCTGGAACATCAGCAATAGGTGACAACAGCTTAAAGCCGACAATTAGTTGTTCCTCAGTCGTATCGTTCGTGCTCACTGCCATATTCCGCAACTTCTCCATGATAGGCTCGGTCGTAGTTCTGCCTTTATAAGTTTGAAGAACATCCATAGCTAAACGTCTCGCACAATCAATTACCCACTCTACCTGGTAATGAACTGATGACTCGACATCCTCGAACAATATATAGATCACGGATTGATTCTCGTTTAATAATCCATGAGCAGCATTAGCTCGAACAATTTCAAATGCACATGGTTCTAAATGAGAATCTAATATATTCTCTTGAAATTCAATCAACTTCTCTGGTGATGATGTCGACAATACTACTAGGCCAGATGAAGCTGGTATTGGGCGTATCTTAAAGGTCAATTCCGTGAAAATTCCGAGTGTTCCCATAGCACCGATGAATAGCTTGTTCATATCATAACCTGCCACATTCTTAACAACCTTGGCACCTGTTCGAATAATCTGACCATCTGGAAAAACGATGCGCGAAGCTATAAGATGGTCACGAGCAGAACCATATAGAGCACGCTTGGGACCAGACGCATTGGACGCAACAATGCCTCCGAGTGTAGCTTGCTCAGACCATGCAGCGTCAATCGGTAGGAATTGACCATGCTGTGCGAGGGTTTCTTGTAATTCTAGTAGCGTTGTACCTGGCAGTACAGTCACTGTCAAATCCCCTACAGAATGATGAAGGACGCCTGATAGTTTCTTCAGAGATAGTATTATCGTCACCGGAGAAGAGGTTAATCCGTAAGCATCCTTCGTACCCCCGCCCTGAGGAACAACATGAATAGACCGTTCAGAGGAGAATTGTAGAATTGCGGCAACCTGCTCTTCATTCTCTGGCGTTACGAATACAGATGCTGATAGCTTATAGACAGGATCAATCGATGGTTCTTGGCGAACAGATACATTCACTTCTCCCACAATCGATATTAATTCTTCAAGTAGAAGAGCTTCTGTGTGCATAACGTACATCCCCTCAACTGAAATTAGTTGGCTGCTACAACCCTATTACTTAACACACCAATACCATCAATACGACAAGATATCGAATCACCTATATTCATAAAATCTGCACCAGCTGGAGAGCCCGATAAGAAAACATCCCCAGGCTGCAAGGTCATAACACTTGACAAATATGAAATAAGATAAGGGATTTTTAGAATCATCAAATCCAACGTACTATCCTGTTTGCGTGAATCGTTATGATCTGCTTGTATATTTAACTTTGACAAGTCTAGCTCTGTTTCGATATATGGACCTATCGGTGTAAATGTATTAAACGACTTAGCAACCATCCAATGGCCATCAGGGTGAAAATATTGCGGTGCAGTTACATCGTTAGCAATGGTATAACCAAACACATAATCGAATACTTCCTCTTCTTTAATGTGATGTGCTTTCTTCCCAATTACTACTGCCAGCTCTGATTCAAATTTCACTTGATTTAGACTAGACGGCATTACAATCTCATCCTCCGGTCCAATTAAGGAGGATACGGGCTTGTAGAATAGAACAGGAATATCAGGTGTTATCTCTGGCTTAGACTCACCCTGAGCTACATAATTCTTTCCTACACCAATAATTGAATTTGGTATGAATGGCGCTAATAAACGGACCTTGCTCTCGTCATAAATGTTTCCCGTCTTATTCCAATCCGAGAATATATCGCCTTCAATTTCATGTAATTTACCTTGTTCGAGTACAGCGCTCCGGATTATTTCATCATTGGCTATCTTAAATCTCGCAAACTTCATTGTGTATTGTCCCCATTTCGTCGATTGTGTTCAATATAGTAAACCTAGTTCGAATCAATAACAAATGACAATTTCTGTGATAAGCTTAATATGGCTTTAAGCGCTTCTTCTCTCTTCTCTTCCCAATGGTGAAGTGGGATGGAGAAGCTAACTGCGGCTACTAATTGACCGTTGGGATGGTAGATGGGTGCTGCAATGCAGTTAAAGCCCATTACACCTTCTTGAAGGTCTAGAGCATAGCCCTGCTCTCTTATTCTAGGTAGCTGTTTGAACAACTCACTCTTGGTTCTTATAGTAAAGCTAGTTAGACTCGATAAAGCTTCCTGTGGGTACATATTATCAAGCTGTTCATTCTCTAACCCAGAGAGAAGCATCTTCCCTAGTCCAGTCGCATAAGCAGGAATTCGTGTGCCTGGACCAGATACCATTTGAACCGGTGACGGTGCAGCTTCCTTAGCTAGGTAAAAAATATCCCTGTCTTCCAACCTTGCGAGTTGAATAGATTCGTTCAGCAGCTTCATATAAGCTGGGGCTTCTTTTCTAAAAGAATCAATCAAATCATATTGTTGAAAGTAGGCATTCCCCATAAGCCCATAATGCAGTCCCAATGTGTAAGCATCTGAAGAATTACGCGAAATCCAATCCAAGGCTTCCATCGTTTGTAATAATGAGAACATCGAGCTCTTGCTAATTTCTAAGCGTCTGCACAAATCGCTTAATTTCAGCTTATCCGGCTCTTCAGCTATTAATCTAATTATACTGTGGGCTTTTTCTAGAGCAGGTACCCAATACTTTTTGTCCATAATAGCTCCTTCTTGCTTGATATATGATCAGTTTGACATCTGGCGAGCTTTAAATTCTAGACGACGACGATGAAGAATAGGCTCTGTATATCCATTGGGCTGATTATAACCATCGAATACGAGCTCACAAGCGGCCTGGAATGCAATGGATTTATCATAGTCAGCGGCCATCGAACGATAGAGTCGATCTCCCGCATTCTGTTCATCTACCACCTTGGCCATACGTTGGAATGTCTCGACGACTTGATCTTTTGTGCAAATCCCATGATGTAGCCAGTTAGTAATATGTTGACTAGATATGCGTAACGTAGCTCGGTCTTCCATCAACCCGACATTGTTAATATCAGGTACTTTGGAGCACCCGACCCCTTGCTCAACCCAGCGAACGACATATCCAAGAATACCTTGTGCGTTATTGTTTAATTCCTGTTGGATTTCCTCTGCCGTCCATGTTGGATTCGTCTCGACAGGAATGTTCAATATCTGATCACGATAATCGCGAATATCAAGCTTCAGTGTATCTTGTACCTCTCGAACATTCACTTGATGGTAATGCATAGCATGAAGTGTGGCAGCTGTTGGCGAAGGAACCCAAGCGGTGTTAGCGCCTGCAAGCGGATGAGCAATCTTCTGCTTCAGCATATCGTTCATAAGCTCAGGCATCGCCCACATTCCTTTGCCTATCTGAGCGTGATCCTGTAGACCACAATCCAAGCCTACCATGACATTGGATTTCTCATAGCTCTGCAACCAGACAGATGATTTCATATCCCCTTTACGAATCATCGTTCCCGCTTCCATGGAAGTATGCATCTCGTCACCAGTACGATCTAAGAAGCCTGTGTTAATGAAGACGATACGATCCTTAACCTGACGAATGCATGCCTTTAGATTTAAGGAGGTACGTCGCTCTTCATCCATGACACCAATTTTCAGAGTATTACGATTCAAACCGAGCAAATCCTCTACACGATCGAATAGTTCATTGGCAAATGCGGCCTCTTCAGAACCATGCATCTTAGGCTTTACAATATATATCGATTTTTTTGTCGTGTTCTGATAAGTACCGTTACCTAATAAAGTATGTTTGGCTATTAGACTCGTCATTACTGCATCCAGAATACCTTCTGGAATCTCCTGACCGTCTTGATCTAATAGAGCATTGATGGTCATTAAGTGCCCTACGTTCCTAACAAAAAGAAGCGAACGACCAGGCAGGCTGAAGTTCTTTCCTTCTAACGATACATATTCTCGATCAGGATTCATCGTACGTGTTACTTGACCACTCCCCTTGGTGAAGGTAGCAGATAAGTCACCTTTCATCAAACCTAACCAATTTCTATAAACCAATACCTTGTCTTCTGCATCTACTGCAGTAACGGAATCCTCACAATCCATAATCGTTGTTAAAGCGGCTTCCATAATAACGTCCTTAATTCCTGCAGAATCCGTCTTACCGATCGGATCATTACGATCAATAACAATTTCAACATGCATCCGGTTATTGTTGAATAGCATGACAGAAGGATTCTCTGGACTTCCTTGATAGCCAATTAATTTCGAATTATCCTTTAATCTAGTTTCCCTGCCATTCTTCAAGGTAATAGCCAGTGTATCCTTCAGGATTCCATAGTTCACAACATCCTTATGTGAACCTTCAATAAGAGGAAAGGTTTGGTCCAGAAATTCTTTGGCATAGTTGATCACTTTCCCCCCACGATCGGGATTGTAGGCGGAATGCATGTATGTGTCCTCTTGAAGAATGACATCCGTCCCATATAAGGCATCATACAAACTTCCCCAACGAGCATTAGCAGCATTCAACGCGTAACGCGCATTATTAACAGGTACAACGAGCTGTGGCCCCGCTTGTAAAGCAATTTCATCATCTACATGTTCTGAAGTAACCTCAAAAGGCTCTACCTCGGGCTCCAAGTAATTGATCTTCTGTAGGAATGATTTGTAAGCCTCGGAATCAAAAGTTGTTCTATTGGCAACATGCCAATCATTAATTAATTGCTGTAAGTCATCTCTATTAGCTAATAAAGCTTTATTCTTTGGAGATAACTCGATAATTAATTGTTCAAATCCAGACCAGAATGAATCTGGATTGACCTCGCTTCCGGGTAAAGCTTCTTCGTTAATGAATGTATATAGTTCCTTTGCCACCTTGAGCTTACCTACCTGCACATAGTTTTTCATATATAACACTCTCCTTTTTATCTGTACTCTCGTGGCGTCTTCTTAGCAATACCAGACTGAATTGCTGCTTTAATTACACGATCTCTAACCGCTATAACAACATCCTTGTTAAATACACTTGGGATGATATGATGACTGTTTAACTCTTCATCAATGACGGTCGAAGCAATAGCTTCTGCTGCTGCAAGCTTCATCTCTTCGTTAATTGTTGAAGCTCTACAGTCTAGTGCCCCTCGGAATATACCTGGAAAGCACAATACATTATTAATTTGATTCGGATAGTCTGAACGTCCCGTCGCCACGATGGCGATATCTTCAATTTCCTCTGGAAGGATTTCCGGTGTAGGGTTTGCCATAGCGAATACAATCCGATCCTCTGCCATGGTTAGGATATCCTCTCGGGTTAATAGTCCTCCCGACGATAATCCAATGAATACATCTGCCCCTTTGATCGCTGTTTGAAGTGTCCCCGTTTGACGATCCTTATTCGTGTTCTCTGCGAACCATTGTTTCATCATGTTATCATGCTGCTGATCTGATGAGAGAATACCCTTGCTATCCACCCCGACAATGTCTCGGACTCCAGCGGCTATCAACATTTTGGTACACGCCACACCGGCAGCACCTATTCCACAGACAACTACCTTAACTTCCTCCATCGATTTGCCTACTAGCTTCAGTGCATTTATAAGTCCAGCCAGCATGACAACAGCCGTTCCATGCTGATCATCGTGAAACACAGGAATATCTAGCTCCTCTCGAAGACGCTCTTCGATTTCAAAGCAACGAGGTGATGATATGTCTTCTAAATTTATTCCGCCGAAAGCAGTAGCTATGTTCTTAATAATATGAATAATTTCCTCGGTGTCCTGTGTGCTTAGACAGATTGGGAAAGCGTCCACATCGGCAAATTGTTTGAACAATACGGCCTTTCCTTCCATAACTGGCATTGCAGCCCGGGGACCAATGTTACCTAAACCAAGAACAGCACTTCCATCGGATATAACAGCAACGGTATTCTTCTTAATCGTTAACGTAAAGGCTTTGCTTGGGTCATCATGAATAGCCATACATACTCTAGCAACATCAGGTGTATAAACACGAGACAAGTCATCCCGATTCTGAATAGGTGTCTTCGGAATTGTTGTAATTTTCCCGCCCAAATGCATCAGGAAGGTTCGATCCGATATATGCTCCAATTTCACACCTTTAATTTGTCCTAACGCATCGGATATCCGCTCTTGTAAACCAGACTCAGCTTCGCTAACTGTAATATCTCTTACAGTGTAATTTTTGCCTGCATCTACAATGTCAATAGCAACGATATCCCCGCCTGCATGAGCTATTGCACTAGCAACCTCAGCAAATTTAATATTTCCTTCCATTTCGATACGTAGAATAATATTCTTTCCTGAGTTAAACGATGCTTCAGCCAATTTTATCCCTCCAAAGTTCTTTGAATTCATACAACTAAATTTTAAGTTCAATATACTGAACTCAGTTTATGTCGATGAATACAATTTATCATGAACTTTCATCCAGGTCAATCCTAAATTGACTTCACGATGTACTGTCAAGCGTAGAAAAAGGAAGCAGTCAAGACTTCACTGCTTCCCTTTTCTTGGATAGAACAACTAGCAATTCATTATTTATCTTACTGAATAATTTTTAAGCGTAATTTCGCACTCTTCCATTCCTTCTTTAATGGCCTGGAGCTTACGAATCGTGGCTCCATCATAGAAACCATAAGATAAACCATCAGCTCCACCAAGCGCAACCGTTTTTATGCCTTTCTTGATCAAGTCAGGAGTTGCCTTAGCACGAGGTGCAATACAATCGATGATAGGTTTGTCTTCACCGACCTGACGTCGGACATTGGTAAGCCACTTCTCTTTATTCAATACTTTCTCTTCGTCACCCGTCTGCTCTGCATAGTCCATGATGCGGATTGAGTCTACATATTTACCAATCTGTGTTAAATCCTGTCCAATAAATTCAGCTTCTGGCCAGCAGGTGTTAAAACGGAAGTCTACCTTTGAATTAGCTGCATGAATAGCCTCTGATAGCTCCTTAAAGTATCTAGTCGTCGATTCCGTACGGAATTTCAACCATTGATAAAGCTCAGGACGTTCAATAAGGAACATAACAGCGGATGAATCACCTCTTGAAAGCGTTAGCCAATCCTCATTTGATTGTAATGTCGCCCTATTCATGATATCTGCATAATGTCTCACTGTGCCTCTAATCAGATCCCAGTCCAACCCTGCTTTGCGTGCTTCCCTCTCACAATTACTGCAGAAGCAGCCGCCTAATGTCACGCCAAGGAACGGATGAATATTAAGATTACCGTCGTTGTACAAGAAGGAGCAGGTTTGAATCATATCAATATCATAATGTGTGACAAGATCAGTAGCTATCGCACACATATACGCTCTGGCATCTGGACTATTCCAGCAAAGCTGCTGATTGGAGTAGTGTCTTTTATTCGGCGCATTTCCATATATATCACGTTGGATACAATCGGAGAATTCACCCGCTCCTCTTACAGAGTCGAGAGGTGTATGTGATATCTCTGCACCTGGACTCATTCCCCGCTTACGTAGTGCCTTTGTAAACATTTCCAACCAGTCTGTTCCTTTAAGAAACTCCCGGTCACTTGGCAATGGTTTAATTCTTGAATTCTTGTAGGATTCCGGATGAATGGTAAAGTAGCTTCGGCTATCTTCAGCCAGATAACGTTTGCGTACTGGATTGTGATGATAATAATTATCGTGAAGAGGACGTTTTTCATGATGCATGACAGCAAGCATATAGGCCGCATTATTGCCCGCATGATTTTGTAGATTGTCTAGGACGTTCTCAATTCCCTCGTCGTGCATATCCCACGGATAGATACCTGTTGTCAATTCTTTCCAATACATATAGTTTCCTCCTAAAAGTTTTTGATGGTTGCGCCAGACCGATAAAACTACTTCGTAAGCATAGGCAAAAGTTTTGTGAAGCATATGGACTTACGAAGTAAAGTCATTCTCACAAAACTACTTCGTAAGCATAGGCTAATTTTGGTTGTTATTTTCGATCATTTTTTGTTTAAATTTCGTTGGTGATAATCCGTGAAATTTTTTGAAAACCTTACAGAAATAATAATAATCGTTATAGCCTGACATACGGCTAATTGTATCGGCTGTATGCTGATCCGATTGGATGAGCTCTGCAGCTAACTCCATACGAAGCTTTGTGACATAGTCACTAAAGGTGTATCCCGTTACCTTTCTGAATAACTCACTACAGTAGCTCGTATTAAGAAAGTGAGCTTCTGCAAGCTCTCTTAAAGATAATTCCTTATCATAATTTAAGGTCACATACTCTAGTAAAGCGATAAAATTAGTATTGATGTTATTTGGTTTAACCTCATCATTATATGAGTAATTGCATATATTCCTTAGCAATCCCTTGAGATGAATACACATCGCATGTAAATTGTGAAACCGGTTTAGAATTTCCTCATGATCAAAAAAATCAATTTTTGTCATTGGAGATTCACCATCTAGTCGTTTACTTATCAAGATAGCAAACTGGTTCCATAGGAAGGTTACATGATAGATACCCAAATCTCCACTTTCAAAAATATGAGGAATGCTGTCGATTAAGGTGCTAATCTCATCATATTTTTTTGTCATCAACAGTTTTTCCGTCTTCATTACAACGCTTTCAAGCTCCGTATTCCGGCTCGATGTAAATCTTGTAATCCCTGAATTGCCATTAATAAAGTGATTAGAGACTGCCATGTCAGCTTCTTTAATGAGACTTATGAGATCATCACCGTTATCCGAAACACTGCTTAGTCCAATATTCATCCCCGTACCCGGAGCCCTCTTATCCATGATCTCTAGTACTTCACTCTTCAATGATGAGGTACCATTAACGATGAATGTTATATTCCCCTTCGCGAGCTGGAGTTTGTAATAATGCAAATTTCCCATCAGAGAAAATTGCTCATCTTGGTTCAAGCTCTCACTTCCGCGTAAAGTGATAACCTGCCAATACTCTCCTGTAGGCTCATAATGATTGGCTTTTAATATATCTAGCGGACTGAGCATGCCTCTAGTTAATTCTTTATAAATGCTCACATCACGTTCTATCTCTTTCTGATCCAGACGCACCTTTAGCTTTTTGAGCAACGGCATACTAATATTAGGATCGATAGGCTTAAGCTGATAGTCAAAAGCTCCGTACCGAAGTGCTTCCTGTGCGTATTTAAATTCAGCATACCCACTGATGACTACAAATTCACTATCAATTCCCGCTTGCCTAGACATGTTTAGCAATTCAATGCCAGATATCTCTGGCATTCTGATGTCGGTAAAAACCACGTCTGGTTTTTTATTGAATATAATATCAAAGGCTTCCGATGCATCAGTGATTTGGTCTATTACAAAGAAGCCCATGCTTTTCCAATCAAACAGCATTCGTAACCCATCTAATGACCAATGCTCATCATCAACCAATAATACGCTATACATATACCTCCTCCTTCTACGCGGAAGCAGGCCCGACAGCAATTATTTTCTAATTTCAATCCCGGCTTCCTGCATGCCCTGCTTCACTGCATCCAGAAGTTCCATTGTCGCTCCATCATAATGTCCTAGTGATAAGCCATTAATGCCAAGCGTACTTAGAATTTTTATGCTTTCACGGACTAGCTCCGGTGTTGCATTCGGACGTGGTGCAAATGCTGCAATCAAATCTTTATCATACCCAATGCCGCGTCTGATTTTCAGCAAAGTATTTCTCTTCCGCTTAAATTTATCAGGAGCTCCATGCTGCTCAGAATAATCTGAATCTCTGACAGAATCCAGATAATTCTTAACAGCTGCGAAATCCAAACCAGCAAGCTCAGGATATTTCAGATAATTATTATATCTGAAATCAACCTTTTTATTGGCGGACTTAACGGAGATATTAATTTCTTTGAACAATTCTGCAATGGAATTCATTCGGAACTCCAAAAATTGGTACAAGGATGGATTCTGTAGAAGTAGTCCTGTTTCTAACAGGTCACTGCCCATAAGAAGATGGTTATCCATCACAGAGTCAAGATTGGTGTAGGCAGTTGCATGAACCATCTGCTCTAGAGCCTTCAAATCACTCACAATCTTGTCCCAGTCATAACCCGTCTCAATCGCTTTTTTCTTACAATGATTGCAGAAGCAGCCGCCCTTTAGCACTCCAAGTAATGCTCCAACCTTATTCTCGGGGTCATTCTCCATAAACCAAGGGGCCTTCACTGGCTCACCGGTTGCGAATAGCATCATACAAGTCTGTATGAAATCAATATCATGGTTTTTCACAGTATCGTAGAAGATAGCTTTCATATACTCCTTAACATTATCATTATTGCAGCAATAATGCCTCTCAATAATGTCTCCATGAATATTCTTCTGAAGAACATCAGGGAAATCTCTCTTAGCCACTTCACAATCAAAGAATGTATGTGATATCTCTGCCCCCGTTTTCAAATTCTGCTTCCGACCATAAACAGTAAGCTCATCTAACCAATCTTTATCCTGTAGAAATGCTCTAGTTGTATACAAAGGCTTTAGTGGTGTATTCTTGAAGTTTTTTTCATCCATTCTGTAATAGATACGACTATCCTCTGGAAGATAAAATGCTCTTTTCGGATTATGAGGGTAAGATAAGTTTGTTAACGGTCTTTTTTCCTTATGCATGATCCCAACGAGATAAACGCTGTTGACAAGGCTACGTTCGACTACGTTATCTACACAGGTTTCAACTCCCTCGTCGGCTAAGTCCCAAGGGTACAGACTTGCTGCAACTTCTTTGATAAACATGTATATATCCCTCCCGTTCGTTTATTTATGTGTGTTATTTATTGAATGACATACAGGCACAATAGTGCCTGTACCATCACTCCTGTTAATTATTTACCGAAGAACTCTTCATAGCTCTTTGCGAATTCTGGGAACGATGCAATAATATCAGGATCTTCAACTAATTTCTGCTGATATGCCCTGAACTCCTCCATAGTAATAGCTCCGGAGATCGCTTTTGCTTCCATTGATTCAAACTCATCCTTAATCTTCGACCATTCCTTAGTCCAAGCATCAGACTGTAATACTTTAAAGATATCAACTTTACCATCAATTTTGTAAAGCTCCTTCATTTCTTCTCTAGTCTGAAGATTATAATCCATTGGAGCTAAAGGACTATCCACCTTGGCAAACTCGTTGGTAGCGAATATGAAAGGGGCATTAAACGAGTTATTCACTTCCTTCTTCCCTTGCTCGGTAAGGGAAGGGAAACCATCCACAATCGTATAATGTACACCTTCAATACCAAAGTTTACAAAATTGTAATTTTCCGGATCTGATGTTGCATTGAAGAATTCTAGGATTCCCAACATCTTCTCTTCACTCACCTTCTTGGAGATGGCCATCCCTCCAAAATATCCTAAATCATATATATGAGCATATCCTTTAGGTCCTTTTAGGTGTGGGATTAGGGTGACATCTGCATTAGGATCTGTTTTGGCCGTTTCTTGCTCCATACGGTACTTATGCCATGAGTTTTTCACAAAAGTAGCTGAACGTCCTGTCATGAACATTTCCTCCTGCTGCGTGCCAGTGAATAACGCGAACTCATCAGCTATTGCTCCCGCTACATAGAGACTTCTCATATATTCTACATAGTCTGCATAATTAGAGGTAAGGTTCATATGGATGATGCCCCCATTGCTATCACGAACGGGATCCCTTGTGCCAAAAGCTGCAGCAAAATATCCGGGATTTGGGATAACACCAATGGTATCAATCTTTCCGTTGCCGTCAGGGTCACTTTTGGCGATGACTTTTATAACCTCGGCAAACTTTTCAATTGTAGTAGGCGTCTTTAACTTCAAGGTGTCGAGCCAATCTTGCCTGATGAACAATGCAGAATCAAGATTACCGCGTGTCCTTGGGATAAAATAGTTTTTACCTTCAACCTTACTTAGCACCCAAGCACTTGGATTAAGTTTCTTAAAGTTTGGATAGTTACTGAAGTCACCTAGCGCTGCTGTCAAGTCCCAGAATGCACCAGCCTTGGCTGCTCTTAGGTTGCTCGGAGCGGTCGTGTTGGTAATCTGCATAACGTCCGGTATATCACCAGATGCAAGCACAAGATCCAGCTTTTCCTGATAATTATCTGCTGGCGACCAGTTCACAGTGTAATCCACATTGAACTTATCCTCCATTATTTTCCAGTATTCACTGTCCTTTGCAGGTGCGTTCGCATAGAGGTTTGCCATTCCTGTGAAAACCAATGGATCTTTCGCAGCGGGCTTTTCTGTCGAATTAGTGGTTGGTGTAGATGATTCTGCCGGTTTCTGTCCATTTCCCGCGTTGTTGTTCGAATTCGACGAACAAGCGGCTAATAGTACAGAAACGAGAAGTAGAATACATACACCGTAATACAATCCCCTAAATTTCCTTTTCACTTTTAAAACCTCCCCATGTTTTTTATGTGCCGGTTGAAAGGCTTGTAATAGCCTTCAACAGTGCTAATCTTAGCCCTTAATAGAGCCAAGCATGACACCCTTAATGAAATATCTTTGTACGAATGGATAGACGGCCATAATCGGAGCCATGGCTAATACTACAGTAGCCATTCGTACTGTCTCAGACGGCAGATTGAGTAAGTCTGCCAAGCCTGTATCGCCTGCACCCGAAGTAGATGCATCTATAAGAAGTGACTTTACGTATACTTGAAGGGTTTGTTTATCAGCATCGTTCATATAAACCAAAGCTGTAAAATAAGTATTCCAATGAAAAACAGCGAAGAAAAGAGTAAGGGTAGCTATTGAGGCTTTGGAAAGCGGCATAATAATTCGAAAGAAAATACCAATCTCGTTACAGCCGTCCATCCTAGCAGACTCCTCAAGCTCAACAGGTAAGGAATCGATAAAGCTCTTGGCAATGATCAGCATCCATGAGTTAGTCAGTGCAGGGAGGATCAGCGCCCAATAGCTATTCATTAAACCAAGATTTTTAACCAGTAGGTAATTAGGTACGATTCCTGCGCTGAATAGCAAGGTAAAGATAACGATTCCCATAATCAAGCCCCTGTGTGGCAGTTCCTTCTTAGTTAATCCATAGGCCATTGTGAAGGTAAAAGCAATGTTCAAAGCTGTCCCTATTACGGTGATAATTATTGTGTTCTTCAGCGCGGTAATAAAACTCGGTGTAGAAAGAATATACGAATAGGATGTTAATGATAATTTTTCTGGTATGAGATAAAGCTTATATGGAACATATACGGAAGGGTCCGTTAATGAAATACTAATAACATAGATGAACGGAGCCACGGAAATTAATGAAATCAGACCGACAGCAATGTAAATGATAATATCAGCCACTGATATACCTTTACTTTTCAAATCCTCACCTCCTCTGCACGAGTGATTTATATTTTTGATGGTTTATAAGGTCAATAAATGCCACTATGCCCAAGCTTTTTGACTATATGGTTTGAAAGCATGACCATAATGAGACCTCCAACTCCCTTGAATATACCAACGGTGATAGCGATACTAAAATTCCCTTGATTAATACCTTGTCTGTAGGCATAGGTATCAAAAACTTCAGCAACATCCCTAACAAATGGATTGCCCATAAGAAGCACTTGCTCAAAACCAACATCCATAATATTACCAATTCGTAGAATGAACAGCACAATTATGGTAGGAAGAATCGAAGGTATCGTAACATTGAGCAATTTTTGAAATCGGTTCGCACCATCAATCGTTGCTGCCTCATATTGAACAGGGTCAATCTGGCTAATTGCAGCCAAGAATAATATGGTACCCCACCCAACCTCCTTCCAGGTATTCTGTCCAAGGATTACCCACCAGAATAACTTCGGATCTGAGAGAAAGGATACTGGTTCTCCACCACCCTCAACAATTACCTTGTTTACAAGTCCTATATCTGACGAAAGCATAAAAAATGTGATTCCCGATATGACTACCCACGATAGAAAGTGAGGCATATAAACGATTGATTGAGATAACCGTTTGAACTTCTCGGACCGAACCTCACTCAGTAGTAATGCAAGTATGATCGGAGCAGGAAAATATAATAATAGGTCCATTAAACTGATAACTAACGTATTGCGAAACATAATATAAAAAAATTGATTCGAAAAAAAGTCTATGAAATTTTGAAAACCTACCCATTCACTTTTCAGTAAACCTACGTATGGGTTATAATCCTTAAATGCAAATATCAATCCCCACATCGGCGCTATTTTGAAGATCAGGAAAAAAATGAAGCCTGGCAAAATCAGAGGATATACATACCGATATTTATGATACAACCTTTTCTGTTTTTTCCATTTTTCCCATAATGTTGGTTTTGAGAGCTCGTTATATGCAGCGGGAAATTGCATCGATTTATTCCACCTCCTTTTTTGTAAGCGCTTTATAAAAAGGATACAGTACAATTATCGAACAAGGAATGTTATATTATCGGATTAATTAGACAATCATTGGTTCTTACTTTTTAAAGGTAATAAGATGCTAACTTCAGTCCCTTCCTGTTGAATACTATTAACTGTTAGACCATACTGCACGCCATACAATAATTTGATACGCCGGTCTATATTAATAATCCCAATACCTTTATTGTCCACATCAAAAAAAGAGTCCTCCAATGGATTCGTAGCATTAATATGATGACTAAGTGAATGTACAACCTCTGATGACATCCCTTTTCCGTCGTCCTTTATAGTAAATAATAAATTGTTGTTAATGGCCCGTCCGCTAACAATCAGCGTGCCCTTTTCTTTTTTCTGCTCAAGTCCATGGAATACCGCATTTTCAATTAAAGGCTGCAAAATCATCTTTGGAATCCTACAATCTAATATAGATTGCTCCACCTCGTAAATGATAGTAAATCGATTTCTCTGCCTAATTTGGATAATTTTTATATAGTCATTAATGCATTCCAATTCATCGTTGACCTCGACTTCATTATTTTCCTTAATACTATACCTGAATATCCTTGCCATTGAAGTTGTTATCTCGAAAATCTCTGTTACATTTCTAGACAGAGCAATACTACGTATACAATCAAGTGTGTTATACAGAAAATGGGGATTAACCTGGCTTTGTAAAGCAGAAAACTGTGCATTCTTTTTGGAAAGCTCTGCTTTGTATAGCTCATTCTGGGTTGATATAACTTTATTGGTCATATCATCAATGTTATCGAGCATTTTATTCATAACTCTAGCTAGTATACTTAATTCATTTCTATTATTAACTTCCAATCTACGTGTATTGTACTTATTCCCTAATGAATTCATAAAACGCGTCATCCTGGTAATTGGTGCTGTGATGCTCTTGTTAATAATTAATCCAAGGACTAACAGAATCACAATAACAACGATTCCCATCATATAAGAGAATTTCTTAAGTGAGCTCAGGTCATTATTAATCTCAATATCAGAGGTAAGTCCGATTACTCTCCAGTTTAGATTGCTAACTACTCTTTGATATACCAATGATTGATTACTATCTTTAATTTGTTCGTCATTACTTCCCTCTTGTCCAATATCCTTGGTCGTATCTAGCCACTCCAGATTATGAGGATTAAGATCCTTAGAGTTAGTTGCAACGATATTATTATTAGCATCTAAGATTAGGAACACCGATCGATTGTGAGGTTGAAAATTAGATACGATATCAACGAAGGTATTTACGTTATATATCAACACGGTAAAAAACTCTTTATTACTAGAAGATGGGTTGAATGACCTCGTTACTAATATATAATAAGGTTCGCCGCTCTCATGACCATCCAGAAGGAGATGTGTGGGCTGATTGACTTGTATTTGTTTATTCAAATATAGATTTTTCACTTTTTTTAAAACCCAGAAATTATCGATTTTGGTCGCACCAATATTAATCAAATCAAGATCAGTGATGATCACATCACTGATGCTTTTATTTGATATTTTTAGTGATTCAATCATGACCTGAAGATTCTTGCTGTACTTTAGTTGCTCTCCCATGTCCTGAGTATTAATAAATTCATAGGTTACATCGTTGAAAGAAATATTATTAGCAATACTATTCATTTCGGTCGAAAAAGTTTGCGCTCTCAATTCTAATTGATGTGTTGTGTCTATAAGAAAATTGTTGTAGTTACTTCTATTGATTTGACTAAACCAATTAACAAAAATGATCTGTAGAAAGATAATTACTCCTATCGTTATGGATATTAAAATTACGAGCTGAGACTTTATCCTTATATTACCTATCGAGTTTATCAATCGTATCACCCTTTTTGACTCATTATGTGTGGATGCCATTCTATCAACATCTTAATAGATAAGTCAATAATAAAAATAAGGGTTTAATAAACGAACTGATAGCGTCCAGAGCCAACACGAATACGTACTAGTCCTTCTTCCTGTTCATAATGCTCCACTCCAACAGTAGCTGCTAGAGCGACTCCCGATTCATATATATGCTCAACTTTCGCTGCCGGAAGCTCAACAGTCGCGCTGGTATTCGGTGGTACCATAACCGTAACCTCCACTTGCCCATTCTCGCTTAGTCTCCACCCCGATTGAATCATTCCATACATAGAAAGGTGCGAGGTACTAGCGTGGGTCAGACCAGATTCGATATTCGGTTTAATGATGATGTGCTTATACCCTGGTTGTTCCTCATCGGAATTCAATCCAGCAACTCTCTCATACAACCAATCCCCAATTGCACCATAAGCATAATGATTGAAGGAATTCATATCCGCACTCCAGAATGAACCATCCGGTTTTATTCCGTCCCAGTGCTCCCAGATCGTAGTAGCGCCCTGGCTAACAGAGTATAGCCATGAAGGGTAGCTTTCTTGCTGTACTAGCTTCACAGCCACATCATGATACCCATTGTCAGATAATACATGACACAGATAGGGTGTGCCGACAAAGCCTGTCGTTAAGTGATAGTCATTCTCCTTCACATATTCAGCCAGCTTATGTGCCAATCGTGTTCGAGTTGGTTCATCAACCAAGCCGAACATAAGGGCTACTACATGTCCCGTTTGGGTAGGTGCAACCAACCGACCATTAGGTGTAATGAATTCTTGGTTGAAATTCACAATAATTTGTTCTAATAGATGACCATACCTATCAACATCCTCTTGCTTACCCAATACAGCTGCTGTTTTCTTCATAAGAGATGTTGAATGGGCAAAGAAAGCTGTTGCAATTAGATCCTTAGGTGTTGACCCTGTATAACTGTTCTCCCGCGCGTCTAACCCGAGCCAATCCCCAAAGTGAAAGCCCGTATTCCACAGGTACTCGTTGTCGCCCTGCATACGAATATGTTCAACCCATGCTTTCATACTATCGTACTGAGCTTCCAGTATTCGCTGATCTCCGTAAGAGAGATAGATGTTCCACGGACAAATCACTGCCGCATCTCCCCAAGCTGCAGAGGAATAGCTATTCTCATCCAGAATATGTGGTACAACGAAAGGAACAGCACCATTATCCAATTGATCCGCGCTTAAATCCTTCAACCATTTCTCGAAGAATGGCGCTACATGATAATTATAAGCCGCTGTTCTAACGAATACCTGTGCATCTCCCGTCCATCCTAATCGTTCATCACGCTGTGGACAATCTGTCGGAACATCTACAAAATTGCCTTTCTGACCCCAGATAATATTATGCTGAAGCTGATTAAGCATCGGGTGCGAGCATTCGAATGCACCCGTTTGCTCCATATCTGTATGAATCACTTTACCCATAAATTGTTCCAGTTCTAGAGTGTTAGGATACCCCTCTACCTTCACATAACGGAAGCCTTGGAAAGAAAAGGAGGGCTCATAGGTTTCAATCCCTGTCCCCTTACAGATATATTCTATCGATTGTTTGGCTTTACGCAGGTTATCTATGTAGAAATTGCCCTCCTGATCCAATACCTCCGCGTGTTGAAGCGAAATTCTTGTACCTTCTGAAGCCTCGATAGTAAACTTCATCCAACCAACCATATTCTGTCCCATATCTATAACGGTTTCACCCGCGGGAGTCATAATTATTGCGATTGGTTTTAGCTCTTCCACGATTCGTACCGGCTGACTTTCTTGGGCGAGGATGATGTCTTTGCTATGCTCTAGCACCTCTACAGAGGACCATCCAGATTGATCGAACTTATTGGTGCTCCAGCCGGCCTGCTCCAAGCGAGCATCATAATGCTCACCATGATAAATTTCTGACATACGAATCGGTCCAAGAGAAGATAACCACGATGAATTCGTAGTTATCTTCTCTTCTGTCCCATCCTCGTAGCTGATCATCATCTGGAGCAATCCAGCTCGTTGATTTCCATATAAATTCCATTGATCATGCCACCCTAGATTTCCTTTATACCAGCCATTCGCCAGCGACATTCCAATCACATTGTCACCCTTTTGTAGCAGCGTTGTTACATCGTAGGTTTGATATTGCAATCGACTGTTGTAGCTCGTCCATCCAGGGGTGAACAGCATATCGCCTACTCTGACTCCATTTAATTCAAGCTCATAAAGCCCTAGGCTAGTCGCGTAGATTCTAGCGCTCCGAACACCACCATGAACCTTGAAGGCTTTACGTAATAGGAAAACAGCCTCTGAGTTAGTGTCAATAGCTATCGTATTAGGAGTTATCCAATCTGCTTGCCAGTCACCAGAGCTTAGAAGTCCAACCTCCCAGAATGCGTTCTCACTCCAATCCGAGGCTACTCCATCCTGATTCCAAATCATCACTCGATAATCGTATCGAGAATTCGATTGTAGCTCTTCTCCATGAAATTCGACATGAACGGACTGATCAGAGATGACCTTTCCTGTATCCCATACCAAGGTCTCAAAGCTTGGGTCATTGTTGGAAACTTGAAGCTGATAGGCATGTTGTTTCGTATTCCGTTGATCCGAGACTATCTGCCAGCTAATCCTTGGATGCCGCACATCAATCCCAATAGGATTATCTCTATATTCACATCTTAGCTTGCTCACTCGTAAATCTGCCATTATACTCTCTCCTTATTATAAAGATTGTAATCACCTTAAACTTATTGTAGTATGAGTTCATTCTAATTTCAGGGTGTGATCCAGACAATGTTATAGGTGTTTTCAGACTTTTCCTATGCTTTCGAAAATCTTCTAGGAGGGGAAATTAATGTCCATACATCGACCCGTTCAGCTTTACAAATCGGAGGATATGTTCGCTCGTGATCTTCCCATCTATGTAAATCGTGTGCACGAGAATTATACAACTATGGAGCATAGCCATGATTTTATAGAGATATGCTACGTCGGCGACGGGGCTGGCACTCATTATATACAGAATCAAACATTGTCCGTTACCCAAGGTGATATTTTCTTCTTACCTGTTGGAACACATCATGTATTTCGCCCTATCTCAGCTAACAAACAACATACACTTGTTGTATATAACTGCATATTCACCTCCTCTTTATTGGCCCAAATATTAAAAACCTTCCCAATTGATAAAGCTATGGTTCATTTATATGCTGGAACGGATTGGTTTCAATATTGTGATCAGCACGGAGAATTCCATCGATTGTTTCAGAAGCTGCATTATGAATATACGACCCAAAAGCCAAGCTTCGAGGCAGCCCTATATACATGCGTATTCGAGCTTCTCTTATATATGTACCGTTTGGAGACAGAACAGCATACCCCTCTTACCAATAAATTTTCTGGTATAGAAACGGTCCTGCACTTCATTCATAGTCAATATGATAAGCCGATTACTTTGAATACTATGGCACAGCTTCTAGGTCTAGGAGACAGACAATTCCAACGAGTGTTCAAGAATTATACAGGTATGACCTTCCTCGAATATCTTCAACAGATACGTATTCAGCAAGCCAATCAGCTTATCAGCTCTACGAATAGAAAAATAAGCGATATCGCCAACGCTGTTGGTTATCAGGATACGAAATTTTTTAATCACATCTACAAAAAGAAAACCGGGTTAACACCTCGTGACTACCGTAGGAATCATTCAAGTTAGAACAAATCACAATAAAAACTAGAAAAAATGTGCGAAAAATTGTGATTTGGGCTTTCATTTTTCTAATCTATACGGTATAATGAAAGCGCTACCAATTTTAATTTTTCATATTTCTTAAGGGGGAAGATGAAATGATGGGTTTAGCAAATGAGAATAAGAATGTGTACGAGGACTTTGAGATTGATCAGGATATCCTGTTCTTCAAGGTCGGCGCTCGTTCACAAGGCTTAGTCAGCTTCCACGGGTCAAACTATAATATAAAGAAAAGGATGACTTCCGACCAGCTGAATAAACTTATGTCACACACGAATTTTGTAAAGGTCAAATCCGACTGCTTCGTGAACATCGGTAAGATTACGTCTATAGAGAACGATAACGTTTATTTCGGAGAGAAATTCAATGAGAATAAACGAATTCACGTCTCTAGGTGGAAACAGAATCGACTGAAGCAAATGTGGCTGCAAGTTAACTAACGGATAATAATCGAAGAACTACCTTCCAAGAAAGAAGGTAGTTCTTTTTTTTCTGTAAACTTATTATTATGACAAACACTTTTCAATTAAGGCCATTCGAATGTACAAGCCATTCTGCGCTTGCCTGAAGTAAGCAGCCCTTGGATCAGCATCCACCTCTTCATCAATTTCACCTGCACGTGGCAAGGGATGAAGGATGACGGCTTCCTTGCGCATATGGTCTAGGACCTGTTGATTAATAATATATTTACCTGATGCCTTCTCATATTCCTCGATAGATGGGAATCTTTCCTTCTGTATACGTGTTTGGTATAGAACATGCGCCACTTCAGAAACCTTGAGTAAATCAGTGGATTCTTCGTAAGAGATACCCTGGTCATCTAAGTAATGCTTCACATATGGCGGAATCATTGTATTCTCGGGAGAGATGAAGTGGAGATGCACATCCTTATAATTAGCCAGCATGTAGCTTAATGAATGAACCGTCCGTCCATAGGCTAGATCGCCGATCATTGCAATGTGCAAACCATCAATGCGGCCTAACTCCTTCTTTATGGAATACAAATCCAATAAAGCTTGTGTGGGATGCTCTCCAGCACCATCACCCGCATTAATGACTGGCACGGTTGCTACAGCAGCTGCTCGTCCGGCTGCACCGATATCGGTATGTCTCATAACGATCAGATCACTATAGCCTGATATAATTCGGATTGTATCCTCTAGCGTCTCACCCTTGATCGTGGAGGAGAATTGCGCTGCATTCTCAGTACCAATGACACCTCCGCCTAATCGGTGCATCGCTGACTCGAAGGATAACCTTGTCCGAGTAGAGGCCTCGAAGAATAAGGTTGTAATGATTTTGTTAGCAAATCGCTTTGAACCGCCCTGCTTTACAATCTGCTCCATCTCAGAGGCTGATGCGAATAACTCCTCCAGTGTCTGCCTATCGAATTGTTTGGCGCCAAGTACATGATACAATGATTCCATCCGCTACCCTTCCTCTCACTATCTGCTCTACGAAGAATAGCATATTCCAACAAAATATTGAAGTTATTCACCAAAAAATTCCCGAAAATCTACAGGATATGAGACGAATTGTGATGTGCATTCTTCAATGCATTAAGAAACCGTCAAACCCTTGACGGTAATTTGCGCACTAAGACGGTTTTCCGCGGCAAAGTGGGCATTCTGCTCCAAAGTTACTCTCTAAGGCGGATTTTCCGCGTTACAGCGGGTATTCTGCTCCAAAGTTACTCTCTAAGGCGGTTTTTCCGTGTTACAGTGGGTACTCTGCCGCAATTATTGCATTCTTAAGAACGTCCTCGTCTATTTCCTGTACTTGATCCACCACGACGTTCAGATCCTGCTTGCCTAGAACCAGCGGAAGCGTTTCTTGGAGAGGCTCCCCTAGGTTTTCTATCGTTAGATGCGCCTCTTGAAGTGAATCCAGTGCCACCTCTTGTACCTACTTCAGTTACGACACCTCTCGTTTCAGTCCTGCGTGCTGGTGAAGGACCCGCTCCTCGGGTTCCCCCAGTGTTACTACCTCGGGTTGTCTCACTCCCGCGAGCTACACTGCTACTAGCTGCACGACCGCGATCCGCTCCGCGTCCTTGTCCACGTTCACCGGCTCCCTCAGTTCCACGTTTTGCTCCTCTTTCAGCAGCTTGTCCTATTCCTCGCTCTGCACCTCGTTCTCCTGAACGTCCAGCCCCTCGTTCTCCAATTCGTCCAGCTGCTCCGCGTTCTCCAGTGCGTGCCGTTCCACGTTCTGTTCTTTCTGCTCCTCGTTCACCTGTACGACCTGTTCCACGCTCACGACCACGTCCAGCTGATCTGCCCGTGAATTCCTTACTGCGAGCGCCGCCCCCGCCTCTTCTAGTACGGCCGCCTTCACTATCTTCAGCCTTATTCGAGCCAGAAGTTTTATATTTCAGCACATTCCCGATTCGTTTATCAATTAGCTGTAAAGTCATTCGATCCTTTGTCGTTGCAAAAGTTATGGCCATGCCCTCATGCCCTGCTCGACCCGTTCGTCCAATACGATGTATGTAGTCTTCGCCATCATGCGGAATGTCATAGTTGAACACATGCGTTACACCTTCAACATCAAGCCCACGAGCTGCAACGTCTGTTGCCACAAGAATTTGCAATTTAGCTGATCTAAATCGTTTCATTACAGCTTCACGCTTCGCCTGCGATAAATCACCATGAAGCTCATCCGCATTAAATCCATTCTCAATAAGGGCTTCAGTTAATTTTTTGGCACGAACCTTCGTTCTACAGAAAACCACAGCCAGATAAGGCTGATATTGTTTAATCAAATCGAATAGAACAAGTTGTTTGCCTCTATCGGTAGTCTCGATGACAATCTGCTCTATTCCTTCGAGTGTTATACCTTTTCCTTCGATTCGAACATCCTCTGGATTACGCATGTAACTCGCGGCCAGCTTGCGAATAGGCTCAGAAATCGTCGCAGAGAACAGCATCGTTTGACGTTCTCTAGGAACATGATGAATAATTTCTTCTACTTCTTTAAAGAATCCCATATGAAGCATCTGATCTGCCTCATCCAGGACGAGCAAGGAAACCCTGGATAGTGAAAGGGTACCGCGACGTAGGTGATCAAGTAGTCTACCTGGTGTTCCGACAACAATATGTGATGAACCCTTTAACTTATGAATTTGAGCTTCGACATCCTGTCCTCCATATGCTGCAAGAACACTTGCACCAACGGTTGGTGCCAATTTCTTAACCTCAGCTGTAATTTGTATAGCAAGCTCACGCGTTGGTGTGATGATTAATGCCTGGACATGAGGCTGATCAGCATTAACGATTTCTAGTATAGGGAGCACAAAAGCTAAAGTTTTGCCTGTCCCTGTCTGAGCTTGAGCGATAACATCTTTACCGGACAGCAAGAAAGGGATTGCCGCTTCCTGTACGGGTGTCGCATGAATTAATTGATTCTGCTTCAACACTTGAACCAAATCGGAACGAATGCCTAGTGTGTTAAACGTGGTGGCCATAAAAAATTCCCTCTTCTCAATATTACTAGTTACAGACATCTTGTCTGGATTATTATGTACAGTATAACAGTTTAACATGAAATAAGAAAAACTTACCTATTACAAAAAAATCACCACTAAAATTTTCATTTAGTAGTGATAATTCCTTTAAACCAAATCCGTCCTATACACTTTACGTTGTAAGGTCCAAATCTTCTCAGACATCTCACCGGCATTCGTAGTTTCCATAGATTTCTTGAAATCGAACATATTAGCATCAATCACATCTAAGTGATGTAGGAGCTCAGCCTCAGGAATCATCGGCACCTTCGGACTACCCCATTCACCCTTGTAGTGATGGCTCAAGATAAGATGCTGCAACAGTAACAGTACTTCTGAATCAGCAGCAATCTCTTTACCAATTCGATCAACCATCCTAATACCTTGTATAATATGCCCTAATAATTGTCCTTCAATCGTATATTCAGAAACAATCCCCAATTCATTGGCGTTCATTTCTTCAAGTTTAGCTATATCGTGAAGGATTACACCAGCAAATACTAAATCTGTATTGAGGAATGTATATATTTCGCAGAGCTTTTCTCCGCTTCTTAGCATCGTATAAATATGATACAACCAACCGGAACGGATCGAGTGATGATTTTTCTGTGCTGCAGGATAATATAATAGCTTATCCTTGTTCTCCTGCAACAGGCGTTTAACAATAGTCTGTATATCTGCATGCTTGATTTGGTTAGTGAATTTAATAATTTCGTCATACATAAAGCTTGCTTCAAAAGGTGCAGAAGGGACAAAATTTTCAATCTTACAACCATCATCTTCTACTACGACACGTAATTTCTCAATATTCAACTGAGGCTGGCCATTCCATTCCTTCACAACACCACGGGCTTTAATAAGAACATTCGCTTGATACATCTGCTCTGCCTCTGGCGTGTGATCCCAAATCTTCGCATTCATCTCACCTGAATGATCACAAAGAATAAGGTCAATATATTTCTTGTTTGTACTCCCTGTCTTACACTCAGCATGCTTAATTAGGAGGAATATATCTGTAGTTTCTCCAACCATGAGTTCTTTGATGGTCTTCATTCTAATTCACCTCTTCATTAATAAATCGAAGCATCGTATACCGATTACGGACGGTATGTGCTTGTTGTAAGCCTCGTTCTATAGAATCGGTATTGATTGGCAACGCATTAGGTGAGCCACCTGTTAAGGTAAGCATCGTTGCTAATTCCTCAGACTGTGGAATTCCTGCAATTCGTGATTTAAAGTGATCCCAATGCTTCATAAGCTTATCATGCTTTTCAATATTAGCAATGATATAGGTGAATCTATACTGCTTATTCGATCAACACGACTGCACAATCGAGCCACCTGCTGAATATGTGTTCTGATCGGCAATTATAACAATATGATGGTAAGCCTTCCCTTTAAGATCTATATTATTAGACATGTCGGGCTTGTTCCTTTAACGCCTTCAACCGCTTCATCACATCATTCTCTCCACGGCCAAAATAATCATGTAAAAGTGTATATTCTTGGTATAACTTTTCATATACAGCTACATTCTCAGGTATAGGTTTATAGGTTTCTTTACGAACACGTGCCATCTTTAGGGCCGCATCCACAATACTATCATATCCACCATTGGCTGATCCAGCCGCAACAGCACCGAACATAGCAGCTCCTAAAGCCGGAGTTTGGGTAGAGTCAGCGATCTTAATCTCTCGATTGGTTACATCTGCATAAATCTGCATTAATAAGCCGTTACGTTGTGGCAAACCACCACAAGCATATAGCTCGTCTACCTGCACTCCATTGGAATGAAATGCATCAACTATCTTTCTTGTTCCATAAGCAGTCGCCTCTAGTAAGGCGCGATAGATTTCTTCTGGTTTTGTTAAGAGTGTACAGCCAACAAGCAGCCCCGTTAGATCAGTATCCACGAGCACCGAGCGATTCCCATTCCACCAATCAAGTGCAAGTAGCCCTGTCTCTCCAGGCTTGTATGTCGCTGCTTGTCGCTCCAGCCAGACATGAACATTAATGCCTTCCTGATCAGCAGCCTCCTTGACATATGCAGGTACAGCCTCATCCACGTACCAACCAAATATATCCCCAACAGCTGATTGCCCAGCCTCATATCCATAATAACCTGGGATAATGCCATCTTCTACTACGCCACACATACCCTCGACTACATGCTCTTTATCAGCTAATAATAAGTGACAGATCGATGTACCCATTGCCATAACTAATTTACCCGATGTAACTACGCCAACCCCTGGTACGGCAGCATGTGCGTCTACATTACCTACAGCTACCGCAATCCCTGGAAGAAGCCCCATTAAAGAAGCCATCTCTTCGGTAAGACCTCCGGCCTTTGTGCCTAATGCAACAACATCCCCACGAAGCTTCGTCTCTACCAAATCCTCTAACCGAGGGTCTAGCTCCTTCAAGAACGATTTACTCGGGTATCCGTCTTGCTTGTGCCAGATTGCTTTGTATCCTGCTGTGCAGCTATTGCGAACAATATTACCCGTCATGCGGAATGTAACCCAGTCCGTTGCTTCTAGAAATTGATCTGCCTTAGCATAAATGTCAGGTGCTTCATTAAGAATTTGCCACACCTTTGCTAACATCCATTCGGATGAGATCTTACCACCATATCGAGGTAGAAATTGCTCTCCATTCTTCTCCGCAAGCTCATTCACTCTGTTGGCTTCATCCTGTGCAGCGTGATGCTTCCAAAGCTTCAACCAGCTATGAGGTAGATCTTTATACTCAGGCAGAAAACATAAAGGTGTTCCATTCTCATCAATAGGAAGCATCGTACATGCTGTAAAATCAATACCTATTCCAATGACGTCAGATGGATTTATTCCAGAAGATTTAATTACCTCTGGAACGGATCTCCGCAACACTTCAATATAATCTGCAGGATGTTGAAGTGCCCAGTCAAATTCCAATTCAATATTTGATTCAGGAAGTCTCTCATCTATAACTCCATGAGGATATTCTGTTACATGGGTAGCAACCTCCTCACCATTAGATAAATCAACAAGAAGCGCACGTCCTGATTGGGTACCATAATCAACACCAATTGCATATTTTTTAGTCATATATAATTCCTCCTAAAAGTGATGCCCTAACGGGCTCAAACTGATTTGAAAATGAGGTTTAACCTTTGAAGAATATTCCGTTGAGGTCACTCTCTAAGCCGGCTTTTCCGTCTTACAGCAGCATTTCTGCCCCCAAGTCACTCTCTAAGCCGGTTTTTCCGCTTTACAGCGGACAATTTGCTCCCAGGTCACTCTTCGAACGGAGCTGTAGGGCTATTTTCCCATCAAAGGTTTTGTGAAGCAAAACTACTTCGTAAGCATAAATGATTTACTTGATTTGTCCATAATAGGCATTCTTACCATGCTTGCGCAAATAGTGCTTATCCAGCAAGGATTGCTCAATCGAAGATACAGCTGGATTTAATGCGTACGTGTGATAGGCGATCTTGGCAACTTCTTCAATGACAACTGCATTATGCACGGCATCATGAGGGTTTTTTCCCCAACTGAATGGCGCATGACCATGAACCAGAACTCCTGGTGTACTTACGGGGTCAATTTGATTAAACCTCTCAGCAATAACACGACCTGTTTCTAGCTCATAAGCTCCGTTAATCTCAGTATCGGTCATCTTACGTGTGCATGGAATGTCCCCATAGAAATAATCGGCATGTGTAGTTCCCAGTGGCGGGATAGGTCTACCCGCTTGAGCCCAGCTAGTTGCCCATGGGGAATGGGTGTGAACAATACCCCCGATTTGTTCAAATGCTTTGTAGAGATAAAGATGTGTAGGCGTATCTGAAGAAGGCTTCATATCCCCCTCAATGATTTGTCCATCTAAATTTACAACAACCATATGTTTGACCAACATATCATCATAGGGTACTCCACTCGGCTTAATAACCACTAAGCCCGTTTCTCTATCAATTCCACTAACATTCCCCCAAGTGAAAGTGACTAATCCATACTTAGGTAATTCTAGATTGGCTTCCAAGACCGCTTGCTTCAAAGATTCTAACAATGATATGACCTCCAATTCTGAATGAAACTCTATCTTCATTATATACTTGTACGTACAAGTATATCTATAAAATTATTATAATTTCTTTGTTGAATCACGTATTATGAATTCCGGCTCATAATCGATTACTCCAATAGCATGTCTATCTATTTTTCTTTCTTTGATATCTATTAATAATTCGGCGGCTTTAATACCGAGCTCAATTTTGGGATGAACGATAGTGGTTAGCTTCACTTCAGTGGCAGTTGCTAAGAAAGAGTCGTCAAAACCAATGATCGACAAATCATCGGGAACCCGCAGGCTTGCCTCTCTCACAATATCTAGCATTCTTATCGCTAATTCATCATTATAACAGACGAATGCCGTTGGTCTATTCGCTTGTTGCAACATAGCAGCAGCGATGGAAAAAGGCTTGGTGAACCTTTCCTCGGTGTTATATGAAACAACACTCCCATCAATTAGGGGTAGCTGATAATGCTGATGGGCAGCGATAAAACCATTTCTTCGATTCACGCCTTGCAAATCATCTGTTTTGAAGAAGCCTGCGATATGTCGATGACCCCCAAGAATGAGGTATTCAACCGCTTTATATACACCTAATTCATCATTGACCTTTATACAAGGACAATCCAACTCAGCATACCTTTCATTAATCATGATATAGGGAATACCTTGGTCTTCAAGAGCCCGGTAATAACTTTCGCTAGGATTACCCTCTGCGCTTTTGGTAGGTTCAATAATTAATCCACCTACGGACTGCGCAAGCATCATCTCTAAGCTCTCTCTTTCCTTATCCTTATTATTGTCCGTACTCGCAAGAAGCAGCTGATAACCTCTACTACGTAATGTGGCTTCAGCCCCACGAACAATTAAAGGAAAGATGTAATCAGATATATATGTGGTTAATACACCGATTGTCGGTGTATCATTCATTCTTCTCTGCAGACTCCCAGAACAATAGGTTCCCTTACCTTGAATACGGTATAGGAGCCCTTCCTGAACCATTTCACCAACTGCTTGCCTAACCGTTTGACGACTCATTGAGAACAACCTTGATAATTCATGCTCTGAAGGTAGTTGTTCGTTTGATTTAAAGCGTCCGGAATAAATCCAAGACTGAATCTCTTTCTTAAGCTGAATGTATTTGGGGAAACCTGACTCTGTCATTCAGCACCTTCTTCGTTGGTATTGACCATATGAGCTGCTACCTGAGTCAGCCTCTCATAGAAATAATCCCTAGCAGGACCTTCCATTCCTATCTCAATCATTGCTTCTCTCATACACTTCAGCCAAGCCTTAGCCCTTATCGGTGTGATCTCAAAAGGAAGATGACGATATCGCATCTGGGGGTGACCGAATTCATTCGAATATAAAGGTGGTCCTCCGAGAAATTGAGTTAAGAACATAAATTGCTTTCGTTGGACCTCATCGATATCATTCTGGAATAGTGGAGATAGCTCAGGGTCCTTAATAACTCGAGGGTAGAAGGCTTCAACGAGCTTCTTAATCGTCTCTTCCCCACCAAGTACATCATATAATGTAGACTCTGGATTCATGTGTATGCTCCTTTCAGTAAGAGCGAGTAGTTATTGCAACACCAAGCGATCCAAGCATTCCATGACTTCAAAGCAAGCGCGACTATTATGATATGGACACCTAATACTTCCGCTGCCTCATATTCTCATCTACATAGCTTGCTGCTTCATCGGGGTATTATCTCCTAACTCCAATGGATATTGTTATTCATATTAATATACACATACTTGATAGGCACTTTCAATATTGGTAACAATTGTTCATATATGTCTTAGAGCAGTTATCCCCGTTACAATTCCTCCAACGATTATAGTGATAAGTGACAGCAAGAAGGTTTCCATTGATATAAGAAAGCCCCCTATAGCAATAATCATAAGGTCGATAAGCGCAATAATCAATCCTACATTCAAGAATGTGAGCTTCGATATATACTGTGCTAATAAATCTGTACCACCAGTACTCGTACCAAACCTAAGCATGATACCAATTCCAGCACCTATTCCAGCACCTCCAATAATAGCGCTCACGACAGCTGTAAGTTCAAAGTAATATAGAAAATAGTATTGTAATGGTTCTAATGAATTAATGAAAAATGATGAAAAAATAAGCCCATATATGCTATTCAAGAATAATGGTCGGTACTGAAACCATGCCAGAACGAATATTGGAGCACTGCATAGCAGCATGGAAAATCCAACCTCTATACCCCATATATATTTCATAATAAGCGCAAGACCAATGATACCCCCATCTAATACCTTGAAGGGTATAAGAAAAAAATTAACACCACATGCTATAAGTAAACTACCTAGTAAAAGAACATTAATTTTATACACGATCATCGACAAGTGGGAAACGCCTCCCTTAAACTTGTCTCATGTATATGCATCGGATTCAGACAATATCTCTATACTCTAACTGATGAGGAACTGAACAAAAGTAAAGAGGAATTCGAATAATCGAATTCCTCTTTCTAGACCAGAACGGTAATTATATAGATATATCTAATTGCTGCCCCACCATAAGAGAGGCTGGAATGGGTACACTAGGACTTACTGATTGTGCGGATGAGAAGTCTGCGAGCATCGTGGCCATCTGCGATGTTTCCATCTGTTTTATATTACTCAGCATTCTTATTCCAATAAAATGTTGTAATAATGAAGCACTATCGACCGCTCTTAACGCAGCGCCAGCATTCATAATATGGCCCCCTCACATGTATTCAAAAGAGACTTCGAACAAAAGTGGAAATAAACGAACATTTGTGATACCCTTAGGTTGTATTTACATTTAATTATATCAAATATGAGGAAGGATTGAAATATCCAATGGAAATTCGGTACGCTGCTACTCCCGCGGACTCTCAGAAATATGATACACAACGTCTAAGAGAACAATATTTGATTGAAAATTTGTTTGCGTTAGATGAATTAGTACTTGTTTATAGTCATGTAGACCGCTATATAACCGGCAGTGCGGTACCTACCAAAAGCTCTATTAAGCTGGAGGCATCCAAGCATGATATGGGGTCTGAATATTTTCTAGAGCGTAGAGAGGTTGGTATTATCAATATTGGTGGTCCTGGTCTGATTCAAGTTGATGGCCAAGCATACACAATGAATACGAAGGATTGTCTATATATAGGACTGGGTAACCAAGAGGTCATCATGAGTAGTCAAGACGCTTCAGCTCCAGCCAAATTCTACATCAATTCTACTCCTGCACATCATGCTTATCCTACCACAAAGGTTGACATTGCCGGTGCTGAGCCCGTTCACTTAGGAAGCCCAGCCTCATCTAACGAAAGAACCATCTATAAATTCATCCATACGGATGGTGTTAAAAGCTGTCAGCTTGTCATGGGAATGACTCTACTCAAGCCGAATAATATGTGGAATACGATGCCCTGCCATACTCACAACCGACGCTCCGAAGTATATTTGTACTTCGACATGCCTGAGGATGCAGTCGTTTTCCACTTCATGGGTGAGCCACAGGAAACTAGACATCTTGTTGTTCGTAATGAGCAAGCTGCAATTTCTCCAAGCTGGTCAATTCACACTGGTGTCGGCACCAATAATTATACGTTTATATGGGGAATGGCTGGTGAGAATCAGACCTTCACTGATATGGATGCAGTAGGCATGAAAGAATTACGTTAATCCCTTGTAAATACGAAGAGGCTGTCCCTAGAAAATTTTCTTGGGAGCAGCCTCTTATCTTACAATAAATGACGTTTACCTAACCATCCAACCACCATCAACACACATGATATGACCATTCATATAATTAGACGCCTCAGATGCTAAGAAGACAACCGGTCCCTTTAGATCCTCCGGCGCACCCCAACGACCGGCTGGAATTCGATCGAGTATTTGTTTGCTCCTTATCGGATCCTCTCTTAAGGGCTTCGTATTAGCAGTTGCCATATAACCAGGAGCAATCGCGTTAACCTGAATCCCTCTGCCAGCCCATTCACTGGCCAGAGCCTTCGTAATACCAGCAACAGCATGCTTACTGGTTGTATAACCAGGCACATTAATACCACCTTGAAATGTTAACATGGAAGCAATATTAATGATCTTGCCCGATCCACGCTCTAACATTCCACGTCCTACAAGCTGTGATAAGAAAAACACCGAATTTACATTAACCTGAATGACATCATGCCAATCCTGTGCGGAATGCTCTGCAGCGGGCTTTCGACGAATAATCCCCGCATTGTTAACCAGAATATCGATATCACCTAGCTGAGAAAAGGATTGCTTAACCAATTCGGAAATTGCTTCTTCATTACTTAAATCTGCAGATATCGCCACGACCTTACGCCCAATAGCTTTTATTGCCGCTTGTGTTTCTTCCCCTTTGTTCTGATTCGTTACAATCACAACATTAGCACCCGCCTCGGCTAAACCGATTGCCACTGCTTGCCCTAAACCACTTGCTCCCCCAGTTACAAGAGCGTTCTTACCTGTTAGATTAAACATATGAATGATCATCACATATCCTTTCGTTCTATAATGTTCAGTAATGTTCGAATTTGTACAATTATTAGTATAGCTGATTAATATCTTACTTACTAGTCCCTATTCTTTCACTATATGAATACCATGAGCTTCATATTTGCTGATAATATTCGAATTTAACTCATTATCTGTAATGATCAGTTTCAGATCAGATAGAGGAGCAATCGTCATGAGCGCACACTTGTCAAACTTGCTATGATCCACAACGGCATATACCTCGGCTGCACATCGGATCATCGCTTGTTTCTGCTCAATCTGAGCACTTGTAAAGACAGACAGACCATACTCAAGATCAACAGCAGTTGCAGATATGAAAACCTTCTTTATATTTAACCTCTCCATAAAGCTAATCGCTTCCGGACTTACCAGATAATTACGATTACGATAACCTCCGGGAACAACTAGCTGGATATTATCCTTCTTCACAAGCTCACTTATAATAAACAAGTCATTCGTTATAACGGTAAGGGGTATATTCTCCAGCATTCTAGCGATTTCTAATGTAGTACTCCCACCATCAAGAGCAATGATATCCCTCTGCTCAATATATTGAATCGCCAATCTTGCAATGGCCTTCTTGCCACTTTCATTACGCGTGTCGTTACTTGATATAGGAAGCAATGTGGAATTTCCCTCTCCTGCCAATACAGCCCCGCCATGTATACGCTTCAACAAGCCCATACTCTCTAGCTTCTCTAGATCCTCACGAATGGTTTTCTCCGTCACATTCAGTTGCTTACTTAGATTAGACACCTTTACAGAACGATTCTGTCCTAACCATTCGACAATCTTCTCATGTCGATTAACTGACAACATATTTCTTTCCCCCAAGCGTACGCTTTTGTGCGAATATCTCTATATTAACATATTAATGTTTCAATAGACGTATTAATTGATCAGTTATTGATAGCGCCTGATGCTGGTCATCGTGTTGCCGATTACTTACAAGGATCGCAAAAGCATACTTGGGCTGATCTGTAGGTGTATATCCAATAAACCATTGATTAACCTTGTGATCGTGCGGTTGCCCAGTCTGTCCTGTACCCGTCTTACCTGCAACCTGAACAGGCACCTTCAGAAGTGAGCTTGCTGTGCCTGATTCGACAGTAAGCTTCATAGCTTCAGTTAACCATCTTGTAGTTGAAGGCGAAAGTCCGCTTTTTCCTTTACCTGATGGTCTAGTGATCACGTGCTGAGGAAACTGTATCAATGAACGATTATTGTTATGTTTAATTTCTGATACAACCCTAGGCTCTGTTAGCTTTCCTGCATTAAGAATCGTGACGACCATATTCGCTGCCTGGAGAGGAGATACTCGAACATCTCTTTGTCCGATACCCGTCTGAGCTAATACACCACGATCAGCTCGAGGAGTTCCTTGATCAAATAGCTGCCCCTCTTGTTCTCCATCGAATTGACGGAATGATTGTTGAATCCCCCCCAAAGGGAGACTTAAACTTTCAGTAGACCAACCAATACGATGGGTAAGACCCAGTGATTCAGCGACTTCTTCTAAACGATTTGGATCTAGCTCTGCGGCGATTTGTGCAATGATCACATTGCATGACTGTGCATATGCCTGCTCCAATGTGAGAACACCATGCCCTTCTCTAACCCAGCATCGTAAATGATATCGATCCCACTCGCCAGAGCAATAAAATTTCTGACCAGGCTTGACGACTCCATCCTCAAGCGCCGTCGCCAACACCACCGTCTTAAAGATGGAACCAGGCACTTCTGCAGATACTGCTCGATTCCTCCACTTACCTAATTCAGGTAAGACAGCGTAAGGATCATAGTTGGGGCGACTTGCCATTACAATAACATCAGAATTATTAATATCAAGAACGACCACTGCCCCTTCCTTCATACCCTCCTTATCTATCATGGCTTCAGTAGCAGCTTGTAGCTTGCCGTCTAAGGTCGTTTGCAATTGAAGGGGATAGAAAGGATTGCTAGCTAAGATTAGGCGATCATGCAGTCCTGCTATAGCTTCAGATTTAGCATCAACGAAGTGAACGTATTTAGAGGTTTCTATTCCTTGTAAGAAGCGATCAAAGCTTCTTTCTAAACCTGAGGCCCCAATTAATTCATTCTCCTGCAGGTTTCCTTGCTCCAACTGCTCCTTATACAATTCTTTAATTTGCCGTGGGTTCTGAGCTAAGAAACCAATGACATGGGAAGCTATTGGCTGCTCACGATACCTTCTAATATAGGGGACAACCTTCAACGCAGGGGATTGTATTTCATCGATTTGTTCGATTTGTTTAGTTGATAATATTAGTGGTGTTTTCTTAGTTACAGTATAAGCAAGGAAAGGTTTACTAGTTAAACGAACCTGAGATTCTAATGTTTGGGGAGGTACACCAATAATACCTGCAACCTGGTCTATAAGATCAGTACCTATCCACTGTGGCATGCGAGGAACGACTAATAGAGTATGCACTTGCCGTCCAGCCAATACAGCTCCACTACGATCCAATATACGTCCACGACCTTGATCTAACACAACACTCTCTCGACGTTGCTCGACCGATTGCTGAGCTAGATAATCGTCTCCTATTGTGGTTCGTGTTTGGAGCCATAGTAACCTTATGATGATCATAAAGATTAAACTCGCCAAGATCAGTAATAGAATAAATCCTCGTCGTGCAACCAACCTACATCACCTCTATCGCAGATTGGTATCATTATTCTCCATCTCCACGCAAAAATACCTATTTCGCCAAATTAACGAAATAGGTATTTATTAGAATAAATTATACAGTAAAGCTACTTAGTGATTTCTTCAGGTCATTGGATAATGCTTCTAGCTTCTCCGCCAGCTGAACAAGTCCTTGACTTACATTCAGCTGCTCTGTACTTAGTGACGCTACCTCTTCTGAGGTAGCCGACGATTGCTGTGAAACCGCGCTGACACTGCTCATAGCCTCGGATAATGTAACTTGAGATTGCTCCAGCTGTTGAATGGACTCTGTTACACCATCTAATTGATCGATGAAACCACCCATATTACTCTGAACATTCTTGAAGATTAAGTCGGCTTCCTTGACCGAAGCGATCTGCTCTTGGAATAATGGATATGCTTCTGATAATACATCTACAGTTTCATCTATCTCTTGCTGAATAGTCTCAGTAATCTGTCCTACTATACCAATCGATTGTCTAGACTGATCGGCTAATTTGCGAATCTCATCGGCAACGACCATGAATCCCTTGCCAGCAGCACCTGCTCTGGCTGCTTCGATCGTGGCATTCAATGAAAGAATATTGGTTTGTTTCGTCATGTTACTCAATACATCGAGAATCTTACGAATTGAATTAGTGCTTTCCTTAAGCTTGTCTACCTTCTCTACCATAGAACGGGTCATCTTCTCCGTGGAGCTTGTCTTCGAGATGAGCTGAGACATATATTCAATACCCTGTTCACTGACCCTACGTACTTCAGAAGCAGAATTCCCCATCTGTAAATTCGCTTCAACGACTTGATTCATTTGCCCACCAATATGATTCGTTAAGTCATTACCTCTTTCAGCCTCTAAAGCCAGCGTCGATGCGCCGCTCGCAATTTCTTCTGTTGCTACCGATATTTCTTTAGCTGAGAGTGCTGTCCGCTTAGAAGAATTTAATAGTTCTTCGGCATTGATTAGAACTTCTTGAGCAGAATGATTCGTCTGTTTAACCAATACAGTAATTCGCTCCATCATCTCATTGAAGCTTTGACCCAGTTGACCAATCTCATCCTTACTTCGAATGTTCGTTCTGACCTGAAGGTTTCCTTGCTCTCCTTCTTTCATTAGGTTACGTAATTGGACGAGTGGACGTCCAATCATTCGAGCAACAATAAATCCAATCGCCACAGCGACAAGAGCAGCCAACAATGCAATAATAAAAGTCTGTTTTAAGATTTCATTCGCGTCTTCAACCAAAGAATCGATAGGGTAAGTTCCTACTAAATGCCACCCTGTTATACTAGATTTGTCATGTGCGATAAGGGCATCTTCATCATATTGACCAGTGGATTCGTAAAAATTAACTTTAGTTTCCTCCGGAATTGTAAGCTTGGATGGAAGAGTAATATTAGATGCTTCGTCCGCATAAGTTAGGTTATGATTAGCGTCAATCATGTAGATGTGATTGCCATTCTCAGCAAGTCCTGTTAATTGGTTAGCAATAGCCTCCGTTTTAAGCTCAATGAGAATGATACCCACTTCCATAGAGGAAACAGGATTGACAATCTTACGTGCTAGAGCAAAGGCTGGGCGAGTATTTGAATATCCTTCAATTGTCGTAGGTAACCATACGACTTTTCCATTTGCCTCCATCGTAGTCTTGTACCATGGAACCTCTTGTATTTCATCGAATGACGGTAAGCTTCCACCCGTGGTTAACACCTTACCGCTCTGGAGATATAATTGGAGAGAAATAATATTACTATCTTGGAAAAGATATGTATTAAAAGCTTCCGTCAATGTTCTCTGTGTAGTGAGCTGTGTATACTCATCACCTTCATTATTAAGTATTGCAGTGTACAGAAGATTCAAATCAGGATCAAGCATAAACTGCAGACTAGTCTGACTGTATGTATTCAACATTAAATCTAATTTGCCATTTGCTTGTTTGATCGTTTCCAGAGAGCTGTCAGCAACTTTATCTTTAATAATATTCTTCGAAGTATTATAGCCTAGTAAACCGACAACTAACACGAAGAAAACTATACTAAGAAAGATGATTAGGAACAATTTTAATCCTACTGACTTAATCGGATTCTGCATCCTTACTTGCTTCGCTTGACCCGTAACGTTCTTTACTTTTCCTAACATGGATCCGCCGCTTTGTTTCAATTTTTCGAGACGGTTTGCTTTCATGCGTTTCACCATCCTGAGTTTATATTAGTCTTTGCATTTTTATTTGGTAGTTTCTTATTTCGACATGATCCGCCATAATCCTTTGATTCCTTTAAAGCGATTACATTATTTTTTGGGAACTTATTTACTTTGTAGGATTTCAGCTCCACTTTCGCATAATATCCATCTTACGCACCTCTTGATCTACCTTTATATGAATGGTTTGTAATGGATGCCTCGCGACTGATATTGGAGTTCCATGCTCATCTGTCATGTGATTAATCTTTTGTTGAAATTTGACACCCTCCGGTCCAAAAAATTCAATCCGCTGGCCCTGCTTAAAATAATTTCTTTGCTCCACAATAGCTATTCCTGTTTCTGGTTCATAGTCTAGGACAACACCCGTAAACTCAACCTCCACCACCTTATCTTCACCACTATATATATGGTCATCATGATCCGGTGTGTCATAGTAAAAACCAGTAGTCAATGGTCGATTGGCAGCCTTCATGATTTCGGAAATCCATTCGGGCTTGGTAATATACGCTTCAGGAGATTGCTGATAGCTATCTATTGCTTGTCTATAAGCATGAACGACTGTAGCCACATAATGTATACTTTTCATTCGTCCTTCAATTTTGAAGCTGTCTATGCCTGATTTAATAAGCTCAGGGATATGCTCGATCATTCCTAAATCCTTGGATCCCATAGTAAATTGTTCTTCCTCTATGTCTACAGGATGAATGTTGCGATGCTCTTGGTCATATAGATCATATTTCCAGCGACAGGATTGAGAGCATCCACCACGATTAGAATCCCGATCCGTAAAGTGATTTGATAGTACACAACGACCTGAAAAAGAGGAGCACATCGCTCCATGAATGAAAGCTTCGATCTCGATATCAACCTTTTGTTTAATTTCTATAATATCCTCCATGCTCACCTCACGGGCAAGAACTACACGGGGAATACCCTCTTCCTTCCAGAACTGCACCGTCATCCAATTCATAGTAGATTGTTGAGTGCTCAAGTGCACTTCCAATTTCGGAGCGAATTTCTGGGCCATCGTAATAATTGCAGGATCTGCAGCGATGATGGCTGATATACCCACACGCTCTAACTCTCTAAGGTAATCAGCAATCCCAGCTAAGTCTTCATTATGAGCATAGATATTCGTAGCAACGAACACTTGAGCTCCATACATTCTCGCAAACGCCACACCTTGTTCCATCTCTTCAAAAGAAAAGTTATCCGCATTCGAGCGTAAGCCATAATGCTGTCCACCAATATATACGGCATCCGCTCCATAATGAATAGCAAATTTCAATTTCTCTAAGCTACCAGCAGGTGCGAGTAATTCCGGCAACCCTAGCTTCCGTCTTGAATTCTTCTGCATTTCGATCACGCTAGATTCTGGCATACTCATAACATCCTTTTGAAGAGATTTTAGAGACTTAATACACTTGCTCCTTATAGAAAAATCCATAGGTCAATTCCCGTCTTGGGTCTTGTAGCCGTTGAATGGATAATAACCACTCCGGATTTTCCTTGTATTGGGATGAATCCCTTGAATATTGATCTATCGCTGCTCGGTAGGCTTGTACAACTGCTACATTATATGCCACAGATTTTAGCAAGCCCTCAATCTTGAAGCTTTGAATATCTCCATCAATGAGCTCTGGTAAATTTTCTAGCATACATATATCATCCGCACTCATAATATGAGTACCATTATGATCCTCATACACAGGGTGAATTAATTCCTGTCGTTCTGCTTCTACCAGATATAAAGCTTTATCTAATCCGTAAGTACCTTCTTCGTATGGTTTTGATTGACGTTCCAGATAGCTGCCTACAAGGTGGCGTAGGGAATGATAAATGTTGGTCAGCCCATGCACTTGAACCTGCACCTCAATCTTACAATTACGCCGGTATTCTATGATCTGTTCCATATTAAGCTCTCTAGGTAGGACAGCACGGCTCGCTCCTCTATCAGCCCAGAAGTTCGCAGTTGAATAATTGGTTGCCGTCATTTCCGTATTCCAATGTAGTGCTAAGTTCGAATGGATTTGCTTATGGACCATTAATACCGATGGATCGCCAAAAACGATTGCATCTACACGCAATCGTTCAAGAGCATGCAAGTAATTTGGCAAGCTCTTGATCGTGTCATTGTTCATGATGTTGGTTACTGCTACATAAATCTTGGCAGACTTTTCGTGAGCCAGTGTTACCGCACGCTGAATCATATCAAGCTGAAATTCCCCAGAAAGCCTCATTCCATAACGTTGTTCACCAATGATAACAGCATCTGCCCCTGCATCCAGGAGCTGCTGTAACTCCTCTAGAGAGCTAGCTGTTGTTACGAGCTCAGGTTTATTCATGCTTATCTCCTCTGTTGCGAATCTTCTGTTTACTGATGTAAACGAAAGACGGCTAGCTACTGACTGACTTCCTTCGCTGTCTTTTCGCTTATAGCAATATTATTCTGGTGCTGCTTAAAGGTTTCTGCGAACAAATGTCCATCCGTTCCATCCTTTTTTGTAACATAATAGAAGAACTTGGTTTCCTCTGGATAAAGAGCTGCTTTTATTGCATTAATGCTCGGGCTTGCAATAGGACCAGGAGGCAGACCAGCATGAAGATAAGTATTATAAGGACTTTCTTTTTTCGTATCCGCAGTTAAAAGCCGCTCTTTGTGTTTATCTAGTGCATATTGTACAGTTGCATCAATCTGTAAAGCCATTTTCTCTTCAAGACGATTATAGATGACCCCCGCTACCGTAGCGCGTTCTTCATCTAATACAACCTCTCTTTCAATCAATGAAGCGATTGTCATTAATTCATGAAAGCTTACACCATTCTTCTCTAATTGATCAGCCCAGCCCTCAGGCAGAGTGCTTAATTTCTTGGATAATTCATGCAGAAGCCTTACAACAATATCCTCTGTATTACTATCAGCTAACATTTCGTAGGTATCAGGGAACAAATATCCTTCTAAGCGGAATTTCATACCTTCATTCTCAGGTATTTGTTCTACAAAAGGCGGGATTACCTTTCCATCACTTGGCTTTAATAATGCAGGATTGTTAGCTAATTCCAGAAACTTGGTACGGTCTACCTGTCCTATGCTTCCGATTACATCAGCAATTTGGGTTATGGTTAATCCTTCAGGAACGGTAAATTTAAAAGTGTCTGGTATGACAATCTCGCCATTATTTAGCATTTCAATAATACGTTCGACCGTAATTCCAGGGCTCATCGCATACTCTCCTGCTTTAAAGCCTGCTCCTACCTTTTTGTACTTCAAATAATAGCTAAAAACAGTTCCGCTCCGAATCAGACCCTGGTCCTCAAGAATATTAGCAATACGTCCTGAGGTGATTCCCCTAGGCACGACAAAGCGCTTCTCTTCTGAAGAGGCTTCCACTGGTGAAAGAGAATTGCCCAAATAAAGCAAAATACCTCCCGCTGTCCCCGTCAATAGACAGAACAACATAAAGAAGGTCCAGAACGCCATCATTCTTTTGCTTTTACGCGTTAGTTTTGTTGAAGGTAATTTATGTGGTTGTTGGGGCATGTCCATTGTTGATTCGTTGTTCGTATGATGTTCAGAATTATTCCCTTGGTTTGTATCCACGTTTCTCCTCCCACAAAAAGGGCGACGAATCGCCGCCCTTATTCACATCGAAAAAGTCATTTCATCGTAAACCTCAGCAACCGCTTCCCATTCCTCGTCATCATCAATGGTCTCGAGGTTAATATCGTTAAGATCGAGACCCACTACTCTAAATAAGACATAATCCACATTATTAGGTAGCTCTGATGAATGAAGAACAGCATATACCTGATTCCCTAGACGAAATTCCTTCAGAACCTGATATACAGTAGTATCCTTACCTTCTTCACTTAGGATAACTTCATCCCCGTAAAGTTGATGAAGCAGGTTTGAATACTGAGCATCCTTTGCTTCAAAGAATATACTCAAGCTTCCTCTTCATCCTCAGAAAGTAAGGTATTGAAGGTTTCTTCAACCAACTTCCATTCTTCTTCGTCCTCAATGGTGAAAAGCTTTAAATCATCGCCATCTTCCTCGTATCTAAAGGCGAATACCTCATCCTCTTCATCCTCACTGTCCATCGGTACCACCATCATATATTTCTTCTCAGTGCCATCCATTTCGAATTTCATAACTACTTCGAATTCTTCTTCATTGCCTTCTTCATCTGGAATATAGATGATTTCTGGCTCGTAATCGTTATTCTCTTCATTCGTCATGCCTAAGGCACCTCATTTCGTTGATATAGAATTTAGATAACCTTGAAGGATTAGCGAAGCTGCTAGTTTATCAATAACCAGCTTGCGCTTCTTTCTACTTACGTCTGCTTCAATAAGTGTTCGTTGTGCGGAGACAGTCGTCAAACGTTCATCCCATAAGTGAACAGGCAGATTAAAGGTTTCTCGAAGAGATTGCGCAAAGGTTAAACAGATCTCTGCTCGAGGTCCTAAAGACCCGTTCATGTTCTTAGGTAGCCCGACAACAAACTCCTGCACTTCATACTGCTCTACTATCCGTGCAATATGAGTTAATACAGCAGCTTTATCTTTATTAGAGATTACTTCCAACCCTTGGGCTGTCCAGCCAAATTCATCACTTAGTGCTACACCAATATTCTTGTCCCCATAATCTAATCCTAACAATCTCATGCCTAGTCACGAAGAGAAAGACTCTCTTACCTATCCTTTACTGTGAATTTGCAGGTACGATTTTACCAGCTCTTCGATCAATTCATCTCGTTCTCTCTTACGTATAAGACTTCTTGCGTTGTTATGACGCGGAATATAAGCCGGATCACCAGATAGAAGATATCCTACAATCTGATTAATCGGGTTATAGCCTTTCTCGTGAAGGGCGTCGTATACGGTAAGGATGATTTCCTCTGGTGATGTTTCTAAACCTTCCGCCTTAACATTAAACTTCATCGTATGGTCCATAGGGTCCATCACCATCACCTCCCGATTAAACGCAATTTCTAAGTATATCCCCATCTTACATCAAAGTTCCAAATATATCTATCCCTTCAATAAACCTCAGTGACAAAACGAGAGTGTTTATTGTAGGCCGACCGGTGTCGGCGCGTTTTTTACTTTTACTCCCCGCCCACTAGTCGTTCTCCAAAGGCTAACGCTTCCGCCAGTTTACCGGGCTCCTTGCCCCCCGCTTGTGCCATATCAGGTCGTCCACCACCACTACCACCACAGACCGCTGCGATTTGCTTAATTAGATTGCCAGCATGGAAGCCTTGTTTAATTAGATCAGGAGTAACGGCAGCGATCAAATTCACTTTATCCTCACTGATTGACCCGAGTATGATAATAACCGATGCTAGCTTTTCCTTTGTTTGATCTACGATAGTTCGGAGTGCCTCCATAGAAGGAGCTTGTACTTGAGCGATAAGAACGGGCACATTTCCTACTTGCTTCACTTGGTCAAGCAATGATCCAGCTTCTATACGATTAATTCTACTTTGTAACGATTCATTCTCTCTGGTTATTTCTCGAACCTGTCCAAGAATCGCTTCAATTCGTTTGGGTAGCTCGACTGGACTTGTCTTTAATGCTGATGATGCTTCCTTCAAGAGTGTAATTTGATCATCCAAATACTGATAAGCGTAACGTCCTGTAACGGCTTCAATCCTTCTTACGCCTGATCCAATCCCGCTCTCATTAACAATCTTGAATAACCCAATTTGTGCGGTGTTCTGTACATGGCAGCCACCACATAGCTCAAGACTATAATCTCCCACCTGAACAACTCTTACTATCTCTCCATATTTCTCCCCGAATAACGCCATAGCACCCATAGCCTTTGCTTCGTCAAGAGATTTCAGCTCAATATGAAGCTCAGTATTGTTCCATATCTGAGCATTAACACGACGTTCTACATCGGCTAGCTCCTCTGGACTAATTGAACCAAAATGAGAAAAGTCAAAGCGTAAACGCTCGGGCTCGACAAGTGAACCTGCTTGATTTACGTGATCTCCTAAAACTTCCTTTAATGCTTTATGCATCAAATGTGTAGCGGTGTGATTCTTAATCATATTCTCCCGTTCGGTACGATTTACAGTCGCTTGAACTTCATCGCCAACCTCGAAGGTTCCCATAAGAACTTTTGCAATAAGCACAAATTGACCGTTCGGAGCCTTGAATACCCCTTCGACCTTGGCTTCTGCTCCAGGCTTTGTAATGCTTCCTTGGTCACTTACTTGACCACCACTTTCAGCATAGAAAGGATTGCGAGATAGAATAAGCTGTATTTGATTCCCCGCACTCACCGTGTTAACAAAAGCATCACCCAATACGATAGCTGTAATATTTGTAGAAGTTACCAAGTCAGTATAACCAACAAATTCACTTTTAATCGTAAATTCTCCTAATGGTCCACCCTGTACCTTCATGCTCTCATTCTCTTGTCTTGCCGAGCGAGCCCGCTTACGTTGTTCTTGCATGGCCGCTTCGAATCCTTCACGATCCACGGACATTCCATTCTCTACAGCATAATCCTCCGTCAAATCAAGAGGGAAGCCGTAAGTATCATACAGCTTAAAGGCATCCGTACCCGCAATTTCTTGGTTGCCTGATCGCTCCGCAGCTTCAATCATCTGAGATAGAATGCTCAAACCATCGGATAAGGTTTCGTGGAAACGCTCTTCCTCCGTTCGAATGACCTTCTCTATATATGCTTGCTTCTCCACAACCTGCGGGTAGAATACACCCATGACTTGTCCAACGATCGGGGTAAGTTCATATAAGAATGGTCGGTCCATTCCGATTACCTTGCCGTAACGAACTGCGCGACGTAATAAACGACGAATCACATAACCTCTGCCTTCATTAGTAGGTAATACACCATCGCCCACAGCAAAGGTTACCGTACGAATATGATCAGCAATTACTTTTAGTGCTACATCGACTTCGGTTTTTTCTTTATAAACGACTCCGGCCTTGGCACAGGTAGCTTGAATAATAGGCTGGAACAAATCTGTATCGAAATTCGAATCCACATCCTGCACAATAGAAGCGAAACGCTCTAAACCGGCACCGGTATCAATATTCTTGTTCGGCAGCGGGGTATAGGAACCATCCTTATTGTGATTAAATTGAGAGAACACTAGGTTCCATACCTCTAGGTATCGTTCATTCTCACCGCCTGGTGTGCAATCCGGATCAGACAAGTCTCCGTATGCTGGACCCCGATCATAGAAAATTTCCGTACAGGGTCCACACGGGCCTTCTCCAATATCCCAGAAGTTATCTTCAAGCTTATAAATCCGTTCCGCGGGAATGCCGATCTTCTGATTCCAGAATTGATATGCCTCGTCATCTTCAGGATGAATGGTCATCGAAAGCTTATCTGGATCAAAGCCGATCCAACGTTTATCCGTCAGAAACTCCCATGCCCACGTGATCGCTTCCTCCTTGAAATAATCACCTATTGAGAAATTACCCAGCATTTCGAAGAACGTATGATGACGTCGAGTTTTACCAACATTCTCGATATCATTCGTACGGATACACTTCTGCGAGTTCGCAATACGCGGATTCTCAGGCTTGTCGCTACCATCAAAATAAGCTTTTAGTGGGGCCATCCCTGCATTAATCCAGAGTAACGAAGGGTCATTATACGGAACAAGCGACGCACTATCTTCAACCTTATGACCTTTGGACTCGAAAAAATCTAACCATTTTTGTCTAATTTCACTAGCTTTCATGTACAATACCCCCATTATTATCTATAACTACAAGGATAAACGGCTATGCCGTCCTCTTAGGACGGGTGCGTTTACCGTTGACGGTTTATACTTTCTTATTCATAAAATAAACAGAAAAACGCTCAATAAACAGGGACGGAATATTCCGCGGTACCACCCTGATTATTAAGCGTTCTATACTTTGAACGTTAATCTCCTTATTAAGCCTATAACGGGGCCAACCCGGTGAAGTTCATTCACACTCCATAGCCAGCGTTCGTCCATTCTTCGTTATTAGACTCTTTCAGCCAAGTGGGATGCACACCAGTATTCAGTATGATCCTCCAAGGAGTCTGTTCTCTGAAGTAAAGTTCGAGTCGCTACGACGATTCACTTTACGAATAACGGTCTATGGCTTACTGTAGCTACATCAAAGAATTATCTATTAAATATGATCGTTTCATCGTAAGAAATTATACTCTCCTGAATGTTTGCTGTCAAACATATTGAGCCCTTAACATTTTGTTAAGGTATCTCTGTTTCTGTCGTTTTTCTGTTCTTATAATATACCCACATGTGCTGGAATAGGACTTTGAGAACCGCAAAGAAAGGAACCGCCAATATTAGACCAACAATACCCGCTAATTCACCACCTATTAAGAGCACGAATATGATGAGTAAGGGGTGCATATGTAAGGTGCGACCAACGACTTGAGGTGAAATGACGTTACCTTCAAGGATCTGAACAGCTAAATTCACACCAGCTACTAATAACACCATTTTGAAGGATATCGTAGAGGCCATAATAATGGCTGGGGCAGCACCAAAGAATGGTCCCAAATAAGGAATGATATTGAATACCATGACTACACTTGCCAATAAGAGCGGATAGGGCATTCCGATGATCCAATAACCGAGATAAGCGAGTACACCAACAATTAGACATACGATAAACTGTCCTCTAACATAATTACCAAGTGCAGAATCAATATCAGTAAGTAGTTTTATTATGTGAGTTCGATGCTTTTTGGGTATAAAGGTTATAGCAGTCTGCTCCATGAGTCGGAAGTCCTTCAACATGTAGAAAACAAGGAAAGGAATGATAAAGGCTATAAAAAGAAAACCGATTGTTGTTCCAATCCCGTTGACAAAATTAGAAACTCCACGTGAAATGCCATCCTCAAGCTCATGTAGAGCTCGATTAATACCTTCTCTCACACTATCGGGTACCCAGCTGCTATTATTCATTCCAGAAACCAAGCTTTGTGCTTTCATGGATAACTCAGGCATGTGTTCATTCAACTCACGGAGCTGCTTTAGGAACATAGGTATTAAATTCATAACAACAACAGTCATGGTTGTAATGAATACCGCATAAATTAATAACACAGCGACTGTCCGAGGTACCTTACGATGACTAAGTAAGCTGACAATTGGATTCAGCACATAAGAAATGATCATAGCCACAAGAAAAGGTGCAAGTACCGCTTTCAGGAATACGAACACTAATTCAAGTAGTGGCTGGATTAGAACCAGCATATAGAGAAATGCAAGAATCAGTAACCCATATATAAGTATCATCAACATACGATTCTGTGTAAACCGTCTCATCGCCCTTAACTCCCTTAGCTTTCATACACCTTGTTTTCTAGTATATGTACAACCTTGGGAAATAACCCAACGAAAACAACAAAAACCGCAGCTTCCCCTAGTTCGTAGGGTTAGATACGGGATTTGAAAAATAATTTAATATACTATTTATATTAGCTCATCTGTATTTGCGGCAATTCATCTTCATAGAACAAATCATCCAATGAACTTAGTGTTCCATCTTCTTCGACCTGAAAGACGGAAACCTTCTCTCCATTAATACTCCACTCTATAAAGCAGCTCCAGCAGTAGAACTGATGCGAGCCGATTTTTCCAATGTCTTTGGATTCACAATTCGGACAACGACACATCATTATCACCCTATTCTCTCTTTTTAATTGTATATCTTTACTTTTACCCACAAAGGGTTGAATTTAAACATAAGTAAGCCTAATTAGATTTACGTAATCGGTTCACTATGGTTCCGATTTTCTTTGTGACATCAACGATTATTTGATTTGTTGTTTCATAACCAAAGCTAAAGCGAATTGAAGACTTCAATATCTCCTTGGAAAGTCCCATGGCAGTTAGTACATGTGAATCTTCTAATGCTCCAGAAGTGCAAGCTGAACCACCAGAAGCTGCTATACCCATAAGATCAAGCTTCATCAGCAATGTCGCTTTATCCAGACCAGGGAAGCTAAGATTTAGAATGTGGCTCAGATGCTGAGCTGGATGGCCATTAATTACGAATCCATCCTCACCAATTTCCTGAGTTAGCAATTGCACGAATAGGTGACGTAATTCAGCAGCCTGTTGTTGCTTCTCTAGTTGATTACCAACTGCTAAATGAATCGCTCTGGCAAACCCAACTATCGCGGCAACATTCTCCGTTCCTGGTCTTTTCTTACGCTCTTGATTACCACCATACATCTGAGGATCAAGTGATAACCCTGGAGCATGATATAGGAGACCACATCCCATAGGTCCATTGATTTTATGAGCTGAAAAACTCACTAAATCAACTGGCATGGAGGATAAATGAATAGGAACAATCCCTAAAGCTTGGACCGCATCTACGTGTAGAATAATTTCTCGTTCACGACATATCGTCCCTATCTCATCAATAGGTTGTATCGTTCCTACTTCATTATTACCATACATAACACTAACCAACGCAGTTGTAGGACGAATAGCGGCTTCTAAGTCACTTAGCTGAATCATCCCATATTGATCTACAGGAAGATAAGTAACCTCATAGCCTATTCTCTCTAATTGTTCACATGCATGTAATACTGCGTGGTGTTCAATTTGGGTCGTGATAATATGTGTTCTCCCTAGAGGTTTCAATGCTTCCACAATACCGAAAATAGCCAAATTGTCGCTTTCAGTTCCACCGCTTGTGAAGATGAGCTGCTTAGGGGAACAATATAGGTTCTCAGCAATCTGATCTCGGGCTTCGGTAATTGCATGTCGAGCTCTACGTCCATAAGAATGCAAGCTAGACGGGTTGCCAAAGTTTAAACCTAAGTAAGGAAGCATCGCCTCTAATACATCTGGATGTAAGGGTGTAGTGGCGGCGTGATCCAAATAATATTCATTCATTATGGTCACCGGCTATATATAGAACATATAGTTATCATGTAGTCCTTCATCCCTAAAGTTAATTAGATTAGCTAGAGTGGTTGAGTCCAGTACCGATGCTATACTATCACGAATTCGAATCCATAAATCGCGCTTGGCAGGGTCATCTTCTTCGGTGAAATCCACGGGACTAATAGGCCCTTCCAGAACACGTATAACTTGACCTGCAGTTATGTTATCTGGTTCATTGTTGAGAACATACCCACCATATGCACCACGGATACTCTTAACTAAACCAGCATTGCGTAGAGGGGCTACGAGTTGTTCAAGGTAATGCTCAGAAAGCTCATGCTTCTCAGCAATACTTTTTAAAGAGATCGGTCCTTGGCCAAATTTGAAAGCAAGCTCCATCATGATCGTTAAGCCATACCGTCCCTTTGTAGAAATCTTCAAATCTTGCACCTCATTTATCGGTTTAATTCCTAGTTATCCTATACATTCTAGCCTAGACTAGGCAACATTAATACGCACTATCCCTATATCATAATATATGTTATCACATCATTTCTTGTTATGGTATATAAATCATGTCATAATTATGAAAATAATATATATAAAAAGGATGAAAATGCATGGTTAGCTTAAACAACAAAATTATAACTTACAATATGGCCAAACCCCCATCATCTACGCGAGTTGTTGTTGGCATGTCAGGTGGAGTAGATTCATCAGTCACGGCTCTACTCTTAAAGCAACAGGGATATGATGTGATCGGAATTTTTATGAAAAATTGGGACGACACTGATGAATTTGGTCATTGCACAGCGGAGGATGATGCTGAGGATGTAGCAAGGGTCTGCACTCAGATTGGAATCCCATATTATACAGTAAATTTTGAACAGGAATATCGTGAGAAGGTATTCGATTATTTCCTAGATGAGTATCGTAAAGGTCGAACACCCAATCCAGATGTCATGTGTAATCGAGAGATCAAATTCGGGGAGTTTTTGAATAAAGTGATGGATTTAGACGCTGACTACCTAGCTACTGGTCATTATGCGCGATTAGACGAGGTGGATGGTAGCTTTAGACTTCTGCGTGGAGTGGATACGAATAAAGATCAGAGCTATTTTCTTAATGCGCTCAACCAAGGGCAGCTTTCTAAGACGATGTTCCCTATTGGACATCTTCCCAAGCCTCAAGTCCGTACCATCGCTGAAGAAGCGGGGCTAGCTACAGCAAAGAAAAAGGACAGCACAGGTGTTTGTTTTATTGGAGAGCGAAATTTCAGGGAATTTCTTGAACAATATTTACCTGCTCGATCTGGTGAGATGCGAACTCCTGATGGTGTCGTGCAAGGTATACATCATGGTTTGATGTATTATACATTAGGTCAACGTCAAGGTCTTGGTATAGGTGGGTCCGGTACAGGCTCTGGTGAACCTTGGTTTGTAGTGGATAAGGATTTGGAACGGAATATCTTGTATGTCGTTCAAGGGGACAATCACCCTGCATTGATGTCCACGGGCTTAATCGCCCGAGGAATGAATTGGATAAGTGGAACAGCTCCTGTCGGTGAATTGGTGTGCACGGCTAAATTCCGTTACCGACAGCCAGATCAAGGAGTTAAACTCGAACAAGATGCAGACGGTAGCTGTCACGTAACCTTCGACCAACCTCAGAGGGCTGTTACTCCAGGACAAGCAGTAGTTTTCTATGTAGGGGATGTGTGTTTAGGCGGGGGGACGATTGATGAGGTGTTAAAGCCTTATCCGATAGTACAGTGAAGTTCCTTTAGCGGAAAGAGTGAATAGAGCGTCCAAAACGCTCTATCTTTCGTTCCAAGAGCAATTTTGTCGGATTAGAGCGTTCTGGACGCTCTATTGTTCATCTCGGGGGAAAATCTGGTGGATTAGAGCGTTCTGGACGCTCTAATCTATATTTTTCACTTTAGAATAATATCATTGTGCTTCAATTGCAGATATTACTGGCGATGCTTATAATACTTTTACTATTTGATTTATATCTTCTGTTTTTCACCTTTTTACTTCTTCTTCGTTTCTTACTTCCGGTCTCTTCTACGCTGCTGGTTGTGTCGAACCTTCTCCTCCATACCTTGCTCTGTTGCATGATAGAAGGTTGTTTGCTTTATATCATTTGGCAAATATTGTTGAGCTACGTAGTGCTCCGGATAGTCATGGGGATACTTATATCCGACATGACCTAATTGCTTCGCACCAGAATAATGAGCATCACGAAGATGAATCGGAACCTCAGCACGCTTAAGCTGCTCCATTGATTCCATACAATTACCTATAGCTATTGCTACAGCATTCGATTTAGGGCTCTCCACCGCAAACAATATCGCTTGTGAGATGTTATATTTGGCCTCCGGCCAGCCAATATTCTGATGAGCTTCCATCGCGGCTACAGCTTGTACCATTGCCTGTGGATTCGCCAAGCCGATATCCTCGCTACAAGCTACTGTCAATCTACGAATGAAAACTCTTGGATCCATACCTAGCTTCTCTACTGCATACAAAAACCAGAATAAAGCCGCATCACTTGAACCGCGAATACTCTTATGGAAAGCGGATAATATATCATATTGTGTCGATTCATCCGCTTTAATTGTAGGACGCCGAATGGACTCCTCAGCAGCTGCGAGTGATATTCGCACAATGCCATCCGCATCGGGTACCGTGGTAAGTGCAGCTAACTCCAATGCATTCAGAGCCCTTCGAATATCTCCTCCAGCCATAGAAGCAATATGCCGTAAGGCTTCTTCATCATATTCAAGCTTAAGAAAGCCAAGTCCTCTATCTTCATTCTCTAAGGCACTATGCATCGCTATGAGAGAATGCTCCTCGTTCAGATGCTCTAATTGGAATAGTGTTGAACGGGACATTAAAGCCCCATTCACGTAATGAAAGGGGTTCTCTGTCGTAGCTCCAATGAAGATGATTAATCCTTGCTCCACCGCGGGGAGCAAGGAATCCTGGCGAGCTGAATTAAATCGATGTACCTCATCTAAGAATAGAATCGTCTTCTTGTTATATAGATCCATATTCGCCCTAGCCTGCTCTATCACATCTCTAACATCTTTAACAGAGGCTTCTACAGCATTCAATCGAAAAAATTGGGCTTGTGTTTGTTGGGAGATAATGTGCGCTAAAGTCGTCTTTCCCGTTCCAGGGGGTCCATATAACAGAATAGAACTGACCTTATCTGCCTCGATCATCCTTCGCAATAGCTTACCTTGCCCGACGATATGCTCTTGTCCAATAAACTCATCCATCGTCCTCGGTCTCATTCGATCAGCCAAAGGTACTTGTTTATCACCCGTATTTGCAAACGAGAACAGATCCATCCTCACACTCACCACCAGTTCAATTAGGAGCAACCGAAACTCATTATTCGGTTGCTCCTACGATTTGATTTTGTACCAACAAGTCTCTAACCACAACACTTGCCATAATCAGTCCAGCCACAGAAGGTACGAACGCATTACTAGCAGGAGGCATCTGAGCTTTACGAATTTCCGGAGCAGTCTCCGGTACTATCCGCTGAGTGACTTCCTCAAGAGGCTTGCCTGGTTTCTCCGTTGAGAAAACAACCTTAATCCCCTTCTTGATCCCTTCCTTGCGGAGCTTCTGACGAATGACTCTGGCAAGTGGGTCAACTGTAGTTTTGGATATATCAGCAACCTGGAACTTAGTCGGATCCATTTTGTTTGCTGCGCCCATACTCGAGATAATTGGAATACCCCGCTGCAAGCACTCTTTCATCATATGGATTTTGTAGGTTACCGTATCGGATGCGTCCACGACATAGTCAATTGGGTATGCGAAAACCTGCTCATAGGTTTCTTCTGTATAGAACATCTTCATCGCAATGACTTCACATTCCGTATTAATCAGTCCAATTCGATCTTTCATCAATTCCACTTTAGGCTGTCCAACGGTTGTTAACAACGCAATAATCTGACGATTAATATTCGTTATATCAACCACATCCTTATCGATAAGGATGATACGTCCGATGCCTGAGCGGGCCAATGCCTCAGCAGAGAATGAGCCCACTCCACCAACACCAAGTACAACTACCGTGCTTCGCTTCATGACATCCAAACCTTCTGTACCAATGGCTAGCTCATTCCGAGAAAACTGGTGTAACATCTACTGCACCTCACTATCTTCTTCAAACCTTAACTAATATTGAACCAATAAACAGCTTAGGTTTGTGGTTGTTTAAGCGCTACACGAACAGATAGATCCTCTAACTGCTTATCACTTACTCCCGAAGGAGCATTCATCAAGAGATCAGTAGCACTAGCGGTCTTAGGAAAAGCAATGGTTTCACGCAGGTTGGTTCTGCCGGCAATAAGCATAACTAATCGATCGAAGCCGTACGCAAATCCACCATGGGGAGGTGTGCCATATTCGAAGGCTTCCAATAGGAATCCAAACTGCTCGTTCGCTTCCTCCATGGAGAAGCCTAGTGCTTTGAACATTTTCTCCTGAACCTCACGTTTGTAAATACGCATAGATCCACCACCAACCTCATAACCATTCAGCACGAGATCATAAGCTTGCGCCCGTATTTTACCTGGTTCTGTATCGAATAGCGCGACATCATCGTCATGCGGACGCGTGAAGGGATGATGCTCGGCTACATAACGTTTCGCTTCCTCATCATATCCGAGTAATGGAAAATCGATCACCCAAGCAAATTTAAATTCTTTATCATTGATTAAACCAAGCTGTCGACCAATCTTAAGTCTTAAGGCGCCTAACACATCGGCAACAACCTTAGATTTGTCTGCGGAGAATAATAATAAATCTCCTTCTTCCGCACCTAATAGCTCCTTCAAAGCAGATAGCTCTTCTTCGTTAAAGAACTTTACGATAGGACCCTTCATCTCGCCATCCTTCATCTGAATCCAGGCAAGACCTTTCGCGCCATAGCGGGAAGCATATGATCCTAACTCATCAATCTCCTTACGACTCCAAACGCCACAGCCCTTAGCATTTAATGCTTTAACCTGGCCACCCTTTGACACAACCTGACTGAAGACTTGTACACCGCTTCCTGCCGCAATACTCGAAACATCCACCAATTCAAGACCGAATCGAAGGTCTGGTTTATCAGAACCATATTTGCCAATCGCATCTGCATAACTAAGTCTCTGGAAAGGAGTGGCAAGCTCTACCCCTGTAGTTGCCTTGAACAATCGAACCATAAGCTGCTCCATCAGATCCAACAGCTGGTCACGAGACATGAATGACGTCTCAATGTCCACCTGAGTAAATTCCGGTTGACGATCCGCACGTAAGTCCTCATCACGGAAGCAACGAGCAATCTGATAATAACGCTCTAAACCACTAACCATTAACAGCTGTTTATAGATTTGCGGTGACTGTGGAAGGGCGAAAAATTCACCTGGATGCACTCGGCTAGGAACTAAATAGTCACGTGCTCCTTCAGGTGAGCTCTTGGTCAATATAGGCGTTTCAACATCGATAAAATCATTCTCATCAAGAAAGTCTCGGAATATCTTGGATGCTTGTGAACGAAGCATTAAGGTCTTCTGCATCTCCGGACGTCTTAAGTCCAAATAACGATATTTCAATCGCAACGATTCGTCCGTCTCTACGCCATCCTCAATAAAGAAGGGTGGATTTTTCGCTGTATTCAGAATCTCCAGCTCTGTTACTTGTACTTCAATTTCTCCTGTACCTAAGTTAGCATTTACCGTCTCTGCAGCTCGCTCAACGACCTTACCACGAACAGCAAGAACATATTCATTCCTTGCCTTATCCGCAAATTCCATAGCCGCTCCGGAAAAATCTGGATTGAAGACAATCTGCACTAATCCGCTACGATCACGAAGATCAATGAACAATACTCCGCCAAGATCCCTTCTTCTTTGTACCCAGCCGTTCAGCGTTACTGTAGTTCCAATATCCGTCTTACTCAGTTTTCCACAATGGTGAGATTTTAACATGTTATTTAGAGCTCCTCTCGTCATTACGACAATTTATGTAGCATAACTTCCTTCAAATCAACAAGCTTAACGGTTACTTGCTCCCAATTCGACAAATTCTTCAAACTAATCTCACCTCGCGCTAGTTCATCTTCACCTAGTATCGCGGCATACTTCGCTTGTAATCGGTCAGCCGATTTCATCTGAGCTTTCATTTTGCGGCCCTGATAATCCTTATCTACACGCAGTCCTGCATCACGTAATTGGTATAACAGCCTGACCATCTCTTTCTCTGCTGCCTCACCAAGCGCGATTAGATATACATCCAATGGTGGAGTACTAGGGAGATCAACCTGCTGAGACTCAAGAATAAGCAGCGTACGCTCTAGACCAAGTCCTAGACCAATACCAGGCTGCTCCGGACCCCCGATTTGGGATACGAGTCCATTGTAACGACCGCCACCACCAATCGTATCTATTGCACCTATACCCTGAGCCTTATACTCAAACGCCGTATGTGTGTAATAATCCAAGCCCCGAACCATCCGCGGGTTAATCTGATAAGGAATCTCCATGACATCCAAGTACCTGCACACAGCTGCAAAATGTAACGTACACGCTTCATCCAAACTATCTAATATTGAAGGAGCATCTGTAAAGTAGACCTGATCTACCTTGCAATCAAGTACCCGTAATGGATTTTTATCCATCCGAGCATGGCAATCCTTGCATAGCTTGTCTCTTAGTGGATGTAAGAAAACGAGTAGCTTTTCACGATAGGCTTGACGACTTTCAATATTCCCTACTGAATTTACCTCTACGGTTACATCCTTGATTCCTAGATCATTATAGAAGGAATACCCCAGCCCTATTACCTCTGCATCAATTGAAGGATCTTCAGAGCCGAACACCTCAATACCAAATTGATGAAGCTGACGATATCGACCGGCTTGTGGCTGCTCATATCTGAACATTGGACCGATATAGAATAGCTTAGTGATATCTGGTTCTCCATAGAGCTTGTTCTCTACAAACGCTCGAACAACACCCGCTGTACCCTCGGGTCGTAGTGTCATACTACGTTTACCCTTATCCTCGAATGTATACATTTCCCTCTCGACAATATCTGTCGTCTCACCTACACCACGTTGGAAGAGCTCCGTACTTTCAAAAATCGGTGTGCGTATTTCGCTGTAATTGTACCTTCGACATAGATCACGGGCCTTTCCCTCGATATATTGCCACTTCTCGACGGTACCCGGCAACAAATCCTGTGTTCCCTTTGGCTTCTGATAACTCATAACCTTAATCCTTCCTTTCACATTAACTAATTATCACATATCATACGCTTTCTAAATCGCAAAAAAATCCCCCATCCCTGGCCTACTGCCAGGGACGAGAGATTGTTAGATTCAATCACCCGTGGTACCACCCACATTCAGGATCGTTAGATCCTGCTCTAGAGCGGTTAACGCCGCAACACGCATAGGACTAATGATCATGGCGCTATCAAGCGGCATGGTTTCATCCGTATGTTCTAAGGGAGGTCTTTCATTGTGGTCATCAGCAGGAAGCTTGCAGCCGAATGGCTTCCTTCTCTGTGGCTGTGGGGCCCAACTACGTTTGTCCCATCAAGGAATCAAATTGGAATAAAATCGCATTATCACCGATTGTAATACGACGAAGAATTAAAGTCAAGCCAGGGTGGTTGTATAAAGCTGGGTCTGAATATACGAATCAATTACCGATCGTACAGCAAGAATCGATTTCGTCCCTGTTCCTTTGATCGATACATAGCCGCGTCCGCGTACTGGATAAGTGTATCAGAATCTTCGCCATAATCCGGAAACAAACTGATTCCGATACTTGCTGTTATTATGAATTCATGATCATTTATGCGTATCGGGTGTTGGAAGTAATCCAACATTTTCTCAGCTAACGTAACGACTTCGTCTGCAATCTCAATATTCGGAACAACAATAACAAATTCGTCCCCTCCCAAACGCGCGACCACATCTTCTTCCCGCACACAATCCAACAAACCACGGGCTACCTGGCAAATTGCCTCATCACCGGCCTTATGTCCTAGAAGATCATTAATACATTTAAACCGATCCATGTCAATTAGCATTACGGCCACTTTTGTATTTTTAATCAACGCATCGGACATGAACAGATTCAGTTTATCCATCATGTAACGTCGGTTTGGCAGTCCAGTTAATGTGTCTTGATAGGCTAATTGCAGGATTTTTTCCTCAGCAGTTTTTCTTTCGTTAATATTCTTCACAGCTCCGACCATCTTAATCGGATTTCCGTTCAAATCGCGAATTGCCTTACCTGTAATGTGAAACCAGATGGATATACCATCATCCCCATTAGCTCTAAATTCCACCGAAAAGGGACGATTGTTCTGTAGATGATCTTCGATACTCTCCCTTAGTTTTATGACGTCCAGTGGATGAATGTATGTCGTTATCATTAATTCGAAACCGCTCGAAAACTGTGTCGCATCCAGAAAGAATCCTGGAATGATATTTTTCGACCATTCGATCTTCCCTGAGAGCAAATCCCATTCCCAAACTGAATCGCTGGTTGAATCCGTGACGACTTGCAACCGTTCCGCCATTTTTTTGTATTTTTGTTCGGACTCAACGATTAAACGCGTAGCATTCTTCATTTCCGTCACATCGCGAACCATCATCAAGCACTTTTCCTCATCTTCAATTTCAACTGTAGTACCGTCCACAAGAAGATGAACCGCTGAACCCGTTTTAGATTGGCGGTCTACCTCAATATTTCGCACATTCGCTCCTGCGAGCAAGGATTTGAGCAGACGTTCTGTACCGTCACCATCATCAAATAAACTCGCAAACTGGTTCCCCTTCATCTCGGTTTCAGAGCATTCAAACATGGTTACAGCAACGGGATTTGCTTCTTCAATTGTCCCTTCTCTGTCCGTGATTATAATTGCCTCATACGAAAGATTATACAAAGCCATGTACTTTTGCTCATAACCGGGAAATAGTCCATATTTGCGCATGCCCCAATAAACGAAGGATGTCCATAGGAGTACCGGTATAGTAGAAAAAGCGGGAATATAAATTTCTATCGGCGGATATAACATAACAAGCAACGAAAAGCAGAAAATCCATAGAAAAACAGAGGCGAGACCTAAGAACAGAGTAAGGTACCTGGCCTTTGAAATCGGAGTCCTCGCTGCTCTAAAAGAAGAGAACAATAAAATTATGCTGATTACACTATATAATAATATAATGGATTGAAAAGCAATATATACGCCAGTATATTGAGTAACCTTCCAGATCGTCATGTTATCAATATGAATAACGATCCTGCCGGGAAAGAATGCAAGAATAATAATATAGATAATAAGCGGCAGATAGACAACGAGGTAGATCCAAGTTCTCTTTCCCTTTCTCGTAATGGACAATATAAAATGCATGTTTAGGATTACCGCCAGCAAGCTAAGCGGTATCGTCGCAAATTTGATAATATAATACGAATGGTCAAAAGGAAGTATGACTCTGATAAATTCCAATAAATAAATGAAAGACAAAAAGAGGAGAACCCAAGACGATACCCGATGCTGAAAGTTGTGCGGATTCCTTTGCCGAATAACCGTACCCAGATACAATATGAGGACGGCAGACGGCATATACACTATGATCGGCAGCAACATTTGAGTCATATCATCATCACCTGAATGAGAGTGGTTGGTCATTAGCGAAGAATTATTCCTTAAATATTTCGCTATTGGATTATCAATATCCTCTATCCATAGAACAAGTGTCGATATTAATCGAAACTTGTACAAAATCACAGGAAAAAGGACAGAAAGAAACCTACAATCCAAATTGTAGGTTTTCAAGGGTTTTATATAATTAAAAAGGGGGTCGAGTTTTATTATAATCGGATTATGTTAAAGAATAATGTAAATAATATTACAATTACATTACAAATAATAAAGCGCTTTAGATAATAGTCATAGATTCGATAGTACGAGCATATAATTTTAGTATAAGGCTTGAGCCTTAAATTGGATTTGGAGGGATTTGCAATGACAGTTGAAACAAATCAAGACCAACTCGAAGTACAAGAAGAATCTATCGAAAGCTCTATCAATGAAGGTGATGTAGTAGAAGTAGAAATTATTGATGCACCTCCAGCAATATCCGATGATGCTTCCGAAGAACTCTCTGAAGAAGCTGAAGCAGCAGACGAAGTAGCTGCAGGTGAAGAAGCGGACAACGAGGCTGACGAAGAAGAAATAGAAGCCAATGACGACGAAGCAGCTGATGAGGATGCAACAAGCGAAGAGGCTGATGATTCCGAAGCAGCTGATGATTCCGAAGCGACGGACTAATTATTATTATTCATAAGTAGCTGCTCGGATCTTATTATCCGGGCTGCTGCTTTTTTATTAACGCTTAGAATTATGAATTAATTGCTGCGTCTTTATTCGATAATTGACAGTATTCACACCCAATTCGTCAGATAGCTCACTTGACCCCATATGAGTCGATTCCTGTAAACCATTGTGTAATAGGCAATGGTTACTTTTTTGCAATAGCTGCTCTTTAAAGGATTGCCGCATACATAATCTCCTAATGGATGCGCAAGCATTCGATAAAACTTCCTCGAAAGCATACGCAATGAGTTTTAATGTATGTTCATTATCCCCTAATCGAGCTGGTTCTATGAGTCATGAATGAATAGGACTATCGACGATAAGCGTAACAGGCCCCCAATTAACCAGTACAACGTCCATCATCGATCCGAATTTACCTGTTTCAACCTCTATCCCCTGCTCTCGAATTACTGTGTTGAATAATTGATACAGAGGCTCAGCTTGATCTGGCTTTGCTGCATGAATGAAACTGGGTCTTCGACCACTGTTACAGTCTGCATAGAGTGTAAATTGTGATATAGATAGAATAGCTCCTCCAACATCCTTAAGGGAGAGATTCATCCTTTGGTTGGCATCCTCGAAGATGCGCAAATTAATAATTTTCTCTGCTAAGTAACGAACATCCTTCTCCGTATCCTCATGGGTAATACCAACTAACAATACAAGTCCCCTACTAATCTGACCTATAATTTCACCGTCGACAGAAACATGTGCAGCTTTACTCCTCTGGACAACGACCCTCATTGCATGATCCGTTCTACGGAATAGATATCCTTCGTCCGCTTGATCTTATCAATAACCGATTGAAGGTGATCCGTATTCCTTATTAGAATGGTGCAATGCATAATTGCTATCTTATTCCGATCTGTCCGACCGGAGACGGCAGCGATGTTCGTCTTACTCTCAGATATAGCCTGTAGTACTTCATTGAGTAATCCTCGTCGATCCTGGCCGGTTATCTCAATTTCAACACTATAGTTAGCTTCTACTGTTTTCTCCCACTCAACCTCGATAATTCGAGCAGTATCCTCATCTTCAGACCACTTGAAATTCGTGCAATCCTTACGATGAACCGATACTCCTCTGCCTCGTGTGATGTATCCTACAATATCGTCTCCTGGTACAGGATTACAACAACGGGCAAAACGAACAAGAAGGTTGTCGATTCCTTTAACCTTAACCCCATTGGTTGGTTGCTTTTTCTGTGTTTTGGCTTTAACCTCTTTAATTTCTTCAGTTAGCTGAAGCATACTTGCTTCTTCGTTTTCCTTGCGTTGCTTATCGGTTAATCTTGTACATATTTGGGCTGCAGTAATTCCATTAAAGCCAATTGCAGAGAGCATGTCCTCGATATCGTGAAAGCTAAATTTATTAGCCACCTCTAGCATTTTTTCATCTGTCATAAAGGTGGAGGGTTCTAACCCAAGTCGCTTTAATTCACGTTCAAGTGCTTCTTTACCTTTTTCTACATATTCTTCTCGCTTATCCTTCTTAAACCATTGGCGAATCTTCGACTTAGCATGGGATGACTTTACTACTTTTACCCAGTCTTGACTTGGACCATAGGAATGCTTGGATGTCAGTATTTCGACAATATCTCCCGTCTTCAGCTTGTGATCAAGAGGTACAATCTTGCTGTTGACCTTGGCACCTATTGTTCGGTTTCCGATTTCTGTATGAATCCGGTAGGCAAAATCAAGCGGAACAGAGCCAGCGGGTAGCTCTATAACTTCACCTTTAGGTGTAAATACAAATACTAAATCAGAGAAAAAATCCATCTTCAGACTTTCCATAAACTCTGAGGCATCGGATGTGTCCTCTTGAAGCTCAATAACCTCACGAATCCAGGTCATCTTCTCCTCGAAGCTACCGGTAGGTGCAATCGAACCTTCTTTATAGGCCCAGTGTGCGGCAACCCCATATTCTGAAGTCCGATGCATCTCCCAGGTTCGAATCTGAATTTCTAATGGCTCCCCATTCGGCCCAATAACCGTTGTATGCAGGGACTGATACATATTCGCTTTAGGCATGGCCACATAATCTTTGAATCTTCCTGGCATCGGCTTCCACAGCGTATGAATTACACCTAAGGTGGCATAACAATCCTTTATATTATCAACGATGACACGAATAGCCAATAAATCATATATCTCGTTGAATTCCTTATTTTTCGTAGTCATTTTATTGTAAATACTGTAGATATGTTTGGGTCTTCCCGATATATCGGCTTCAATGCCGGTTTCAAGCACTTTCTCACGAATGGTATGGACGACATCCTGAATGAAATCCTCACGTTCACGACGTTTTTTCTGCATTAAATTCACTATTCGATAATATTGCTGTGAGTTTAGATACCGTAGTGAAATATCCTCCATTTCCCACTTAATCGCGGACATTCCAAGACGGTGGGCAATCGGACAGAAAATCTCCAATGTTTCTTCAGCGATCCGTCGCTGATTTTCTTCGGATTGAAACTTTAAGGTACGCATATTATGAAGGCGGTCAGCTAATTTGATTAGAATAACTCGAATGTCCTGGGCCATGGCAACGAACATTTTGCGATAATTCTCGTTCTGATGTTCTTCCTTGGACTTAAAACGGATTTTCTCTAGCTTCGTTAAGCCATCAACAATCATAGCACAGGGTATGCCGAACTTCTCACGTACTATATCAAGTGAAACCGTAGTGTCCTCAACGACATCGTGCAACAACGAGGCTATTACGGATGTAATGTCCATCTGCATATCCAGCAAGATCTCTGCAACCGCAAGCGGATGAAGTATATAGGGTTCACCAGATTTGCGAAGCTGCCCATGATGAGCTTCTTCGGCAAAATCATAGGCTTCACGAATACGCTGCAGATCGATGTCTTTCATGTAGGTAGCTGCCTTTTCTAACAACTGCTCGATGCCCATAACCCTATCCTTTCTCTGCCACTTCGGAATGATTTTCTTTTATTCATTTGTTCCTAATTATGCATCGCAGAGCTCTGAACGTCAACTAAGGTGCGGTATTGAAGCATTACAAAAAATTTCTAACAAAAAAACCAAGCGGATATTTCACCACCAGGTCGAAGTGAGATCTATTCCACTCCCAGAATCGGTACGTGGTGTTAGATCTGGAACATGGTTTGTTGCTTCCACAAATTAATACTTCACTAGGCTGACTACATTATCTATACCTACTAGCTTGTCCCGTCCATTCAAATAAGTCAATTCGATCAAGAAAGATGCACCTATAACATTACCTCCAAGCTGACGGATCAATTGAATGCAAGTTTCAATGGTACCACCCGTGGCTAGAAGATCATCGGCAATTAGAATATTCTCTCCAGGTTTAATCGCATCCTTATGCATCGCAAGCTGATCCTTACCATATTCCAATTCATATCCAACAGATATGGTCTCTCCAGGAAGCTTACCACTCTTACGAATAGGTATGAACCCTACGCCCATTGCATAAGATAAAGGCCCTCCGATAACAAAACCACGAGCCTCCGGTCCAGCAATTTTATCAATTTTCCAATCCTGTACTAGCTCTTTCATTTGATCAATGGCAGATTTATAAACCTCACCATTGCCTAATAATGTAGTTATATCTTTAAAACGGATGCCAGGCTGGGGAAAGTCAGGAATAACGCGGATGTGTTCTTTAAGGTTCATGTGATTTCCTCCTAAACGTGATGCCCTAACGGGCTCAAACTGATTTGAAAATGATGTTTAACCTTTGAATCAGTACTTTATAGGTGAATATTCAGCTAAGGTCACTCTCTAAGCCGACTTTTCCGTCTTACAGCAGCATTTCTGCTCCCAGGGTCACTCTTCGAACGGAGCTACAGGGTTATTGTCCCATCAAAAGTTTTGTTTGATGATGCCTGTGCGAGCAGTCGGTAAAACTACTTCGTAAGCATAAGCTAAGATATTTCACGCTCAATCTGTGTTGGACGCATGCACAGTAATATCCAATCCTTAAGCTCTTTGGCATTGGAATAAATAAGCTCTCTTTCTACCTCTTCGCGATGTAGCTTTTCTTGATAGCTTCTGGATTCCTGTAGCTCCATCTTCGCGGGAGTTGGACGGACATGCACCTGCCCACCCTCTATTGCCAAGAATAACAGTTCCTCAAAAACTGTCAATATAAATAGAATAACCGAGGAGGTTAATCCCGTCTGACGTTTGATTGAATTCTCCAGAATGGAGATGTCTATGACACTGCTTCTTAACAACAGTTTATATACTTGAATGAATTGCTCTCTAGTTGGCATGGGACCCGACATATGTGTAACCGAATCCTGCAGCATACAATATACTCGATTAGCTTGAGCGAATAAGGGTAATATGCCCTCTATACGTGAGAGGTCAGGAGGTAAAGAGAATATGAGCAGATCACCAATGTCTTCTGCAGAAGTAAGTTTGGCTTTATCATTCATGGGTACGGGGGAATTGGATTCATGAGCGAGCCAGACAGCAATTCCCTTATGCGTAATTAGGTCAATGTCAAATTGCTTCCATTCCTCTTCTCGAAAAAGCAGTATCGCCTTCATCCCACCATCTAGCATAGCTGAGCTAAATCCATCCATCCAATTATTTACCAGAGAATCACTTAGCTTCTTACCCCGCCAATCAAATATTTGTTGCTCAAGAATTCGGATATCTTTAATAATGATCTGAGGTCGTCTAATCCCATTCCATTCATTCACGCTTAATTCTCCCATAATATCAATCTCATCATTAGATGAGATAAGCGGAGCCCAGCTCGATTTACCAAAAGCTAGTGCTTCTAGAGTCATCATATTTGCATCTAGAGGATTACCTAACAGAAGCTTAATATGCTGTTGATCCTTGCCCATCGTCTTAATTTCCTTCAGTCGAAGACCGTTCAATACGAACCTCGGAGATGGATTCTTCATTCCATATGGAGCGAGTAGCTCTAACTGACTAATCATGTCTATAGAAATATCTGTCGATTCGATTTCCATATCGCCCATCAATTCCGGGATCAGTAAATCGTCGGTCAAATGCAGATCAGCATAGTCATTCAAACTACGATGAAGATCTATAAGTCGATCGTTATGTAGAGTCATACCAGCTGCCGCTTGATGTCCTCCATAATGCTCTAGAAGATGATTGCAATCCGTCAATGCAGCATGGATATCGAAGCCAGCAATAGAACGGGCGGAGCCCTTGGCAAGTCCAGTTACAGGGTCGATACTAAGAATAAGTGTCGGTCTATAGTAGCGCTCCAACACCTTCGAAGCAACGATGCCAACAACTCCTACATTCCATCCCTCACCCGCAAGAACAAGAACCTTCTCCATTTGTCCATGCTCAAGAAGCCTACCCGCTTGCTCCATCGCTTCAGTAGTTATTAGTTCGACTATTAACTGACGTTCTCGATTTAATCGATCCAGATCAAAGGCAATATGCTCCGCCTCTTGCTCACTATTCGTTGTTAAGCAAGTAACAGCAATACCTGCATGGTCGAGTCTCCCACTTGCATTAATTCGTGGTGCAATTGAAAAGCCGATATGTCCCGCATGAAGCTCCTTCTGATCTATGCCAGATACACCCAATAATGCTCGCATTCCTAATGACGAGGTAGCTCTTAGTCGTTCAAGACCCATACGTACAAATACTCGGTTCTCATCAATAAGTGGCATCAAATCAGCAATCGTCCCAATTGTAACAAACTCTAACAATTCCTCTGGAAAACGACCAAGAAGTGCTTCAGCCAGCTTGAAAGCTACTCCAACACCTGCCAGCTGCTTGAATGGATAAGAGCAGGTTGGTTTCTTGGGATTAATGATGACATAAGCATCCGGTAGACTATCAGGTGGTTCATGATGATCAGTAACAATAACATCCATGCCTAGCTCTGAAGCATAAGCAATCTCCTCTACTGCACTAATCCCTGTATCTACTGTAATGATCAGCTTAATATCCTGCTTCCTAGCTAGTTCAATGGCAATCCGATTGAGACCATATCCCTCTATAAGACGATTCGGAATGTAATAATCAAAATCGGCTTGCATTTGCTGCATAAGAACGATCATTAACGATGTGCTGCTTACTCCATCAGCATCATAATCTCCGTAAATGCGGATTTTCTCCTTATTCTTGATAGCAGAATAGATTCGCTCCACAGCTTGTTGCATCCCATCAAGTAAAAAAGGATCATGAAAAAGATCCTTTTTGCCAAACAAGAAACGCCTGGCTTCCTCCACCTCATTCAAACCACGGACCATCAGTAAACGGGCCAATAAAGGTGTTATATTCAATTGCTTACTCAATTGTTCAACTGCTGTAGTATCCACCTCGGGGATCGACCATCTGGCATTGGATTGAAGCACAGCGTACCTCCTGAACGAACAATTAATGAATCATATTAGGCAGGCTGTTCTCTTCTGAATCGGTATTATTCTTATAAGGATAACCCGGATCATAGGGATTGACATGCACGAATACATCCGAAACGTGCGTGAATCGTTCCATCAGACTCAGCTTTACAGCCTTGGCGATATCATGACCCTCTAGAACAGATATTCGTGGATTGACACTTATTTTTACATCTACTATAACATAGTGACCGTGCTCACGAGCTCTAAGGTCATCTATGGTGATCACACCTTTGGTTTTTAAAACTGATTTTAATAGTTCCTCAGAATCCTCATCATGAAGAACGTGATCCATCGTGCTGTGTATGGACTGCATGACTAATTTGTAACCGATAATAATAACTAAACCAGCCACCAACAAGCTCGCGATGGGATCCATATAATACAACCAAGTGATTCCAAAATATCCACCGATTAATGCACCACCTACACCGATAAATGCCGCAACCGATGAATATACATCAGATCGATCATCCCATGCATTGGCAATAAGTGCTTGACTGGACAATTTTTTACCTAGACGATATTTATACTGGAATAATATTTCCTTCGCTACGATGGAGACTGCGATCGCTACCATAGCATACCATTTGGGTGCTTCTGTAATCCCCGCGCTCATAGCTTTTATAGCACTTATGGCTATCTCAATTCCAACCAGCATGAGCAGGACGGAGACAATAATAGCCGCTATGGACTCAGCCTTACCATGACCGTAAGGATGATCCTTATCCGGTGGTAATTGTGCTGCCCGTATACCTACCAGGACAGCAAATGAGCCAGCTACATCTGATGCAGAGTTCGCAGCATCAGCAATTAGCGCTTTACTGCCCGACATAAAACCAACGGTACCCTTCATTAGAGCTAGTACGATATTCCCTATGATACCAATCCATGCAGCTTTCTCCGCTTCCTTGTAACGTGCTTCCTTCATCAAGCCACATCCTTGTTCGTGTATGGAATACTAACTAAGGTTTAGCTATTGGGGCAGCAGCAGCTTTCTTGGAATTCAACGAGTTATTCTTAAGCAGCAACCAAATTGGGCATGCAATAATGATCGATGAATACACACCTGACAATAAACCAATAATCATCGCTAATGAGAACAGGCGAATCGATTCACTCCCGAAGATGAATAGTGCGAGTGCTGCAACCAATACCGTTATCACCGTGTTAATGGAGCGAGTCATTGTCTGCCATATACTTCGGTTAACAAGCTCGACAAGGTCACCGAATGTCTTCAGCTTTGCAAACCTTACATTCTCTCGTACTCGGTCAAAGATAACGATGGTATCGTTAATTGAATAACCGATAATCGTAAGTACTGCAGCAACGAAGGGTAAATTCACTTCAAGTCGGAAGATAGAGAAGATACTTACTACAATTAATGCATCGTGTAATAAGGCGACAATCGCCGCAACCGCAAAACGCCATTCGAAGCGAATACTGACATACACAATAATAGCTAGGCTAGCGATTAGAACCGCATATATAGCCTTCGTTGCTAATTCCTTGGCCATTGTTACATCCACAGTATTCTCTTCATAAGATACCTGCTCACCAAATTTGTTCTCGAATGCCTGGACAACTTGACTGGTTTGCTGCTGGGTTAGCACTTTATCAAACCGAATTGTTACACGTTCTGCTTTGTTCCCCAATGTTAATAGTGGTTCCTTCACATCTGGGAGTGTGGTGCGAATAATTTCTTCAATAGTAGCTTTCTCAGATTGTATGCCAGTTGTAATATCTAATGTAGTTCCTGCTTTAAAATCCACACCATAATTCATATTGAAGATAAGAATGGTGGATATACCTAATAAGGTTAATACAACTGAGAATGCAAAGAACCTCTTATAATGCTTCATAAAATTAATTTTAAAGTTCACGTACTTCACCCTCCTTAACTCCAAAATAACTCAGCTTCTTCACCAGATTACTTTTTACGAGAAGGAAGAGTAGCAGTCTTGAGAAAAAGACATTCGTAATCATACTGGCAAGGATACTCACAATGAGTACAAGCGCAAAGCCTTTGATTGCTCCCGTGCCAATAGTAAACAATACTGCCGCTGCTATAATTGTAGTAATGTTCGCGTCTAGAATAGTTCGCAAAGAGTTTCTCGAGCCAGCTCTAATGGAGGATAGAATTGTCTTGCCGCTGCGAATTTCATCCTTAATCCGTTCATACGTAATAATGTTCGCATCTACGGCCATCCCAATACCTAGAACAAACGCAGCAATACCAGGTAATGTTAATGTTGCATTCATCCAATTGAAGATATTAAGCAGAAGCCATGTATACATGATAAGGGTAATAACTGCAATAACTCCGGGAAGACGATAGAAAATTAACATGAACAACAGAATGAACACAGACCCGATCAAACCAGCTGTTACCGTCTTCTCTAGCGAGGCTTGACCTAAGGTAGCATCTACAACCTGTGTATATTTTTCTGTAAGATTCACCGGTAGAGCACCTAGGTTAATTGTTGCTGCGAGCTCACGAGCTTCGGTAATTGTATATCCGCCTTCTATTGTTGCTTGGTCACTATTAATACCTTGTGCCACTCTTGGGCTATATAACATCTCCTCATTCAACCAGATAGCCAAGACATTGTCTGGTGCTGGTTTCTGTGAGATTCGCTGTGTAATTTCATAGAACTTGTCTCTGTCCTTTAACTTGATGGAGATGATCGGCTCTTGTGTTGTCGGATCAAATTGTACATCAGCTGCATTCTCGACAAAATCATTACCTCTCAGCTCGATCGTACCATCAGATGAGCGGAAAGTTAGATTTGCAGGCTCCTTTAGAATTTCTCTAATTTTATCTGGGTCTGTAACTCCGGCGATCTTCACACGGATGCGATCTTTTCCTTCAGGTGTAACCTCAGGCTCTTCCGCTCCGTGATTATTAGCTCTGTCCTCAATACTACGAGCTGCCTCTATTAACACATCATGCGTTAACTTTTGTGTTTCGTCCAAGGGCTCGACAATATATAGTACCTCGAATCCACCTTTTAAATCCAACCCCAAACGTACATTTTTAAGTGTATCTGGAGCCGTCCAAGCAATTAAACCAAAGCTAAGAATAACAATCAGCAAAAAAGAACCAAAACGTTTGAAATCCATCCTGATTACAAGCTCCCCTCAACAAGTCAATATTCCTATTATACCTACGTCGGAAATACGAGTCAATTTTACTAAAATGCTCATATCCAAAAAAAAAGCCTTCTTTATAGAGAGGGCCCTTTGTATACAATGGTCATCGTCATCCAGTTCATATATTGCGTTGTTTTTAAAGACAAAATGTCATTTACAACCTGATGTAAGAGTGGCATGCCCTTCTTGTAACGATCGCTAATACATTCCCAAATTTCTTTACCCGTTACATTCTCATAGCCAAGCATGGTGAATTCCTCTGCTTTGCTAATACATAATTCTTCAACGACTTTATTCAATTGTTCTTCAGACAGTATCTGCGCTGGGTTCTCATTACTAAATTCATTCATCTCTCATACCTCCGTCTTCACCATTTCTGTACTCTTCTGATTCGGCATATATGTGTGATTTCCTCCTTTTGAGAATATCACATATATATTTTGGCATGAGGCTGACAAGCATTCGCATAGATATGTAGTAGCATTTAGATTGCTAAGAAAGTAGGTACCCCATGGCTAGACAATCTTTTATCAAAGGAACCATGATCCTTCTAGCAGCCGGAATTATTAACCGTATTCTTGGTTTTGTACCTCGAATTGCCCTACCCCGTATTATCGGTGCAGAAGGTATTGGCTTGTACCAGATGGGCTACCCCTTCCTCATTGTTGTTCTCACATTGATTAATGGCGGTATCCCTCTTGCTGTTGCCAAGCTTGTTGCTGAGGCGGAAGCTGAGGGTAACCCTGGGAAAATTAAGATAATTCTTAGAATAGCGCTATCTATAACAGTTACACTAAGCGTTGGTTTTACCATTCTCTGCGTGGTCTATTCCCGCTTCATTACAGAGCATCTATTCACAGACCAGAGGGTCTATTATACGTTCTTGGCCATGAGTCCGATTATATTAATCGGCGGCATATCATCTGTATATAGAGGATATTTCCAAGGGCTACATAACATGCTTCCCACCGCACTATCGCAGATTTCTGAAACTCTTATCCGAATAGTGACCGTGCTTACTTTCTCTTATATTATGCTGCCTTATGGAATTCAATATGCCGCAGCAGGGGCAATGGCTGGAGTTGTAGTAGGAGAGTTGGTCGGAGTATTCGTTCTTCTCATTCAATACAAGTCTTCTCGTGTAAAGTATAAATCCATCATCCCGAATGTTGTCGCGAAGGCTTCACACTTCCGAAGGCTACTTGCCGTTAGTATTCCTGTCACAGCAAGTCGACTTGTCGGCTCCGCTTCGTACTTCTTCGAATCCATTCTCATTATTCAAAGTCTCGCCATTGCAGGTGTAGTTACTGCTGTAGCTACCGCTCAATATGGTGCCCTACAAGGAATGATTATACCAATTCTACTGCTTCCTACTGCTCTTACATACTCTTTATCTGTATCACTTATTCCCTCTTTATCAGAAGCTGCCAGTAAGAACGATATGCTCACTGTACACAAAAGAATGCATCAATCACTTAAGCTTTCCTTAGTTGCGGGAGCACCATTCGCTGTATTCATGTTTGTCCTTGCCGAGCCACTCACACTCATCATCTATAATGATGCAGAAATTGGTACTATGCTAAGGATGATGGCCCCCGTTGCATTATTCATCTATATGCAGGGACCACTTCAAGCTGCTTTGCAAGCCTTAGATAAGCCTGGCAAAGCATTGCGTAATACGTTCGTTGGCGCATGTATCAAGCTGACTCTTATATGCTTGCTCGCCAGCAATCCGAAATTCGGAATACTGGGTGCCATCTTCGCCATTAATATCAATATTGCAACAGTCACCATACTCCACTGGATAAGTGTGACTCGTTTGTTAAAGTTCTCAATGCCATCTATTGATTTCTTTAAGGTTGGTGTAGCTATTGGCGTAAGCGGATTTATATGCCATTCTATGTGGGGCTTCTCTTATGTAGACAGTCCTGTATTACGCTTATCCTTATCTCTATTGTTAGGAGCTATCGCTTACCTCCTGTGCTGTATGGGGTTAAAGCTAATAGATCGCGATGATCTACTGCGCATAATTTCTTTGGGTAAGAAGGCTGTCAAGTAAATGGATGGTTAGAGGGTATCGACGAATATTCTTCCTCGGTGATCAATGGTGCAGAAGAATATTTCTTTAAAATCCTTTGCACCTTTTTGCTGAATTTGATTTTTCAACCAGAATCGGTCACGGCCAATTTTCTCTAGATTTTTATCCAACACCTTACCATCCATTATCAAGGGTAGAGGTAATCCTTCATAACGAAATAGGGGTTCTCCCTGCTGTTCTACTAGCTCCTCAGAAGTTTCCCATTGAAGATTTGGGTGTTTAGGAAGATCTTGTTGATCAGCACGCCCTCCATAAAAATCCTTTTTTTTCACTACCGTTAACTTACCTGTTGTTTCTAGAATAGCAAATGCAACCTCGTCGACATTCGTTATATGGCTCTGTCTGAGCTGCAGCATCAAATCGCTTAGATTATAACGTTGACGCTTCATCTCATCACGTTGGATTTTCCCATGGTCAATAATGATACTTGGGGACCCATCTATGGCTCGTCGAAGCCACAGACTCTTCAAGGAAACATAAGCGATTATGATCTGGATAGCGACCAAGGTTACCATTGGAATGATTCCATCGATGAGAGGCTTCTTAATATCCTCGATGACGAAAACCGCTATCTCAGCAATCATAATTGAGATGACAAGGTCGAACACGGAGAGCTTACCGATTTCCCTTTTGCCCATTAAACGCAACATAATAAATACGATAAAATAAGTTAAAAGCGTTCTTAAAAACAAGGTCAACATATCCATTGAAGCTGCCCCTTTCTCGAAGAAAGCATAAATGAGCTGCAATAGATAGGTTGACCTTGGACGTACACAAGCATGCGGACTTTTGGATATTCAATTGTTGGTATTTACTTCTAACCAATTAGCCTCTACAGCAGGAATAATAGCATATATATCGTTGAGATGATTAATGAAACTAATGTAATCGGTGCACCAATCTTCAAAAATTGCATATAGGTTAGCTTATGACCTTCACGAAACATCATACCTGCTACAATCACATTAGCCGAAGCACCGATTAGTGTTCCATTCCCACCGAAGCAAGCTCCTAGTGCAAGCGCCCACCATACTGAATTTAATTGTTCTGGCTCAACACCTAATTGTGTACCTATATCCTGAATTAATGGAATCATGGTTGCAACAAAAGGTATATTATCAATGGTTGCAGATGCAATTCCGGAAACCCATAAGACCAGCATCGCCATGAAGGTAAAGTTATCCTCAGTAATTTCCAGCATACGAGAGGCTAGGTTGCTAATGATTCCCGCATCAATAAGACCTCCGACTAGAACGAATAATCCTGCAAAGAAGAATATAGTTATCCATTCTACCGTATGAAAAACTTCCTCAAGCTCGTGTTCTTTGACTCCAATTAACATCAGAATAGTCGCCCCAGCTACAGCAATAACCGCGGCTTCAACATGTATGACTGAATGCAGGGCAAACCCACTTATCGTCAATAGAAGAACAGTTATAGATTTAATGGTTAACACCTTGTCCGTTATATAATCAGCAGCCCTTAACTTCATTAGTTCCTGCACTTGCTCTTCATTCACAACAAGCTGCTTGCGATAATACTTAACTAGAATAAACATCGTAACGATCATGACAACAATAACGACAGGTGACAAATTAATAATAAAATCATTAAAGGTCAAATGTTTATTAGCTGTACCTATCATGATATTAGGAGGATCTCCAATTAACGTGGCCGTCCCCCCTATATTCGATGCGATTATTTCACTTACGAGATACGGAAGGGGATTGATTTTGAGAATTCGTGTCACAGAGAAGGTTACAGGCACGATTAACAGAACTGTCGTTACGTTATCTAAGAATGCGGAACCGAATGCCGTAATCACTGACAAGTAAATAAGTAATCGGACGGGTTCTCCTTTAGCAAATTGAGCAGCCTTCACAGCAACATATTGGAACATCCCTGTCCGATTAGAGATTCCCACTAAGATCATCATTCCAACAAGCAGGAATATCGTTTCCCATTCAATATGCTCACTATAGGCAGTATGTACATCAACAATACCGATAATAACCATTAATAGTGCACCCAATAAAGCAATTACTGCACGATTGATTTTCTCAGTTATTATAAATGCGTAAGAAAACAAAAAAATAGCAACGGCTGCGATGATCTGCCATTGGGGTACACTCTCTACGATATGATCCAACCATGTCACTTCCTCCGAGTATTATCATTTAACAAATATCTCGGATAATTATACTAAATGCAATCTAGCTCGTCTAATATATATTCTAAATTTGTTAGCTTGACCATACATTATAAGAAAATCTATTCTATTGGAGTGATTAAAGATGGTCCCTACTGTAAAAGCTGAAGGCGGCAGTGTGCTCTCTCCGTTGTTCGCTGGTCTAGTTTATGCAATGGTCGTTGCGGTTACTGCTACTATATTCATCTCTATCCTTCTTGCATTGACCGGCCTGAAAGAGCAATCCCTGCCATTATATGTGTACATGATTCATGGTATCGCTGTATTTACTGGTGGATTTATATGTGCGAAGCGTGCGGGTCTTAAGGGATGGTATCGAGGAGGCCTACTCGGAATCTTATACTGTGTAATAGTCACATTAATTGCCTATCTCGGATTTCATTCACGAGTAAATTTAGACACATTAGTATTCCTTATCATTTGTTCAGTTACCGGCGCTTTCGGCGGAATTCTTGGAATAAATGCCAGAAGATAGTGGGTTGGTATATTGCCCGTTCCATATTTAAATGATATAATAATTCAGTTATATAGGCGTTACCTCATGGGAACGGGGAGGATTACTAAGATCATGTTTCATATTCAATCAATGACGCACGTTACTATCTACATCGCTATAACTGTACTATTCATCCTTCTATTTGCCCTAAGAACTAACCCATTTACTGTGGCAGGAACTTTTGTTCAAGAGATTTTCACCTCGCGCAAATACCTATTTCATCTCGCCGCAATGATTTGTATTTTGTTCTTTAATAAAATTCAACTTTACGTTGAAAAACAGATAAAGAATCCAGATGATTTTACACCTAGTATTTACAAATTCGAAGGTGATACTGTTGCTTGGATACAGCATTTTTTTGAGAATAGCTTTCTAACCTCAATACTCACATTCTTCTACGTGATCGTATTTACTTCGCTATTAGTAGCTTCTCTTGCTATATACACGTATTCGAAGAACAAGACGCTTTTTTACGCTTTATGTTATGCTATGATGATTAATTATATGGTCGCTATCCCATTCTACTTTTTCTTCCCAGTGAATGAAGTTTGGTATTTTCACTCTAAGGTTGATTTGTTGATACTGGATGTATTCCCGTCGTTCGAACAGGAGTATCGACCTCTATCTGGTCTGAACAATTGTTTTCCAAGTCTTCACACATCCATATCCGTGACCTTAGCGTTAATCGCTTTACGGTCATCCAATGTGTTCTGGCGTCGCTTTGTTGTCATCTGTGCAGGCATTATCATCTTCTCTATCTTCTATTTAGGAATTCATTGGTTAACGGATATGGCAGGCGGTGTCTTGCTTGGTATAGTCGCTGCTCAGGTTGGATTACGTGTCAGTGAAGGCTCTCGAGTCTTTGAAGGCGAATTACCAGTCTCTATTAATCCTGTCAATAAAAGAAACGCTAAGTTTTAGTTAGTGTTTCTTTTTTTTTTGCACACATTCATCAATAAAAGTGAGGTGCGTATCCGTGAAAACTTTAATCATAGCTGAAAAACCCGACATGGGACGCAATATTGCTGCTGCGATCGAGCCTAAAGCGGTGAACCATCGTAGCTATCTCGAAGGACCAACCTTCATCATTACCTGGGCCATTGGTCATCTCATTAGCTTGGCTGAGCCTGATAAATACGATGATAAATACAAAAAATGGAACCTCGGTGATCTTCCAATCATACCTGAGGCTTTTAAGCTTCTACCCAATGAGCGAACGAAGTCACAACTAGCTGTTATCGAAGAGCTATCTCAGAAGTGTGACCATCTAGTGAATGCTTGTGACGCAGGGCGTGAAGGACAGCATATATTCTCTCTGATCCAACGCCATCTCAAGCTGAGTCAGCCTGTTAAGAGACTCTGGATCTCTGACTTAACTCCTGAGACCATTCGTAATGGCTTTGCGAATCTACGTGAAGGTGCAGACTACGAGAATCTGACTAAGGCTGCCAAAGCTAGAAGTGAGGCAGATTGGTTAGTCGGGATGAATGCTACACGAGCCTTCACCTCTAGACATAATGTATTACTCTCTGTAGGTCGAGTACAAACACCAGTATTAGCGCTTATTTATGATCGACAGGTGCAGATCGATGGCTTTGATTCGAATACCTATTACGAGGTAGAAGCTATATTCTCGCAGGATACGGTTACTTATAGAGGGAATTGGCAAGGAGAACGGATCACCAAACAAGAGCAAGCTGATGCCATTGTTGCTAAGATTCAGGGCAAGGAAGGCTCAATTTCCGCTTACGAGGTTAAGGATACCAAGGAATATCCATATAAACTGTTTGACCTGACTTTATTGCAACGAGAAGCAAATGCAAAGCTTGGTTTTTCTGCAAAAAAAACATTAGACCTTGCCCAAGTACTCTATGAGAAGCATAAAGTCATATCTTATCCTCGGACAAACTCTAACTATGTAACGGAACAGAATATACCTGAGATGCATCGTTCACTAGATGCTCTAAAAGGGACATCCTATGATTCTCTCGTTCGAGATACGAACAGAAATCTAGTGCATAAGAATAATAAAAGCATATGTAATCCAACCAAGGTCGAGGATCACCATGCCATCCTCCCTACTCATAAGAAAGCATCTGGACTTGCACCGGACGAGCAGAAAATCTATGACTTAATCGTTCGTAGATTTCTATCACACTTCTATCCACCCGCTGAATACAAACTGCATACGGTATTTACAGAGATTGAGAAAGAAATGTTCAAAACTAACGTCAAGCAGCTGCTTGACTTGGGCTGGAAGGTTATTTATCAGGGGCAAGGACAGGATCAGGCTAAAGAACAAGCGAAGGATAAGAAAAAGTATAAGGAGGACGAGGAAGAGCAAGAGGAAGAGGTCAGTTCAACATTCTCCGTAGATCCATTATTAGCCGTTGATTGTATCGAAGCTACAACTAAGGAGAAAGAAACACAACCACCCAAGCACTTTACAGAGGGTACACTTCTTAAAGCCATGGAGAGTGCGGGTAAGCAGGTTGAAGACGATGAATTACGCGAGGCTATGAAGGATGCTGGGCTGGGCACGCCGGCTACACGAGCCGCAACGATCGAACGCTTGAAGCAAGTAGAATATATCGATATGCAAGGCAAAAAAATTCTAATTACCTCCAAAGGTCGTACAGCCATAGAGCTCATACGCAGCGCTGGAGTGGAATTGTTGACATCGCCAGAGATGACAGGCCATTGGGAGCGTCGCTTGAATGAAATTGCCAAGGGAATCGCTTCTGACACGACCTTCATGGACAATGTTAAGAAATTTACAATATCAGTTGTAGATAAGGTACGCTTACAGCCTCGAGCCGCTAAGGAAGCCTTTGAACGAGTGAATAAAGCGGCAACTGGCAAGACTAGGAGAACAACAGAGAAGGCTTCATCTCCGAAGAATGGATCAGCTAAGCCCGCAACGGCTAAGGTGGCAACACCACCAAAGAAGCTCACTAGAAAAAGTATTATAGCATGTCCTCGTGCAGGCTGTGGTGGACATATATTTATGGGTAATAAAGGATATGGCTGTAGTCATTATAAAGAAGGCTGTTCCTTTGTCATCTGGAAATCGAGCTTTGGTAAGATACTTACTCCGGCGATGGTCAAAGCCTTAATTGAAAAGGGAACTACAAGTAAGCTAAAGCTTACGAATGATGCAGGACAGGTTATTGATGCGAAAATCGTGTTGAAGGATAACAATACAGGTCAGCTCATTATCAGTGATGCTCTTTAACCATGGGGTCTGGGGTCATTTAGTATCGTACTTACAACTAATTTAAGATTTAGGTGTTATTAAGTAGAGATTAAGATCAATAATACAATTAAATATAGCTTAGAGTGAACTTTCCGCTGATTTTCTGGCGAATAAATGCACATCGTTGCTATTTTTCCTAATCTCTATATACTGCAGAAATTAGATGTATATCTGCACCAATTTCATTCGATATTTTGAGTTCATTAAGCAACATTTAAGCAAATTGCACCTCAGTGGATGCGTTAGTACTTAATCACGACATTGTGATTTTTTTTGAAGCGAAGTGTCTAACAAATCACTGATGATATAGCTCTTTGAACCTCTGTGGCGTCGTGCCCTCTTGCTTGCGAAAGGCGGCAATAAAATGACTAGTATCTCGATATCCGGAACGGACTGATATCTGTCCAATTGTTAAATCAGATTGTCCAGACAGCATCTGCTTCGCTTTACTGATCCTAAAGGAAATCAAGTATCGATATGCGGATACACCAAAGGCGGAATTGAACATCCTATTCAGATATCGTGGGCTAATACCTACAATGCTCGCCATATGATCTAGGCCAATACTTGGGTCCTCATAATTGTTCTCCAGCCAATCCACTACGATTCCTAGTCTTTCTAAGTGTAACGATAAGGAAATGCGATCATCCATCAATGCATGCTTCTTCAGCCCTGTTAGCAGTTTGAATATATGAGTTGAACCTTCAAGACCGGATAAATCTCCTTTCTCATCCATCACCTCTATTAACTCCCAAAGCGCTGAAGAGAGTGGCACACTTGCTGCCCACTGAAACCAAGCAGAGCGTTCCATACCTAGTTTAAGTAGAATCTCTGTTGCTAAAGAACCATCGAAGGTCAAATATAACGTCACCCAATTATCTGTTAGTGACTTATAGGTGTGAGCGATTCCGGGGAATAAGAGAACTCCACTATGGGGTGGCAGGCTACAGGCGCGACCGCCAAAGCTGATCGTACCTTCCCCTTCCAAGGTTTGCAGCCAATGATAACAAGGATATCCCTCAGGTCGGCTTACCCCCTCTTGATTATTATTACATCCACTCGTCTCGACATAGAGCGGAAGTCTGCGATCAGCGATGGGGAATAGATAACGTTTATGTTGTTCGATAGAATTTCACCCCTTCCATTGTTCCATATTCTTATATAGGTGACACCTTTATTATATATACTGTGGCTTTATAATTCCATACAATAGAATTAATCTTATATAAGGAGTGACGTTATCCATATGATTAACTCAAAGCTTCCTAAGATCTGGTATGGTGGAGACTACAATCCCGATCAGTGGGACAAGTCGGTATGGCCTGAGGATATGAGAATGTTTAAGCTGGCTGGCATTGATGTTGCAACCTTGAATGTTTTTGCATGGGCATTGAATCAGCCTGATGAGGAAACCTATCGATTCGATTGGTTAGACGAAATGATGGATATGTTACATGAGAATGGTATGTATGCATGTCTAGCAACGAGTACCGCTGCCCATCCTGCTTGGATGGCAACCCGATATCCTGACGTTCTACGTGTTGATTTCGAGGGTAGAAAGCATAAATTTGGACAACGTCATAATTCGTGCCCGAATAGTCCAACCTACCGCAAATATTCACAGCTTATGGCTGCTAAACTAGCAAACAGATATAAGAATCACCCAGCGCTTATCATTTGGCATGTGTCGAATGAGTATGGCGGTGACTGCTACTGTGACAATTGTGCTGCGGCATTCCGAGTTTGGCTGAAGGATCGTTATGGTACATTAGAAAAGCTCAATCAAGTATGGAATACGAATTTCTGGGGCCACACCTTCTATGATTGGGAAGAAATCGTGCCGCCTAATGCACTCTCAGAAGCATTCTCACATAGAGGAACTACATTCCAAGGTATTTCACTAGATTATGCTCGATTTAATTCAGACGGCATGCTAGACAATTATAAAGCAGAATATGAAGAAATTAAGAAGCATACACCGGATATTCCGGTTACAACTAACCTCATGGGTACCTACAAGCCACTTGATTATTTCAAATGGGCGAAGCATCTAGATGTCGTATCATGGGACAGTTATCCTCGTATCGATACACCTGTCGGTCAGACAGCGATGGTCCATGACCTTATGCGGGGACTTAAGGATGGCCAGCCCTTCATGCTTATGGAGCAGACGCCAAGCCAACAGAACTGGGCGCCTTATAATGCATTAAAACGCCCAGGAGTCATGCGACTATGGAGCTACCAAGCAGTGGCTAGAGGCGCGGACACCGTCATGTTCTTCCAACTCCGCCGATCTGTTGGGGCTTGCGAGAAATTCCATGGTGCAGTCATTGAGCATGTAGGACATGAGCATACACGAGTGTTCCGTGAGTGTGCACAGCTAGGTAAGGAGTTAGGTCAGCTATCCGAACAGCTGCTAGACGCTGTCGTCCCTTCACGTGTTGCCATTGTCTTCGATTGGGAAAATTGGTGGGCTGTTGAATATTCCAGTGGTCCAAGCGCATCACTTAATTACGTGAGTGAAGTCTACAAATATTATCAAGCTCTATACGGGCTGAATATTCAAACCGACATGATTGGTGTTGAGACTGATTTAAGCCAATATGATGTTGTCATTGCTCCGTTGCTTTATATGGTGAAGCCTGGATATGCTGATAAAGTGAAACAATTCACCGAACAAGGTGGCACCTTCATTACTACATTCTTCAGTGGTATCGTGAACGAGAATGACATTGTAACTCTTGGTGGTTATCCTGGAGAGCTTCGTCCGTTACTCGGGATTTGGGCCGAAGAGATCGATGCATTAATGCCTGGTCAGAAAAATCGTATCGTCATGAATCGAGAACTTGGTGGTCTAAACGGTGAATATACATGTGAGCTTCTATGTGACCTTATCCATACGGAGGGAGCCGAAGTTGTTGCAACCTACGGAGATGACTTCTACAAAGGTATGCCTGTTGTTACGAAGAATCAATACGGCCAAGGTCAAGGCTGGTACATCGCCTCTAGCCCCGATCAACCTTTCCTTACAGGTTTGTTGGAGTCGATCTGTGCCGATAAGAACATAACGCCTACTCTAGTTACTCCTGAGGGTGTTGAGGCTGCGAAACGGGAGAAAGATGGCGTAACCTACTTGTTCCTGATGAATTATACAGCTCATGATCAGGTTGTTGATCTGGGTGTTCAGGAATATACAGATATGTTGGAAGAGGTAGTATGTGCAGGAGCTATTACCATTGAGAGTAATGGAGTGAAGATATTGCGAGGTTAAGGATATAAATAGGACTGGATAGCTTGTATATAGCAAGAAGAAGGGATGTCCATATCGGACATCCCTTCTTCTTGCTTTCCTATGTAACTAGATCAATTATTCAACAGTTCCTGCTACTGCACTTGAAGTAACATTATTAATTGAAGCACGATCAAATGTTAGCTTAGTAACATCATTCACACGTAATACAACGACATCGTCGCTAATTTCTAAGATGGTACCATGTAATCCGCCAATCGTTACAACTTTATCGCCCTTCTTCAATGACGAAAGCATCGAATTACGAACTTTCGATTTTCTTTGTTGTGGACGTATAAGTAAGAAGTAAAATACGGCAAACATGATAATAAATGGTGCCAGGGTGATTAGAATATTGCCACCACCACCCGCTGCTCCTCCTGCATCTGCAATTAACATCGCTATCCCTCCAATCTCTAGAATATAATTTTAGTCACTCTTGCCCACTTTAGAAGCCTCGATCATTGTGATCCAGTCCATATTGGGCAAAAAAATGATTACGGTAGTCAAGCAAGTGGTCTTCCTGTATGGCCTTCCTAACCTCACGCATCATCTCTAATAAGAAGTGAAGATTGTGGTAGGTCGTCAGCCGCATACCGAACATCTCTTCAGCCTTAATGAGATGGCGTATATAGGCTCTGCTATAGTTTGTACACGTATAGCAGCTACAAGCGGGATCTAAAGGCCCATAGTCTCTTGAATATTGAGCGTTTCGAATATTGAGTCTTCCTTGGCTAGTCATAATTGTTCCATTACGAGCAATCCGTGTAGGCAGAACACAATCGAACATATCAACACCACGAATGGCTCCATCCAACAGAGCATCTGGAGATCCAACACCCATCAGATATCGAGCTTTGTTCGATGGTAGTAAAGGTACAGTAACCTCTAACATCTCATAGAGCAGATCTTTAGGCTCTCCCACGCTTAATCCTCCAATAGCATAACCCGGAAAATCCATTGAAGTCAACTGCTCCGCACTCATTTTGCGAAGGTCCGCATACATTCCTCCCTGAACGATACCGAACAATGCTTGATCCTTAGGTCGTTGATGAGCTTTGATGCATCGTTCAGCCCAGCGCGATGTGCGTTCCAACGATTTGAGACAATAATCATGCTCGGCAGGGTAAGGTGCACATTCATCGAATGCCATAATAATATCTGCCCCGAGTGCATTCTGAATTTCAATAGAGGTTTCAGGAGCAATGAATAGCTTGTCCCCGTTCAAGTGGGAGCGAAATTCAACACCCTCCTCAGTGATTTTGCGATTATCAGCTAAACTGAATACTTGAAAGCCACCGCTATCCGTGAGAATGGGACGATCCCAATTCATGAATTTGTGCAGTCCTCCAGCTTCCTTAACAATATCGTGCCCAGGTCTCAAGAATAAGTGATAGGTGTTGCTCAGGATGATGTGTGCATCCATAGTCTTCAATTCTTCTGGACTCATCGTCTTGACTGTTGCCTGTGTACCAACTGGCATAAAGGCTGGTGTATCTATTGTGCCATGCGGAGTGTGTAAACGACCAAGTCGAGCGCCAGTTTGTTTGCACACTTTGATCAATTCATAAGAAACAGCCACAATTCATCTCTCTTTTCTATAGTTACTCTCCATATAATAACATAGCATCGCCAAAACTGAAAAATCGATATCGCTGATCAATAGCCTCTTGATAAGCTTGCTGAATATGTTCTATTCCAGCAAATGCACTCACGAGCATAACCAACGTTGATTTAGGCAGATGAAAGTTAGTCAGTAGGCCATCCACAGCTTTGAATGTATATCCAGGGTATATGAATATATCCGTCCAGCCTTCACATGCTTGAAACTTTTCATCAAATTTACTTGCAATACTTTCTAAGGTTCTGCATGAGGTTGTGCCTACAGCAATCACCTTACCACGCCGTTGTTTAGTCTCATTCAACAGCTCTGCGGTAGCTTGACTCATCTGATAATATTCTTCATGCATACGATGCTCTTCCACCTGTTCAACCGATACAGGGCGAAATGTACCTAGTCCCACATGTAAGGTGATATAAGCTATGTTAACACCTTTATCAGAGATTTCTTGCAAGAGTAATTCAGTAAAATGTAGACCAGCCGTAGGCGCTGCAGCGGAGCCGGTATGCTTGGCGTATACCGTCTGGTACCTTTCCTTCTCTTGAAGCTGCTCCTTTATATAAGGAGGTAGTGGCATATGACCTAGACGATCCAATATTTCTGCAAAAATGCCCTCATAAACAAATCGTACTATTCGCCCACCCATCTCTCCAACGCTTTCAATAATAGCGGTAAGAATAGGTCTACTATGATCATCTTGTTGACCAAATATGATAACAGCACCGGTCTGAAGCTTCTTTCCAGGTCGGACCAGTGCCTCCCATCGGTTGTCACCGACTGACTTAAGTAATAGAAGCTCTACCTTTGCACCAGTGTCTTGTTTGATTCCGAACAAGCGAGCAGGTATAACCCTTGTATCATTTAATACCAATGTGTCACCCACTGCAAGATGTTTAATAATATCACGGAAATGCCCATGCTCAATCGCACCCGTTGATCGATTCATCATAAGCAGACGAGAAGAAGCCCTATCCACTAGTGGGGATTGGGCAATTAACTCTGCTGGCAAATCAAAGTCGAATTGTTCGACATTCATAAATTCATTCATTCCTTTAGTATACTAACGTCTTTATAGTAGTATTGTATTATTCCCACATAGTCATACCCAAGATTAGCTAATCCCATCGTGCCGTATTGCGACATCCCAATACCATGACCATAACCAAGACCAATGAAGCGGAATTGTGGTTCCTTGGTCACTGCACGAACCTGTTGATCAGCATTCATTATATAATACTCAGGAAGAGAAAGCTCGTTGGACTCTTGTCCAGATTGAATGTGTATCGATCCAGAAGTCTCGGGTAACTCACGAGTTTTACCTTTTGCTCCAAGTATAGTATATCGTCCTGTCTCTTCCACATCAAATCGAGTACTCGGCAATCCATTCATAGCTCCACGGAATGCATCAGCATTCGTTAGATCGATCTCTTGTCCATTAGCCTTCATACCTATAACTCGGCCGGATTTTCCTCTTTGGGTGACCTCAAGCGTCTGTAAATTCCCTTGGATATCCGTATTTGCTCGACTATTGATCGATGCTAGTAACACATCAGCAGAGAAAGGCCCACGAATCCAATTATAAGCATTAGACTGAATGTCTTGTCCAATCCAGACGTATCGTTCACCTGCAGTAGCTTTACCTATCGAGGCATTCGCTGTATCATCCACACGAGGTGCAGGTCTAATATTCACTCCAGTACCGGTTACTTCAATAAGAGGTAGACCTGCTGGATTCATATCTTCTGTTAACACAGCATAATCAGAGCTAATATAAGCCGTTCTTCCATCATCCAGCATAACACGATACCATAAAGGCTTGTCCTTCTGAGCATTCTCATCTGGACTCGGCACACTCTTAATGTAGTCAACCGGATTACCCCAAGCTTCTAGTACATCTGCCGTAAGACCGCCACTATTAGAAGAATAGAGAGGTTCAATTAATCCGTTTTTATCCATGATGACTTCACCTTTAGTTGCCTCAACAGCTTCAATAGCTTGAGCGAATTCCCTATCCTTACCCAAATAAGCCTGATCAAAGGTCGTATCTGAGATGTGGGCTATTTTGTATTTCATACCTCGTTTAAGTGCATATGTACGAGCAGCAACCGCCTGAGCTTTGAGTGCTTCTAGTGGCCATGAGGCTCCGAGCTCCGAGCTTACGACCGAATAAAGATAATGTTCGAATGGTAATTGATTAATAAGAGCTAGCTTGCCATTATATGAAGTAATCTCCATACTGCCACGGTAGCTCCGACCATAACGTTCATGAACCTTAACTACTCCTTCACCGGCTTGAACCCAAACCTTCTGATCCATAGCGTTGAAGAGATAATGAGTTGTAACTGACTTGTTTGATAATGATACTGTGTTCCGCTTTAATAAATACGACAGTGCTGGGTCAATAGGCTGGAAAACAACTCCAGGCATGGCTTTAGCGGCCACAGCCTTCACATTCTCAAGTTGCTGCGTACTAGTTGCATCACCCAACCATACGGAATAAACGACATTACCTGATTTATCAGGATGAATTGCAATATAAGCAATAACTCCATTCTGAGCCAAAGCCATCTGATGATTAGCGGCAGCAGCCTCTGTATCATATGTACCTACACTAGCATATAAGGATCCCGTTGCAACAAGTGTATTACGATCCGGAGTAATGCCAGTTGGAATCTTCTGTCTAGCAGCAAGAGCTTCTTCCGCAGAACGAAAGCCACCTAATCTTACCTGATATATGGTCTTCCCTTTACTAGAACTCGCAAATATGTAAGGAGAACCCAGTGTAGCAATCTTAGTGAAGCTACTAACTGCAGCCCCGTAATCAGCAGTATCTAGCACATTAAGCATATAGTTATTCATAGAGAAGCTAGTCGGTGTATTCGAGGGAGCTTCGAACCATTGGGCAGTACCACCGGCTTCGCGGATTCCAATAGATAGAGGATTCGCTGATGACAACGTAACAGAGGGCACTGTGCCCCTAGTATCTATGTACAACGCTACTCTTATCTCATCTAACTTTGCTATGTTTGCGGCATATGTAAATGAATGAAATGCGGGTAATACAGTTATCATGAACATAACAATGGCGGTAGTCAGTACAATTAACCTATGGTTCCGTTTATGAATCGTCATGTTCTGCGTGTACCTCCTGAAGTATCTTCAGAACATTAGACTCGAATTTTGGTGAAAAGTTGCTAGAATTGTAGTATAAACTGTCGATTATCGGCGAACAAGGAACTTCCAGGCCTCTTTATTCAGGCAATAACGAAGTGCCGACATAATAAATCCTAAAGTAGGTAGAGGATCTTTCACCGAAACCATATCGTCTGGCAGTGATGTTGTCCATAAGGGTGGGTCCATAGACCATCGCTTAGGATTACTTATGAAGTGTAAGACATCACCCGGCAATAAAGAACGTCCTCTACGACCAGTCACATATTCAGACTTGATTGGTACTTCTTTTCCCATCGCCAGTTGGTATAATATCCACGGAAAGTCAACTCCGCAGCGAATAGATAAATGAACTGAGCTCCAAAATCTCGGGTTAATCTCCAATAATATGGGCCTACCGTTTCTTGGATCAATCATAAATTCAATATCCGCGACACCATACCATGGAATATGGGTTAATAACTTTTTAGACAACTCAACAAGCTCAGGGTATATCACACTTTCATGCACAGTGCTAGGTCCTCTATTAATCGGGTAATTGCGAATCTGCTTCTGAACAAAAGAAGCTTTCAACTCATGTTTAGAGTCATAACACAAACATATATCATACTTAACACCGGAGGGAATGTATTCCTGGATCATGGGGTATGGATAAGATTCATGGATATCCGAATATACACGCCATAGTTGATCCTTTGTTTCAACAATGCGAAAGCCTCTCGAGCCATTACTCATACGTGGTTTAATAACTACGGGAAAATCATAATCCTGGATTAATTTCAACAAACCCTGTTCGTTCAAGTCATCTAAACCCAAAGTAGTAATAGTTTGAGGACATGGAACATTAGCGATAGCAGCTAGCTTCATTGTTTCTGATTTATCGGCTGAGATAAGATAACTTTCTCTGGATGGGATCGGAAAAACACATAATGTGTCTAATTCACTCAAATAAGTAGAAATCACATCGATTGTATCATCGTCCATGGCAAAGACTATATCAATTTTTTCCATTTGAATCGTTTCCTTCAACCATTCAACATATTGAATCGGTTCCTTAGTTGGGTTGGGTGAAAGTAAAGTTTTTGAGCAATACTTAGAAAATCCGCTAGTATGGAACCGTGTACTCTCTGATACAATGACTTTGATGTCTTTAGAACCCAAAGATCGAACAACAGCTAATGTTTTACTTAATAATCCGTTTGTACATAATACAGTCGTCATATTCTAGCTCCTATCGGTTCTAACCCCATAATTTCTTTCTTAATTCCTCTTGATCTATCTCTCTATGGATATGATAGATGCGTAAATTAGGTCCGTCATAGTATATATTCAGGGGGCCATTGAATTGTTGGAATTGTTCTATCCAATTGTCCAACTGCTCCATTTGTTTCTCTCTTTCTCTATAAATCGGATCCATTAAGTTATAGATAACATTATCCCGATCTACTTCAAATATATTCTTATAATAATATATAAAAATATCATTAGGAATTTCAGCATCTACATTTTTACCCCCATACAATGTCAATGGAGGAAGTGTAGGATCATATTTGATTAACAAATTATCTGTTGATAGATGAAACCCATTATTAAGTACTAAAGAATACCCATCTTCAAAAGAAACCATCATCCAAGATGAATACCGATTTTGCTCAGCGATTCTCAAATACTGCTGGACATCCTCTTCCATTTGCATTTTGTAAGGCGTAATTGCTTCAATCGGGTATCTATAAAGTCCAATGGATAATACAGCAATAAATAGTATAATAGGGACAATCTTGATTTTTTTAAATACCATAAAAACTAGAGCACTCCCGATCCCAATACAAAAAGGTAAAACTAAAGCCCACAATTCATGTGAACGGCTTGAAATCAATTCATTCTGGGTTAAGTCTCCGCCAAAGTGGTAGATGAAGAAAGTAGCTAATCCAAATAGACCAACAAAAACATACAAATGAGAATGGTTCTGTTTCGAAGAGATAATAGTGCTTATGATACCGAATAGTGTAATGCCTGTAATAAACAGCAATATGATTAGATCTACCTGATTCAAATCGAATTCGAATCGACTACCTCTACTTGTTTCACTTGTCATATAACTCGCTGAGCTTTCGTGAACTGATTTTCCTAATAGCACTCCCAACCCCAAAGGAAGTAAGGCTACAACTACACTCGCCGCAGAATAAACTACTCCACTCCATACACGACGAAGTATAATCCTGTAACGTGTAAATAGAAATACAACAAATAAAATCATAACACCCAGACCTGCTAATGCAAAAGCCAAAGTGTGAACTAATCCAGTGATAGCTAATCCTGCCGTAGCCGTCCATAAGTCATCTTTTTTCCCTCCTATTAAATAAAGGTACATAAAGTATATGGCAGGCAATATAAAAATAAATGCAAACTCCTGTGAATTTGTCGCAGCCTGTCTTTCCCAAACAGAACCAAGAATAAGGTGACCGAATATACCATAAGCAGCAGCCGCTATGAGAGCGGACACTCTATTCCCAGTAAACCTCGACACTGAATAATACAAAGAGAAAACAATTAATAATGTATTTAAAGGACCGGTATACTTCAAAATATAAAGTGGATCTATCGTAGCAAATTTCAATAAAGTACCTAGATAAATGTGAGAGCCCTGTGGGTAGATTCCATCATTAAATAATTCTCTATTATCTATATATTTCATCCATGCTAATGTTACATATCCATCTGACATCGATGGGGCAGCGGAATGGAATACATCATAAAAACGAATGTAAGCGGATAAGCCGAATATTAAAGCTACACCGACTAGTAACAACCAAAAATTTTTACTTGTTATTCGATTATAAAGAGCTATCTTCCATTCCAATATACGCTTATTAAACTTGCTCCCTAAATATTGTTTGAATAAATTCATGTTCTCAATCCAGACATAAATGCTTACAGCCATAACAGTTTGATCATCTTTGTATTGCTCTTTCAGATCTCTGCGAATATTAAAAAAAATTAAGAGAAATAATATAAAAATAATGGTCAGGATTTCCCAGATTTTAATTGTAACTAGCGTGTATCCTAGTAATATCATTACAAAAACCATCTTAATGTAATTAGCAACTAGTAAATCTAATCCCCATCTTTCATGACGACCAAACATAAATTTAGGTACAAGTATATATAAGAATAAAAAAGCAAAACTGAAATATGACAACTGAGTAAAATGGTTAATAAAACTATTATACATGTAGTTGTCCCTCCAAAAATTAAGCTATTTATACTTATTCTTTTTTCCAATATCGTTCATTACCTGGAAGATCATCAAACCATGTCGCATCATCTGGACAGGGTAGTATCATCAATTTTCCATATGCTCCAGCCTTTGATTGATGGTACTTGAGGTAAATGATATCGTTCTCAATAGCTAAAATTTCAATCTTCCCAGATGAATGGCTCATAACCAACCTAACTCTCTTGCCCAATCCGGAAGTTCTTGCCTTAGCTTCCTCTACAATGTCATATACCTGTTTCAAAGTAAGTACAAAATCATAATTACCAGCTACTGGTCTATTAATAAAGAAGTAGTATGGTGTAACTCCTGCCCAGGATAATAAGTCGAGTAACTCTGAAAGTGTATCTGACCGGTTATTGATTCCTCGTAATACAGGAGTTTGATTTACTAAAATGACACCAGCTTCATGCAAGTGTTGGATACATGTAAGTGCCTCAGTAGTTATTTCTCTAGGATGGTTAATGTGAACCATAACATAAATTCGTCCATTAGTTCCAGAGTGCTCTTTCAACAATGAGAGCAGCTCAGGATCTTCATATATTCTCATAGGGTTGAATACAGGCATCTTGCTCCCAAAGCGAACGATCTTTACATGTTCAATATCCCTAAGGCGCTCCAGAATAATACGAATTCGCCTAGTTGATAAAGTAAATGGGTCGCCCCCAGTTAATAATACATTATTAATTTCTCCATGAGATTGAATATATTGAAATGCTGGTTCTAGATCCAATATTATTTCTTGATCATCTGGTCGGAATAGTCGTTTACGGAAACAGAATCGACAATATGAACCGCATACCTCGGATACTAGTAGTAAAGCTGTAGTTTCATATTTGTGTTGGCATCCAGGCACATTATAATTAGAGGCTTCATCGGATGCATCCCATTCTCCAAACTCTTTCAATTCCCCTGTATTTGGTATGACAATCTTCCTAATTGGGTCATCTGGATCATCCCAGTTTATTAAACTCATATAGTAACTGTTTATTCGAAAAGTAAATTTATCTGTTATTTCACTCAATGCTTGACGTTCTTCGTCAGGGATGGACGAGATTCGATTTATGTTGGTTATATAACGCGGATCATTCGCCACTTTTTATACCTCCTTCACACTTATCATAGTGATCTAATTAGAATCCACTTCAAGATAATGGCTAGCTGAAAGGTAATGCAGATAATTCTCCCGTTTAACCCACTCTAATGCTGAGTCCAGCCCATTTTTGCTTGTTACACTTTTTTCTTGTAGAAATAGAATTCGCAAATCATTATCAGCGACTAGCCTTTTCAACCTTTTTCTAACCGTTTCATGCCAGGAATAGGTTTCGGGATGAACAAAATCTGGATTCTCCCAACAAATTCCATCTATATAAGGTGCTGTTTCGACACACAAAGTTTCTAATCCGTTATTCTGAATAATTAAATGATTAGGATGTAGTTTTCTTATTCGTTTCACTAGCTCTATTGCGGCTGCTTGTTGTTCAGCTCTCATCCCCGCGGGAAGTGATGGCCACTCTACATTACTGATGGTATCCATGAATATTCCATCGTAGTTAGAATTGCGGAGATATCCACCGATGCGGTGCAAAAGTAAGCCTGTCCAGTTACTTGAACGAAGATCTGCAACCATCGTTTCATATTCTTCATTGGAAACAATCTTTCCGTTAAGCTTCAGATAATCTCCATCGCGTAATAAGGCTTTAAGGGGATCATACACTGGCACTTCTGTAATGCTAACATAAGCGAAGATTAATGTTCCTGATTCCTGCATATCTCTTAAGCCTTGCTCAGTTTGACCCGCAGGTTCAACTATTGCAATATCTCTTCTAGACATCAAATCCGCTTGACCATGGCCATAATACACAACAAAATTTCGGGCTTCTATAAATTTCTGTTTGCGATCTATTGTAAAGGTCAATTGAAGGCAGCTTCCTTTCTAGTCATTGTTTCGGTTCGAACATAGCAGGTTTGACATTTCTTCCCATGGGCTTGACAATTGTTCCCTTCGATTTCCCAACAATTCTTATCAGTTCGTTGATAGGCAGGACAATTCTCACAAATACTTGAAGGTGTACAACACATTTCCCAACATACGCCAAGAGAGCGCCCACTGATTTGTGGATCAGCTTGTTTCTTCTTAAACCAGGTTAAGAAGATCCCAATTATTTCTTCGTCTAATTGAGCTCCGGCTGCAGATTGCAAACTTTGGAGTGCTTTGTCAAAAGGAACAGGATCTCGATATTTGCGACCATTAACTATAGCAAGAAATGTTTGTACTACAGCAATAATTCTAGCACCTACAGGAATGTTATTCCCACTTAGACCTTTTGGATAACCATTGCCATCGATTCGCTCATGGTGGTACATAATATATGAAGACACTCGTTCATTACCTAGTGTCGATTGTACAATGGATGCGCCGACCTCAGAGTGAAGCTTCATCAGTTCAAATTCCTCATCACTGAATTTACCTTCTTTGTTGACAAGGTCTGTTGAAATACCTATTACTCCAATATTGCTTAGATAAGCTGCTAAGGCAATATCACGAATAACATCTTCCTCCAGCCCCATTTCCTTTGCTATAACGATAGAATACCTACTCATCAATTCTGAATAACCTACTGTGTGAGGAACCAGATTATCTTGGATTTGAGCTAATGTCTTTAGAATGCTAACATAAGATCCTGAGAATTTTTTAAGATTCATTTGGTAGCCAAGCACCTCTCGCATATTATCTGCAAGGATACTCAGAGATTCATAGGAGTCCTTCCATTCATCCTCAGTGGGCTCAGTTTTATGCCATAACATCAGCATTCGGCTTCTAGGGTTTTCTCTCCGCTCCGATACATCAACGATAGCAAAGGCCTCTGCTCCAAGTGCTGCTACATAAGGAGGTATTTGATAGAACGAATCATCGTTCTGTCTAATTAATCTAATATCCTCTTGCTCAGTAGCCAGATCGAACAGTTTCTTGGCAGGCTCCCCTTGTAGAAAACCTTGGAGCAGATCTGGATCTGTTCCAGATGCGGCAGTCAATTGATATACATCATCCTGTCTAATACAGAAGAAGGCTCCATCTGCGTTCAAGACCTTAACAGCAAGTTTCAATACAAAATCAATTGTTACCCTTGAGTCGAGTGCTATACTATTGATTCTCTGCAAGGCTTGTCCCGTAGACACAATTATATTAGCTTTGTTGCGGATATTCTCCATAGCAATAAATTGATGTAAGGACTGATTCATCATTTCGGTGAAATCACTGATATTACGTTCAACTTGTCTACTATAGTTCCCTCTAACCATTGGACCTACCCGGATAAGACCTTCCTTATCGCCAATTGGAATATTAAGTAATTGAACCTCTCCAACCTTCATGACCTCTAGCTTTCCAATGGTAGAGTCTGCTACCAAAGAGAGTGGTGGCAGAAACTGCTCCTTCTTATATTCAACTAATCCGCTATAGGAAGGTTCAACCTTACCAAAACCTTGAGAACGATGGCGCACCGCTTTTAGTAAATAAACCTTTTTACTATCATCATATAGATAAAAAACGTAAGTAGGAGCTTCGACCATAGTATCAATCTGTTCAAGTAGATCACTTAAATTTTGTTCAAGGCCTTTCTCCGGATGAAGCTTCTGGGCTAACATTAATGATTGCTTCCAGCGCCACTTCATCTCACGAGCATATTGGATAGACCAGGAAATAGCCAGCAAACTAAATATTACAAGAGCCAAAAGTATTAAGACAATCCAAAGACTATATTCAGTTAGGAAAGTATCAGTAATAGATATCCATTCCTTTAGTGTGTCCTTGATTGTTGAGATCACTATCTACTACCTACCCTTCCTCGATGAAACAATATTTAGTCCTCTTTTACTATTTGCTTATCAGAAATCTCCCCACCCTGTAACGCAATAGCCTGTGATATATCTTTAATTCTAGCATAAAGATGAGAGATTTGAATGGATTGGTATAAAGTAATAATTAGGAGCACAATAAAAGAGCATAAAAATAATAAAGAAGGAGGATAGCTTACACCTGCCCAATTAGCCATTACATCTAGCCATTCTGGGTTTGTGGATAATATGAGAACTACAATAACTCCACCGATCCACACCAAAGTATTACGTTCATTAATTTTCTTGTGTGCGAGAAGTGTTACAACCCATATACATAGTGATAAACCTATGCAGAAGATGATAATTTCTAGTGTATCATTCATTACGGTTCCTCCTATCAATAATAAAATGATTAAGTAATATGGCCACGATACTCAATGTTACTTTCAACATATAAACTGCGTTTTTAAATAGTCCAGCATGCATACTTATACCAGCCTGTCTTGCTTGTGACCGGATGGGAAACTCTCTAATCTGATATCCTTCATAGATCATATGAATGAGTGTATCAGCATCCGGGTAATCATTAGGAAATGATAAACTAGTAGCATAGTAGGAAAAGGTTCGTAAAGAAAGTCCTCGCAACCCTGAAGTAGGATCTGTTACCTTTTTCCCAGTAAGTAAACGGATTACTGAATTGAACCAGAAGAAAGCAATGCGCTTCCGAAGTCCTGGGGAGAACTTTGGATCACCCAGTACTCGTGATCCGATGACTACATCATCTGTTCCCTTCCTCATTTCTTCAATTAATTGACGCAAATCATCAGGATGATGCTGCCCATCAGCATCAAATTGAACGATATATTGATAACCATTAGTCTTCGCATATCGAAAGGCTGTTTGCAGTGCCGCCCCACATCCTAAATTAATGGGATGGGACACATAATGGACCTGATGTTGCTTTACAATTTCTAAGGTCTTATCAGAAGAGCCATCATCAATAACTAAGATCTCAACATTACCATCTATAGCTTCAAGACCTCTTAATACATCATCGATGCCATTTTCTTCGTTGAATGCAGGTATGATAATTAATGTATCTTTCATAATACACCCCTCTCCTTATTACTAAGTAATTCGCTAAATAAGCTTGTCCAAATCCTACGTAAAGTGAAATAATATACTATTAAAAACAATGAACCTACTAAAAATATAAAAAACACTGCTGGAACAGAGTTATTAGTAGGAATTGAAAACCAAACTACCCTCATAGTGAGAAAATAAATTAATGGCGTAATCAATACTTTGCAGTATAGTTTCAATTCTACGACGATGGTTCGGAATCTAGGACGAATGCATTTCCATAATAAGTATAATAACAGTGCTGTATTTAACAGAGCACCTATTGCTGCTCCATATCCTATTCCACGGAGGCCAATGATTTGTACTAGTCCCATATCGATCAGAATAGTAATTACTGCAGTTACAACAAAAATAGCAACCACTTTAACTAATTGGCTTCTGGCCAAAAAATATCGGAGGCAAACTAATGATATAGCCTGACTTAACACCGATAGTGAGTAACCTTCGAGGATGCTCGATGTGAGTAAAACAGAATGCGCATCAAAAGCACCTCTTTCAAACAATGCTGAAATTATTGCTTCTCTTAAAAAGAATAGAAATAACATAGATGGTAACACGATAAGAATAACACCTCGAATTGCATGTAACATAACTGAATTCGTTTCTTCTCGAAGACCTAGAGCTATATACTTAGATAAGGAAGGCAAGATTACTACACTAACAGCAGCTACAAAAACCCAAATTGGAAACTGTGATAGGCGAAAGGAGTAATTTAATGCAGCAACTGCTCCTTGCTCAAAAGAAGAGATTATATACCTTTCCGCCAAATAAGTCATCTGAATACTAATTAATATCAGTACATATGGCATAAAAGTACGTAACATAACCATCCAATCATATGACCAACCTATCGAAGTTGTGGATTCACTCTTGGTCTGAGTAATACCCATCTGTGTCATCGACTTGAACCAGGTAATAATGACCCAAATGGCCATAAGACCAACACCAAATGTAATAGCTTTGGCTATCATGCTAATTCCATTCCCAATAGATATCTCCGATATGATACAATAAATCACTCCTCCCAAGAATATAATATTAAACAAAAGTGGTGCTAAAGCTGGAACGAAAAAATTTTGATTCGTTTGTAAGACCGCAGTCCCTATCGCAATAGCAACAAATAATACGATTGTTGGAAGTAATAAGTGTAATAAGGGTAAGGTCAATTCTGCTAATTCTTTAGAAGATGTCCCACCAAGCCATCTTGTTATGTCACTTGCAAACCAATAAGTAGTGGTCATCAATAATAAGGATATTAAAAGAAACCTAATTGCGATATGTTTAATTGACAAGCGTAATCTTTCCATCTCTTTTAAAGCTAGCAGTCGAGAGAAAACCGGTACACAAACAACCGAAATTGCTCCAGCAAACATATTATTACCGATACTATCTGGAATAAAGAAGGCCAATGTTAACGCATCTGCTTGGACAGAAGTTCCTAGATACGCTGCCAATGCAATATCCTTAATGAATGCGAAGAAAGCTACTGCCACATTAATAATTGCAATTATGAAGATAGGATGTCGAAATGCTTCCATAGGCGCTTTTACATATTGGGATAATTGTGAAGCCATTTCCAACCCTCCTATCTACGATAGAAAATTATTATAATGCAACATTAGGGATTTTCGACTCCCGTGATAGAACATCCACCACATACCCTAGAGGCTTTAGATCAAATTGTCCTAACAACCACTCTAGCTTTGCTTCAGTTGAATCCAAACGATAATACTGAGCAAATCGAATCAATAATGAAGCTGGAATACGTGGTTGAGCAGCATCGATCTCCCACGGGTGAATATATATCATCCCCGGTCTTGTCTGATTAACAAATTTCATAAGACTTTTAATTATTAAATTAGGCATCACCCGTAAATACAGTCCCCCTGAGAAAGGGATGCGAATAGGACCCCAACTCCATACCGTAGAAGGATATTCGACAATTGAATATTGTCTTCCATTAATAATAGGTCTGAATGGCATAATTGGAGCATTAGATGACCCACTAAGGGGAGTGTGAAAAGGTTGTATACTGGAGTCTATAAGATATCCCTCCTCCTCTAAGATTCCTAACCATTCATACCTTTCAGGGTTTAGAGACCACGAAGGTGCGCGATATTGAATCACAGCTTGTCCGGATATATCTTCGATCAGAATCTTGGAGGTCCGTATATCCTCTCGGAAAGAATTAGCATCCATTGAAGTTAGCATGCGATGCATATTACTATGCGACCCTACTTCATGTCCCTTTTGGACTATCTGCTTAATTAATGAAGGGAACTGTTTAGCAACATGACCCACTATAAAGAATGTGCCCTTTATATTATGCTTCTCAAATCGTTCCAACAATTTAATTGTGTTGTTCTCTACTCTATTCTCGAATCGACTCCAGGAATTAATGGGAACATTCAATCCATTAGTCTGATAATAATCTTCAACATCTACAGTTAATACATTCATTTCTAAGACACCCTCTTCTTTTACTTAGTAAGGATAACTTTATCCTTTCCCTGATAAATTTCGTAGATTTTATAATTGGGCGTTTCTAAAATCACCTTAATGTCATCATTACTTCTCATATATTCCTCAGCCCAATAGTACGCTTTGGCTTCGAGTATTCTTCTGTTTTGTAAATTAAACCAGTAATAAAACTCGGTAAGTGGACCACTTACATGCACAGGAAACGGCATCTCAGCTTCTTTTACAGTAACCGGACGATAATCTCTTAAACCTAAAATATCAAGGGGTATTTTCTCTACAAATAAGAATACATATGGAGTGGCAAATTTCAAATCCTTCACATTGGGGTCATCTATATCACGAACAAACTCCCAAAGCTCAGTGTGATAACCATATCCTCTAATAAGCCCAAGCTCATCAATTGGTGAGATGATATCCCAACTTTTCAATGGATATTTAGCTTTAATGTCAAGATATCCACGTACTGCTTCGTCATATTGTTGTAAGTCGTTCGTTGGATTTGACATCTTCTGTCCAGGAACAAAAAGAACAATTATAATGATCAGCACGCATCCGATAGTTTTAAAACTCGAATTTATCTTTAAAAAGTATAATGTGCAGATACCAAAAAAAAGAGCTGTTGCCATCATCAAAAAGACAGTTTGGCGATCATAAGGAACTAATGATGGTAAACCTAGTTCGTGCGATAGAGCTGCAATTGTCATCATAAGAAGAAAAATTCCAGCAATTATAAAAGGGGCTTGTTGTTCAGAAATGACCTCTTCTTTTCTAACAATCAAGCCATATACCAGTAAGAAAATCAAATATATGAAGAAGATCAAACACATGAAGGCAATAAGATACTGTTCGAGAGCAAAAGACATTAAGGTTTCTACTACAGGAATTTTTTCCTCTGTAATAAATTTATCTTTCACATAATCTAGTGAAGTACCATGAATTGGTATTCCCATCATTAAACCAACTATAGGGGGTAATATCCCTATGAAGCCTGCTACGCCCATATACAATAAAATGGTAAATAATCTATTTCTCTTTAGTAATTTTCTATAATGCGCAATCCCAACAGCAATATAAGCAAATGTCATCGTAACGGCTACAAACGTATGGGCAAATGCCGAAATGGCGTAACATTCAGCAGCTAATAAGAGATATGATCGTTTCCCAGTTTTAAAAAAACAATGTAAAAAGGTCATTCCCGGCAACAAAAATATAGCTGTGTATTCCATTGATAATGCTGTGACTTGTCTCTTTAAAATGCTTGGATCTCCAATCAACATAGAGGAAGAGAAACTCAGAAGAAATATTATTAAAAGAATAACAGTATAATCTTTACCAACCATTCTACGTATTGTAAAAATGATTGAAAGCATCATTAATATAAATGTGAGAGGCCCTATGAACCTGATGATTATGTATACATCTATATGGAATATGACATAGAGTGCTGAAATAATTGATTCGAATCCATAGGGATAAACACCATCTGAGTACAAAGTCATATTGCCCATTATTTTTGACCAACTAAGATGAGCATATCCATCAGACATAGCAAATCTTAGATGAGAAAACGAATACGTAAAGCGATCAATTATTACAGCGCCTAATACTAATAAGTAACCAATAATTATTAGAGAGTGCTGTTTCATAGCATTTTTGAGAGCTTGAATTTGCAAAAGCCCTTTACTTCGAATGTGTGTAATTAAAGTTTTTAATTCTTTCCGCCATTGATCCCGTTCTTCGGCTAAATCAAAAATAGCCGTCAATATACGCAAACTAATAGATAGTGATTCGCTCCGCGAATAAAAACGTGACAATAAAACTAGAGACACTACTAGAACCGCGATAAGAGTAATCGTTTCATACAACCGGATACCTATTAGAAAATGAACAACTATCATAAAGAATAAAGTGGAATGAGTTAATGTAATAAAAAGCTTGTCCATCAGATTTGAATTTTCTGAATCAAATCTAATAACAAAGGAAGGGATCCATATAAAAAGCAGAAAATAAGAGAACAGAAAGCTAGTAAGCATTATGATCGATTCGATACTTGGTGTCATACGCTATAGCCCCTTTCTCCGATAAATAACCCCACCTAAGAAGCTGCATATAAGTAATAGTCAAGATTACGTAGAACTCCAACAACATTTTTCGTGCTTAGAATTAAGAAAACAATGGAACCAATTAATAAACCAAATACAGCATAATGATAATCAATCCAGCGACTTAATAGGAAGCCGGTCCCTACATTAACCAGTAAGGAAATCCAGATTGTCCGAACGATAAAATCAGGTTGGGATAATGAAAATAAGATAACTGCATTCATCAGAGCTACTGCAACTATAACATAGGCAATTAAGGATACGATAAATACCAAATGTGACTCTGAACTAGCAAATATGCTTTTGGAGCTTAGGGAGGGCACACTATTAAATAATAGTACAAGCAACCAATATAGTAATACAGCACTTATAAATGCTGTAGCGAAAATTTGGAGTAAGCGTTGAATATATACAGAGAAAAACTTCCTGTTCATCACATGAGTCTCATCACCCCAGTAGCTCTTCTGACTAATTTCTATATCCATCATCATCTTCGTAAGAACAACCTCAGCTATGCCCATAGGCAAAATAAGGACAAGTAAAGCGAAGTCCAATCCAAGCTCATACTGACCTCTAAACCAGATGAGATATGGCATAAAGTCACTATTCCGTGTCCAAGCTACTAAACGATCTACGAAGAGAAACGAGAAGTATAACGTACCATAAATATAATAAGGTAAAGTGGAGAACAAGGTCACAGACATCTTCGGAAGTTGGGGAGATATCCCCTTATCTTCCTTAAGCTCGGCTTGCTTAAATAAATATATAACTGATACCATGCTGGTTGCAGAAACCAATGAGAGGGCGATCAGCTGGGCAGCAATAATATTCATTTCGAGTACGGAGAATAGTAGGAATACTATCGAAATTCCTATGATAATCAACCCTGTGAATAATAATTCCTTCTTCAGAATATACATGACGGTAACAGATAACCAGATCGTATTTAAGAAGAAAAAGTATAGAATAATAATTACTAGCATATCAAAGGGAAATACCTTGATTATAAGATTTAGTAATATGAGTGCCACACAAATCAAGAAACAGAAAACAAACCCAAGTCTAATAAAATGGAAGGTGATTCTTCTAGCCATATTATAATAACCTTGAATAACGTAGAAAAATCCTCTTCTAGCAATCGCTTGTGTAAAACCACCAACTGTAATAAAACTAAGAATGGTTCCTATAGCAATACTCGTTGCAAGTTCTACAGAGAGGTTCTCGTAAGACCAGAGCGAATATTTCAACGTCAACATACAGACAACAGAGATAGCCATGGGTACTGCGAAGATGACGCCTCTTAGAAATTGACGAATTAACAACATGGTCATATCATGAAGGCTAAGCCGTTCAACCTTGGAGAAGGATGTATACATGATCTTCGAGTTGCATCTCTGCCATAATATATCTGCAAGCTCAAAAACATCATCTACCCCAAAGGTCTCCCTCGCACGAATGTCATTCCAACCCAACGATTCCAGAATAGCTGCAATTTCATGCCGATCCTCAGGACTCTGGTGGCGTTCTAGCACTTCATCAAGTAATGTTTCCATACTTGGTGGCTTAGAGACCTGCTGAGGAGGAAAATTAGTAGTGTTCATTAGATATCGTCACCTAAACCGGGAATCGTCATATGAACAATTAATAAAGCAAGCAATCCTTCGCGTTCCGCGGCATCCACTACTTCTTCTGTTATAGGGTTATTCTTACCAACAATTAACCTTCCTTGATTATTAACCAAATCCTCACCGGCATATTTGCCCACAACATATTTGTAACGGAGATGACGTACTTCCTTAGAAATTTCTTTACTGCCTTGCGATTGCACTGAAGTGCTCGGTTCAGCTCTTTTGTCCGTTTCTACATATGTAGCTTGTTGAGTTTTCTTAGATGTATTCATTGAGGATGTCTGCGTTCTTACTCTTCTCTCAGTTAAATGTGACGAATCCACATGCACCTGTGTCTGAGCCTCGGATAAGTTATAATCAAAATAACTAGGAAGTCCAACTGCTGAATTGGATACAACCTGCTGAGCTTGTGAAAGAGAACTGGCAACAACAGTTTGCACAGTCAAGATCTCTTCAGAAATCACTGGAGTCGCAAGATAATGGTCTATTGATTCCCAATAACTTGAGCTTTCGATTTCTTCTGGAGATTCGTGTTGTTCTTCCTCCTGCTTATTACTAGCATCCAATTTCCGTCGGAAGATAAGGAGTCTCCCCATACGATTTCTTTCTTTCTTCTCTTGAACAACATAAGCTATTGATTGTTGTTGACTATCTTCCACAACTGTCTCGTCCTCATGAAACTCAACCTCATTAAGAACCTCAATTGTTTCTTCTAGTTGAACAGTCTCTTCTAACTCTATTGTTTCTGCTACAGGTTCAACCGTTGCTTCTACTTCTACTTCTTCTTCTAATACCATTACTTCTTCCTCTACTTCTTCCTCTACTTCTTCCTCTACTTCTTCTATTACATTTACTTCTTCTACTTTTACTTCTTCCAATACTTCTGCTATTTCTATTTCTTCTATAACTTCTATAACTTCTATTTCTTCGACCAGATCCTGTTCTAGTTCTTCTACTAACCCAGCCGCAGTTTCTTCGATAACTGCAGGCTGCTCACTATTCTCAGAAGGTGGTGTCGATTCATGACCAAGCAGAGTAAGCTCTTTTTGAGTCTTTACAATTAATTGTTCGAGTTCAGTTAACTCATTCTCGCTTAGTAGTGCAAACTTTCTTAGGTGTTGGTTCACCTGCTTCATATCATAGCCTAATAAAGCTTTCCTTAGCTGCGTCATTCCTCTCCACCTCCTCTCAAATATTATTCAACAATTTATTATTTCCCTTTCTTTATACGCATCTTAAGTAGATTAAGCTCACTCTCTAACGATTTTTTTTTGGAATCATGCTCAGATTGTAAGCGTTTTAACAGATCTTCCACAGTTTTTTTGCGGTAGCCAATCAAGGATGTCTTAAATTTATTCATATTCAGTCCTCCAAGTCTACGCAGTCTCCACTAGATTTGCTAGGGCTTGATGCTTCTCCATCTCAAGGAATGCTCTATCGAACATACCTAGCTGATTGTAAGATTCAGCGACCTCGATTATAAGTGCCGGTGAAGCTGGAGAATCTGGAGCCTCCATGATTGCGAGCTTGAAGTGGCGAACTGCATCCATATACAACCCATTCGTGAAGAAGGCATAACCCCGTTCTGCGAACAATCTTTGCCTCTTCTGACGAGTAGCTAGTGAAGCAACAATATCGATAACTGGTTCATCAAGATAAGTTCCATTAGCCATTCTTGTATAGGTCTTCATATGTAAATCAAGAACCTTATCAAGTGTGAATTTACTAAGTGCTCGTTCTCGTGCTTCTTGAGACAAAGTATTACGAAGCTCTATATTGGTAAGTAGCTTAACAATTCCGTCTGCCAGAGCATCAAAGTCTCTAGGCGGTACCATAATTCCAGTCTCGCCTATTGCTTCACTAATTCCGCCGACATCGGTTGAAATTACGGCTCTACCACACATCATAGCTTCTACAACAGAATACGGGAATGCTTCCGAAATACTGGTTAATGCTACAATATCTCCACTACTATAAGCTGCTGCCATGTTTGTGGTATGTCCAGCGAATATAACTGTTTCCTCTAACTCAAGCTCTTTTCGCAATTTTAGACATTCTTCATAATAACCAGGCACGGATACTGAACCGTAGATGACGAATTGCACATTAGGCACTCTAGATTTAACGATTGCAGCAGATTTGATCAACGTGATCATGTCTTTAAGTGGATCTATTCGGGCAACAGTTACAACAGTAGGAATACCAGTAGACTGAGCTTTGGATTCCTGAAAAACTCTTGTATCTACACCGTTATATATGACTTGAATCCTCTTGGGATCCACATCAAATTTCTTCTCCCAACGAGTATTATAATCACAAACGGGCGAGACTTGATCAGCGTAAGCGTAACTAAGTGAAGTAACCGAATGAATCATTCTGATCAGAAATTTGTTTAAGAAGGAAGAATATTGATTTTTGCCTAATCCAAGATATTGCTCTCGCAGATAGATCCCGTGTTCCGTTAGCAAGAAAGGTGTATCATTCTTTAATTTAGCTAACACACAAGGGATACCACAGAAGGCAGCGGCTGACGCGTGAGTTACGTCTGTTCTTGGGATAGGTGTATTAATAATATTAAGAAACCGATAAATCCAACCCAAGCTTTGAATCAAGCTATATACATCCGGACGAGGCCAATCTCCCTTCGATGCAGCAATATGTCCCATAACAATTCGCTTATAGGATGCCCAAGCATACTCAGATTTGAAGCTAATCTTATACTCGTATTCATCAAAGTATAAATGTAACTTAAGTAATATATCGGCAAGATGCTGTGGATTCTTAGTAGTCGCTATGAATTCGGTAATTAATTGCGTGAAAAGCGGAATGAACTTGTCCTCAATTTCCTTAGGTGTTGTTCTTCGTTTCGCAAGAAAGCTCTTAGAGAACGATTCTAGTAAATGTTCACTTGGCTCCTCAGTACCCCACAAAGGCATCTTAATCAATAATGTTGATTCAGGTAATGTGAATTTTTGAGTCACAAAAGGATCCATCAGAATGGCATAAAGCACATAATCGACAGATTTTAACTCTTTAACCAGAATGTCGCACCATGTGCTAACACCACCTTGGTGAAAAGGGTAAGTACCTTCAGTTGTAAGTAATACCTTAATATTCTTACTCATGAGATAGCACCTTCTCTATGAATGCTGATAAACAGAGTGTATCTACACTAGTATATCGTATATTCTTACAAAAAGCTGTAAATTTTTATCGAAATACCACACCTTTCTATATCCTTATGCCCATTTTATTAGTTCAAAAGTTCTATTTTCGAGCAAATGTAATAACTTAACAGCCAAACAGATAGACAATTTCGTGAAATAATTCACACCTATCACCAAATTAAATTCTTAATTTACTTTATACGGCAATGCCCAGAGTCACATTCATCGGTTTTTCCGAATAGTTCATAACGGTGCTTGGCTATCCATCTATAGATGTGGGAAGCTAGCCATTTCATCCCTGGAATTCGGTACATAACGGATACCAAACGAAATGATGGCAGCCTCGTCATTACATAAACAACAGCATCTGCCCCACGAACAATATGTCCATTCGACATATCAATCACGTGAATTTCCTTATTAAGCTGATCTTGACCATAACCATTAGGTATTAATTTGATGGTCCGCTCATCTTGTAATGGAATAGATTCAATGACAGAATTAGTTCGAAGTTTCATCAATCGGGCCACTGTTCTCGTACAGAGCACACAATGTCCGTCATAAATAATAATAAGTCGGTTGTCCTTCATGTTACCACTCACCCGCTTTCACAATTTATGAGTTTTCCTCAGGTGGCTTCAGACCGAGATGGTGATAAGCAGCGGTTGTGACCATCCGACCACGTGGTGTTCGCTGTAGGAAGCCGATCTGGAGTAAATATGGCTCATATACATCCTCAATAGTCTGGCTTTCTTCGCCTATCGTTGCAGCGATTGTATCTAGACCAACCGGTCCTCCACGAAAATGTGAGATTATTGATCCTAACATCTTATGATCAATAGCGTCTAATCCAAGATCATCAACTTGTAGAAGCTTTAGAGCTTCCTTAGCGATATTCGGAGTAATAACTCCATCTCCCTTTACCTGTGCAAAGTCTCGCACTCGCTTTAATAGACGATTCGCGATACGAGGCGTTCCTCTTGAACGGCGCCCCATCTCACTTGCACCATCTCCAATAATCCTCACCTGAAGAATATCCGCCGCCCTACTAACTATGTAGGATAATTCATCCACCGTATAATATTCTAGTCTACTCACAACTCCAAACCGGTCACGAAGCGGTGAAGAGATAAGTCCTGCTCTTGTGGTAGCACCAATTAAAGTGAATTTCGGCAAATCCAGTCGAACTGATCTTGCACTAGGACCCTTTCCAATAATGATATCCAGAACGAAGTCCTCCATAGCAGGATATAACACTTCCTCTACAGTCCTCTGCAGTCGATGAATTTCGTCAATAAAAAGAACATCACCATCTTGAAGGTTAGTCAATATTGCCGCCAAGTCTCCCGGACGTTCGATGGCTGGACCGGAGGTCGTACGAATGTGAACTCCTAGTTCATTAGCAATAATATTAGATAATGTTGTCTTCCCTAAGCCTGGAGGTCCATATAAGAGTACATGATCTAGTGCTTCTTTCCTCATTTTTGCCGCTTCAATATAAATTTTCAAGTTTTCTTTAACCTGAGTTTGACCAATATATTCAGACAAAAATCGAGGTCGTAAACTATATTCAAGTACATCCTCTTCCATCATTAAATTGGCCGAAATCATCCGGTCCTCCATATATACAACTCCCTCGTAAATCATAGCTTTGTGCTTAACGATAAGTTTGATTTGCAGCCTAGAGTTATCTAGCGCCCTCGTAAATCGTAACTTTGTGACTATCCTTTATATAAGAGCTGCAGAGCTAGCTTGATTAGGGCATCAGCGGTAATGTCATCACTCATCTTGGCTTTGATGGCTGGCCATATTCGATCAATCTCAGCATCGGTAAAGGAAAGCGCACGAAGCGCATCCTTAGCCTCTTGAATAACAACAACTTCTGCGCTCAAACTAGACATACCTGCTGCTATCATAGATCCATCAACAGGATAAGCATCTCGAATGCTAATACCTTCAGGAATAAGCTTATCCTTGAGATCAAGTATAATTCGTTGTGCGGTTTTCTTCCCGATACCAGGCATTCTGGTTAAGTAGGCAATATCCTCCCTTTGGATGGCTGATATCAGTAATTCCGGACGACCACCAGATAATACTCCAAGAGCTACCCGAGGTCCAATGCCTGTTACTTCTAATAATCGACGGAAGAGAGCTTGTTCTTCACGAGAAGTGAAACCATAAAGAAGAATAGCATCCTCTCGAACGTGATAATGAATATAGACGACTGTCTCATTGTCGGCATGCTGTTGATAAGCGAATGGATTCGCGCAGAATACTCGATATCCTACTCCACTAACATCAATGACGATAAATTCCATTTCGATTAAGCGAATTTGACCGCGCAAGTAATCTATCATTTGAGCATACCATCCTTCATCCTATCATTTAACGAATTCGAGTGGGCATGACATATAGCAACAGCTAGTGCATCGGCCACATCATCAGGCTTTGGAATCTCTCGAAGATTCAAGAACATTCGCACCATCTCTTGAACCTGGCGTTTCTCGGCCTTTCCATAACCCACGATCGCTTGTTTCACTTGTAGAGGTGTGTATTCTGCAACGGAGAGCTTATGCTGTACACCCGTCAGTATAATCACTCCTCTGGCTTCGGCAACATTAAATGCCGTTGTCACATTACGGTTAAAGAACAGTCTCTCAACTGCCATCTGGCTCGGTTTATACTTATCTATCAGTTGACTAAGTGAATCGAATATCATCAATAGACGGTCACCTTGCTCTGTATGAGCAGGAGTTTCGATGCATCCATATTGTACCGGCTTTAACCTACTGCCTTCTAGGTCCACTATCCCAAAACCAACTATCGCAATACCAGGATCTATACCCAAGATTCGTATTGGAATCCCCTCCTCAAAAAGGCGAACATATGTATCATATTGATTATATCAGATGCTGTGAATGATTTCTGCTATAACGGCCAAAAAATTTGCGTCAACACCCCGCCCTTAAGCATTTATCTTTTTCTTGATTGTGACGGAGGTGTTTTTCTAAGCTTTTTGTACACCTTGCTGAAGTAATATATATCGCTAAAGCCTGTGGCTAATGCTATCTCAGATATATTCATTGGTGTATTACGCAGTAAAAATTCAGACTTATTAATTCGAATGATATTAATATACTCTGTTACGGTCTTACTGGTTAATTCCTTGAAAATTCTACTGAAGTGAAACCTACTTAATCCCGCCATACCAGCGAGTAGATTTACGGATAGAGCCTTCTGATAGTTCTCCGAGATATATGTCAGCACAGGGGTGAAGCGTTCAAGATTTTTCATTCTCAATTTATACTCATCCATACTTTCAGTTGTGGCTATATAATGTCTGAATAATATCGTTATTATTCGATAGAGATAGGACTTGATAGAGATTTCATAACCGGGCTCCTTATTCTCCAATTCACTGATAAGTGAGATCATACAAGCAATAATCTCCTGATCATTAGAAATACGATTCTGGAATAGGATGAGATTCTGAGAAATGGGTGTAATAAATTTAGATTCAACAGCGTCTGGGGAATGGCTATGAAGCAATGAAATATCCACAATCATCGCATAATATAACAAATCATCTGTTATTGATAAACCATAGTGCAGCTCATTGCTATTCACAACAACAAGATCACCTGCCTCAACGGCAAGGGGTATGTAATTACATTCGATCATCGCTTTTCCCGATGTGCAATAGAGAAACTCTAAATGTTCATGCCAATGATGCGGGAAGAGAGTAGCCCCCTGATCCATCTTCTTGCACGGATGAATCTTAAATGGAAAGTAAGGATCTGGCATGGACATCAGCTCGCGCAATGCTTCAGGATGATTCATATGAACACCTCATTAAGAGCACATTATTACAAATATATAGCATAGAACTGCATGGTATTAACTTACTCAATCATTATAATATGAAGTAATTCAAATTACGAGGAGTGTTCATACGATGGGTCTGGTTAATATTGCAGTTATTGGGGCAGGAAGTATATCCGAAGCACATTTAACAGCATATCAAAACAATAAAAACGCAAAAATATACGCGATATGCGACTTGAATCTAGAAAGAGCCAAGGCCGCTGCACTAAAGTATGATGCCGAGAAGGTATTCAGTGATTATAATGAATTATTAAGAGATCCCAACATTGATGCGATAAGCATCTGTACATGGAATAATACTCATGCAGAAATTACCATTGCGGCAGTCAAAGCTGGAAAGCATGTTCTGACAGAAAAGCCACTATGCAAAACTGTCGAAGAAGCCATTATGGTACAGAAAGCCGTGCGACAGTCTGAAAAAATCGTGCAAGTCGGCTTTGTACGTCGTTTCGACCCAAATACACAGCTTATTCGTAAATTTGTAGATCAAGGGGAGTTCGGTGATATTTATTACGCTAAAGCCTCCAACCTAAGACGTCTAGGAAATCCAGGCGGATGGTTCGCTGATACCGAACGCTCTGGAGGAGGACCGCTTATTGATATCGGTGTCCACGTCATTGATCTTTGCTGGTATATGATGGGCAAACCGAAGGTCAAGACTATAAGCGGGAATACCTATCGTAAGTTAGGTAATCGATCCAATATTAAAAATCTGTCCTTCTATCAGGCGGCTGATTATGATGCATCTAAGAATACGGTAGAGGACTTAGCGAACGCATTAATACGTTTTGAGAATGGGGCTTCCCTTTATGTGGATGTCAGCTTTACTCTACATGCCCAACAGAATGAAGACTCAGTAAGAATGTACGGGGAGAAAGGAAGCTTTGAGTTCGGTCGCGAACTTGTCATGGTAACGGAGAAGCAAGATACGATTATCAATATGCATCCACAGCTTGATAATAAAGGGTTCAATTTTGGAGCAGCATTTCAGAATGAGATAGATCATTATGTAAATTGCGTTATTCATCAAGTGGAATCACTGTGTCCCGTGGAGGATGGTTTAGAAATCATGAGAATGTTATGCGGAATTTACGAATCTGCAGCCAAAGGAGTGGAAATTCAATTATGAAAATCGGAGTAAGCTCATACAGTTTATCTCGAGCTATCATTGCTAAACAAATGACTATCCTTGATGCCATTTCCTGGATTGTGGATAATGGCGGTCAGCATGTTGAAATTGTTCCGATTGGTTTTGACTTAGTGGATAATCCACAATTAATTGAAGCTATTCGTAACAAGGCATCTAATCTTCATGTTGATATCTCTAATTATGCAATTGGCTCGAATTTTGCTCTCCAAGACGAAAAGGCATATGAGCAAGAGATAGCCCGTGTTATGAAACAGGTGGATATTGCCAATGAGCTAGGTGTGAAGCTGATGCGGCATGATGTTGCAACTTCTTCTGACACCTCCATCCACCAATTTCTAGTTGATCTCCCTCGTCTCGCTCTAGCATGCCAGCGTATTGCAGACTATGCTTCCCAGTATGGAATAACTACTAGTGTGGAAAATCATGGATATTACATACAAGCAAGTGATCGTGTACAAGCACTGATTCATGCCGTTAACCGACCAAATTTCAGAACAACATTAGATATCGGAAATTTCATGTGTGTGGACGAGGATTCTGCGGCTGCGACCAAGAACAATATTCCTCATGCATCAATGGTTCATCTAAAAGATTTCTACCTGCGTCCCTCAAATCAAAACCCTGGTCCACATTGGTTTCAAACAACACGTGGTAATTATTTGAGGGGTGCGATCTTCGGTCATGGTGATATTAACACAAGAGAAGCACTTCGAATTATTAAACAATCAGGATATGATGGGTATCTATCTATAGAATTCGAAGGATTAGAGGACTGCCTACTCGGCACGAAGTTAGGTATGGATAACGCGGTGAGAATATGGAACGAAATTTAAATCGAAAGGATGATGACAAGGACATGAATAATAAAATAGGAGTGATCGTTGATAGCTTTCGAGTTGGAGTTAAGGAAGGCTTGCTAAAAGCAAAGCAAGTTGGAGCAGATGGTGTTCAGATTTATGCAGTAAATGGCGAGATGGATCCCGCCAATCTCACGTCCCTCCAACGCAGAACATGGAAGAATTACATTGAGTCATTAGGGCTCGAAATCTCAGCACTTGTCGGCGACTTAGCGGGTCATGGCTTTCAGGATAAGCAGGAGAATCCATGGAAAATCGAGAAATCCAAGCGAATTCTTGATCTTGCTGTTGAACTAGGCAGCCCTATAGTAACTACACACATTGGCATTGTTCCAGAAGATCGGAACGGAGAAATTTATGAATCTATGCATCTTGCTTGCGAGGAATTGGCTACATATGCCAAGAGTATGAATGCTTTCTTCGCTATCGAGACCGGTCCGGAAACCTCCTCACACCTCAAGAAATTTCTTGATGGACTTGGTACGAATGGCGTTTCCGTTAATTTTGACCCAGCTAATATGGTTATGGTCACGGGTGATGATCCTGTTAAAGGTGTATTTGAGCTTAGAGATTATATCGTACATACCCATGTTAAGGATGGGATTCGCCTAAGGGAGGTAGATCCCCGTGAGATATATGGCTCCTTCGGATACAAACCGCTTGATCATAATGAATTAGCCGATATGGCTAGTTCTGGTGATGCCTTTCGGGAAGTACCATTAGGTGAGGGTAGTGTTAACTGGAAGCTTTATATGAACGCTCTTAGTGAGATTAATTATACCGGCTATCTCACTATCGAACGAGAGGCCGGTGATCGTCCAGAAGAAGACATTCTAAAAGCAGTGCAATTCATTAAAGCGTTACAAAATTAATTAAATATGAATAAGAGAAACCATGGAAAAACTGCGGTTTCTCTTATTTGCTTGTTGCAATCCTTTCTTTGTTGTTCTTTATTCATCTAGTGCATAATCACTGAAAGTGGACAAGACGCTGCTGTACTCTGCATCATCGGTTACCTGAATGCCTTTCAATAATTGATCTATGTTCACTGAAGGAAGGCTATTCTCAAGAAATTCTATGTCAAGTTGAAACAATCTGCGAACAGCATTGCCACCTCTTGGATCACCATCATAAAGTGTTAAATAATCGTGGTTATCCAGTCCAATATAAGCACTATCCTTACAGGTAGGACAGAAATTCGAGATGTCGAGGTATACTTCGCTTTCGTTACCTTGAGCGTTTTCTTCCCACCCTACCATTCCTGCAACTACAAATAAAAATAAGATACTCGCAAGTAACAAACCTTTTCTTCTCTGTTTAATTTTCTTTTTAATTCGATCATATGCCCTTTTTAATCCCAATGCCATCGCCTTCTTATATGCAATCTAATAAGGTTATTCTCACCCGCGATGGCTGGAATTATTCGGATTATCTATCTCTATTCCTAGAGTGTTGTAATCTCATGACCTGATCATGCAGTGAATTCTTCTTGGACTTCACAGACGTTTTCCCTTTAGAGCTTGAAGATGTCCTGTTTTTTTTCTCTGGCTTGTGATCTTGAATAAAGGATGAGGAAACAGATTTTTCTTCTTCACTTCCACTCTGCTGTGTACCCTCTTGTGCTATTGATATATCTTCATTCGTCATACCAAGTCGCGCGAGATGACCATGAGGCTGGGGATTAGGAGTAGGCCACTCCAAATTACTCTGTAAGGAAGAGTAGGTATTATAATATTCATAATTACCGCTATTCGGATGCTGCATCGCATTGGTAGAATAGGGTTGGAAATTAGAAGGAGCCTGCGGCATTCCCTGGTACGGAGGGTTCGGAAGAGAATTTGGTTGTGTATAGTTATTCATGTGATAGGGAGTATTATAGGGAGTATTATAGGGAGTATTATAGGGAGTATTATAGGGAGTATTATAGGGAGTATTATAGGGAGTATTATAGGGAGTATTATAGGGAGTATTATAGGGAGTAGTGTGAGTATTATAGGGAGTATAGCCTGTTGGCATTGTCCAAGCAGGTAGCGAGGGCATAGAAATGGGTACATTGGCCTGATGAGCTGGCTGTGGAATCGTACCATAAGGGTTCACAGCCTGATTAGGTGCATAGGCAAATCCCTGATTATTAATACCAGTTGGAGCCTGCGGTGTTGCTTGTGCTTGTTGGGCTGGAACAGGATAAGCTGCAAAGGGTGGCATAGCCTGCCCAGGATAGGTAAATCCTTGATTATAACTGTTAGCTGAAGCCTGCGGTGTTGCTTGTGGTGTTACTTGCGGTGTTGCTTGCGGCATGGCCTGTGGTGTTGCTTGTGGTGTTGCTTGTGGTGTTGCTTGTGGTGTTGCTTGCGGTGTTGCTTGCGGTGTTGCTTGCGGTGTTGCTTGCGGCATGGCCAGTGGTGTTGCATGAAGCGCTGCCTGTGGTGGCGTCGTCTGAGGTGGTGCCGCCTGTGACAGACCTTGTGTAGGATATACAGGTAGAAGAGAAGGATTTATATCTGTTGGTACCTGATGATTACTCGATGTAATCGGTGCTACACTATCAGGAATAGACGTTTGTAGCTTCTTCACTGGAATTATTAATTTCATACCTGCCTTGATTTCGTTCGGATCCGTAACAGCTGTATTAGCTGCTGCAATCTCCTCGACCGTTACCCCATACTTCTTACTAATTTCATATAGGGTTTCTCCTGCTTTTACGAAATGAATTTTCAATGCTCAGTACCTCCCGATTAAGTGTCACTTACATCTTATGCTCGGGTTGGGCGTTTGACCCACAAATTTAACAGAAATAAAAAAGGACATTCAGAAGCTACCTCCGAACATCCTTTTAAATAGTAAACTCGTTTATGAATAGACCTTGACCCCATCCTTATCCACGATACCCCTAAATTCTTGTAGAAGATGAGTGGTGATTGGACCCGCTTTACCACTTCCAATAATTCTCGCATCCACTTCGCGGACTGCAATAACCTCCGCTGCCGTTCCCGTTAAGAATACCTCGTCAGCGATATACACGTCGTGGAGGGTGAATGGTTCTTCCTTTACGGTGTATCCTTCTTTTCTCGCAATTACCATAATCGCTTCACGTGTAATTCCTTCAAGCGCTCCAATGTAAGAAGGAGGTGTTGTTAGAATTCCATTCTTAATAATAAAGATGTTATCCCCAGAACCTTCAGCTACGAAGCCCTGCGCATTAAGCATAAGCGCTTCTCCAACACCGGCCAAGTTCGCTTGGATTTTCACAAGAATATTGTTCAGATAATTTAACGATTTAATTTTAGGATTCAGTGCATCTGGAACATTACGGCGTGTAGATACCGATACAATTTTAAGTCCATCAATATAGGCATCAGCAGAATAGATAGCTAGCTGTTCCACAATGATAACCACATTAGCCTTAGGTGAACGACGCGGATCAAGTCCTAAATCTCCAGGACCTCTTGAAACGACCAAGCGAATATACCCATTCGTCAGTTCATTGCGTCGAACGGATTCAACTAACGCTTGTTGCATCTCATCATAAGTGAGTGGAATGTTCAGCATGATCGATTTAGCGGAATCATATAACCTGTCCAAGTGCTCTTTACACTTAAAAATATTGCCGTTGTATATACGAATACCTTCGAATATGCCATCACCATAGAGAAATCCATGATCATAAACCGATACCTTAGCATTCTCCTTTGAAACAAATTCACCATTCAAATAGATCCACTGTTGATCAGCCACTAGTAACCTACACCCTTCGCGTTTATTGTTGGATATGAGTAAATGGGGTATGAACCCAGAATACGGACCTGGCAACCAATCGCTTCTATTTCACTGATTGCATTTGGAAGTAATAACGATTGTAGTGAGCCTTCAATATCAATATAGAAAAAATAACTGCCTAGATTTTTCTTCGTGGGACGAGACTCAATTTTTGTAAGATTAATTCTTCTCCAAGCAAAAGCAGATAATACCTGATGTAAAGCACCGGGATAATCCTCGGGCAATGTTACAAGAATAGTTGTTTTCTGCGCTTGTGTGGCTGGAAGAGTTAATGTTTGATGTCCAACAGCGATAAACCTTGTGTAATTATTCTCATGATCGGTAATATTAGCAGCAAGAATATCAAGCTCATACATCGAGGCAGCTAGAGCTGTTCCAATCGCAGCAAATCCCGGATCCTGTCTCTCCTTTACGGTCCTAACACCCTCTGCGGTGCTACTGACATGCTGGAATGTAATCCCGGGGAGATGATTTTTCAGGTATTGCTGACATTGAGCTATCGCTACTGGAATAGAAACAATGGTGTGTATACGAGATAAATCTTCGCCTGATTTATAGCCTATCAAATTCTGTACAGAGGGATAAATCCATTCTGCTTGAATAGGCAGATCAACCTCGTGAACCAAGAAATCAATATGCGGATTTACAGAACCATCTATCGTGTTCTCAATTGGAATTACACTAACCTCAGTATCTTGCTGAACTGTAGCTATACATACATCAGATATCCATTTATATGGTATGAGTACATGCTCTTGTTCCGGGAAGAAATGAGCTGTCGCTTCATGTGAAACTGTTCCTTCTGGTCCTAGGTAGGCGATCCGTGTCATGCTCTTACTTCTCCTTTGGAATTCTCGAATAATGTGTTAAATTCACAATCTATAGCTAGCTGTTCAACACCTTTGGAGCTTGGCTTTAGCCATAAAAGCTGTGCATTCACATTCTCACTACGAAGTGAATTTATCAAGAATGCTTCGAGTTTAGCCTTATCAGAACAGTTCTTATCGACCAGAGCCAGCAAGGTTGGACCTGCTCCGCTCAACGCTACCCCTAATGCACCATATTGATCAGCATCCCGAAGAATCCGTTCCATCCCGGGAATGAGCTTGGATCGGTACGGCTGATGTAAAGCGTCCTTCATCGCTAGACGGATTGCCCGCAGGTTGCCTGTGCATAGTGCAGCCACCAATAAGGATGAATGACTAACATTAAAGACTGCATCCTTCATATCAACCTGTTTAGGTAACGCGTTACGCGCTTTCTCCGTTGCTAGGTGAAAGTCGGGAATTGCCACCAAAACTTCTAACCGTTCATCAGGTTCAATACGAATGGATTCTGCTCGTTCTCCATCCCATGAGGCAACAACAATACCGCCATAGAGTGAGGCTCCCACATTATCAGGATGATCCTCCATCTGAGTCGCTAACTGGAACAATTCATCATTCGTTAGCTGTCCTCCTAAGAGTGCATTAGCTGCATACATACCACCGATTATAGCTGATGCGCTACTACCCAAACCACGTGTGAGTGGAATGTCACTATACATGGAAATTTCCAGTTCCGGATAATTCACTCCAGCAGCAGCAAACACCTGCTGTGCTACTCGATAAACTAAGTTTTTCTTGTCCTTTGGAATACCTCGCATCTGCTCGCCATGAAGGTGAATCACGGTTGTTTCAGCAACAGCCATATCAATCCAAGCATGAAGATCTAAAGCCATGCCAAGCGTATCGAAGCCGGGACCTAGATTCGCCGTACTAGCGGGTATCCGTACACGTACCTTTTGCCGACTCATTACCGTTCACCCTCCAATTAACTTGTACATCTATAATCAAACTATAAGTTTAGCCTTCTACGCGATAAACGCTTTGAACCTCTTCAACAACATCTAACTTGTTGAATGCCTCTAGAACCTTTTCCATATTAGCCTTACTAGCATTGTGAGTTATTATAACTAATTCTGCCTTAGGGTTAATGGTATTCGGCTGTTGAATAACCGATTCAAGACTAACCTCGAACTGTGCGAATACCTGTGTGATTCGAGCAAGTACTCCAGCTTTATCCTCCACATATAATAACACAAAATATTTGGCCTCAATCTGTTCCGCTGTTTTTATTTTTTTCTCCAAATAAGAATTCGAGCCACGTTGTCCATTAACACCTAACTTCAAATTCTTAATGACAGCAACAATATCGGCAACAACAGAGGTTGCAGTTGGCATTTCACCCGCTCCTCTGCCGTAGAACATCGTTTCACCAACAGCCTCACCATATACATAAATGGCATTAAATACACCATTAACTGCAGCTAGTGGATGGTCCTGCTTAACCATAGTTGGCTCGACACTAATGCTGACGTAACCATCTTGATTTTCGGCAATGCCCAACAGCTTCATTTCATAGCCTAGTTTCTTAGCATATGCGATATCCTCTTTGCTCACCTTGGATATCCCCTTAACTTTAACATCCTCATACTTAATTTTAGCATGAAAACCCAAAGTGGCTAGGATCGTCATCTTATAAGCTGCATCATAACCTTCCACATCTGAAGTTGGATCAGATTCCGCATAGCCTAAGTCTTTGGCTTCCTTTAGAACATCATTATAGGAAGCTCCCTCCTGGCTCATTTTGGTTAGAATATAATTTGTAGTTCCATTGACAATACCCATCATTTTGTAAATACGATCTGATGAAAAACCCTCTACTAAAGTGCGCAGGATAGGAACACCTCCGGCGACACTCGCCTCGTAGAATACATCACAGCCTTTTTCAGACGCTTTCTGCAGAATTTCCTGACCATGTTGAGCCATCAAATCTTTATTCGCTGTTACGATATGCTTTCCTCTCTCGAGGGCTGCGAGGATATATTCCTTGGCCAGACCAATTCCACCCATAACTTCTATAATTACATCAATTTCCGGGCTGTTAATGACACTCCATGGATCCTCAGTCAGCTTATTCGAATCAATATGAATGGTACGTTCTTTATCTACATGTTGGACCAGTATACGTTCAATAAGGACAGGACAACCGACCTGTCGCTGTAAATCCTCCTGATGACCTTCTATTATACGAACAACACCCGTACCTACTGTACCTAAACCTAATAATCCTATTTTGACCGGCTTCACTTGTGTTTCCTCCTAAAAGTTTTTGATGATCACGCTAGTGATGGATAAAACTACTTCGTAAGCATAAGCTAAGTTTTGTGTAACAAAAAATACTTCGTAAGCTATAGTTAACCTCTTCCAATAACAGTCGCCTTCTTAACACCCTCATGATGATTTAGTGCATCCAAGAGTGGTAATATTTGATCATTCATGTTAGATGTTTCGACAGAGATAACCACATTAGCCATTCCCTGCAACGGTATAGTTTGGTTAATGGTCAGAACATTCCCATCAAAGCTTGCTACTAGCGCTAGTACTTTAGATAAAATTCCTGAACGATGCTGGAGGTCCATAGATATCGTGATGATTCGCTCTCGTTCCATACGCTCCAGTGCATGAATACCATCTTTATATTTGTAGTAAGCACTTCTACTAAGTCCTACACTTTCAACAGCTTCATGAATGGTTTTGACCTTACCGTGAGCGAGTAGTTCTTTGGCCTGCATGGTTTTGAGAAGTGCTTCAGGGAGAATATCCTCACGAACTAAATAGTATCGATCCATCGATAACTCCGTCCTCCTAAGGGAGACTATTGTACTTCCATAGTGGACATTATATCGGAAATCCGAAATGATAGCAATAGTCATAAGCCCAGGTCGATAGGGAATTACAATTCTTCTGATTTAGAGTGGGTTGGAGCGCTAAAAGTGTGCGGTTGTGTCCCTGTAAGACGATAAAGTCGGGTTGGAGCTGGAATAAGCACATGATCTTGTCTCGTTATTTTGCTGTCGCAAAAAACAACCCTCCACATCAAGTGGAGGGCTAAATAGTTACTGCTTCTATATTCTATCTATGGTGGATCTATATCAGCTTAGCTGCTCTCTTCAACTCTCTCCACCTTTATCGCGCAGAGCTTAAATTCTGGCATTCGACTCGTAGGATCTAGGGCGCCAATGGTCAGTTGATTGATCGACAGATCATCCCCCCAGTGAAAGGGAACGAATATCGTTGTTGGATGTATACCTTCTGTGATCTTAAAAGGAAAACTCAAGGTACCGCGGCGACTGGTAAGACGTATCTGATCACCTAGCTTCAGTCCTATCTTCTGAGCCACAGTAGGGTGTATCTCAGCAATTGGCACCGGTGCTTTACGATTTAGTCCTTCGGTTCGTCGTGTTTGTGCTCCACTTAGATAATGGTTAGCTAATCGTCCTGTAGTTAAGATATAAGGATACTCTCGGTTAATTGGCTCAGCGGGCATCTTGGGAGTAATTGCATGAATTCTGGCTTTCCCATCTAAATGATGAAAGCCGTTCTGGAACATATATGGCGTTCCGGGATGCTCTGTAGAAGGACAAGGCCAGAACACACCCTTCTCTTGCTTCAATCGGTCGTAAGTAATTCCACTGTAATCCGCTTTACCGCCAGCTGTTGCTCTGGCTAATTCGTCAAAAACTTCCTCAACCGATTCAAATTCAAAATATTTGCCCTTACCCAGATAGCCAGCAAGCTCCTTAATAATCGTAGCATCTAGTTTACATTCTCCTGGTAAATGCATAGCTTGCGGACGATGGAATACACGTCCTTCCAAATTCGTGATCGTCCCTTCCGCTTCTAGGAAGGATGAGCTAGGCAGAATCCAATCCGCATACTTGGCAGTCTCAGTTTCGAACATATCTACAACTACCAATAAGTCTAATTTCTCCAACATTCGCGCAACATATCGGTTGTCCGGGCTTGATACCAAGGGATTGGAACCAAGAACAATCATCCCTCTAATTTCTCCTTGCTCGATCTTCTCGAACATCTCAAAGGCTGATACCCCTTTGCCAGGCAATACATCAGGCGATATCCCCCAGACTTCAGCAACATGAGCTCTTGCAGCCGGATCATCGATCATTCGATAGCCCGGCAATTGGTCAGCCTTCTGCCCGTGCTCTCTTCCACCCTGACCATTTGCCTGACCAGTTACAGCTCCGTATCCACAACCTTTTCTAGCTATCTTACCTGTCACTAAACTCAGATTTATATAATTGAGTGTGTTCTCAACGCCATTAATTTGTTGTTCTAGACCTCGCGCAGTTAGAACAATACCACTTTCCGCGCGAGCATAACCACGTGCGATAGTACGTGTAACAGCACCCAGCACTCCTGTTAGACGCTCAACATACTCAGGTGTGTACGGCTCTACGATCTTCTTCAGTTCATCGATACCTATAGTCATCTTATTAATAAACGTCTGATCTGCAAGATTCTCATTTATGATGACATGCAATAATCCATTAACGAACACGGAATCAAATCCCGGTTGAAGTCGCACATGGATATCTGATATTTTCGAAGTCATAGTTTGACGTGGATCGATGGTCACGATTGTAGCTTTATTCTTCTTCGCTTCCATGAGATATGGCATCATGGTCGGCTGACATTCCGCAATATTCGTTCCAGCTAGAATAATATATTGTGAATGGGGTAACTCAGAAAGAGGCATACTCATTCCTCGATCGATGCCGAATGCTTTATTCGCAGCCGCTGCCGCGGACGACATACAGTACCTTCCATTATAATCAATGAATTTAGAGCGAAGTGCCACTCTAGTAAATTTACCCAATAGGTAACAAACCTCATTCGTTAAAGACCCGCCGCCATATACAGCAATGGCATCTTGACCATATGCTTGCTGTAATTGATGAATTCGATCAGATATATCCTTATATGCTGACTTCCAATCCATCTTGTTCCAATCCACAGCGCCGGAACTCTTCTGCTGGCCCGCCGATCGCTTAAGTGGATGCATCAAACGACTTGGATGAATGGCATGCTCCGCAACACTAAATCCCTTCTGACACAGACGACCTGTTGCCACCGGAAAGTCCTGCCTTGGCTTCGCGGTTATTTTCCCCGTGTCATCCTTGGATAACTCCACACCACACTGCATACTACAAAAACAACAATGGGTTTGATTCGATAATACGGGGAGCGTAGCTGCTTCTTTTATCATAATTACGACTCCTCTGCTCGGCTCAATTCGATCCACCTGTCTAAAGTTTTAGAAGCTTCCCGTCGCCCTAATAGCGACCGAGCCAAATAAAAACCTTCCTCATAGGTAGAAACCTTATCAAACCAGAATAAACGTAAACCCGTATTGAATATGACGTGATCCCTTTCCTTTCGTATATCTGCGCTATCTTCTCCTTGGATAATTCTTTGAAGTATCTTTAATTGCTGCTCTACGTCTAGCTCATCTAGCGGATCCCCTTTAAACCCAAACATAGCAGGATCTATAACACTGGACTCATCCCCATACGAAGTTACTTTGCGAATAGCGCTATTCTTATAAATAGGCAAATCTTCTGACCCTTCAATTCCCTGAACAATATACGCTGTCTCGAAGCCTGATCGAGGAAGAATATGAATCAGATGCTGCATAGCCGTTTTATGATTTACACCAATAATCAGATTGGAGGATTGGACAGGATTAATGACTTTTTCTACGGTGTTAAGCATGGTGCGCAAACCCATTTCCTGACGAATATGACGAACATAGCTTAAGGGGGGACATAGTTTCTCAGTCCACACAAAATTGATATGGACTGAGGAGAATATGCGCTCCCACTTAGCAACGTCTGTATCAACATTCACACCAAGCGCCTCTAATAACTCCTTCAATGAGGTACCCTCCTTCGGTGGCAGAGAGTCACCACCGTGGAGTACTTGGGGAACTTGAACGGATGCCATAAGTAGACTAACAGGAATCGTAATTGGAAAATACCGCCTACCATCATAAGGACCTGCGCAATTAATGGAGTTTGTAAAGGATTGAATCGGTGCACAATATTTTCTAAAGACATGTATGAAAGCCATGATCTCATCGTCCGATTCACTCTTCATTCGTTCTGCCATTAGCCACGCAGCCACCTGGGCATCCGTTGCCTCTTTACGAGCGATGATATGGGCAACAGCAGCACTTTCGTCATAGGTTAAATCTCGCGATCCTTTTTTTCCTGTTCCTACTGCCTTTATCCATTGTCTCATATGCTCATACCCTTCGGTAACCTTCTGCATCAAGTCCCTAGAAATTTACACCTTTATTCTCTGTGGCCCATGACTTTCTCCAACTAACAGATACTGCATAGAATACTAAAGTGATAACTAGAACAATAGAGGCAACCGTTATAAATCCCGCTACATGTGTTCCGGTCGACTGCTTGAGTGGTCCGAGAATGTTATTACTAAGCAGATATCCGCCAAAACCACCAGCTGCTCCAACGATACCAGTAACTACACCAATCTCTCTTGGAAAGCGTTGAGGAACAAGCTGGAACACCGAACCATTACCCATCCCTAAGCAAGCCATCATAATACTTGTAATCAAGAGCATGACATAGAACGAGCTCGGCATAGTTGAAACTGCAAACGCGCATATTGTAATACAACTAAATAATATAAGTAGAAACTTCATACCACCGACTTTATCGGCAATATAACCACCCAATGGACGGAAGAAGCTACCAGCGACAACCGTAATGGTTACTAGATAACCTACCTGCACCTTCGTAATCCCATCAGATACCGTTGCATCTCCATAAATATCATAGAAGAATATACTGAAGTAGCTGGAGAGCCCGACAAATCCACCGAATGTGATTGCATAGAACAAGGAGAACCACCATGTATCGGCATGCTTGAACATAGCTAGATAGTCAACTACTTTCTTAGGTGCCGGCCGGTTAGGACTATCCTTCGCTAAGAAAATGTATGTGATAAGAACCAATGTGAGTGGTATGAGTGCCATTCCAAAAACTGCATGCCATCCATAAGCTTCAGCCAATTTAGGTCCGAAGAAAGTCGCTAATGCTGTGCCACTGTTACCTGCTCCCGCAATACCCATTGCCAACCCCTGATATTTGGGAGGATACCATAGACTTGCTAATGGTAACGCAACAGCGAAGCTCGCACCGGCCATTCCAAGTAATAATCCAACTGCGAGAACCTCATTCATGCTATTCGCACCTAACCATCCCCATAATAGAGGTATCATGGTTACGATCATGCCGAAGATACCGGCCTTCTTACATCCTATCTTATCTGCTAATATACCCATTGGAATTCGTAGTATGGCTCCACCCAGTAGTGGTATCGCAACCATCGTAGCTTTCTGTGAATCGGTTAGACCAAAATCCTTCGTTATGAACAAAGCTAACGCGCCACACATAACCCAGATCATAAAGCTAACATCAAAATAGAGAAATGCTGACAACAAACTCGGTTTATGCCCTGATTTCTTAAAACTAGTCTCCTCCATACTCTCCACTCCTCATATAATGTTCTCTGTATGTTACTTTATTTAACATATGTATACTATACACGGGAGTTTTTGAAATTTCAATAGGTTTTTCGCAAAAAGTTTATATTTTGCTGTGTTCCACTCGTTAATATATAGTATTTTTATCAATATACGAATTAAACACGAACGATCTTATAATATTTTACGTTATCATTCGTGTTTTATAGGAAAATAAAAGCACCGGTTAAATCACCGGTGCATCACATTTTTCCAACCTCAGCTTTATTCTTGCTCTACAAACTCAAATTCAAATTCTCCTATCCGAACATAATTCCCATCTTTTGCGCCCTTCAATCTAAGCGCCTTATCAATTCCCATCTTGCTCATTATCCTTGCAAATCTGTCGGCAGCTTCTTGAGTACTAAAATTCATACGCTTTATCATATTCTCGATATGCGGACTTTCAATAATATACATGTCGTTCTCCCTGCGGATTTCAAAGGATTCATCCTTTTTCTCCTCCGCTTGGTATACCTTGCGCTCAGATACATCCTTTACCTCTTCCACAGCAGGTGCGTTCGGAATTTTCTCTAATATATCCGCACATTTGTAAAGCACTTGTTGAATTCCATCCTTGGTAATGGCGGAGATCGGAATCACTTCGGTATCTTTCCCCTCATCAGCAAGCCGTCTTCTAAATATCTCAAGATGTTCTTCAGCTCCCGGGCTGTCCATCTTGTTCGCCACAAGAAGCTGAGGGCGGGTTAGGAGTACAGGGTTATACAATTCAAGCTCGCGATTGATCATCACCCAATCCTCATAAGGGACACGACCATCTACAGCTGACATATCGATAATATGAACAAGGACTCGCGTTCGCTCGATGTGGCGCAGAAATTCATGACCGAGACCTATCCCCTCATTAGCACCTTCAATTAAACCAGGAAGATCAGCCATTACAAAGCTTCGACCATCACCTACATCAACCACACCCAGATTTGGAGTAATTGTAGTAAAGTGGTAGGCACCAATTTTGGGTGTCGCCGCAGATACGACGGAGAGCAGAGTCGATTTTCCAACACTCGGGAAGCCAATAAGCCCGACATCTGCCATCACCTTTAGCTCCAGCACTAGATAACGCTCTTTGCCCTCTTCACCATTCTCAGAGATTCCAGGTGCTGGATTTGCTGCTGTAGCGAATCGGATATTACCTCGACCGCCTCGTCCACCCTTAGCTACAACGACACTTTGACCATGACGAGTAAGATCCGCCAAGATTTCCCCAGAGTCTTCATCTAAGACAACTGTCCCAGGAGGAACTTTAACTATCATATCCTCTGCATTCGCTCCTTGACGGGATTTGTTCTTCCCCTTCTCACCAACCGGAGCTTTAAAATGCTTCTGATATCGAAAATCAATCAATGTGCGAAGGCCTTCATCAACGACGAATACTACATCGCCGCCGTTGCCTCCATCGCCACCCGCAGGTCCTCCCATGGGTACATAAAGTTCTCGTCGGTAAGAAACGATCCCGTCGCCTCCATTACCGCCTTTCACATAAATTTTTGCTTTGTCTAAGAACATGTGATTCACCCCGCCATTTCCATTAAACGAACTCGTACTTCAACATCCATTACTTGCTCAGCGTCCTCAAGTGCCACTTGGATATCTTGTTGCTTTTGTATATCTCTAATAATTCCTTTAAGGCCATCCCCTAATTTTTCAGAATCGGAAACGCCGTCATATTCAAAATTAATCAATAGCTGATCCTCTAACTTATCCACCGTAATGGAAAGTCGATTTGAATCGCCTTCTCCATGACCAGACGCTAATTTATAGGCTTCCACAAAAGCGACTATCAAATTCGCAACCCTTATACCCCGTTCACCTAAATTAACCAACTTTATTTCCTGTTCTATCCTTACATCAAGCAAGAGAGAATTACTGTTCGCGCGAAAGCCAACAAGGTAAGCAACAAGAAAAGGAATGCCTAATTTAGAAATCAAACCATCGTACCTCATCTGTTCGTTCATTCTTTCTATATAATTAAGAAGCTTCTCATGTTTATGTAATTGAATATATCCAAATAATACTTGAACATCGTTCATCCAGTCATGTCGATGATGATCAATGGTTCGGATAATCTCTCCATATTGAGCTTCCCTCGTCTCGGCCAATATCTTCTTTAGTTGCCTATTATGCTTAAGAGAAATCCCAATCCAAGCAAGCAAGACTAAGATGATGCTTGCCAACACCCAAAAGCTATAACCGGGCATACCGATTTCTCCTTATTCATTAGTATAACACGAGAATCCATTTCTAAATCCTACAATGAAAAAACCCTGACGATATATACTCGTCAGGGCCTATGATGTAAGGTGTTGATTAAGCCTCAACAGCAACTGCTTCAACCACAGGATAAACGCTCACTTTTTTACGGTCGCGCCCCCATCGTTCGAACTTAACAGTACCTTCTACTAGTGCGAACAGAGTATCATCAGAGCCGATGCCCACATTGTTACCTGGGTGAATTTTAGTTCCGCGTTGACGAACTAGAATGTTGCCAGCATTGACAACTTGACCGTCAGCACGCTTAGTACCTAGACGCTTCGCATGACTATCGCGGCCGTTCTTTGTGGAGCCGACCCCTTTTTTGGAAGCGAATAATTGCAGATCCATTGTTAACATTGGTTTCGACCTCCTTTCATATAATGGTTTCTTTAATAGTTATATAAGTTTGATAAGATGTTGCAATTCCCTGGAGCATGACGACCATGGATTCCAATAACAATTGACATCTCTGAAATTCATTTGGTTCCATCTTTATTGGTACTTCTACAGAAAGATAACCACTTTCCACAGTAGGAGATAAATCCACCTGTAGAAGAGCTTCAACTGCATTCACTGTGCCGATCGTTACAGCAGAGACACCAGAACAAACGATATCCTTACCAGGTATATCAAATTCAGCATGTCCCGAAACAGTAAAACCGCAGATAAATCGATCTGATTGGCGTCGAATGTCTACTTGAATCATCGCTTCGCCTCTTACGCCTGTATCTTGCCAATTACTACTTTTGAATATGGCTGGCGATGGCCTTGCTTGCGACGGTAGTTTTTCTTAGCTTTGTATTTGAAAACAATAAGCTTCGCGCCTTTAACGTGTCTTTCTAATGTTGCTGATACAGTTGCTCCGCTTACTAGTGGAGTTCCGGCTACGAAGCCATCCTCTTTACCAATAGCTACCACTTGGTCGAAAGTTATGCTCTCGCCTTCTGTAGCATTCAGTTTCTCTATAAAGAGAACATCACCTTCTTGAACCTTGTACTGCTTGCCACCTGTTTCAATTATCGCGTACATGTTAGCACCTCCTCATGTCATAAGACTCGCCGAAAATTGGGGTGATGATTTCCTATTGGATACCATTCTTGAATGACCCTTTTCGAGCGGTTGCAGCATGTATCTCAACACGCACTAAAACAGTTTATCACAACTAACCATTTATCGCAATTGATTTCTTATACAGCTTAATGAATAATAAATTGTCTTCCAACACCGCCACAATAGGAACAGCTCTCGTACATCAACCGATCACCATTAGATCGAACCTTCTTGCGAGTCATCTCTAGAAGTCCAAGCTGCGTCCAGCCTACTACAACAGTTTTGGTTCGATCCTGCTTCACCAGTTTTTCCATCAGATGTACAATGGATTGCCGATGCTCTTCTTCGATCATATCAATAAAATCAATGATGAGAATTCCACCAATGTCTCTAAGTCGAATAAGTCGAGAAATTTGTTCCACAGCCTCTAAATTTGTTTCATATACAGTTTGCTCTAGGTCAATAGAGCCTGTAAACTTCCCTGTATTAACATCGATAACGGTGAGGGCTTCTGTGTGATCAATATTAATATAACCACCATTACTCAACCACACCTTCGGCCGAAATGACTTATCGATCGCTTCATAAATCCCATAATAATGAATCATCGAGGTGGGTTGCTCATAGAGCTTAATTCGACGAACCAGATCAGGGGCATATTGAAGCAGCAAAGATTCAATTTCCGTTTTCTTCTCAACATTATTAATAATTAATTCATCAATTTGGTCCGTGAACAAGTCGCGAATAATCCGAGGAACCATATCCAAGTCCTGATAAATACTAAGAGGGGCTTTTCTGTTCTCAGCCTTAGCAAGTATACTAGCCCACAAATCACGCAAATAAATTAAATCCCTCTCAAGTTCCTCGAATGTTGCTCCCTCTGCAACCGTACGAAGAATTAGGCCTTCTCCCTCATTGCGAAGCTTCTCACCCAATTCCTTCAGACGCTGTCGTTCTTCTTGAGATTCAATCTTTCTGGAGATGCCCACGTAGTCTGCATTAGGCATATATACGATCCATCTTCCTGGGATTGTATAATGCGTGGTTATTTTGGCACCCTTGCTCCCTAATGGCTCTTTGGCTACCTGTACTATAATCTCTTGTCCTTCTTTGATCAGACTCCGTATAGGAGGTTTATTAGCGGGAACCTTGTCCAAATTCGCTTCCAAGAGATCATCAACGTATAGGAAGGCGTTCTTACTCTGTCCAATATCAACGAATGCAGCCTGCATACCAGGAAGCACATTCACCACATTGGCTTTATAAATACTGCCCACCTTCTCATCTTTGGGTCGTTCATCATAATATTCAACTAATTTACTGTCTATCATTAAAGCGACTTTGGTTACATCTTGCTCACAATGAACAATAATTTGCTTCATTGTAATCTCCTTTCGTATCCTCGTCCTTTCCTCCTATACTACATGAAAAGCTCGGAAACTGCACTTATTGGTCGACGATCAATGAATATAGTCTGAATAAGACGATGCTCAGGTAAAACTGCTCTTATGATTCCCTTCTTATTCAACACATAAATGAGATGATATTGCTCCCTCCTGAACATCTTGGTAATTTGTGTAACACTGAGCTCTCCAAGCACTACAATCGGCTGTGCTAAACCGCCTTGTGATAGAATCTTATCCATTCTATTAGTTCTTCCTAATAAGAATCGGATAAATTTATAATTTAGATTTCTGTAGCTATACCAATTCGTAGCCAGCAGGAAAATAGCTATAACAAGTAAATTTAGATTAAGGCCGGAATTGGGATAGCTATATACAGCTGCTGATAGTAACGCGCCGCTCATAACCAGACTCATCCATATAGTTAACTTTAATGTGTAATAATATGAAATCCTGTAGCTTAGTATCGCTTGAAGAATACGTCCGCCATCTAATGGTAGTATGGGTAACAGGTTAAATAAAGCTATCCATATATTAGCCTGAACGAAATAATCGACCCACCCATCATTCCATAGGGACGTCGATTTCATTATGAATGCTAGTATAATCATTATGGCATTCTGTAGTGGACCCGCCATGGCTACTACAATCTCTTCCCATGCGGTACCACCACCTTGCTCTTCAATAACAGCTACACCTCCGAATGGTAACAGTTGAACCTCGCTAACTTCCCATCCATAATATCGCGCTGCAACGACATGACCTAACTCGTGAATAATTACAATACCAAATAACGTTAAAAGCTCTATATAAAATCCCATAACAACCGATAATGCCATCATGATTATAAGGAGGGGGTGACAGCGATACACAATACCATAACATTTAATCAAAAGGGATCACATCCCAAGGATTTAGATATTGCTCCTCCTTCATAAGGGCAAAATGTAGAATATTCGTGTGTCCGATGATTATACCTTCTTCAAGCCAATCATTCCTCACAACCTGTACATCCTCTAAGCCGCCATATATTCCAATGGTGCCGTTCAAGTGCAGCACCCTAACGGTCAGTCCAGAAGTGCCAGAATCAATAACATTCTGAACAAGTCCCCTACCAATGGCAGTAACAGTCCGATTCTCAGATGTATGCAAAGTGATGACACCTGTTCGATTCATATCGGTCTTCGCAACCAAGCCCGAGACAGGAGACGAAAAGTCAGCTTTTGTTCGTCCAGCTATGTGCGCTTGGAAGGCTGGGAGCATTGTTGGTAGAGTTCCAATATGCTCACGGTACCATGAGGTCAATGTAGCATAATCAAAAGAATGATTCATAACATCCTTGATCGCCTGTTGAGTCCTCCGAGCATTCGAATGTTCTAGTTGGAATATCGTCCAAATAAGGAGATAGATGATTAAACTGATGAAGCATTTATAGATAAATCGATTTCGAGTCGGTGGTACGCGCCATTCCTGCCAGGATTGATGTGGGTTTAATTGCGCTATTCTTTGCCGTCTACGTTTTTTGGCATCCCTGTTCATCGATCTTATCTCCTCCACAGATTACTATTCTCATATGTATGCCAAAGCTTGTCTGGCTATTCGAGATTAGTATTCCATGGTTTAATAAGTGGAAGGCTGTTCTTGATACACACGTATGCTCTGGACTATACCTATACACAGCATATTAATGAGGAGCGAGGTTCCTCCATAGCTAATAAAAGGAAGGGTTATTCCCGTTATCGGTAGAATGTCTAGGAACATACCTACATTCTGAAAAATTTGAAAAACCAGCATAGATACAATTCCCGTAATGATCAAAGAACCACTAAGATGATTACATTGAATAGCTATTAATATCATTCGGTACACAAGAAGGAAATATAATAGCAACAACGCGGAGGAACCAACAAAGCCAAATTCTTCACCAAGGACAACAAAAACGGAATCTGAGAAAGCAAGTGGAATCCTACCGTTCTGTATGGAGTTCCCTTCCTTAAACCCATCACCCAACAAACCACCTGAGCCTATTGCAATCTGTGCGTTATCGAGATGGTAGCTTTCCTTCTGGGTGACTGCATCCTTATCTAGAAATGTATCAATTCGTTCGATCCAATGAATCTTACCCTCTGTTTTGAGATAGTCAGCAATAGGATTATGGTAAGTCTGGTATAAAGACATGAAGAGGAAGAATAACCCAATACCAATAGTAATTCCTATTAATACATAGGAATATTTAAGATTCCCAATCCATAACATACCCAATAAAATTATCAAAAAAATCATAGCATTCCCTAGATCGGGTTGAATCAATACAAGAACAAAAGGAATAAGAACAATCAGACCAATCGGCAATATTTCTTGTCCGAGTCTGAGTGTTTCCCCTTTTCGATACCCTATAAATCCTGCGATAGCAATGATTAGAAATAGCTTCATTAGCTCCGCTGGCTGAAAGTTAAGAGATTCTGTTATTTGAAACCAGCTTCTTGCATTATTCTTCTGTATTCCAAATTTCAAAACCAAAACCAATGTGGCTACACCAGTCACATAAATATAAATCCACAACTTTAATAGGATCCTATAATTTATAAAAGCTGTAGCAAATAAAACGACAAAACCTAAGCTATAAAAAACAATCATTTTCTGATCCATAGCCGTATGTCGGTATACTAAATTATTATGGATAGCACTCTGGATTAGCAAATAACTTATACCCATAAATCCAATCAAGATGAGTACAATCATCCAATCCAATCTTTTTATCCTAGTAAGCATAACCCATCATCCTAATCCAAAAAGCTTTTTAAGTTTAGTGAAGGCTCCTTTTTTCTCATCTAACGCCATCAAGGGTACAGCATCTCCCACGATTCGACGAGCTATATTCCGATAAGCAATGGATGCACGTGATGTTGCACTCATTACCGTAGGTTCCCCGGAGTTCGCCGCTTTAATCACATGCTCATCATCGGGTACAACACCAATTAGGTCAATGGCTAGAATCTGACAAATCTCATCAATATCGAGCATATCACCATTCTTCATCATATTCGCACGAACTCGATTAATGATCAGCTTGGCACCGCGCAGCTTTTGAGCCTCCAACAAACCAATGATTCGATCAGCATCTCGCACAGCGGCATTCTCAGGCGTAGTGACAACTATTGCACTGTCCGCGCCAGCGATTGCATTCTTAAATCCCTGTTCGATTCCGGCAGGGCAGTCAATGATAACAAAGTCGAAATCCTTCTTCAATTCTAGGATGATTTCTCTAATTTGATCAGGCGTTACTGAATCCTTATCCTTGGTTTGTGCTGCAGGAAGCAAGTACAACTCGTCGAAACGTTTGTCCTTAATCATAGCTTGATTCAGTCGACAACGCCCCTCTGCTACATCCACCAAATCATAAATGATACGGTTCTCCAGACCCATCACAACATCCAAGTTCCGCAAACCAATATCGGTATCAACCATACATACCTTCTTACCTAGTAGTGCTAGAGCAGTGCCGATATTAGCTGAGGATGTTGTTTTGCCAACGCCCCCTTTTCCCGAGGTAATTACGATTGCTTCTCCCATGAATTCACTCTCCTAAAAGTTTTTGATTGTCGCGCTAGCAGCAGATAAAACTACCTCGTAAGCATAAGCTTAAATTAAAGTTCCAATGCATCAGGTCGAACACGGTGGATATTTACAACCTTGTCGATTTTCATCTGTCCTTCGCTCAAATAAGCAAATTCCATAAAAGCTTCTTCAATTCCCCATTCATCCGGTGGTCTACTAATAATACCCGCTATTCGAAGCTGTGTCGGCTTCATATGAGAGGAGGCTATAATGGATTGTTCATTGCCATTAATACCAGCATGAGCCATACCCCTTAAAGAACCTAATATATAAATATCATGGGTAGAGGTGATCGTCCCACCTGGGTTCACATCCCCGAGAATAAGAATATCCCCATCATGATGAATCGTTTGTCCAGAACGAATAATCGTCTTCATCATTTTGAGCTTGGGCTGATCGTTCACTTTGACTAAATCAAATTCGGAATCCATCGAGCGAATAATTAAATTTCCTCTTTTTGCAATAATATCGGTAATGATCTGCTTTTGTGTTTCTGATATGGTTCTTTTTCCCAATCGAACTTGCACTTGAATGTCCGGGCCGGACAGTATGTTCTGGTGAGTCTTGGTTAATTTATTACGAAGATCTTTGATAAGTGATTCAAAATTACAAGTATCATCCAACAGGAAAATAAGCCCCTCTTTTACACCTTTGATCGTAACGAGATGTTTGATTGCAGCCATGTCCTATTGCCTCCTGTTGAATACATTTCTTTATAGTCCTAGCAAATTCCTGCATTCTTATCATGGAGTCGGTTACAGTGATTCTTCTTCTCTTTGAGCATGATTGCTCTCCAACCATCTTCGAGCCGGTACATAGATGATTACCGCAAACAGGAGATTGAATAAAAGTGTGGGCATTATGAAATCAGTAAAGGTAGTCCCAAAAGGGATGTCAATTACACGAAACATGCTATACAGGGAGAAGTTTGCTACATCATAAAGAACGATAAAGAAGGATATCATGAACAGTGATGAAATCATTGTAATCTTTAGTCGCTTGGCAATGACCCCGGCCGAGTATGCAGCAAGACCCATACTAAACGAATGCGGACCAATCATTGGACTTGCATAAACAATGTCGTGCATCAACCCAAACATTAAGCCGAAGAAAAGTCCTAGATGTCGGTTTCTATTCATAGAGACGAACAGCACAAGCACGAGTACAAAATGAGGGGCAACCTGTAATCCATTATACCAATCCGTCGGAATTAGCCAATGAATCAATGTACCCTCTAGTATAAAGACGATAAAGATTAAGAGCCAAATAATTTTGTTGTTCATGGTTCTGGCACCTCAATAACAAAAACCTGTCGAAGCTTGGCTCCAGTCAGATTAGCGGCTGGTTTAATCATCGCCTTATGTGTAATGCCTGAATCACTTACACCTCTGGATACAACCGTTCCTATAACAATGCCCTTAGGGAAAACTTCACCATACCCAGACGTAAGTACTGTATCTCCAACCTCAATTGAATCTGTAGACTCGATCTTATTCATTTCCAGAAAATTTTCTTCTGTATAGCGCTCTATCATTCCAAATGATTCTTCATTCTCTTTAGTAGTTGCAGCAATAGCTTTGGTGGTGTCCACTCTATAATCTATTGCTGATATTAACTGCACACTAGAAGAGAACGGAGCAACATTCCGGACAATGCCAATTAATCCATCCACCGTGGCTACTGCCATGTTCTCACGAATTCCGTCCTTCTCACCCAAATTGATATTAATAGTTTGGTCAAAGGGATCAGGACTCGCAGATATAACCTCAGCAAAGTGCCATATGTAACGATTCGCCTGTTTCTGTCTTTCTGAGAACAATAAGGCCTCCTCTAACCGCCCAACCTGCTCCTCCAGAATATTTAGACGAATGGTATCCAAGGCATAATCAGATAATTTTTTCTTTAGAGCCAGGTTCTCCTCATAAACGTCACTAAGCATTCCCATGTTCTCAAAGAAACCCGCTATAATTCCTGCGGGTTTATAGAACAAGCCTTGAGTGAAGGAGACCGTGTCTTTAAGAAATTTCTCTGGCCATGTTAAACTTTTGCGTTCGCCAAATGTAAGCCCCATCAGAGCTATGAAAAGAATCAAGCATACTAATAAGAAAATTAATTTTTTATTCCCCAGTAACCTAAACAAGGCAAACTCCCTACCCCACTAAATGTAATGGCACGTAATTTATGATCGTCTCCCCTTACCAAAGCCACTTCTGCTCTTGAATAAATCGATATTATCCAAGGCTCGTCCTGTACCAATTGCCACACAATCAAGTGGGTTTTCCGCGACAGACACAGGCATTCCTGTTTCACGCGTCAATAACTTATCCAAGTTCCTAAGTAAAGCTCCACCGCCTGTTAATACAATGCCACGATCCATAATATCCGAAGATAATTCAGGTGGGCACTTTTCTAGGGTTACTTTCACTGCATCAACTATAGCATTGATTGTATCGGAGAGTGCTTCTGTTATTTCATCCGAGCTGACATTGATGGTTTTGGGCAGTCCAGTAACTAAGTCTCGACCGCGAATTTCCATAGAGCTTCCGGAATCAGTCTTCATTGCTGAGCCAATATCAATCTTCAACTGCTCAGAGGTACGTTCACCAATCATCAGGTTATAGGTCTTCTTCACGTATGCAATAATGGCTTCATCCATCTCGTCTCCAGCCACTCTTACAGAACGACTCGTAACAATACCTCCAAGAGAGATTACTGCAACCTCCGTAGTACCTCCACCAATATCAACTACCATACTCCCTGTCGGCTCCCATACTGGTAAATCAGCTCCAATAGCAGCAGCGAATGGCTCCTCGATTGTATAGGCATCTCTTGCTCCTGCTTGGCGGGTAGCATCTTCTACAGCACGTTGTTCGACAGCAGTAATGCCAGATGGCACGCAGACCATTACATAAGGATGACGAGGAAAGAAGGTCCGAGGCTTCTGTGCTTGGCGGATAAAATATCTGATCATGGTTGCTGTAGTTTCGAAATCAGCAATAACCCCATCCTTCATTGGACGAATAGCTCGAATATTCCCTGGTGTCCGACCAATCATCTTCTTAGCTGAATCACCAACTGCTTCAATTGTCTTTGTATCCGTATTTACTGCTACAACAGATGGTTCTCTAACAACAATACCTTTTCCTTTAACGAATACCAATGTATTGGCTGTACCTAAATCAATACCTAAGTCTTTCGTGAATCCATCAAACATAATATGATTTCTCCTTTTCTCTCTGCTAAGACTGAGCTGACTACATCAACCCTTGTTCCTTTAAGCTAATGAAGGTGTGGTCAGCTATGATAATATGGTCGAGTACATCAATGCCTACGATACGACCGGCCTCACTCAATCGGCGTGTCACTTCTACATCCTCTGGACTAGGTGTAGGGTCCCCACTAGGATGATTGTGAACACATATAATGGATGCACTGCTACGTTTAATTGCTGAACAGAATACCTCTCGCGGATGAACGATCGAGGCATTGAGACTGCCTACCGATAAAGTCTCATGTCCAGTTACATGGTTTTTCGTATTAAGAAAGAGAACAACAAAATGCTCCTTATCCAAATAACGCAAATCGTCCATGACATAGTCGGCAGCATCCTTAGGCGACTTTACCACATATGTGGAATTCATTCGAGCACTTGACAAGCGACGGCCAATTTCGATGCTTGCTTGTAGTTGTATGGCCTTCGCCTCACCAATGCCTCGAATAGTCGTAAACTGTTCAATTGTCATTCCTACTAGGTTACGTAAACCACCAGCTCTTGCGAGAAGTGTAGTTGCCAGCTTAACGGCAGACTCAGCAACTGTTCCCGTTCTAAGTAGAATAGCCAATAATTCAGCATTACTTAATGCATGTGCCCCAAATTGTAGCAGTCGTTCTCTAGGTCGATCCTCATTGGGGAGCTCACGCAGCATAAGCGTGTGTGAGTCCATGAATTCCCCTCTTTCATAATAAGTTGTTTATGTTAAGACAGCTATTCCCATTTCTTCTAGCATATCACTAAGAAGAGAAATCGGTAACCCAACAACATTAAAATAACAACCATCTATGGTGTCAATCAATGTTGCTCCTATACCTTGTATGGCATAAGACCCTGCTTTTCCCTCAGGCTCACCCGTGGCTATATACCCATCAATCTGATTCGGTGTAAGGGGCTTCATTGTTACCTTAGTTAATCTGTGCTTAATATTGGAATGATTCGTGTTTAGATCCAATAATGCAATACCTGTCAACACCTCATGCGTATTTCCTTGAAGTGCTGATAACATCTCATAAGCATGGGCCATGTCCTTGGGTTTCCCTAGTATCTGACCGTTTAACACTACAATCGTATCAGAACCCAGTACAATACCATCTGGGACAGGTGATCTGTTGAGCAACTGTTCTTTAACCACTGCCGCTTTGCGTAATGATAATTGCTCAACAACGTCCATAGGTGGTATGTCAGTCGCTATCGTTTCGTCCGCATCACTAGGATAAATATGTACCGGTAATTGTAACATACGGATTAGCTCATGACGTCTAGGGGAGGAGGACGCTAAGTAGATCGTGCGTTGTACGTTGTCGCTCAATGAATCCCTCCTAAAAGTTTTGCTTTAGCAAAACTACTTCGTAAGCATAAGCTAAGTTTTGCTTTAGCAAAACTACTTCGTAAGCATAAGCAATCGGCTAAATTCTCCTGTAAATCCAGTAGGCAGCCAATAAGCCTGCGATACTTAATAAACTTATTCTTACCTGAATTTCAAAATCATACTTCAAAAATTCCAGATTTGCTTGTGGATGCCAACTAATGGGCATTGATCTAGTTAGAAAAGACATCCATTCAATCGATACAAGCAGATGGGCAACTAATGAACCTGTTAACAGTCCTATCAGTAAGAAAATGAGCAGCAGTCCAAAGCTTTTCTTCAATGAGCCACATCTCCTATCCTTTCCAAATTCCAAACCAATACTCTATGACCATTATACGTATTAACCCGATTCAATACAATCAAGCAATCATCAACAATACGACAATTTCCGATATTTACCACCACTAAATATGCATACTTTTTCAAATGATTCTCGTAAGATTATTAAGCCAGTCTTTTTGCAGTGGTTTTTCCGACTACTGGCAGGATCATTATAATCATTTGGGAGTGATATTCATTGACTAAATCTTTGATCATTACATGTTGTTTGGTCGTACTATTCATGTATCCAGTGCAGGTATATGCACTTACTGTTGTGATTGATCCTGGGCATGGCGGGCATGACCCAGGGGCCATCGGCATAAATGGATTGAAGGAGAAGGACATTAATCTTGATATCTCCAACAAGCTAATGAAAGAGTTAAATAGGATGGGCTATGAAACGTTAATGACCCGTGAAGCTGATCAGCACCTGACTTTACAGGAACGTGTTAGCATCGCTAATAAGAGCGGTGGGGATCTATTCATCTCAATTCATTCAAATTCCCATACCAATAGTCGTGCTCGGGGAACCCTAATACTATATTATGATGATACATATCCCCAAGTAGATTATCCTGCAAGCTCTACAATGAGATTGTTGTCTGATGAGAATAGAATACTTGCCCAGAGTATTCAGGATCATGTCATTCAACGAGTGAAGACCTTAGATAGAGGTATTGTTCCTAGTTCGGCATTCGTTGTACGTAATGGTATTATGCCTAGTGTTCTGTTAGAAGCTGCTTTCCTCTCGAATAGGGAGGATGCTGTCTTATTAGCCAATGATAGCTTTCGGGCAGCAGTAGCAAGTGGAATTGCTACTGGAATTAGTAAGTACCAACCACCAATCTTCTATGATATTCATAAACACTGGGCGAAGGAGCATATTCTTAAGCTCGAGGAATTGGGGATTGTAAGTGGAGACCAAGGCGCCTTCTATCCTAATCGACAGTTGACGCGTGCGGAATTTATCACGATACTGGACAGACTGTTCTCATTCGATAAGTTATTAACCATTAAGAACACTGTGGACATCGTTGACGAAGAAGAGGAAATACCATTAAACATAAAAACAGATATCGTTATTGAAACGACAGCTGTTGAAGAGATGAGGCAGTTTCCGGACCTGAACGATCAGCATTGGGCTTATCCTACAATGAATATGGCCATTGAACTGGGGATTGTTAACGGCTTCGAGGATGGAACCGTCCGTCCCAATCATCCTATTAGTAGAGCAGAGATGGTTGTTCTATTTGATAAGATAGCCCTAAATGAAGCTCCCCCATCGATAATAGCTCCGTTCATTGACGTTCCGGAACAGAGCTGGTATGCAAATTCTGTGTATAAGATGAAGGAGCTCGGTTTAGTCAACGGTTTAACAGATACATCCTTTGCGCCCAACCGTCAGCTACTACGTTCAGAAGGAGCAACAATCATCTCACGCTACCTAGGAAGTGACTCAGGGTCAATCGTCCAGAATGAATTAAGACTTGGACTTGCCAAGTAAATTATTGCTTCATTGAAAAGTCAATAAACTGTTTTTGGGCGATAATGTGTTCAGAGACCGCTGCTTGAGCTTGCCATAGGTATACTTCTGTAGGATTCTTATCATACTGCTCTAGCGTTAACACGGCGCTATTCAGAGACTTATTCATCTGCTGCACCAGAACTTTAACATCCTCTGTAGAAGCTGCTGCCAGTTGATTAGCGGCTTCTGTCCACGCCTTATGCTCCTGTTGAACAAGCTGCTTGTTGGAATCAGGTAATGTATTAACGTTGCTATCTTGAAGACCTGCAGTGGTCATGCCTAGTATTAGTGTTGCGAGACTTCGGCTTGTTTCCATATACCCTTGAATCTGATCACCCTTCTCACCAGTCCATGTTATCTGCTTAACCGCCGGGAGGACATATGGCTTGATGAACACCTCGAGCGTTTCACTCTGAAGGTAGTGACTAAGTAATAATGCATCTTCTTTGTCCACCGTTGCTCCAGCATATACGCTGAATTGGTCTCCCTGACTTACTGCGCCAGATAACCCTCTATCCTTCAACTGCTGCACAGCTAAATTAGCACCCTCTAAGGTAGAGAATACACCATTCTGTATGAGGAAGTAGGTTTGTTCTGGAAGAGAAACTGCAGTCAGAGCGTTTGAATTATTCGGATCTCCAGTAATTAAGCTACTTTCTTTGCCAATATCAAGCGAAGTCTGACCAGTTTCATTCTGAACAGCTGGTAATCTATTATCAACTGTTGATTCATTGTTGGAATTCGGTAACGGATTCGCCTCTCCTCTGAACATCGACAGCACGAACATACCTAGTACTATACCTGTTAGGATAGCTCCTGTAATAGAAGAAGTTACACTAAACCAATTCGTGGTTTTCCCGCGTTTGCGATATGTTGTTCGAGAAGGTACATCATCATAGAAGCTAACGTGATTAAACGATTCTTCTGCCTGCGGAGCTGTATAGTACGTTGGAGTTCCCCTATCAGTCTCAGGATCACCGGTATCCTTTCCTGCTTCCGAATTTCTGATCAATTGTTCTATTCGTTCTGTCTCAGCGTCGAAGGGGCTTCGCCATGCTCCGTAATCGCGAATCCTTAAATCCGAATCCTCATATAGAGGAATAATATTGTCCTGCGATTTATTCTGGTTTCGTTCTCTCTGGTTGAATTCTGCTAGTTCTGTAGATTTATGCTGCGTATCCTTGTCAAATCGGTAGGTAATCCGCGCCTTACTCATCTAAGCTCTCCCCTTGTCCTTCATGTTACTTAAACAGTATGAGTTTGGAAGGGGAATTATACCTTACTGGTGTTGTGTAACTGTAAACTTCTTGCTCCAGCTGTACATTAACAAACCTGCATAAACCAGAAATTGAGCGTAGAAAAGAAGAGCATCCGCTATCATTGAGGTGGAAGTAGGGTTAAACAAACGATCGAAGGAAATTGCGAAGGAATAGGAAAGTTGAGGAATAACATATAGTGAGAAGACAGCAAAGCTGGCCAATAAACCAAACAAATAAACTACAGCATATCCTCTTACAATATTCCATTCTTTGTCATAAATCACCGTAGTAGACTCTCGTCGAATAAAGGGTAATTTTCCTTTCAGCCATCCTTCCGCGTTCTCTAATAAGTTGTAGCTCCCCGTAGTGTTCTGGAGTAAATAATATAAGTCCGTCTTCATAAAAAACATGCACTGATACATCGACATCATAATAAGCTGTAGCACAATCATCCCAAGAATTCCTGCAGCCATCCCAGAGATCGACGGAACTACAACTAATATCGAAAGAGATATAAACAGAAGTGTGTGATCCATGAACAAACCTGCTAGCAAGGGGACGTTTCTTCTGCCACGGGGCAGGCGCCATATCGTTGGCATCTGTGTTTCTATAACTGGAAGGAATAATCGGTGTCCAAGTCTTACTCTAGAAGTTAATCCATATGATCTACCTGCTAGTACGTGACCACTCTCGTGGATAGCCAGAAGAACAATCGATATCACAAAAGAAACGACAATATTCAGCACCATAGAATTAAAAGGGAACAAATCGCGTGGTTGTGGGAATAAATCAGGTCGACTAATAAAAAATACAACATTGGCGCAAAAAAGAAGTGCATATACAAGAATTGCATTTTTACTAAATAGAAGCTGGCCTATACGGGAAATACGATTACTTGGAGCTGCTCCATCCATTGTTGGATTAAGTTCATAACTTGCCACAGAAGGGTCCTTTTCACTGGACAAGAAGCCCATATCTTCTAATTGAGCGAGAAAGTCAACCATATTAATTTCTTCATAAGGGTATTTATGTGTTAATTCCAGTTCGATCTGTTCTGGTGAAATTCCTCTAGCGAGAGCCTCAATTGCTTCTATAGCAGGCTGCGGCATTTCGTAAAATTCACCAGTTAACAAATGTTCAACGATGGAATGATCCTTATCCGGGATAATTCGATGGGGGGCTATTATAAATTTAATACTTGTATCTGTATTCAAGAATTAATTTCCTCCTGTTCTCATGTTTGTCCGATAATACAGCAAGAGATAGGACTGTATGTCCTATCTCTGCTATATAATAATTATCGCAACCACCAACACCAGTAGCAAGTTGGAGCAATTGTATTCAATTTACGGATTTTCATTATTTCACCTCCCTTCAAAATTTGTTGCTGCAACGTACTTAACCTCTTCATCTGCTAAAGATTTTTTATTCAGAATGCTCGTCCAAGCTAGGAAAGCTTTATTAAAATGATCGACAAGTGCCGGATCAAATTGTGTTCCTACTCCCTGAATGATTTGTTTATATGCCTCATCCGCAGACATAGCAGTGCGATATGAACGATGACTAGTCATCGCATCGAAGGAGTCAGCAATAGAAGCAATTCTAGCAGTTAATGGAATTTGCATGCCGCTTAATCCTTCTGGATAACCTTTACCATCCCAACGTTCATGATGATATAAGACAATATCTAGGCAAAGCTCCATTCCTTCTAAGTCTTTAATCGCATTTGCTCCCACAATCGGATGTTGCTTAACAATAATAAATTCCTCTTCTGTCAGCTTAGAAGGTTTTGTCAGGATACGATCTGGGATATGAACTTTACCAACATCGTGAAGCAGACAAGCATAATAGATGAGCTTTAAATCGTCTTCCCCGTAAATATTAAGTGATTCTGCTAGGATAACTGCATATTCTGCAACTCGCTCACTATGTCCTCGTGTGTAGGGATCCTTTAATTCAAGTGTAGATACAATGCTCTTTACAACTCCACCAAATTGTTTGAAATAGGAATTATTCATAGCATCGATATAGCCGATAAAACGATGCAATATGATAAATGCCACGAGTGCAAAAACCAAAGTTAATGCCATTGGTAACAATACAACTGTTGTCTGCAGCAAGAGACCCACTAGCAAATATTTAATAAAAAACCCTGCTGTTACAATCTGATAATATCTTTTGTTAATAAATATCGGTGAGAATAGAATAAAAAATGCTTCTGCAATATTGCCAGATCTATAATCTAAACTTCCCCAAAACACAACAACTTCACTTATGAAACAGATAATAATATATGTAAAAAAATACATATACTTTACATATCGGGGATTCTCCCTTTTGGAATAAACAATCGCAATAGGAATAAGCATAAATAAAAATATGTAAGGTAAAAGTAATGTATACCCAAGTCCATCATCCGAAATATTCTTAATAACCACATCAATAATAAAAATCACAGATAATAGCAAGATTACAAACAATTTAGCGGCTCGTTTCTCCTGGCCGATCAAAGCTTTTTGTAACATCCTACGATTCATGGTGTCCCCCTATAAGCTAGGCTAATTCATCTGTGCTATCAGATTCTACATTATTATGGTAATTCCTTTTAATGTTCTGTAATTCATACTTAAGACCTAGAACAATATTATAAGTTTTGTGAATAATAGTAGTAATTTGTCGCTTTATAGTACAAAAAGCACCCCTGTACACACGGTTATTAGCAAGTAGCCTAAACCAATTCGTACAAGAATGCTCTATTCAGAATTTCAATATTCCCCTACATTTCGATTAGGATTTCGAGATATCCACACGGCGCTGAAGCTCTTTAGTTAAATCTTCTCCCGCCTTCCAGATATCACCCGCCCCCATTGTTAGCACTAGATCTCCACTGCGAACATGGTCACTAAGGTAGGTTTTAACCTCCTCCTTAGTCGGGATAAGCATAACATTCGAGTTACTATTCAGGCGAATGAGATCAACCAGCCTACCTGAGGTAACTCCTTCGATTCTCAGCTCACCTGCAGGAGAATAAATATCTGTAATAATAACTTCGTCCGCTTCAGAGAACGCTCGACTGAATTGCTCTAGTAAGAAGAAGGTTCGTGTATACCTCTGAGGCTGGAATACAGCAATTATTCGTTTGCCCGTTGATTTGGATGCAGCAATAGTAGCTTCTATCTCTGTAGGATGATGAGCATAGTCATCGATGACCAGAATACCATCGATATCACCCAGAACCTGAAAGCGCCGTTTGGCCCCCCTGAACAGCTTAATGGCCGCAGCTATGGCATTGATCGTCAGACCTGCTTCTAGACATGTAATGACAGCAGCCAATGCGTTATACACGTTGTGCTTACCCGGAACGGTCAGCTCCACACGTCCTATACGGTCTTGTCCTTTTATAATATCGAATGCGCATACACGATCACCTAATACAAGGTTATCTGCCCGATAATCAGCCCCAACTGCAAAACCATATGAAATAACTCTTCCTCTTATTAAAGGCAGCAGCTCCCTGAGATGTTCATCATCATAACATACGATAGCTTTACCACCAGCTTTAATCTGACTGAGGAATATCCCATACGCTTGAATGAGCTTCGTAAAATCACCGTCGTAATTTTCTAGATGATCGGCTTCAATGTTCGTTACAATTGCAAGCTCAGGGTGATAGTTTAGGAAAGACCCATCACTCTCATCAGCTTCGGCTACTACGTATTCACCTTTACCAGCCTTGGCATTATTCCCTACATTCATAATTTCTCCACCAATAATGTAGGTTGGGTCTAATCCGCACTCTTCCATGATAAGAGCAATCATCGATGAAGTGGTCGTCTTACCATGAGCACCTGCTACAGCAATTCCTCTACGGGCATCCATAATTCTTGCTAACATCTCTGCTCTATGAATGATCGGAATTTTCAGCTGTTCTGCAGCCAGCATCTCGACATTATCCTTAGATAATGCAGTAGAATATACGACCATATTAGCACCTTCAACGTGTGCTGCTTCATGTCCAATATAGACTTGAGCACCCTTGGCTACAAGCTTATCCGTTAATTCTTGCGCCATCACATCAGATCCAGATACCTGATAGCCCATCTCCAAAAGCACTCTAGCTATCGCACTCATACCATATCCGCCAATACCTATAAAATGTACGTGTTCCGCAGTGTTCAACGTCTGATCACCAACCTTTTTCACTTGTCTTATGATGCATTATCCAAGAGCGTACGTCAGAAATTAAGTATAATGTACCGGACACCACCGCTAGGTCATCCTGACCTGCAAGCTTAGTCAGTTTATTCAAAGCTTCTTTCCAATCCTCTTCAACGATCACCTGTAGCCCTGGCTTTGCTCGACTGGGTCTCATTTGCTCCACTAGCTCAGCAAGTAGGTGAGCATCCATTTTCTTACGGAAATTCGGTTCACTAACGATCAAAGTGTCCACAATAGGTAGTATATGCCATAAATAATCAGAATGATTCTTTGTCGATAGCATTCCCATCATAAAATGCAACTTTTCATATGGGTAAATGGTGGTTAATGCCTTCGCTAATGTCTCAGCACCCTCCGGATTATGGGCTCCGTCTATAAGGATTCGGGGATTTTTTTGAACCATCTCTAACCTACCTGGCCATTCAGCTTCAACTAAACCTGCTAATAGATTCTCGTCATCAATTATAACTGCATAATATTGCCTAAGAACCTCAAGAGCCATCACCGCGACAGCTGCATTCTTAGCTTGATGCTCTCCATTCAGTGAGATTACAAGAGGATTTATCTTACGAAAAGGGCCTGCAAACGAGAAAGTCAGCTGATTTATTCGTACATCATTCAATTGATACTCGTAGTCCTTGCCCAGTTGGTATAGCTTGCTTTGTTTATTCTTAGCTGTACCCTCTAATAGTTCAATGAGTTCAGGCTGCTCCACAGAGCTAACAACAGGAACACCCGATTTAATGATACCGGCCTTCTCCATAGCAATTTCTTCTAGAGTATTGCCTAATATATCCATATGGTCATGACCAATATTCGTGATAACCGATACGATTGGGAAGATGATGTTCGTACAGTCCAATCTGCCACCAAGACCCGTTTCCATGACCACAAAATCCGGATATGCATATCGGGCAAAATAAACGAGAGCAAGCGTTGTAGTAATCTCAAAGCTAGTTGGAGCACCAAGTTCCGTAAGAGCAAGCTCATCAGCAATTGGTTTTAATTGATTGACAATGTCCATCAGTGTTTCTTCGGGGATATCCTCTCCATTACACTGAATACGATCAGTGTACTTGGTAATATAAGGTGAGGTAAACGAACCTACAACATACCCACTCTTGATCAGAACATTGGTCAGATAAGCACAGGTGGATCCCTTACCATTCGTTCCAGCAACATGAATAAATTTCAAGCGACGGTGTGGATGTTCAAGACACTCCATCATATATTCCATTCGTTTCAATCCAGGCTTAATGCCAAAAGGAATAAGCTCCGTAATCCAATTCACAGCCTCTTGATAGGTAGTGAAGTATTCCGTGTTCATATTATTGTCCATAGTGACTTAGCCTCTCATCTCGGCGATTCGTGCGATAACTTTATCCCGTTTATCCATATAATCCTTCAGTTTCGTCTTTTCTTCATCGATTACCTTGGCGGGTGCCTTGGATACGAAGCCTTCATTACTTAACTTCTTCTCGATTCGTTCGACTTCTCCATGGAGCGTCATTAGTTCCTTCTCTAATCGAATTATTTCCTGACCTACATCTATCAAGCCTGCAAGGGGAAAATAGAGCTCAGCACCAGTAACAATTGCCGTCATCGCCTTCTCAGGATTAATAGCTTGAAGATCAATCTGAAGAGAAGAGGTATTGCTGAAGCGTTGGATATACTCCTCGTTACGCAGAATTATGGCTAGAGCTTGTTCGTGAGCAGGTTTAATGATCAGCTCAATCTTCTTACCCATGGAGACATTCACTTCTGCTCGAATGTTACGAACAGCGCGAATAATATCCATCAGTTGACGCATCTCTCCTGCAGCTACAGGCTCAGGCTGATTATGTGCTACTGGCCATTCAGCCAAGCTGATTGATTCACCCTCATGCGGCAGGTGCTGCCAAATTTCCTCTGTAATAAAGGGCATAAATGGGTGCAGTAAACGCAGAGTATGATCTAATACATATAACAATACGGATTGTGTCGTTTTCTTGGCCTTGGCATCCTCACCATATAGGCTTAATTTGGCAAACTCGATATACCAGTCACATAGATCATCCCAGATGAAATCGTATAACAATCGACCCGTCTCACCAAATTCGTAATGATCCATCGTTCTAGTGATATCTCGAGCCGTTTCATTTAAGCGATGTAGGATCCATTGGTCTGCTGTGCTTAGCGGACCTGTCATATCGATATCCTGTAAGGTAAACCCTTCTAAATTCATCAGAGCAAATCGAGAAGCATTCCAAATTTTATTAGCAAAATTACGTGCTTGTTCTACCTTTTCTTCTCGAAAACGTAGATCTTGTCCAGGCGTGCTTCCAGTAGATAACATAAACCGCATGGCGTCTGCACCATATTGCTCGATTACCTCAAGAGGATCTACGCCATTCCCAAGCGACTTAGACATCTTGCGCCCCTCAGCATCACGAACTAAACCGTGCATCAATACATCCTTGAATGGAATCTTGTCAGTGAATTCGAGTGCAGTAAAGATCATTCGGGCGACCCAGAAGTAAATAATATCATAGCCTGTTACAAGAACAGCCGTTGGATAGAAACGTTCATAATCCTCGGTCTCTTCAGGCCAGCCTAACGTGGAGAAGGGCCATAGTGCGGAGCTAAACCAGGTATCAAGAACATCCTCATCTCGCCGTAGATTCGTACTACTACAATGAGAACAGCAGCTTGCTTCCTCTATGGAAACCGTGATCTCCGAACAGTCATGACAATGCCAAGCAGGAATCCGATGCCCCCACCAAATTTGTCTAGATATACACCAATCTCTTACATTCTCGATCCATTGCAAATAGACCTTCTCAAATCGATCAGGTACGAAATTGACACCCTGACCTGATTTCTGCTGTTCTATCGCCTTCTCAGCCAATGGCTGCATCTTCACAAACCATTGTGTGGAAAGGTAAGGCTCAATAACCGCACCACTTCGTTCGCTATGTCCTACTTGGTGAACGTGTGGTTCGATTTCAAGTAATACGCCTTGATCTTGCAGGTCCTTAACCAACCTTTTACGACACTCAAAACGATCCAAGCCTTGATAAGGTCCGGCTTCTTCATTCATTGTACCCGTTTCGTCCATAACTAGGATTTGAGGTAGATCATGACGTAATCCAACTTCAAAATCGTTCGGATCATGTGCAGGTGTAATTTTCACTGCGCCACTACCAAATTCCTTCTCCGCATAGTCATCTGCAATAATCGGTATTTCCCGACCCAGTATGGGCAGAATAACCATCTGACCAATCAAGTGTTTATAACGATCATCCTCTGGATTAACTGCAACAGCAGAATCTCCAAGCATCGTTTCTGGGCGAGTAGTCGCTACGGTAATAGAGCCACTACCATCCTTCAATGGATATTGAAGATGATACAGGTTACCCTGTATCTCCTTAAATTCAACTTCAATATCCGATAGAGCGGTACGGGTTGCCGGGTCCCAGTTAATGATCTTCTTCCCACGATAAATGAGCCCTTTATTATATAATTTCACGAAGACTTCACGTACAGCTAAAGATAATCCTTCATCTAAGGTAAACCGTTCACGTGAGTAGTCCAGAGATAACCCCATCTTATCCCACTGATCCCGAATGGAGTTGGCGTAGTGCTCCTTCCACTCCCATACCTTCTCAAGGAATTTCTCTCGACCTAGGTCGTAACGTTTAATACCCTGCTCCCTTAGGTTCTGCTCTACTCTTGTTTGAGTGGCTATTCCAGCATGATCACTGCCTGGTAGCCACAACGCATCATACCCCTGCATTCGCTTAGAACGAATAATAATATCTTGCAATGTGAAATCCAATGCGTGTCCAATATGTAGCATTCCCGTTACGTTTGGTGGTGGAATTACAATAGTAAAGGTTTTGGCATCCTTACGTTTACCCGCTTCACTAAATTTGCCCTGACGCCAGTATTCATTCCACTTTAGTTCAGCAGCTTTCGGATCATAGGTAGTCGGTAGATTCATGTTAGTATGAGTTGCTTTCGAATTAGACAATGTAAACCCTCATTCATAGCCAATTTTATTACTCCTTATCATACCGATGTTGCGAAATGGAGTCAATAAGATGGAGGTATTTCAATTATTCTCAGCATAACCATTGCTATCCCTATCATAAACATAAGAGATTGTTTTATTTAGAAGTAGTATGGCATCCTATACGAAGGAAAGCTGGTGGTTTATTATGCAACAATGGTGGTATCGTTTTCGATTAACAATCAAGGGGGTGCTGTTCCCTCTTATTTGCATTCAATTCGTTAGGACAATCATTATTCCGAATCCACTTGATGTATTTATTCTATTTATCCTTTTTCTCGCCTTTCTTGGGTTCCTTATGAATATTTATTGAAGCCATTAGACAATGCTCTTGCGCCAAATGTTTGCAGGAATAGGCAAGGGTTAATATTTTCCTATTACATAAGAAAAAGGTCGCCCCTGGCGACCTTTTTCTTACTTGTTACAACTAAACATTAGATTTGGGTATGTAGATAATCTGACCTTCACTGACGTCTACTTCTCCAAGTCTATTGTAAAGTGCAATCTCTTTAGGCTGAAGCTCATATCGATCAGCTATCGTCTGAAGGGTTTCTTCCTTTTGCACAATACACATTTGTAGGCGCTTAAACTCATCTTTATCATCTTTAATCAGGAATAACCTTTTCCATTCGAGACTATTATTAGCCTTCTCTGGCTTAACAGGGGTATCCTTTGGACTTTCTGCTGCTGTTTGGGCTTGTTGCTGAGTTTTTATCGCCACTTTCATATCGGACTTAGGCGCTATCTCCTGTTCAGCTTCTTGCAATTCCAATGGTTTAGAGCCACCTATTACATGTTCAGCCTGAACCCATTCCTCATCTTGAGCAACAGGTGGTGCTGGTGCCACTTCTAACATTGCCTCATTAGGCAGCTCTTGTTTTTCTACTTCAGCTTGTTCATGAATAACCTGCTGCTCCGATGCTCTTTCCTTGCTTGCTTGGATCTCTACATTCGTTTCATTCTCTTCATCTACTAGGTTCTGTGCATCTATTTGGCTCTCCGCATTCACTTGGTGCTCCGCATAGAACTCATCAGACTCATTCTCTTGGCTCTCAGAGCGACTCTGCTCCCAGCCTGCCAATGACAATATACCTGTTACATTCAAGCTTCGATCAGATACCTTTTCAACATCAAATTGATCAATCTTAACTTGAATATCCTGACTGGATACATCATTGGTTCGAACAGGTAGTGATATTTCAACAGGAATACGATGAATATAGGTTTGCTTTCCTGCTCCTTCCAGTATGGATTCATAGACGGCTGTCAGCTGTAAATTCCCTCTCAACTGAGTTTGCTCATCCCCTGGAATGCCCTGAAAATAAGGAGTAAGCTCTATCTCCTCAAGCTCACGTATCGCTAATGTACCTTCCGGTAGATGGATCCGCTCGTAGATATCAAATCGAAAGCCAATATTCTGTTCGCCCACTGCCATTCCTCCCTCTTCCCCGCTTGTTCATTCTTAAATATATGGAGAAAGGAAGGGAACAATGACTATTATTTTATAGGGCGAGTAATTCTCGTAGTTTTACTATGTCTTCAGGTAGCTCCGCTCGCACACAAATCTCACTAGACTCGAATGGATGCCGAAAGGTTAGGCTTTCTCCGTGAAGGGCTTGATGTTGAATATGTACACTTGCTCCACCGTACATCGTGTCTCCTAGAATTGGATGTCCAATGTGACTCATATGGACACGAATTTGGTGAGTTCTACCCGTTTCCAAGGTAAGTCTAACCAACGATGCTTCTTTGTAGCGTTCGACTATTTCATAATGTGTAACGGCATAATCTCCATTCGGAGAAATTCGGCGTTTTCCAGTAACATGTCTATCCTTACCAATAGCGGCCTGAATGGTACCTTTACCTTTCATAGGAGACCCTTGAACTAGAGCAACATACACACGTTTGATCATACGATCTCGCATATCCTGATCCAAGCGATATTGTGCGTAAGCATTCTTAGCATAGAGAACCGGGCCAGAGGTCCACTCATCTAACCGATGAATGTGCCTCACAGCACATGATTGTGCGGTTGACTCATAATAAGCGGCAATGGCATTGGCAAGAGAGCCGCCACCGTTAGACACTTTAGGATGGACAGGAATCCCTGCTGGCTTATGAATAACCAAGCAATAGTCATCCTCGAACAACACCTCAATTGGCATCCACTCGGGAGTAAATCCATATTCACGCCATGCAAAAAACCGAAGTCTAAGTCGGTCTCCGGTTAATTCTATATCATGCTGTTTGTGCATCCTAGCCACATATTCGGCGGGGATGCCAAGCCTATTGGTTAAATAAGAATCCACATCAACAAGCTGCTTTACTACTTCACGATGTAATCGAATAAGGAGCCATTCTCCTTGACGTTCCATGTTTAGCTCCTACCCATTAAGTCATCTACAAGCTTCTGGGCACATTGTTTTGCTTGACCAATGCAATCCGGCAGACCAACACCTTGATATCCCGAGCCTGTCACATATACTCCTGGCATAGCCTCGGCAAGCTTCTGCCTGAACAGTTTAAGTTGATCCAGATGACCAACTGGATACTGCGGCATAGAGTCGGTCCATCTAGTTACCTCCACGAATACAGGCTCGGCCTCAATAGCCATAGCACTCTTCAAATCAGCTCTCACCAGCTTAGTCAGCTCGCTATCTGAGTAGGCAACTGTCTGTGAAGCTCCTGATCTTCCCACATAACAGCGAACAAGCACCATATGATCAGGTGCGGTATGTAACCATTTTACCGAGGTCCAGGTACAAGCAGTGATCGTTAAACCTTCGTCACGCGGAACAAGGAACCCTGATCCATCTGTAGCTAGTGACAGCTCTGATTTGCGAAAAGCCATAACCACATTAGCAACTGATACATAAGGAATGTTGATGAGAGAGTGCGCTTCTAAGAGGCTAGGTAGCATCTGGACTGCAGCATAATTCGGCACCGCAAGTATTACAGCATCGAACGAGTCAGCCGTACCATCTGAAAGCTTAAGTTTATATTGTCCCTCAACATGATTAACCTCATTTACTGCAATACCAGTTCGTATCGTTGCTTCACTAAGCTTAGTAGCAAGGCCATTAACGATTGTAGATAAGCCTTTCTTGAAGGTTAAGAACATCGATCCCTTGGCTATCTGGGGTAAGCTTACTTGCCCACTCTGCGATTGCTGCTTTCTCTTACTGCGTATCATACCAAGTATTATGCTGCGATACTCCCGCTCAAAAGCTTGAAATTGGGGAAAGGTAGATTGCATGCTAAGCTCTTTTGTATCCCCTGCGTATATGCCTGCTAATAGAGGCTCTGCTATGTGTTCTAATACCTCTGAACCTAGTCTGCGACTTAGGAAGACACCTAGCGCCTCATCACCCTGATTTGCCCGTTTCGGTAATAATAAATCTAACCCAGCTCGAACTTTTCCGAGTGGGCTTATTAGACCAGTACGTAGAAAGGGCATGATCTCAGTAGGTATACCAAGCATAAGTCCGGCAGGCATTCGATGAAGCTTACGTTTATGTAGAATATAGGTTTTTTTGGCTTGAGGATTTGTTGCGGTAAGTTCATCTTCCAAGCCAAGCTCACGAGTTAGCTCGAGCATAGGCAGCTTTCTAGCTAGAAAGGAATCAGGTCCTTGTTCGATCACACACCCATCACGATGCAAGGTGCGAATCTTACCTCCGAGCTGTTCGCTGGGTTCTATAATGGTTATATGTACTGGTAGTCCTCTGTCTTGACAAATTTGCTGAACATAATAGGCTGCACTAAGACCGCTTATGCCCGCGCCTGCAATAGCGATTCGCTTTGTAGTTGAACTCATTGGACTACATCTCCCAGTAAATGAAGAACACTATCAGCAAGAACCTTCATATATAGTGGATCTGTATTTAGAGAGGTTGTCCGTTCTAGTTGGATACCAAGTTCTTGAGCTACCTGCTGTGCCTCTATATCTATGTCATACAATACCTCCAGATGATCAGAGACAAAGCCAATTGGGGAGATGACTACATGCTTAATCTGTTCATTCTTGCTTATCGTCTTTAATACATCCAGAATATCTGGGCCTAACCATGGGGTTGCTGTTCTTCCGGCACTCTGCCAAGCGAACTGCCAATTTGTAACGTTCGTCTTTGCACAAATTGCTCTGGATGTCTCTAACAATTGCTCTGGATAAGGATCATTCATCTCGAGGATCTTCTCAGGCAGACTATGGGCACTAAAAACTACTCGAATTTCATCTTGATGTGTATCAGGAAATTTAGCTAGAGCATCCGTTAATCGATTCGAAATAGTCTGAATCAATAAAGGATGGAGATGATAATTCTTAACAAAACGCATCGAGATGGCATGCTGATCCACGATCTCCTGAGCACGCTTTATATAACTCCCTACACTCATTGTAGAGAAGTGAGGAGCTAGTACAATACCAATCGCTTCAGTTATACCATCCTCCACCATTTGTTGAACGCCATTCTCAATAAAAGGATATGCATGCTTTAAACCCTGATAGCAGCTAAACTCACAGTCAGGGTAGTCAGTATTCAATTGGTCCTGCAAGGCTTTCACTTGATTATTCGTATTGTCTCTTAGAGGGAATACTCCACCGACAATAGCTTCATAACGATCCTTAAGTTCCTTTAATTGCTCTGATGATGGTGGATTTCCACGTCGGATATGTGTGTAATAAGCTTCTACTTGATCAAGACTCTCCGGGGTTCCGTACGACATCACAAGGACGCCTATTCTCCGTTTCGACATGAGGTATCACTTCTCTCTAATGAAGTACAAGAGCCTAGGCGCTTAACTATACCTTCGCTCCAGCTTTAATCACCGATCTTGAATATTCATGAATGAATCCTGTAAGCTCCTTCAGCTTCTCCAGTGAGGCTTCTGGGAATAAACCATGACCCAGATTGAAGATGTACCCTGGCTTCTCTAAACCTTGGTCTATAATTTGTTTGGCATGCTTTTCAATTACAGCCATAGGTGCAGTTAATACAACAGGGTCCAAATTTCCCTGAATAGCATAACGCGAGCCCACTCGACGTCGTCCTTCTTGAATGGAGACACGCCAGTCCAAGCCGATTACATCTACCGATAACGTATTTAGATAAGGGAGCAACTCTCCTGAGCTAACTCCGGGAAAATAAATTTTGGGTTGAGATAAATGTGATAATTCTCGAAAAATCCGTTCAATTGTAGGTAGCACATAGGTTCTAAAATCATCAGGAGCTAACGCCCCTACCCAGCTGTCGAATAATTGGACCGCACCAGCACCTGCAGCAATGTGGGCCTTCAAATATTCAATTACCATATCTCCTAAACGATCCATCAGCTTAAACCAGGTTGTCGGCTCGGTATACATCATTTGTTTGGTCAACAGATAATTTCTCGAAGGCTTCCCTTCAATCAGGTAGCTTGCTATCGTAAACGGAGCACCCGCAAAGGTTATCAAGGGTACTGTTAATTCACCTGCAAGAATACGAATCGTTTGAATGACATGTGAGAGATCCTGTTCGATTTGAATCGGCTTAAGGCGGTCTACATCCTGAGCATTCCGAATCGGATTGTGTATGACTGGACCAATATTCTTCACTATATCAAAATCTATCCCAATAGAAGCAACCGGATTCATAATATCGGAATACAGAATAGCCGCATCTACACCAAGCTTTCTCACAGGCATTAAGCTAACCTCTGCAGCCAATTCCGGTTGATTACAAATCTCAAGCAGAGAATACTTCTCTTTAATCTTACGATATTCTGGATCATATCTGCCTGCTTGACGCATATACCAAACAGGCACATGATCAACTTGCTGTTTACGGCAGGCTCTGATGAAAGTGTCATTGAAGGTCATTGGTTTAATTCCTCATTTCCGCGCAATATCTCTTATTCGTATTATAGCCCTATTCGGAAAAAGGCAACAAGTTCAGATTAGTGAACAATCTGACAATTCGATGACAAAAATAACGGCCTCATAGAAGATGTATCGACAAATTACAACGATTGTAGAGCATTCCGATGTGCTTCAATTGTAGCTTCAATATCTCCATCGGTATGTGCCAAAGAGACGAACATTCCTTCGAATTGTGAAGGGGCTACACTCACACCACGATCAAGCAATGAAGCAAAATAACGATTGAAACGCTGTAAATCTGAGGTCTTAGCTGTCTCATAGTTCGTTACCTTCACATCCGTAAAGAAAGGACATATCATAGAGCCCACTCGATTAATTGTACAGGCAATACCTTTGGCCTTAGCATTATCCATAAAGCCTTGCTCTAAACGAGCGGATTTACGTTCAAGGGACTCATAGACATCCGGTTGTCCAAGTAGGCTCAATGTTGTATAACCCGCTGCCATGGCAAGCGGATTACCAGACAAAGTGCCAGCCTGGTAGATCGGACCCGCAGGAGCCATCTTCTCCATAATATCTCTACGTCCTCCATAAGCACCTACTGGCAAACCTCCGCCAATAATCTTACCTAGGCAGGTAATATCAGGAATTATCCCATAAAGCCCTTGAGCGCTATGAATACCTACTCGAAACCCGGTCATGACTTCATCAAATATAAGGAGACTTCCATACTGGTTAGTAAGCTTTCGTAAACCTTCTAGAAATCCACTCACAGGTGGCACAACGCCCATGTTACCGGCAATTGGCTCTACGATGACGCCTGCAATCTCTTCACCGAATTTCTCGAATACCATATGTAGTGCATCCAGATCATTATAAGGAATCGTGATCGTTAGGGCGGCAACTGCTTCTGGAACACCTGGACTGTCTGGTAAGGCCAAAGTGGCTACACCTGATCCAGCTTTGATCAGTAGAGAATCAGCATGTCCATGGTAACAGCCTTCAAACTTGACGATCTTACTACGGCCATTAAAGCCTCTAGCTAGGCGAAGAGCGCTCATTGTAGCCTCTGTACCTGAATTCACCATTCTAACCATTTCCAACGAAGGTACCCGCTCACATACGAGCTTTGCCATTTCAGTTTCTAATTGTGTTGGTGCTCCAAAGCTTGTTCCCTTCGCTGCAGTTTGTTGTATAGCTTCGATTACAGCTGGATGAGCATGTCCCAGAATAAGTGGTCCCCAAGAACCAACATAATCAATATAACAATGACCATCTATATCATAAATCTTAGATCCCTCACCACGTTCAACATAATAAGGCGTTAAACCTACGGAACGGAATGCTCGAACTGGGCTATTGACTCCTCCTGGTATGTACCTTAACGCTTCTGCAAAAGCTTCTTTCGAGAGAGTATCCTGACGTTGTAAAGATTCTTTCATAACATTAGCCTCCTTATTATTGCTATTCTGATCGTAACCTTGTGTGATAGAATGATTACATCTTATAAATCGAAATGGGTGAATTCTTCTGTGCTCAAAGTATTAAAGAAAGTCCCTTTATTCTCCAGCCTAACCGAGGAGCAACTAGAAGTCATAGGTACTCATTGTAAAGGTAAAACATTCAAAAACGGTCATCTCCTATTTAAAGAGAAGGATCAAGGGGCAGATTTCTATGTAGTCATGTCCGGCTCAGTGAAAATTTACACCTCAAACGGTGGTGAGGATAAAATTTTGTCCCTTTTTAAAACAGGTGATAGCTTTGGCGAGCTTTCGTTGTTAGACGGGAAACCACGGTCTGCCTCAGCCTCAGTAGTTGAAGACAGTGTCCTGTTAACACTTGATAAGTTTAGTTTCCTTCATGTACTAAAAGAGAACTTCGATATTGCTAGTGCTATCATGCAGGAGCTCTGTCAAAGACTAAGAGATACAAATCAGCATGTTCATGACCTTACTTTCCTAGATTCTCGCACCCGAATTCTAAAGCATCTTATTCAGATGGCTAACAAACATGGTGTTCGGCAGGGTACAACGATCTCACTTCGAATTGTGTTTAATTTTGATGAGCTTTCCCGGATGGCAGGTGTTAAGAAGGACACCTTCATGGAAGTAATAAGAGATTTTCAAACTAAAAGTATTCTTGTTGTAACGGATGAGGGTTTTACCATTGACCTAGCTAAGCTTCGTGGGTAAGCTTAGGCTTGGAGCCAGCCGGCGATATCCTTAGCAAAATAGGTAATGATCATATCAGCCCCCGCACGTTTGAAGCCCACCATCATCTCCATGACAATAGCTTCCTCATTAACCCAGCCTTGTTTAGCCGCCGCTTTAACCATTGAATATTCTCCGCTGACATTATAGGCAACAATAGGAAGGTCAAAGTTCCCTCTTACCGTCTGAATAACATCCATATAAGCCATGGCGGGCTTAACAATAAGCATGTCCGCACCTTCGATAACGTCTGATTCTGCTTCTCGTAAAGCTTCTCGGATATTGGCTGGATCCATTTGGTAGGTCTTACGATCACCGAACTGGGGAGCTGAACGAGCAGCTTCTCTAAAAGGACCATAGAATGCAGATGCGTATTTAACTGCGTATGACATAATAGGAACCCGATCGAAGCCTGCTTCATCCAAGCCACTGCGAATCGCCTGTACGAAGCCATCCATCATGTTAGAGGGTGCTATAATATCTGCTCCTGCTCTAGCTTGCGATACCGCTGTTCGGACTAAGAAATCGAGTGATTCATCATTATCAATATAAGCTTGATGACTTAGAACATCCTTTTTTACCACGCCACAATGCCCATGATCTGTGAACTCACACAAACATGTGTCTGCGATAACTAGCAAATTATCATGCTGACGTTTAATTTGTCGAGTCGCCCGCTGTACAATACCCTCTTCGTCGAATGCCGAGCTCCCACATGCGTCCTTCGTCTCCGTAACACCGAATAGTAACACCGCTTGTATACCTAGGTTGACTATCTCAGCTATCTCTTCATCCAACCGATCCAGTGAATAATGGTACACGCCCGGCATTGAGGATATCTCCGAACGGATGTTAGTGCCTTCCGTTATAAATAGTGGATAGATTAAATCATGAACCGACACTGCATGCTCCCTGACCATATTACGCAGCATGGTAGTGTTCCTTGTTCTTCTATGTCTGGATATAGGAAATGCCATTCATTACACCTCATTTATATATTTATAATAGTGTCTAATAGGGATTCAATAGTTGCTTCCGCTGCCAAACCATCAATTTCTATACCCCAACTAGATATAGTCGCGGCTGTAACCGGACCAATACAAGCAATCTTGGCTTTAGACAATAATTCAGCTGCTTTACCGCCAGTATGCTCCTCGAGCAGTCGGCACATGTTATTCACCGTAGAAGAGCTTGTAAAGGTAACGATGTGAATGTCACCACGATGTAACAGCTCAATCAAATCCTCAATACCCTCGCTGCAGACCACATTATTGTATACATCTACTTGTGTTACATTCATCCCTAGTTGCAATAATTGGTTGGGCAAATAGTCTCTAGCTAAGTCAGCTCTTGGCAGAAGAACTTCCTGACCTTGCTTCAGCTCCGGCAGCATAGATTGGAGCACACCTTCAGCTTGATAGAAGGTAGCCGGTACAACAGAGGGTATTATACCTCGATTCAATATCGCTTCCTCCGTCTTAGGGCCAACTGCAGCAAACTGTGCCTTGACCATTCGGCGAATATCGATTCCCAGCTGTTGCATACGTAAGAAGAAGTACTCAACACCGTTAGCGCTGGTAAGAATAATCCAGTCATATGTCTCTATTCGTCGTAATGCTTCATCAAGCTTATCTAGTACAGAGGGATCAGTAGGCTGTATTAAATCAATAGCCGGAAATTCATAAGGCTCACCGCCAAGATCATCAATACACTCTGCCAACTCACTCGCTTGGCTTCTTGCCCTAGTCACTAGCACTCTCCGACCAAAAAGCGGCTTCTTCTCATACCAATTCAGCTTTTCGCGAAGCTTCACCACTTCTCCAACTAAGATGACTGCTGGCGGTTTGAAATTAACCTCATTTACCTTCTCTACAATATCGGCCAAGGTGCCAATCAATGTTTGTTGATTAACTCTTGTACCCCAACGAATAAGTGCAACTGGCGTTTCGGGGGCCTTTCCATACAGAATAAGCTGGTCACGAATATATGCAATCTTGGCTATACCCATCAGGAAAATCATCGTATCTGTAGCGGGAGTTAGCTTATCCCACTTTATATTCATATCTAGCTTCTCGGGATTCTCGTGACCCGTGACAATAGCAATAGATGATGCGTAGTCTCTATGAGTAACGGGTATTCCCGCATACGCGGGCACTGCCGTCGCAGATGTAACTCCAGGGATTATCTCAAATTCAATACCATAATCAACTAACAGCTCTGCCTCTTCTCCAACTCTGCCGAATATCGTTGGATCCCCACCCTTAAGGCGTGTGACTACCTTTCCTTGTAGAGCTAAGTCAACAAGCAATTGATTGATTTCTTCTTGTTTCATCGTGTGGCGGTCCGTACGTTTGCCGACATAAATTTTCTCGGTATTGGGCTTTAACATTTGAAGTAATCGCGGACTAGCTAGCCGATCATATACGACCACATCACTCTTCTTCAAAGCTTCCATACCTCTGACTGTAATCAGCTTTGGATCCCCTGGTCCAGCTCCAACTAGGTACACCTTCCCCTTGTGCTCCATTCGCTTTAGCTCCCCACCTGATCTAATATACGGTCGGCACCTTGTGATATTAATAGTTCGCCTAGCTTCTGACCCAAATCAATGGGATCTACACCTGTCATTGTTTCTTTAAGGATGATATCACCATCTGGTGTACCTACCATGCCGGTCAAACGGATAATTCCCGACTTTTGGTTGTTCTGAAGCTCTACCTCTGCATATGCGCCAATGGGAACCTGACAGCCGCCATTCAATCGTTTGAGAAAGCTTCGTTCGGCTTTAACTGTTAAGGAAGACTTTGGATCGTTTAGCAGTTCCAACAGTGCTAGAATTTCTGCATCGTTGGATCGACATTCAATTCCAAGTGCACCTTGCCCTACGGCGGGTAAACATACTGTGGGATCTAGATATTCACTAATACGATCTTCCCAGCCCATTCGGAATAGTCCTGCAGAAGCGAGTACGATAGCATCGAAGCCTTCATTCTCTAATTTTTTTATTCTAGTATCAATGTTGCCACGAATAGACTCTAATTGCAGGTCGGGTCGGAATGCTTTCATCTGACTTACTCTACGCAAGCTACTCGTACCAATTCGAGCTCCATGAGGTAGATCTACTAGCTTACGATTATTCGATGTGATTAGACAATCACGAGGGTCCTCTCGTTTGGGCACAGCACCAATAACTAATCCATCGAGCAATTCCGCTGGCATGTCCTTCAGACTATGAACAGCCAAATCGATCTCTCCATCGATCAGAGCCTGCTCAATTTCTTTGACGAACAGCCCTTTACCACCTACCTTGGATAAGGTAACGTCAACAATGATATCCCCTTGTGTGACCATATTCTTTGTCGAGAATTCGTAGTCTAATCCATGTTCTTGACTAATTTCTTTAAGCAATTGTATGGTCTGATTCGTCTGTGTTAATGCTAATGCACTTTTCCTAGTTCCTACAATAATATGTCGTTTCATCATCCGTCTCCATTCTCTATTTAGTCTTATATATCAATCATACATTCTTCAAATTTCTGCTCCCATTCATTCGTTTGTAGGTCTAATTCAAGCATATCCTCTAACCAAGAACGGAACGCCCGCTGCTTATCTAATTGAGATAGCTCTAGTATATCGAATTTTAACACCTGATGGAAAATTATTGCTCGACTTTTCTCGTTTTTTACCTTAGCATGGACCCATTCTCTTAGCTCAGATAGAAAATCAACATATAACTCATACTCTTGTCCGTAACTTTCTGCCAGCTCATCACGAATTTTTCTCGCTAAACCTGGGCTTGCTCCAGAGGTAGATACAGACATCGTAAGCCCGCCTCGCCTTAGTACTGCTGGTACAATGAATGTACTCCGTGTAGAATCACCCAGATGATTTACGGGAATTTGGTGCTTACTGGCATCAGCAGCAACCAACCTATTAACGGTCTCATCGTTTGTTGCAGCAAAAACAAGGTCCGCATTCATAATGTCTAATTCACCCTCATAATTACGTTTTATATTAACTATAGAGCCATCTGCTGACAATTGATCAATTCTCAAGTGACAATGAGGGCTTATTACAGTGACCTTTGCCCCAGCTTCTAGTAGCCCAGAGATTCGACGGGCGGCTATAAGTCCTCCACCGATGATTACACAATGCATCTCAGTTAAATCAAGGTGAATGGGGTATGATTTATTCAATGAAGTCACATCCATATCCATTAGCGCTTATTAATAAGATTATAGTTAACTTAGCTATCAATGAAAATTCGACAACCAGCTTGAAGAGGTATAATTGAGAAAAACTAAAGAAAAAGCTATTAAGTTTAGAATAGCCAGGCGAGGCCAAGTTGTCCTAGCAGCCAACTGTTTCCACAAATATATACAATAAATGATCAAAATCAAGCTCGAGGCTAGTACCTTAATATCTAATAATAAAGCCCATTCCCCCTCTAGGTAAATCCATATAATCCCTAATATCAGAGAGAGAAGAAGCAGTGGTGTGCCTAAAATTACAGCTCGCATCGCATATTGTTGGATGTGTCCTAGACCTGGCATACGTCTTATTGCAGCCGAGTATTGCTTCTTTTTTAATCCTGAATGTAGGAACAATAACATTCCGGAGAACATGGCGCTACAGAAGTATGCAACATAACTGGCTATAGCTAATGAGACATGAATGAATAATAATTCATCACGCTCGTCCCAACTAGCAGCAATCGGTGAAATTCTCTTGTCACTGAAAAAGGCAATAGCTGCCACAATAAAACCAGCTAAGCTTACGAAGAACAATACAAAGTCGATGCGCATAATAAAAGCGAGGATAAGAGATAAGGTGATCAGGAGCCATGAGAAGAGAAATAATGAGTCAAAGATTGAGAAAACAGCAATTTGTTGAGACTGGACTAACTGGCCCACTAATAATACGGTCTGCATCAACCAAACAAAAACAAGTAACCCTGTGCCCATCCGCTTAGCTCTTGGATTTCGTTGAATGAAATCCGAGAATATAAACAATAGGCTCAGGGCATATACATACAGCATCGCATCAAAAAACCAACTTTTCGTAATCATCGTCCAGCCACCTCCCTACGAGTGTGCTGGCAGGCTTCGCAGCTTAGGAAGAGAAATCCTGCTCGTAGGATCCAACTGATCACCCTTATTAACCTCTGACTCCAATAAAGCATCCTCGGGTAATGCATCATGCTCGTTGACCCATTCCTCTAGGGCGAAGAGATGAGAGAACATCTTAATCGCATCATCACCATGGCGTTCAGCAGCTAATTCCTTAACTCGTAATATAGGATCATGCAGCATTTGGTTAACGATACTTTTACTTAACTTGTGTATGACTTTTAATTCACGATCCTCTAAATCGGGTAGCTTCTTTATTAAGCTATCCATAGTCTCTTTATGAATAAGTGCCGCTTTCTCTTGAAGGGCACGGATCGCTGGACTAACCCCAAGAAGCCTATACCACTGTTGAAACACAGTTATTTCTTCTTTGATCAAATCCTCAACCTTCTCACCTTCACGACGGCGAAGGTTGACGTTACTCTCTACAATGGCTTGTAAATCGTCCATATCATATAAGAAGACTTGATCACTCTTGGCTATTTCGGGATCGAAGTCTCGAGGGACAGCGATGTCAATGAGGAACAATGGTTTATTAGATCTTGCTCTCGTTACCTCGTCCATCTGTCCTTTAGATAGTACGTATCCGTCTGCTCCTGTAGAGCTAATTATTATATCTACACCATGCTTAGTGATCATGGACTGAACTTCATCAATGGAGCATGCTATACCATTCCAACGCGCAGCCAATTCCTCAGCACGTGCCTTAGTGCGATTGGCTACAATAACTTTGCTTGCACCGTTGGCGTGTAGGTGTTTCACGGTTAACTCGCCCATTTTGCCGGCACCAATAATCATTACGCTCTTATGCTGATAATCTCCGAATATGCGCTTGCCTAGCTCAACAGCTGCATAGCTTACAGAAACTGCACTCTCACCAATGGCTGTCTCCGTGTGGATCTTCTTGGCGAATGTAATGGCTTGCTTGAATAACATATTAAACAGTGTCCCCGTTGCCGCTTCCTTCTGAGCAGTCAAGAAAGAGTTTCTGACTTGACCGAGAATTTGCGTTTCACCAATCATCATGGAATCTAGTCCACAGGTTACACGGAATAAGTGTTTGATCGCTTCTTGATCTTCATGAATACTCAAATATTGGACAAATTGATCACGGGAAATACCAAACCAATTTTCCATAAACCCACGTATATAATGTCCACACATATGAAGGCGATCAACAACTGCATAAATCTCCGTACGGTTACAGGTTGACACGATAACACCTTCAAGAATGCTCTTCGTCTGCTTTAATCGGTTAAGCGCTTCGGATAGCCTATCGTCGGAGAAGGTAAATCTCTCGCGTACTTCTACAGGGGCTGTGTGATGATTTAAACTAACGGCAATGATGTGCATCGGTCTTTCACCTGCCTTTCCGACAGAGTTAGAGTTTATTACCGAATTATTATAACACATAGAACCAAGCATTTCCTCGATAGAATATGAATATTCCTTGAAGCTTAAAATAACAATGAAAAACCGCGGGATGCCCGCGGTTCTATTGTTTCCAAATTCAGTTCATATTAACGATTGAATAACAATTGTTTGATTTCTGGTGATTCCACTTGAATTTCTCCCATGCCACGTACTAGCTTTTTGCCATGTACATGCTCAGGCTCTAATACAGAAACCAGATAATCGATTGCGGTTTGTGGATCTACTGTATCTCCACAGGTATAACAATCAATTGCAGCAAAGCCCTTCTCTGGATACGTGTGTATGGAGAGATGACTTTCTGACAGTAGTACTAGTACCGTTGCTCCTTGTGGTTCGAATTGTTTAGCTTGTACGGATAATACTGTAGCACCAGCAATTTCTGCAGCCTCTACCATTTGTGATTGTAACCACTCCGCATCGTTCAAGCGATCGAAATTTACCCCCCAAGTATCAACAGCAACATGCCTTCCGAAAGTAGAGTATTCCATCTTCCGGTTCCCCCTTCCTAGGAATAAAATGTTTGGAAATTTCATCCGCTAGGACCTACGTCATTCACTGCTCGAGGGAAAAATCTCTCGTAACATCCAAAATGTCATGAGTGAATCCTGGTTCCTATAATATTGTCAACGAAAATAAAAGTAACATCTCTTGACTGGAAATGCAATAGTTTTTTTAATGAATTAAGTTCTACCAACAAATAAGAGGCCCTCGGGGGCCTCTTATCTTAAGTTTGTGGACACACATTTATGCTTCAAGCACAAACAATTGGTATGTCAATTCTGTCAATCGTGTATCAATCTGGGAGCGCTCAGTTGTTTGCACGGTATGAATACGTTCATCGAGTAATTGGTTGATCCGATCACGAACCATCATAATCTCATATTCTATCTGCTGATCATTAAAAAGCTGCTCTAATCGACCCGCAGTATTCTTGTACTCATATATCGTCTTCTGATATTGTTCATTCATTTCTACAATTTTTACAACAATACCTCGCTCATAATAATACACCATAGTGAAGTTAGAATAAATTCGGTTGACAATTGCATTTCCTTTGAAGGCTGATACAGCCCTTCTCATAATGTTGGCAAGTGGCATCGTATTTAATCGATAAGAGCCTTCGGATACATAAATGCCTGCTCGATGCTCAAAGCTGATAATAACCTCTGCACCACTACCCTCATGAAAAACCAATTGTTGGTTTCCGTTATCAAGCACCTTCACACGAAATTCAATTCCTTGGTCCATCAGCATGCGTTCTAGCTGGGTCATTTCGGTTTCTGTTAATGCCAGACTGGCTTTGACATATTCTGTCGCTAACCGCTGAGCCATAATATCTCCTCGATTCCATATAGGAACAACCGCAAGTATCTAATCGTTTGTTCCAAAGTAACCCCTTACATGCAACCTATTATACACCATAGTAAGCTGATCTGCCCATGGAGAAAAAACTTAAAAAACAAGCAAATACGCCAGTTTAACCCGTAAATTCAATCACTAACCAGCTGTTTCTCTTGTAAATGTATCGTTTGTTCAATAAAGCTCCACAATTCATCCCTACCCTGACCAGTAACCGATGAGAAAAGGATAATCGGAATGTGCTCTGGCATATGTAGCCCCTCCTGAATCATTTTAAGATGCTTCTTATAATGAGATCGCGGAATTTTATCAGCCTTCGTAGCAACGATACCAACCGTCATCCCATTATGAATTAACCAAGAGAACATACTAATGTCTTCTTTGGACGGCTGATGCCTCAGATCGATCAACTGTAAGACCAAGCGAAGCCGTTCACGCTTTACCATATACTTCTCTATTAGATTACCGAATTGTCTGCGCTGCACTTGAGAGACCTTGGCATATCCGTAACCTGGACAGTCTACCAAATACAGCTGAGAGTCAATATTATAATAGTTTAACATCTGCGTTTTACCTGGGGTTCCACTTGTCTTTGCTATCGATTTACGACCAAGTATTCGATTAATTAATGATGATTTCCCGACATTGGAACGCCCTGCGAGAGCGACCTCTGGCAGGGTTTCCTCAGGTAATTGAGACAGCGTTGCAACACTGGTCAGAAACTCGGCGTTGTGAATGTTCAGATTCATATCCGATCACCTACTACTGCGACTTCTTCATTAATGAGATGAAAAGGTCGAATGAGCGCTTCGTCAAGCACCTGATCCATATGAATAACTTCTACAAACTTCAGATCATTCCTTACACTTTCAGGTATATCATCGATATCCTTGCCATTATCCTTAGGAATAATGATTATAGTTATACCTGCTCGATGTGCCGCTAGCGCCTTTTCTTTAAGACCACCAATCGGGAGTACACGACCACGTAGAGTGATTTCCCCAGTCATTGCAACCATTCGTGATACAGGGATATTCGTTAAGGCTGATATTAACGCGGTAGCCATCGTAATTCCTGCGGAGGGTCCATCCTTTGGAATAGCACCTTCTGGAATATGAATATGAATATCATTCTTCTCATGAAAGGTCGGGTCGATGTTAAGTTGGGTTGATCGTGATCTTGTATAACTAAAGGCCGCTTGAGCTGACTCCTTCATCACGTCACCTAATTTGCCGGTCAGTGTCAATTTACCTGTGCCTGGGAGTACGGTTACTTCGATGACGAGGGTATCCCCACCAACCTCTGTCCAAGCAAGTCCAGTAACAGCGCCTACCTGATCCTCCGCTTCAGCCATACCATAACGGTATTTCTGTGGTCCCAAATAATCTTTAATACGATCCGAGTTTAGTACATTCTCCACTAATTGTGTAGACACGACTTCCTTGGCAGTTTTCCGGCAAAGTGTAGCGATCTGTTGCTCTAAGTTACGAACACCCGCCTCACGCGTATATTCACGAATAACCTTTAGCATAGAATCATCATCCATCTGTAATTGTTCTTCATTCAGTCCATGATCTTTACGTTGCTTCGGAAGTAAATATCGATCAGCTATTCGTAATTTCTCTAATTCGGTATAGCCTGGAATATACAGTACTTCCATACGATCCAATAAAGGACGCGGAATGTTATGGACAGCATTAGCAGTAGTTACGAACATCACATTGGATAAATCAAAGGGTACCTCAATATAATGATCACTGAATGTATTATTCTGTTCTGGATCAAGTACCTCTAATAAAGCTGAAGATGGATCTCCACGGAAATCCATAGCCATCTTATCGATCTCGTCGAGTAAGAAGACCGGATTATTCGAGCCTGCATTCTTCATACCTTGAATTACCCGTCCTGGCATGGCTCCAACATACGTCCGGCGATGTCCTCTAATCTCTGCTTCATCACGCACTCCACCCAGAGACATTCTTACAAACTTACGTCCTAGAGACCGAGCAATGGAACGAGCCAATGAAGTTTTACCTACACCAGGAGGTCCGACCAGACATAATATGGGTCCCTTTAATTTCTTTACTAATTGTTGTACTGCCAAATATTCAAGCACACGCTGCTTGGGTTTCTCCAAGCCGTAATGATCTTCATCAAGAATTGTCTCTGCTTTATTAATATCGATATCATCCTCGGTTGAAGTATGCCAAGGTAAACTGATTAACCAATCCACATAATTCCGGATTACAGCTCCTTCTGCAGAGGTAATCGGCATCTTCTCTAAGCGATCAATTTCCTTATCGACCTTCTCTTTAACTCTCTCGGCCAGCTCTAGCTCCTCAACCTGTGCACGTAGCTCTTCAATTTCACCAGTACGTCCTTCTTTATCGCCTAATTCCTTCTGAATGGCCTTCATCTGCTCACGCAAATAATATTCCTTCTGCGTTTTCTCCATTTGTTTCTTAACACGTTGATTAATTTTACGTTCAAGCTCGAGAACCTCTCGCTCATTATTAAGAATATCAAGCAGCTTCTCTAGACGTAAACGAACATCAACTGTCTCTAGAATTTCTTGTTTGTCTTTAATTTTCAAGGATAAATGACTACATATTACATCAGCCAACCGACCAGGCTCTTCAATATCGGATACAGCAGCTAATGTCTCAGGTGTTACTTTCTTCGAGAGATTAATGTAGTACTCAAACTGGTTTAGAACCGTTCGCATGAGTGCATCGATCTCAGGGTCCGCTTCCTCTTGCTCAGGTAACGGTTTGACCATAACCTCGAAGTATTCTTCGGTAGGTAAATACTCTACAATCTCAGCTCTAGTGACTCCCTCAACTAGCACACGAATTGTACCGTTAGGTAACTTCAGCATTTGCCGAATTTTGGCTATTGTCCCTACGCGGTAAATGTCTTCCATTGAAGGATCCTCTATGTTGACCTCTGATTGAGAGCATAGAAGAATGGTATGATCATCTACCATAGCGTGTTCCAGAGCTTTAACCGATTTATCACGTCCAACATCAAGATGGAGTACCATGCTCGGATATACAAGTAATCCTCTTAAAGGCAGCAAAGGAATACGGCGCTTTATCCTGTTAGTTCCCATTGATAGCACCTCCATTAACATTATAAGCCCAATTCATATCACAGTAATTGTTCATTACTACTTCATGGTACTTTCTTAATTGTATCAAAACTATTTTGTAAATACCAATCAGGAGTCTGTCTGACGGAATAAGGTAAGTTGTTCATCTGATAAACCCTATGGCTCCAAACCCACTGGACCAGCATGTAATACCGATATTGCAGATGCTGGAATTGCTTCATTACTAGGCACTCTTGGTAATGAATTCGGAAATGAGCAAGTTCCGAGGATTTGATCGAATACTTCATCAAGCGTATCAACCCTAATAATCTGTACCCCGGTATAACCTTCGAACATCCGTTGCCAATTTTCTCTAGGAATATATACCGTCTCTACTCCGGCCAAGCATGCGGCTTCGATTTTGGCAACTACACCTCCTACAGGCTTAACCTTTCCTTGAATGCTCAACTCACCTGTAAGAGCAATCCTATGATCAATGGGTATCCCCATGATAGCGGATGCTATGGCAGTAGCAATCGAAATGCCAGCTGAAGGACCATCGATGGGTAAGCCTCCGGGGAAATTAACATGCAGATCGTAGTCCGCTGTGTGTAATCCATATTGACGAAGCACAGTCATAACATTCTCTACAGAGCCCCGAGCCATACTTTTTCGTCTAAGGGTTTTATTGCCACTCCCCAGTTCCTCTTCATCTACAACTCCAGTTAAGGTCATACGACCCTCTCCAGACTGATATGCAGGCACAGCGGTTACTTCAATTTCTAGAAGCGCCCCCATGTTTGGACCATATACAGCTAATCCATTTACGACACCAATCTGGGGACTTGGGTGTATCTTCTTCTCAGCACGAGGAGGGATTTGGCTACTATTCACAACCCACTCTACATCTGTTGCTGTTAGATGGTCACGCTTCTCTGTCATTGCTAATCCAGAAGATAGCTGAATCACATTGACAGCTTCTCGACCATTCGTGGCATACTGCATCACAATATCGACAGCTTCCTTATTCTCTGGAAACCCGATCTTCTGGATTGCTTTCTTCGCTATTAAGCCAATCTCCTCTGGATTTAATGGTCGGAAGAATATTTCCATACAACGTGATCTTAAAGCAGCAGGGATTTCGTGAGGATTGCGTGTAGTAGCTCCAACAAGTCTGAAATCAGCAGGAAGTCCATTCTGGAATATATCATGTATATGCTGGGGAATTTGAACATCCTCTGAATTGTAATAAGCACTTTCTAAATGCACCTTGCGATCCTCTAGCACCTTCAATAATTTGTTCATTTGTGTGGGATGTAATTCACCAATTTCGTCAATAAATAGCATGCCACCATGAGCTTTAGTTACTGCACCAGGCTTTGGTTGTGGTATCCCGGCCACCCCCATCGCTCCAGCACCCTGGTATATGGGGTCATGTACAGAGCCTATTAACGGATCCGCAATCCCCCTCTCATCAAAACGTGCAATGGTTGCATCAATTTCGGTAAACTTCGCTTGTAAGCCAAACGGTGACTGTGGATTCTTCTTCGCCTCATGAAGCAGCACACGAGCGGCTGCAGTTTTCCCTACACCTGGCGGACCATAAATCAATACATGCTGTGGGTTAGGACCACACAACGCGGCCTTTAATGCCTTCAGGCCCTCGGTTTGACCTACAATGTCTCCAAGTGATACTGGTCTTGTTCTTTCCGATAAAGGCTGTGTTAATGAAATTGTTCGTAGTTTTCTAAGCTTCTCAAGCTCTTTACGAGACTCCTTATCAATGGCACTTCGACTTGTGCGCTGCCCTCGTAGTAGGCCTAAAAAGTATAGACCAATAATCACAGCAAAGAATACTTGAACTAGCATGATAATCATATTCACACTCATGTTAAAACCCCTTCCATATTAACCATTCATAGCTTAAATTATTATTGCCCTATGAAGGGGAGTTTAATCGGAGCAATCTGAACAGCAGCCTTATTAGCTAGCGTCAAAAAAAGCCAGTTTCCTAGAAACTGACTCGAACTATATACAAAGATTATTCTATATTGCTCTGTGTATGGACTTTAGCTTATATATCTTCAAACTACGAAATATTATACTTCCGTTAAGAGAATAGAACGCTAATCCTCTACTGGATGGATCAGGATAAATCAAATCAGTCATCACTATTCTCCCATCATTGGCGAACACTTCGATGGATGACCAATCTACAAAGATGCGAAGTCTAATTGATTGGTTAATCGGAGATAGTATTGCGCTATGCCTACAGGGGAACTTTGGATGAAAATCAGATCTTCCGGATTTTGTCCTATCAACAAATAATTCCTGCTTATGAACATCATATCCGACAATGGTTTCTTGTTGATCTGAAGTTCTTAGCTTGAAACCGAATTCCGTTGCACTATCCAGCACGATTTCTGCCTCAATCTCTAATAGTTCTCCTTGTACAGCAGATAATAAATTATCATTCGGGATTATCGTCACGTTGTTCCATTGCTTAAGTAAATCGCGAAGATGCTTACCATTCTCCACAGGTGTTTGGAGCAGTCGAATACCATCCTTCTCGCATCTTAACGATAATACCCGTGGCAAAGTCATCGCGCTTCTCCAGCTAGAGGTAGGTAATACATTCGCATATTTCCAGTTACTCATCCAACCAATGAGAATACGATTACCCTCAGGAGCGTCTGACCATGTTACTCCAGCATAGTTATCCCTACCGTGATCTAACCAGATCGTGGTCTCTGGCGAATGATCATTAATAAAACTCTCTCCATCGAAATGACCTACAAAATATTGAGTTCTCGATCCCTCGGGATAAGTAGGATCATCACCAATACTAATGAGTAGGACCCATTTGGTTTGATTGCTGATTCCATCTACTGGTAATTGGAATAGGTCTGGACATTCCCAGACTCCGTTGTGTGAGCCTTCGTGTAATCCAAATTCACTTAGAAATGTCCATTCTTTTAAATTCTCAGACGCATAAAGTCTCACATGATTACCTGCTGCGACGACCATTACCCACCTATGATCAGGTGCGTGCCAGAACACTTTTGGATCACGGAAATCAATGATATCCAATTCCACCAGAACCGGATTTCCTTCATACATCGTCCATGTTCTGCCCTTATCCTTGCTATAAGCTAGGCTCTGCCTCTGTCTTACTTGGTCTGTACATAAATTAGACTCATCGTCCTCCATATGCATGTCTGAATGAGTGAATATGGCCACCAACCCAGACTTTCCTAGGAAAAACCCGGTCGAATCTTGCCAATCCACTACAACACTTCCAGAGAATATAAATCCATTGTGATCTGGTTTAAGCGCTATAGGAAGATGCTCCCAATAAATTAAGTCCTTACTTATCGCGTGACCCCAGTGCATGGGTCCCCACTCTGTGCTATGTGGATGATATTGATAGAACAAATGATACTCACCTTCATAATAGACCATTCCATTTGGATCATTCATCCAGTTACTCTCTGGGGAGAAATGATACTGTGGACGATACATTTCTTGATAATTCACATTAGTCATAAGTTCATCACCTCAATTAATTTCAGTTAAGTTTGGCATAGCATGGATCGTTCCTTTTTTTGTCGTTACGAGTGCACCTACCGCATTAGCGAATAGGATCATGGACCGAAGTTCATCATTAGTAAGCTCATGGAGTTGGTCAATTCTTGTTAGTAACTGGAATAGCATTCCGCCTAGAAAAGCATCCCCCGCTCCAGTTGTATCTATTGTGTTTACTCTATAGCCAGGTATCTTACCAGACCTATCACCCAGTCTATAAAAACAGCCCTCTGCCCCTAAAGTAATCAGTATTAATGAAACCCCATAATTCTGATCAATCTCATAAGACCCTTTTTCGGGATCACTTGTACCCGTCAAAAAAATAAGCTCCTCCTCTGATATCTTCAACACATTCGCATAGAACAGACCTTGTTGTATCATAAACTTAGCATGTTCTAGATCTTCCCAGAGAGCTGTTCTTAAGTTAGGGTCAAATGAAATGAGAAGTCCTATTGATTTAGCAAACTCCAATGCTTTTATCGTGGAGGTCGCCGCGGGCTCATTAGTCATTGATATCGATCCACAATGAAAAACCTTCGACTGTTCTATCATTGAGTATGGAATCTCATTAGTTTCCAGCATCATATCTGCACCGGGATTCCGATAGAAGCTAAAGGACCGATCACCTTGTTCGTCTAAATGCACAAAGGCCACCGTTGTATTCACTTGATTAGTGATTGTTATACCACTTGTGTCAATACCACATTCATTTAACGTACTCTTGAGGTAGTGTCCAAATTCATCTTGTCCAACTTTACCTATAAAAGCTGTTGTAGCCCCCAGTTTGGTAAGTGCCACAAGCACATTCGCTGGCGCACCCCCAGCATTACGTTGAACGTTACCTCTGTAGTGTCCAATTCCCTCACTGGTATGAAGTCAATTAATACCTCGCCCAATCCGATAACATCATACATACTCTTCCACCATCCACTATTTATCTAATATTCTAAAAAGCAGCAGTCATTTCCCAGATGTTCATCGAGAGTATACGCAAACCACCGTCAGCCCATAAGAGAAGACCATTGGCATCCATTCTAGAAGGATAAGCTCTTGTTGTGAGACTTTTTAATCCGTTAGCATAGACTTCGATTAAAGATTTATCTATGAAGATATGCAACTTTAATGATTCTCCCTCTAGAAATAAGCTTCCTCCTTGAATACCATTGGATCTTTCTCTAGTATCCAATGTTGTTCGTTCCCTATTTACCAACAGTTGTTGACTAGTTTGGTCGTAGGCAATAATCGTCTGCTCTTCACCTTCCGGTGAACGACGAAGGGAGATACCATAAACTGTTGCTGTTAGGGGTTGGAATTCAATTACAATTTCCAGCATATCTCCTTTTATCGTAGCAAGATGATCATTTACCTCTTCTATTGTCTGATCTTGAATTGACAGTAAAGCTCTATCCCTTAATCTGCTGATCTCAGTAATCGGTTGCACACCTAATCTTCCATCTTCTCGCAGAGTCAGGGAAACAGGCAAACCAGCACCATGAGACCATCCACAATCGTAATCAATCTCTGGCGTTCGCTCCCCCTGTGCAATGGTAAAGAGAATGGTACGACCTGTTCGTGGATCAACCATTCCACTTGGCCCAGTAAAATGAAAGTCTCCCACATCGATCAGCTGTGGCTCTTCTTGGTCTGGGATAAATCGGAAATTTGCGCTATCCCATGTGCCAATCCAATAAATAACTTCTACCTTTGCTCCGGGCCCCCATGGACTAATTAGAAATACATATTTATCCGTTGTCTCTTCATTTCGTCTAAGTGGTAGTAGTATGGGAAGCTCCCAAGCCGTACCTAAGTGAGGATATTGCTGATAATCACTTACGTATAATGGACCACGGTAATCCCATGTCGTCAGATTGGTGGAGGTATATACGACTGCCGTACCGCCATTTCCCTCAGAGCCCGTTCCCGTGCCCACTAGCATAATCCATAGATCATTTTCCTTCCAGACGAAAGGATCACGAAATTCACCGTATAATCCAATGTCGGGCTCCTGTTCTACAATTGGAACGGGATGTTTCTCCCACCGTTTTAAGTCATTGTCACCATCATCAGGGTATGTGCTTCTTGCCATTCCCACACTCTGGTTAGGGGTTGCTGCGAAATTACCCGCTGTGTAGAATAACACTGGATATCCATGTTCATCGTAAGCAGCGCTACCAGACCAGATTCCATCTGGGTCTATATCTTGTTCTGGATATAATGCGGGTGGGAGATCTCGCCAATGCACAAGGTCTTCGCTTACCCAATGTCCCCAATGAATATAATGCCAGAAGGGTCCCTGTGGATTGTATTGATAGAACAAATGATAAAGTCCATTGAAGTAAATAGGTGCATGCGGTTCGTTCATCCAATGTGCAGGAGCACTCAGATGGTATTGAGGTCGATGTCGGTCATTAGATCGAAGCTGTCGAATGTGCACTAGATCCTCTGGCGGAAGCTCTGGAACTCCCCCTCCATGCTCTATAAGATCTGTGTGATACTTCCTTAATATATCACTGGCGCTCAATGCGCAGTTATAAATGGCGAGCTCATCCAACAACCCGTCATAATTATTCATCGTGAAAGATTCTGCAAGGATCATTCCTTTATTATTCCGACCAATTAAGAAATCTCCGTTATAGGGCGTAATGTCCGCTGCTCTAGTGTGGTGTGATGCCACCTCAATACCGTTCAAATACAACTTCAGATCCGCTGAGGCTTTATCGTAGGTCGCTGCTATAAAGGACCACTCGTTCCTAGGAATCGGATGCTCATTTGACCAAACCTCCACCCACTCATTGCCCAATCCAAGCTGTAAAGACCATGATCCATGTCTATATAGCCCAAGAACATAACCCTGGCAAAGCTCTCTATCATGCTGGTTCACAATAGCAGACAAACGTTGTTCAGCACCGAAATCATAAGTTCGAGGAGCAATCCAAGCTGTTATTGTCAACGCATTAACGAGCTGTGCAATATCGGTATGAGATCGTTGAATAAAGGTAGAATATCCATCGAATAGAAGTGCTTCTTTAGCAATTCCCTCACGCCACATCGGATTTACGGGCTGTTGAAATCGTCCCTTCTTTAAGGCGAACTGGATCTGATCTATCGTGCCTGTTATCGACTCTTTCGTCGTATCACCCTGACCTTCGTTAAATGACCAAAGCGCTATCGGGTTCTCCCGATTATCTATATGGTGTGACATCATTCACTCTCCCCTAGTATCCTTCACTCATAATGGGGACAAGCCAGAGCAGCCTATAAACTGCCCCAGCTTGTCAGAATTTATATGATAGCTATGAAATAACAATCTACTTTTGTGCAGCCATGTAACGATCATATCCACTTTGATGGGCAGCTAGTAGCTCATCAATACCCATTTTCTTCAGAGTTGCTTGAAATTCATCCCAATCCTTTTCAACTCCACCTTGAATCAACCATTTTGCCCGCATTTTGTTCGTGTGTGCCGAGATATCGGTTTTTAAACGCTCAATAACCTTTAATTCATCTTCACTAAAGAAGATATTCGGAAACTTTTCTTTCTGCATTTGGGGTACATAGTACTTCACACTGTCGTTAACTCTTTGCATAGCACGGGGTTCAATGTAATCGACTTTACCCCTGAATTCGGCTAATAGAAGGCCTATACCGTTGCTAATCGCTGTGGATTGTCTTAATTCACCAGGGTTGTTAAGATCTGTCTTACCAACGAGCTTACCATTAGCATCTTGATCATACCAAACACCAATCGGACCAAATCGGACCTGTGCAGCCATGACGGGCTCATACATGATATCTAACCACGCTGCAGTAACTTCAGGGTTTTTGTTATCCTTGGTAATTGCCGAACCATCTCTGCCTAACCCACCGCCACTATTCCATTTTATAACCATACCTTCAAATGGAGGAACGATTTTCCAATGCTCTCCTCTTTCAGGACCAGTAACATCATTCTTATCCCACCAGATCATAGAACCTATGGTCTCTATTTCTGTTTTGCCTCTTGCAAAATAGCTACCGTAATCATGGGTAAAGGCTTCGAGGTCAACCAACCCGTCTTTAAACCATTGGTGTATATATGTGGTTGCTTCTTTAAAGCCATCTTGCTGAGCGGAGAACGTAACTACACCGTTATCCACGTTTAAATGATCGATGTAAGTAGGGTTTGCAGGTCGATGGGTTTTATCTGGAACGCCAAAAGCTCCGTAGAGAACCCCGATATCTCCAGTCCAGAAGTTATCAACATAAGTAAGTGGAATTTCATCAGCTTTCTTGTTGCCATTAGGATCTTGTGTTTTGAAAGCTTTAAGTACCGCAGTGTACTCGTCCATTGTCGTAGGCATCTCCAGCTTGAGTGCGTCAAGCCAGTCCTGATTGATATAAAGGAAGTCCGGATTTGCACCGATTTCTTCTTGACCTGACCCAATCTCTTCACCTGCAGGAAGCGCATAGATATTGCCATCTGGAGCCGTAATAGCCGCTTTAATATCAGGACGACTATCTAGAATCGCTTTTAAATTCGGCATATGATTCTCGATCAAGTCATTCAATGGAATGATCGTGCCATCCTTACCATACTTAATCAATTCGGTATCAGAGAAACGTGAGCCTAGGAAAAAATCGGGTAAATTACCGCTGGCTAATAGCAAATTTCGTTTCTCTAAATAATCTGTGTCAACAATCGTATCCCATTCCACATGAACATTTGTCTTTTGCTCGATCTCTTTTATAAGTGGCTGTGTGTTGAAATCACTAGGCGCGAGCGGAGGCCTGGGAGCAACCGCTTTTAAGGATACCTTCTCTTTTAGCGGAAAAACCTCGGTACTTTCTACTTCATCCTTATTCTCATTATTAACAGCAGTTGGTGGATCATTAACCTCCGCTTGGGGTACTGTATTATTACCACCACATGCAGTTAGAACCAATGTCATTATCATAATTATTGCAAGTAAAGCAGTAAATTTCTGTTTCAATTGAACAACCTCCCTGAATTTAACTTACAGATTTCTTTTGTTTAAATGATTTTGAAGAACAATGCCATTCTTATGGAATACCACCCCCTTTAATAGTTAACTACACGGTGTAAGCTATTAACCTTTTACAGAGCCGATGAATACACCTTGAACGAAGTAACGTTGCAAGAATGGATAAAGAATGAGGAGCGGCAATGCAGCAATAATAATGACACCATACTTAATTAATTCAGAAATTCTTTGTCTCTCGAGAGCCGTTTGAATATCGTCTACCAAACTTCCCGTCGGTTGATTCTGAATAAGAATATTGCGCAGAATGAGCTGTAAGGGATACTTATTGCTATCATCCAAATAAATCAGGGCATCAAAGAACCCGTTCCACTGCCTTACAACAGCAAACAATACTAATACTGCGATAATTGGTTTTGATAAAGGAAGCACAAAACTCCAGATATATCTCATGTTCGTACACCCATCGATGTTTGCTGCTTCTCGCAGCTCCTCTGGAAGGGACTGAAAGAAAGTTCTAGCTATAATAATGACGAATGCGTCCACTGCAGCCAGTAGAACCACGGCCCATATGGTATCCATTAGATGTAATTGCCTTACCAATAAATAGGTCGGTATGAGACCTCCATTGAAGAACAAGGTAATCACGAAGAAAAGCATGAATATATTGCGGCCATAAAAATCTTTTCGTGACAAGGGATATGCAGCCATGATGGCAAGGGATGTACCTATAATTGCAGTTAACATTGCATACAGAATGGAATTTTTATAACCAATCCATATCGCACTATCTCTAAAAATACGTGCATATCCTTCGAATGTGATATCCCGCGGCAATAACCAGACATCCCCTTCATAAATCCGGTTAGGATCACTAAAGGAAGCTATCATGATGAAATACAGTGGATATATAATCATCAGGGTGAATCCTATTAATAATGTATAATTTGTAATATCAAACCATCTATCACTGTTTGATTTTCTCTTCACGGACAGCATTATAAGTCAACCCCTTTAGAATAAGCTCGTTCCATTCAGCCTTTTCACCGTACGATTAACGACAATGAGTAAGACTAGATTGATCAACGCATTAAACAAACCCACTGCCGCTGAGAAACTGTATTCTGCTCTCTGAATACCCATCTTGTATACATAGGTAGGAATAATTTCAGATGTATCTACGTTGATATCAGTCTGCATTAAGAATGCTTTCTCAAAGCCGATATTCATCAAATTTCCTATAGCTAGGATGAAGAGGATCGTTATGGTAGGGGCAATTCCAGGCAGATCAATGTGCCTAATTCTCTGCCACTTACTTGCACCATCTACGACAGCGGCCTCATGCAAATGCGGATCAATTCCGGCCAATGCCGCCAAATAAATGACAGATGCAAACCCTGTATTCTGCCAAACCTCCGTAAAAACGTAAAGTGGTCTAAACCATTCGGACTCTGCCATGAATAATATGGGATCCCCACCAAAAGCTACGACAATATGGTTGACAAGACCGCTATTGGGAGATAAGAACACAAACACCATACCTACAAGAACAACAGTCGAAATAAAGTAAGGAGCATAAATAGCGGTCTGAATAAATCGCTTTATTCTATGGTGAGCTACTTGATTTAACATAATGGCAATAATAATAGGAATCGGGAAGGCTATAAATAGAAGCAACAAGCTTAGAAACACCGTGTTCTTGAGAATTTGTGTAAAGTTATAAGAATCGAAGAACCTTTGAAAGTGTTCAAACCCAATCCATGCGCTGCCCCATATTCCTTGAGAAGGAACAAAATCTTTAAAGGCAATCTGCACGCCATACATGGGCATGTACTTAAAAATAAAAAAGTAGGCGACTGGGAATATAATTAATACATAGAGCTCCCAATTAGCTTTAATTTGTACCAGTTTGTTGGACCTTTTCTTGTTTATAAAATGAAAATCACTGGCTTGAGACAAGGTGTCCACTCCTATTAATTGGAATAAACGTTTACGTAAACGTTTTTCTTATATACAAAATAATTAACCTTCCTAACATGATCCTCTCATGACTAATGAAGTAGGCAAGCAATATTCCACATGTTTTCCTATATTCTTATCCATAATTCTTTCTATCATAATCTCAGCAGCTTTTTCACCAAGCTCATAAGAGGGCTGTCTAATAACTGTTAAGGGAGGCGTTGTTATTTGGGTCCAATCATAATCATCAAATCCAATAACAGCTAGCTCTTCAGGTACACGAATCCTACATTCTTGAATATACTTCATTGCCCCCATCGTTAACACATTATTAGCAATGAACAATGCAGTAATTTTCTGATTACTCAGTAAGTCCCTAGCACTCTCATATCCACTATCAAAGCTAGAATTCGCCTTCATGACCTTAGAGGAATCGAATGGAATATCGTGGTCCTCCAATGCTTTCTTGTAAGCTTCGAATCGTTCATTACTAGTAGTAATTCCTAATCCACCTGTAATTAAGCCTATTTCTCGGTGTCCCTTGTTGATCAGCGTTTGTACGGCTTCATAAGCACCACCATAACCATCAGCCACTACACAATCTCCACCATAACCTTGGGGTCTTCGATCTATGAAAACAACGGGATAATCTGAGCTTACAATATCATTAAGATATCCCACTTCTTCTGCAATAGAAGCAATGATTAGTCCATCAATTAATTTGGAATTGAATAATCTGATCTGCTCCTTCTCATCTTCAATTTCTTCAGTCGTATTATTGCTTAAGAGCAGATGGTAGCCATGTTTTCTTAGAGTATTCTGTATTCCCTGAGCAACTGTCATAAAGAAAAAGTTAGACGTATCCGATGGAAGAATCGGCACAACCAGTCCAATCGTATTGGATTTCTGACTCCGCAAGCTTCTTGCTACTGAATTAGGTCTATAGTCAAGCTCCTTCATTGCACGAGATACCTTCCGTTTGGTCTCTTCGGAGACAAAACGAGTATTATTGATAACATGAGATACAGTCGCAATAGATACACCTGCTGCACTAGCTACTTCTATGATACCTTTGCGCACGTTGCTCACCCTTCCATAAAAACGTTTACGTAATCGTTTTCATTATTATACCTTGTGGATTATTTTTCTGTCAATATGGTATATAAAAAAAACCTTATTCATCCGAATAAGGTTTTTTCGTATTTATTAGACTAATGCTTACGACCAGGAATTGTACCTGAACGCTCAAATTCCAATACAATCTGATCAATTTCCTTCTTCAGTTCATTCACAAGCTCTGCCTCAGGCACCTTACGGATCATCTCACCATAGCGGAACAGCATACCTTCTCCTCTTGCTCCAGCTATCCCAATATCGGCCTCTCGAGCCTCTCCAGGACCATTCACAGCACAACCGAGCACGGATACCTTAATAGGGACCTTAACCTTCTCTAGGTACTGCTCTACTTCGTTAGCCACAGAGAATAAATCTATATCTAATCTACCACAGGTAGGACATGATACCAGAGTAGGTGCGTTGGCAATGAGACCGAAGGTCTTAAGAAGCTCTCTGCATACTTTAATTTCCTCTACAGGATCAGCACTTAGAGAGATGCGGATCGTAGAGCCTATACCCATATTGAGCAGCACACCCAACCCTGCTGCACTCTTGACTGAGCCGGCGAATAACGTGCCTGATTCTGTAATACCTAAATGAAGAGGATACTGAATTTTCTGCGCGGCTAGAGAATAGGCAGCAATAGCCATAGGGACATCAGAAGCCTTTAGAGAAACAATAATATCCTGGAAGTCGTATTCTTCCAATACACCGATGTGGAACAAGGCGCTTTCTACCATAGCTTCTGGAGTAGGATATCCATACTTCTCGAGCAGATGATTCTCGAGAGACCCCGCATTCACACCGATCCGAATTGGAATTCCCCGCTCCTTGCAAGCCTTTACGACGGCTTCAACCTTCTCACGTCTACCGATATTACCAGGATTAATTCTTACCTTATCAATACCATTCTCAATGGCTAATAAGGCAAGGCGGTGGTCAAAATGAATGTCGGAAACAAGCGGAATATGAATCTGCTTCTTGATTTCCTTAATAGCTGCAGCTGCTTCTTTATTATTAACAGTAACCCTAACTATTTGGCAACCAGCCTCTTCCAGACGGAGGATTTCAGCAACCGTAGCTTTTACATCAGCCGTCTTCGTCGTACACATGCTCTGCATGATGACTTCATTGTTACCACCTATAACTAAATCACCAACTCGTACAGGTCTTGTTTGTGTTCTGTGAAACATTGCGCTCTCCCCCACCTTGAAAAAATGTATTCTCCCGGTTACACCAAAAACTCCCCCATAGGTTTAACCATGGCGGAATTATGGACTTGATTTATGTAGGAGAAGGGAGCGTCATGCGCTCTCTTCTTTACGTTTAACGACTTTGCCATCCTTATTCGATAACTCAGGAAGCGTCTTATCCTGAACAACCTTCTCCGTAACCGTACAATGTGTAACATCATCTCTCGACGGCACTTCGAACATGACATCCAACATAATCCCCTCAATAATAGCTCGTAAGCCTCGTGCGCCGGTGTTGCGTTTAATGGCTTCTTTGGCAATGGCTATTAATGATTCTGCGTTAAATTCCAGCTTTACATTATCCATCTCTAGCATCTTCTGGTATTGCTTAACCAATGCATTCTTCGGTTCAGTCAGAATACGAATTAATGCGTCCTCATCCAAAGGCTCTAAGGAGGAGATTATAGGTAAACGACCCACGAATTCAGGGATTAGACCGAACTTGAGTAGATCTTCGGGTAGAACTAAGGATAGATATTCGCCAGCCTTTAGATCACCTTTGATACTGTCATTCCCGAATCCAATTACCTTCTTGCCAATTCTACGTTTAATAAGTTGCTCAATTCCATCGAATGCTCCACCACAGATGAAGAGAATGTTCGTCGTATCAATTTGAATGAACTCTTGATGTGGATGCTTACGGCCTCCTTGTGGAGGAACGGAAGCAACAGTGCCTTCTAGGATTTTGAGCAAAGCTTGTTGTACACCCTCACCAGATACATCACGTGTAATCGATGGGTTCTCTGACTTACGGGCAACCTTATCGATTTCATCAATGTAGATAATTCCGCGCTCCGCTTTCTCTACATCGTAATCCGCTGCTTGGATGAGTTTAAGGAGAATATTCTCAACATCCTCACCTACATAACCAGCTTCAGTTAATGATGTAGCATCCGCGATAGCAAAAGGTACATTTAATATCTTAGCCAAAGTTTGAGCTAGAAGTGTCTTACCACTACCAGTGGGTCCAACCATCAGAATGTTACTCTTCTGCAGTTCAACATCTTCCGTCTTATTCTGTGAATTAACACGTTTATAGTGGTTGTATACGGCAACAGATAGCGATTTCTTAGCCTGCTCTTGACCGATGACATATTGATCGAGTGTGGAGAGAATTTCCTTGGGCTTAGGTACATCCTTCAGATCAAGTTCTTCCTCGTGACCGAGTTCCTCCTCGACGATTTCGGTACATAGCTCGATACACTCATCACAAATATATACGCCTGGACCCGCGACTAGCTTACGAACCTGGTCTTGAGACTTACCGCAGAAAGAACACTTTAGTTGACCTTTTTCATCGTTAAACTTAAACATCGAATCACCTCTTTAATTCAGGGTAAAGTCTTCCACTTGAAATCCATTTCAGTAAGCCACTATGGTTATAAACGGATTCTATTGTACGATGACCTTGTCGATAAGACCATAATCCTTGGCTTCTTCAGCGCTCATAAAATGATCACGATCCGTATCACGTTCAATTTTCTTCAGCGGTTGACCTGTAAATTCCACATACATTTCATTAAGCTTTTGTTTGGTACGAATAATCCAGTCAGCATGAATTTTTATATCCGTAGCTTGACCTCGTACCCCACCAAGTGGTTGATGAATCATTACTTCAGCATTTGGCAATGCGAAACGTTTGCCTTTTGCTCCACCTGTAAGTAGAAGGGAACCCATACTAGCTGCCATTCCCATACATATCGTGGATACATCCGGTTTAATAAATCGCATCGTATCCAGTATACCCAATCCTGCGGTTACAGACCCCCCAGGTGAGTTAATATAAAGATGGATATCCTTCTCAGGATCGTCAGCGGCAAGGAAGAGTAGCTGCGCAATGACGGCATTGGCAACATCGTCATCGATGCCGCTTCCGAGAAAGATAATGCGGTCCTTCAATAATCTTGAGTAAATGTCGTACGATCTTTCGCCACGGTTCGTTTGCTCCACAACGATAGGTACTAAACCCATGTTCCCAACCCCGCTTTCTTAGTGTAAATTGTATTCTCGCTCATTTTACCATTATCTAGAGGTCATGTCATTTTTACAACGACCCGATTTCATGTGTGGAGTAAAAAAGAAGGCACGTGATCGAGTATACGTGCCCTACCTTAAATTATTTTATGCGACTTCTGTAGTAAGTTTGCTGCTTGCAACTAAAAACTTAACCGTTTTTTTCGTTCTTAGGTCTTGCTTGAAATCATCTATGGTACCATTCGACTCAATAATGCTACGAAGCTCTTCAGCTGATTTTTTGTAAACCTCTGATAATCTTGTAAGCTCTTCTTTCACATCTTCTTCATCTACGGATATCTTCTCCGCTACCGCAATGGCTTCAAGAACGAGTTGACTGCGAACTCTCTTCTCCGCCTCATCCTTCATCTGTTCCTTGAGCGCATCTTCATTCTGCCCTGAGAATTGGAAGTACATCTCCATATTCATACCTTGCATCCGCAGACGATTAGCAAATTCCTCTACCATTCTCTCAACTTCGGTAGCAACCATAACTGTGGGAATCTCAACCTCAGCGGCTAATGCAGCCTTCTCGATTATTGTCGATTCAATAGTAATTTCGTTGTCTTTCAGTTTACGTTCCTTCAGCTTGTTCTCAATATCTTGTTTATATTCTTCAAGTGTCTCGTACTCACTTACATCCTTGGCAAATTCATCATCAAGCTCAGGTAGCTGCTTACGCTTTATTTCGTGTAATGTTACTTTGAAGACAGCTTCCTTGCCAGCCAAATCCTCAGAGTGATATTCTTCAGGGAAAGTCACCTTAATGTCCTTAACTTCATCCTTCTTCATACCTATAACTTGTTCCTCAAAGCCTGGAATAAAGCTGTTAGATCCAAGCTCTAGTGAGTGATTGTCAGCTTTGCCACCTTCGAATAGAACACCATCCACGGAACCTTCATAATCAATAATGGTGATATCGCCATTCTCAGCGGTGCCTTCTTCAACTACGATTAACTCAGCACGACGCTTTTGTTGGTTTTCCAATTCGCTATTAATTTCTTCAGCAGTAACATCAGCGCTTTGCTCAGGAACTTCAATTCCTTTGTATTCGCCTAGCTGTACCTCTGGCTTGACTACTACCTTTGCTTTAAAGACAAATGGATTACCTTTGGAGAATTCTTCAAAATCGATGTCCGGACGATCAATTGGATCAATTCCCGTTTCCTTTACAGCTTCCATATATGCTTCAGGCAATATAATATCAATTGCATCTCTATAGAGGCTCTCAATACCAAATTTAGCTTCAAAAATAGAGCGCGGTACCTTCCCTTTACGGAATCCAGGAACATTTACTTTCCCAGCTACCTTCTTAAACGCTTTATCCAAGGCTAAACTGACTTGCTCTGCATCGACTTCTACTTCCAGAACACCCGTATTCTTTTCTAATTTTTCCCAAGTTGCTTTCATTCTATGCTTTCCCCTCCAACGATTACCCTATCCTAGGGTTAAGAATTACCTTGTATATAAGGCTGTCCGCCTACAGGTCATTATAACCACTATATTATAAGCATAAAACTATTTCTTTTCAAGGTGCGCACTTAGAAGCTGTTAATCGATCTATAATGTCATATATAATTAGATAACTCTAAAGCAAATATAAGGGAGAGCAAAGGTCATGACTGAAATTCAAAATAAACAAAACCCGGTCATAAATAGAAGAACCTTCCTAAAACGAAGCAGTTGGTTAACCGCTGGATTCCTAGCTACTTGTGCAGTTCCGTTTTATTCGTATTTTGCTGAGCCACGCTGGGTGGATACTGTAGCGCTAGAGCTGAGTTTCTCCCGTCTGCCAGCGACTTTTGATGGAATACGCATATTACAATTCACTGATCTACATTATGGATTTTTCTATGATTCAACAAATCTTATTGAGCTTATATCGACGATTAACGCTCTAAAACCTGATATGATCGTTTTTACGGGTGATTTTTTTGATGGTGAATTTGTTCCTTATGTTCAAGAATGTGTCAAAGCATTGACAAATTTACATCGAGCGCCTTTGGGACACTATGCAGTAATGGGAAATCACGATTATTACTCCGGATATACGAAATCCGCTCAAGTTGTAGACATATATGAGAAGGGTGGATTTAAAGTACTAATTAACGATAGTATTCAAATCGAACGCAATGGCAAGTCAATACAAATTGCAGGTGTGGACGATATGTTCTTAGGTAAGCCCAATTTAGAACGAACCTTCCGTAAGACCAATCCGAATAACTTCACACTCTTCCTAGCTCATGAGCCAGATTATGCTGATCAAGCCACCGATTATACGTTTGATCTGCAGCTATCAGGACATAGTCATGGCGGGCAAGTCAGACTCCCGTTCGTGGGTGCACTTATTACACCCCCCGGTGGTAAGAATTATGTACACGGCCTGCATACGTTGGATAGTCTCACTGGAACTCGAATGATATATACCAATAGAGGTATCGGTACAGCACATATACCTATCCGCTTCTTGTGCCGTCCCGAGTTAACTGTATTCACATTACGCAGTACTTAGACTATGAAGTGGACATCAGGGTACGAATACTGAGGCAATAAAACTCTTAATTCGTTCATAAGCTTGCTCCATCTGGATATATTGATCTGCATTCAACTTATAACTTGAATTTATCGTTTCATCATCGGTGGACCCCGTCATCGTCTCCACTACAGCCTGATGAAGAGCTGCCGCCCAGACATCAATATCCGCTATTCCCATTTGCCGAAGTGGCTCGTATAAAGAAGTTCCATAAATATATGCAAGGAATTCCTGCCAAGTGTGCTCAACAAAATAAGTTAAATTCGGGTGATGGATCTCACTTACCTCTTTAATACGATGGATGACTCGCTGTACACCTTCTGGGTAATCTTCTAGCTGTAACGGAGTAACCTCGATATCTATTTCTACTTGTTCACCACATCTAAGAAGCTTCACGGTTCCCGTACATTGTCTTTCGCGTAGTGTTTTTAAAATTTTAAATTGAACAAGTGAATGAAGATCTACCTGCTCCAGCCAACGCTTTAATGTGTCATTAATCTGAGGATGATCAGCAATAACAAGCTGTTCAAGTGCAACCATTTTCTTATCTAATCGTGGATCAGTTAATATGGTTTCTAATAACTTTTTTACATAATTAGGATCCTCAGACATCTTAGTATAGAATCGTTGCTTATGTAAATCCTTCTCTGTAATGTCCTCATCATCAGAATCAGGAGGTACATCAAGTTCACTATAATTAACAAAGGTCGTTCGAAGCCATTCTAGAAGTGCGTTCCATTCCTCAGAGGTTTGTTGATCATCATTCCGGCATTGGAGTAGAAACTGAAGTAGCTGTACCGCTTCTTCATATTTCTCCGTTTCTAACAAATGTGTGAGCTCTTCCTGATAATAGTCGATGGTTTTCGGGAGCAATATCACATTGTCCTTACGAGTGCTTTCGATGGCCACCAGCTCCTAATCGTGGGCAATGTATTGTGGTTACTCTAATATTATAGCACGACTTACTTACACAACTAAAATTGAATTGAAAAAAAATACCAGTGTAATTTGTTTGATTTTCACTTATTCATATGATATGATATTTTTTGCTGTCAACGGAATCGTGCGGGTGTAGTTCAGTGGTAGAACACCAGCTTCCCAAGCTTGAGGCGAGGGTCCGATTCCCTTCACCCGCTCCATTGCAATTCTATAAGGTGTCCCAGTAGCTCAGCTGGATAGAGCAGCGCTCTTCTAAGGCGTCGGTCGGGCGTTCGAATCGCTCCTGGGACGTATAGCACAACATGAAAACTCGCATTTATTGCGAGTTTTTTTGTTATTCGTGTAGCTTTACTGGAATTATCGTTCACCACGCCCACTCTCCATATCCACTCTTACCCCTTCATGATCGAGCACATCGAGAACGAAGCTTTCCCGATCCATGTTCAATCGAGAATCACCGAACATCGAACTTGTGACATCAACATAAGCTTCATGCTGTGCATTATCATACCAATCGATTTCCATGTCGGAATCATTCTTGAATATTTGACGTAAATGGTAAGACGAATCCTCATTACTCTCCAAGACAGCGATGAACTTCTGTTCAGGGGCGGTAGAGCTCTTATCTAACATAGGTTCATTTAACTCCATAGAAAATTCAACCTCAGCGATTACCTTTCCATTAGCCTCCATTGCACGCATGAATCGGGCATTCTTTATTCTGCTCATGATCAATCCCCTTGAAGTTTTGTTGTATTTCAGCTTTAATAAGCTTTTGCGTTAGCTTAACCAGAGGGACAGACATTTTATACGCTTTTTTCGCATAAGTTTGGTATATCGTCAGGTCACAAGTACTATACAGAAGAGGAGAACGTCTATGTGTGGAATCGCCGGTTGGATCGACTGGAATACGGATCTTACGAAGCACCCTACAATCATTGAGAATATGACGGAAACACTCAAACCAAGGGGTCCAGATGCGGCAGGCACATGGATTACAAGCCATTGTGCATTAGGACACCGCCGCTTAAGTGTTATTGATCCTGAGAATGGAAAGCAGCCTATGATACGCAAAGTTAATGGTTATTCCTTCGTCATTGTGTATAACGGGGAATTATACAATGCTCCAGAGCTTCGCTCTGAGCTACAGTCAAGAGGCCATCCTTTCACTACCTCTTGTGATACAGAGGTATTACTCAATGCTTATATCGAATGGGGACCTGATTGCCTTGATCGCCTTAATGGCATATTCGCTTTTGGCGTATGGAATGATAAGGAGCAGTCTCTATTCCTTGCACGTGATCGTGTTGGTGTCAAACCTCTATTCTATACCCAAGACAATAAAGGTATGTATCTGTTCGGTTCTGAGCTTAAGACTATTCTTGCTCATCCTCAGATAAAAGCATCAGTTGGTCGCGAAGGTCTTGCTGAAATTTTCGCAATTGGACCAGCAAGAACACCAGGGCACGGAATCTATAATCATGTATCTGAGCTAAAGCCAGGTCACTGTCTAAGGATTGATCGGAGCGGCTTACAGATAAGAACATATTGGCAGCTCGTCAGTAGAGAACACGAGGACAATCTAGAGACTACAACCATTCATGTAAAAGCACTATTGCAGGATACCGTCGAACGTCAGTTAGTTTCAGATGTTCCTATCTGTTCTCTTCTTTCTGGAGGATTAGATTCTAGCGCTCTTACAGCTATTGCTTCTGAATATTATAAATCACGCCAACTGGGGTCACTGCACACGTATTCGGTAGATTATGTAGACAACGATAAACATTTCAAAGCCAATGCTTTCCAACCCAATGCGGATGCACCTTGGATTCAACGTATGAGCGCATATACGGGCTCGATTCATCACGATATTGCTTTTGATACACCAGAGCTAGTTGAAGCGCTGAACGATGTAGTGCACGCACGTGATCTCCCTGGGATGGCTGATGTCGATGCTTCATTATTGTTGTTCTGTAGGGAAATCAAAAAAGGGGCCACAGTAGCAATATCTGGAGAAGCAGCTGACGAAATATTCGGAGGATATCCATGGTTTCACCGAGAAGAAACACTATTAGCGAGCACCTTTCCATGGGCTCTGGGGACGAAGGATCGCATTAATTTATTCTCTGAAGATTTTAATGCGTGGATTAAACCTTCAGAATATGTGGCTAATCGTTATGAAGAAGCACTTGCAGAGGTTCCAAGACTCTCGTCAGAGAATGCAACAGAAGATCGCATGAGAGAAATGTCCTATATGAATATTACTAGGTTTATGCCAACCTTACTCGATCGCAAGGATCGAATGAGTATGGCTGCTGGATTAGAGGTACGTGTACCCTTCTGTGATCATCGTTTAATTGAATATGTATGGAATATACCTTGGGAGATGAAGAACACAGGAAACCGCGCTAAAGGGATTCTACGACAAGCTCTTGAAGACATTCTTCCATATGAAATACTGACACGCCAAAAAAGTCCATACCCCAAAACACATAATCCCAATTATTTGGTTGCTATGAAAACGAGGGTATTGGACATTCTCGATGATCCGCAATCACCTATATTGCCTTTTATTGATATCAAAAAAATACGGAAATTAGCAAGCTTAGATGCTGCTGAGTTCAATTTGCCTTGGTTTGGTCAATTGATGACAGGGCCTCAATTATTCGCCTATTTGTACCAAATTAATTACTGGTTAAGAGAATATAAGATCACAGTCTTAGCTGATTAAACAAGCTGTCCAACGCCTTACCACGATGACTAATTTTGTTCTTCTCCTCAACAGTCAACTCGGCCATAGTTCTACCAAATTCCGGTAGGTAGAATATCGGATCATACCCAAAGCCACCTTCACCACATGGCTTATCAATAATCCATCCAGGACAGATTTCCTCTACTCTAATTACCAGGTTATTCGAGGGATCGTAAAGAACAAGCGCACATGCAAAATATGCTGGACTAAGTAGCTTATAACCTAAGGGATGTATAGGTAATGTATGGCCTACTGTACCTTCATCGTCTGAACGATGAAGGAGAACCTGAAGTAATTTATTCACATTATCATGGTCGGTTGCAGTCTCACCCGCGTACCTTGCCGAATATACTCCAGGCTGTCCCAATAAGACTTCTACACACAACCCAGAATCATCGGCTAGCGAGATCAAGTTTAGAGCATCACCGATGGTCCTAGCTTTTTTCTCAGCATTCTCCATGAATGTATCTCCGTCTTCCACGACGGAGGGTACATCTTTGAAATCAGACAAGCTATATATCGTATTATTCATTCCATTAAATCGGTGAACGAACTCCTTCACTTTACCTTTGTTCGTTGTTGCAATAACAAGACGTGAGGATGTGGTTAACATTGTTATTCCCCCAAACTTATATCCATAAGCGCTAAGGTCTGTTTCTGGATTTCAATCAGCTGCTGGATACCATCATGAGACAAGGCCAACAATTGATCCAGCTCTTCTCTAGAGAAAGGCGACTCTTCGCCAGTACCTTGAATTTCTACTAGTGCACCTGAACCCGTCATTACTACATTCATATCTACCTTTGCCTTTGAATCCTCTTCATAGCATAAATCAACTCTTGGTTCCTCATCAATTACTCCTGCACTAACGGATGCTAGATAATCGGTAATAGGTATCTTGGGAAGCTTACCATCCTTCACAAGCTTGTTCATCGCTATTACCATAGCCACAAAAGCTCCAGTAATTGATGTCGTTCTAGTTCCACCATCAGCTTGAAGCACATCACAATCTAATGTGAGTGTACGTTCTCCGAATTTGTCCAACTGAACAACGGATCGGAGTGCTCTACCAATCAGACGCTGAATTTCCATCGTTCTCCCACTTAGCTTACCTTTGGCAGCTTCACGCTGATTCCTTGTGTGTGTTGCTCTGGGAAGCATAGCATATTCGGCTGTAACCCAACCCTTTCCTTGTCCTTTCATAAAAGAGGGAACCTTCTCCTCCAAAGAGGCAGTACACAGCACTCGGGTTTCTCCAAACTCAATAAGCACGGAGCCCTCAGCGTATTTATTCACATTAGGTGTAATGGAAATAGGTCTTAATTCATTTCCTTTGCGACCATTAGCTCTCAATATTAACAACTCCTTAAAATTATGTGTATACAGAACCAAAACAAGCCAAGCCAAGTTTTAGATTTCTTCATTCTACCAAACCCACAGGATAAATACACCAATATAAAGCTATCTCAAAGAAAGTGCCTCTACTTTGAATAAAGTAAAGGCATTTCATCACTTCAATATTATGATAACCAAGCACAAACTTTATACGGATTGCGTCTGCACTAAGAACTAAAGCTTCTGAGGATTCACTTGAGCTGGACGGCTAACTGGTGTGGAATAATTAACGTCCTCTGAGACCTTAACCGCTGCTTGACCATCAATCATAACCTGAACCTTAGGGACGCCAATTTGTTCAGTTAGTGATAATACTAGAGCCTGCAAGCTCGCTGAGGATACATTATTATCAGAACCTACAATATTCGGACCAAAGTTGACGACAACTATGTCTTCATTGTGTTCGACATTCAGCACCTCCGTAGTATCCGCCATAACACTGAAAAGCTGTGACTCATCCGTTGGCCCTTTAATAAGCTCACTTACAGCGGCTGCAGTCATATCCTCTGTATATGGAATAAGCCGAGTAACTGGGACATAATAGGTGTAGTTATCTGTGTTCTGATTTTGAAAATATAACGTCACTGCGGAAGCTAATGCTGGATTTACTCCCTGAGTTCTCTCTAGGTTAATTCCCATAGCTCTCGTTAAAGGCTCATCAAGAGGTGTTCCATCAATCGGCATTTGTTTGAGCGTTCTTCCCGCCACCCAAATCTCTACCTGCTTAACAGAATTGAAGCCTGTTAACGTCCAAGTAATAGCTTCTAGAATTTTGCGTTCATCTTGGGGATTATATTGGGTAAAATGCTCGGAAAAATCCACAATGGCTAGGCCATCACTCGTAATATTCGTGACTATAGTAGTCCCTTTGGGTATGAGCGCACTGAATCCAGGAGGTAATAGCCCCTCAGCAGGTCCTCCATCTACCATGTATTCCAGTGCAAGCTTCGCAATTCCTTCCTCCGCTGGAATTCTTAATCCTATCGGAGCGACAAAACCCTTGGCATCTTTGTAGTACAACGTTACGGGTGCAAGCTGTTCTGGTGTTGCCATAACCTCTTCATCTGTTACATCTGTTAAAAATTCTGTTTCCAGTTCATAATCCACCTGTGGTGGATCAATCTGCGTGCTAGTCTCTTCGGCTCCAAACCATCCACAGCCCGACAATAGGAGCGGAATCGATATGAGACCTACAAACAAGAACCGACGGATAAATCGAATGCGCTTCATGGTACGACCTCCTTAAATTATCTTATTCCTATGTATACGAGCCTTGCTTGTTTTTATACCGGATTTGTCCACGATGTTCACAACAAACATTTATCTAATTTAATGAATATGTTACGATGGGGAACATTACAGTTTTAGTAAGCTTTTGCTAAACGAAGGGAGAAACTACATGGTCTATAATCTAGATAGCAAAAAAGTATCTGAAGCAACAGAGAAGTTTTTAATACAGAGGGGTGTAACCAAGAATCATATCGCCGAATTAGTTCTATTCTTACAGAAGGATTATTTTCCGAACTTAACTATTGAGGAATGTATTCATAATGTTGATATGGTCCTAACGAAGAGGGAGGTTCAGAATGCTCTGCTAACTGGTATTCAGCTTGATATACTAGCTGAGGAAGGAAAGCTGCTGCAGCCCTTGCAGGATATGGTGCAGAATGATGAGGGGCTATATGGCTGTGATGAAATTCTGGCATTATCCATTGTTAACGTTTACGGAAGTATTGGCATGACGAATTTCGGCTACGTAGACAAGCTTAAGCCAGGGATTCTGAAGGAATTGAACAAGAAAGGCGGGCTACAATGCCATACCTTCCTAGATGACATCGTCGGGGCTATAGCTGCAGCTGCAAGTAGTCGAATTGCTCACCGAAAGCAAGAGATAAAGGAAGAAACAACCAATGTGACCACAGAGAAACAGCAACAGCAGCAGCAACAGTAATAGTTGGAACAACTGGAACAATAGGAACAGAAATGTTACACCAGAATAGAGCGTCTAGGACGCTCTATTCTGCACGCCGACAATAAACAACGTTGCCTCGCAGCATTTCAACGAGTTTTCCTGTTTCACGTAGATAAGCCAAATGCGCCAAAGTTTCAGCCATGGCAAATCGAAGCTGATGAATCGATAATTTTGTTCCAAAAAAATTTGAACATAGCTCATATGCTGTACGTGGTTCATCCAGCATACCAAGCAATCGATCTAAACGATTATGATGATGGGTAATAATTTCATGGCATCGCTCCGTAAAGCCGGTGAAGGGCTCACGGTGACCGGGATAAGCATTGGTCACATAAAGCTCCGCTACTTTCTTCAGACTGGCTAGAAAGGACTGTAGCGGGTTATCATCCACGCCTGGTAATAGACCGACGTTCGGTGTGATCTGAGGCAGCACATGGTCCCCACAGAATATTGTGCTTCTTTCTTCATGATAGAAAACAAGGTGTCCATATGCATGACCCGGTGTGTGGATAGGCTGGTAATACTGATCGCCTATTAAGAAGGGCACATTGTTCTGGATGATACTAACCTCAGGCTGTGGTGATACCATTTCAATAAAAGCTTCCATATGCTCAACAAGAGAGTCACCTACCTGCGATTCCATACCGTGTAACATAAACAGAGTATGCAACTCCATTGTACCTCTTCGGTTTGCTCCCCACAGATAATCCACCTGTCGTTTCCCGGCTTCGGACATCCATACCTTTGCTCCCGTTTCCTGTTGCATCCAGCCAGCAAGCCCATAATGATCAGGATGATGGTGGGTTAATACAATCTGCTCTATATCCGAGAATTTTATACTCAATTGCTTCAGAGCCTCATGCCAGCAAGCGATCGCTTCGGAGGTATGTATACCAGGATCAATAACGGTGCAGCTATCCACACCATTCACCACATAAGCATTCACCCAGCGTAGTGGAAAAGGTAAAGGAATCTTAATTTGAAAAATTTGCTCTGTTCGTTGTTCAACTAATTTCCGATTGTCTGTCATAATTACACCTTTCTAGAACCCACCATAATAAGTCTGGTGGATGTAGTAGGATCATATACAGAGCCTGCATAATCGCCATAAACCACAGAAATTCCCAAGGAGGTGGCGGACAGCATTCCCACAAAATCAGATAGTTCAAAGAGCTTAACCTGCTCAGAATATCGTCGTTCTTCTTTGGTTGCTTCGGTCAGTAAGATTTCTTTTTTCACACTACCATCCTCAATCCGACGATATTCCTTTATGGTAATGTCCCCTTCTTGACGCTCTGAGTAAGGGACTAGCTGGTTTCTCACCGCATGAGGATTTAGAAAATCTATAAGAAACCGTCCACCAGGTTTAAGTAAGCGTTCAACCTCTCGCAGCACTTGAATATTCTGAGCTAGATCATCAAAATATCCAAATGAAGTAAACAAGTTAACTACTGCATCAAAAGTCATATCCAATGGAACCGCACGCATATCTCCATGCACCCATTGTACGGCTTTATTGACATCTGCATTCCTTGCTTCGTGTAATAACACCTCAGATAAATCCATCCCAGTTACCTGATATCCAAGGTCAGTAAGCGCAAGTGAATGACGCCCCATTCCACAGCACAGATCGAATATTTCGGCTCCTACAGGTAATTCCAGCCATTCGGCCATTGCTTCAACCTCACGATAGGCTCCAGCAAAATCTCGATGCTTATATACTAGCAAATAATCTTCTCCAAAGCTTTTTTTGTACCAATCCGTCATGATGAATACCTCCATAGAAAAGCTTGTTCTCAAATTCAACTCGTTAATTATAGCATTCATTGTGATATGATGGGATACATACCAAACTAGCTAGCGCAGGCATCATCATCAAAAACTTTGGAACAAGCAAATAATAACTTGCGATAAATTCACAACAGAAATAGCTAAACCATCTATATTTTGTCGTGAAAACCGCAACTAATCATTCGCTTGTCCCTTAGCATATGCTTTCGAAGTAGTTTTATCGACCACTCCCGTGGTCATCAAAAACTTAGCATATGCTTTCGAAGTAGTTTTATCGACCACTCCCGTGGTCATCAAAAACTTAGCATATGCTTTCGAAGTAGTTTTATCGACCACTCCCGTGGTCATCAAAAACTTTTAGGAGGATTCTCCATGCCGTTCATTCTTAAACACAGAATAACATCTGAAATTTTTACCTGTCATCTCATTAATAATTATAAAATCCCTTTCTTTGGTACACAATTCTGGGACCATCCAATTGAAGCACAGAAGGAATACAAGGCATTCTTGGAATCGCGCCAGGTTGAGCAAACTGAAGAATGGGACTTAATAGAAGTCGAGGAGCACCAGCTTAAGCTTTTTAATGTTAAGCTTGGTAACAACCCTGCAAAGAGTCTTTTTCTAGATGAGAATGGCAAGTCGACCATTAAACGTTGATCGATATTATCCCACCAGAAAAACCTTCTGACCCATCTATTCGGACTAACCGAACAGATTGAATGAGAAGGTTTTCACCTAGAGAGAATGTAAAGCCGACGGAGTAAATGCCCTGTTCAAATCTGAAGTTCACCGAGTCTAATTAATTCGACGACAGCTTGAGACCGACCTTTCACGTTCAGTTTTTGCATGACGTTGGAGATATGATTTCGCACCGTTTTCTCGCTGATGAATAACATCTGGGCGATATCTTTCGTCGTCTTATCCTGAACAAGGAGTTCAAAAACCTCGCGTTCTCGGTTCGTTAACAAAAATTTGATTCTGTGGTCGCTACCCTTCAATAGTGGTCACCCCTCCTTGCTTGAGGCCTTATAACATATTACAAGGTGAAGGGATACAGTCAAATTCATATTATGAAGGGTAACGACTATTGGTGAGGTTTTTGATGTAAAATGGGCTACTAGAGCCTAGTCTTTGAATTTCTTCGCTCTTATTTTACTCTTTAATATGGTTGACCTCCAAAACCTTTGCTTCTACTTGATCGGCTGGAATAGGTCGACTTAAGTAATATCCTTGTACCAAATCCAAACCAAGAGTTTTAACCATTTGCAATTACTGTTTATTCTCTACCCCCTCGGCAACTACCCTCATATTCATACTGTAAGCTATAACTTTAATAGAATTAACAATTTCTCTTTTGGTTCCTACAGTAAATTCTTTAGTAAATGCCTTTAATCATAACTCTGATTTCATCGAAGTATCATCCTCTTTTCACAATTTATAGAAAAAACTTGAAAAAATGAAACGTAAGAGTTATAGTGGTGTAGTTCAAAAGGCCTATCACTATAATCTTATACTAATTACAACGATCGAAAAGGCAAACTTATCGAAAGGTAAGGACGCAAAGCTACAAGCCTAAGGGGATGACCTATGGCAGTTGAGTACCGAAACGACATATTCTTCATGATATGCCGCCTCTTTTCGACTGATCGGCTTTTTTGCTTTTTAATAAAATATCTTCAATGAAATGAGGATGTGGCTCATATATAAACTCACCAACGCCTATAACAGAAATCAAATTGATGAGGTTTTCCCAGAGCTAATACGCCTTAGCCCACGTTAGTCGCTAATTTTTACACCCTAAGATGTTCAGTCATTATCAAAAAGGAGTTTACCCTTTATGAATCAATCAGATGACTTCTTATTTCAGCACTCTAAGTTAGGTATAGCCTATATTGGATTAGATGGACGCTGTTTAAAAATAAACGATACCATGTGCAATATGCTTGGTTATAGTCAAGAAGAAGTTCAACACATTGACTACCAAAATTTGATTCACCCTGATGATCTCAAAGAGGGTACAGTAGAATTCCTACAATTATTAGAAGGAACCGTAGAGCAGTTTACTACGGATAAACGGTTTATTCATAAAAAGGGCAATATCGTTTGGTTAAACAAAACGTTATCCATGATTCGAAGTAAAACAAATGAACCCCAACTATTAATTGCCCAAGTCCAAAATATTACGGATCGTAAGAGAGCAGAAGAGGCCCTCACTGAAGCAGAAGCAAACAGTCATAAGGTTTTTGAACAAGCGCTAGTAGGGATTTATTTGCATCAAGAAGGCAAGTTAAAATATATTAATCCGTATCTTGCCGACATGTTTGGTTACACCCGAGAGGAATTTCTACAGCTAAAAGGGAAAGATTTATTGGTAGATGAGGACTATGTTAAAGTGGCTGAACAAGCTAGAAGATCACTCACAGAGAATAACGAAACATTGATGTTTGCAGTTAGAGGACGCAAGAAAAATCAATCGATCATACATTTAGAAGGACATTGCTCTCTCACAACCTATAAAGGAAAAACCTCGATTCAAGGTACTGTTTATGATGTGACATACAAAAAACAAACAGAAGATCTGCTGCGAGAAAATGCCAACAGCTTTCAGAGGATGCTGGAGTATCTACCCGAGCCAATCGTTGTGCATCGGGAGGGGATCATTTTCTATGCAAACAAAACAGCTGTTCAATTAGTTAAAGCTAAATTTGATGCTGGTATCGAACTTATTGGCAAGAGTATTTTTGACTTACTTAATCAGGATGATTATGTGGAAATCAATGATAAGATACAACAATTGATGCATACTAACGAGGCATCTGAATTTAAAGAAAGAATTATTCGCTGTTCTAACGGGGAACTACATCATGCTGAAATCTCTAGTATACGGATAGATGACGCAAATGGTAAACCTGTAATTCTCTCTGTTTTCCGTAATATTACGGAGAGAAAACAAGCGGAGGAAATGCTTATCCGTTCCGAAAAGCTATCTGCCATCGGACAGTTGGCGGCAGGGGTGGCCCATGAAATTCGGAACCCACTCACATCGCTCATGGGATTCACTAAAGTATTAAAAGCTAAATCAACTAATCAGGAATCCTTATATTTTGATATTATGCAGCAAGAATTAGAACGTATTAATTTAATTGTCAATGAGTTCATGACATTAGCAAAGCCCAACTTACATGAATTTAATAATGGAAATCTTGTTGATATATTTAGCAGCGTCATTTCGGTATTAGAAACCCAGGCCATTATGACGAATGTTAATATAAGAAAGAACTATACGGATAAAATGCCGTGTATTTACTGCGATGAGAACCAGCTGAAGCAAGTCTTTCTCAACATAATCAAGAATGCTATTGAAGCCATGCCCGAGGGTGGTGATATAATCATCACAATAAGAGAAGTTAAATCGGCAAAATTGCATATCCAAATCGAAGATCAAGGCATCGGAATACCGCATACTATCATCGAAAGAATTGGAGAAACATTCTTTACAACCAAAGAAAAAGGTACAGGTCTTGGCTTAATGATTTCTAAGCGGATCATTGAGGATCATCAAGGATCGTTTCAGATTTCAAGTGACGGAAAAAAGGGGACGATTGTAGATATATATCTTCCTAATTTCAGCCAACTTACTGTAAGCGATTTCATTTGACTTATCTGGATAATAATCAAAGGCGACCATGAAGGTCGCCTTTGATTTCTCTTTCATATAATCATCATGCATGGACGTTGGGAAAGGGGCTACTCAGCATCCGGAAAAATTCGGTCGACCATCTCATTAAACTCAATAATCATACCCCGAAGAGGCTGTCCATTCTGGAATCGGTCACCATAACCACGCATTCTACCTACAAAATCAGCATTAGCCGACACGTATACATTCTGAACGCCAGGCTGAACTGATCTAACTTTATTAGCAATTCTTGATTTTAAGTCTTGTGTTAAACCTTGATCGCCTTCTCCGGGACCCTGCCGTCCCATACGATCAGTAGTAGCATTACGTCCCATCGCATTCGGAGTCCCATTGTTAGCTCCTAGATCAGCTTGATAGGTTCTTCCTTTCCCTACATTCCGCCCCATATCCGAAGTGCCATAACCAGTACCATTATCCAATACCACCGCAACATAAGCATTCTCGTCTGTTAGTAACACAGTAGCTGTATCCACCTCATCCATATTGGTTAAAGTGTCAGCAATCATGTCACTAATCTCCATGCGTGTATTATTATGCAGGGCTCTAAAATTATTGTTTCTTGCATTATCCCAACCCTGACTACCTACACCAGTACGATTATTTAAACCTTGTTGCTGCATACCGTTATCCGTATCGGCTCCTTGCTGATTATTAGCAGCGCAACCTGTTAAAGCAACCGCTAGACCTACTATTACAGGAAATTTCCAACCATTCTTAATCATCATGATCCTCCATCCTTATTCTTATATAGTAAGCTTGCTATCCTCACTTAGGATTGATGATTTACAGTAAATTCATACCTTTTATTATTTTCCAATGAATTGTTGGGTTAGCATCTTACCGCATGGTCCCCCATTCACTATTCCAATACCAATATGTGTAAACTGAGTGCTCAGAATGTTCTCTCTGTGCCCTGTAGATTCCATTAACGCTTTATGTGCGGCTTCTACAGTCTGATTACAGGCAATATTCTCACCCGCGGTTTGATACACAATGCCAAATTGCTTCATCATCTCAAAAGGAGAGCCATAAGTCGGCGATTGGTGAGAGAAGTACTCATTGTTCGCCATATCTTGACTTTTGACCTCAGCAACCTTAGATAAAGGTAATTCAATGTTTAGTGCAGCTAATTTTCTGCTCGTTCTTTCTTGATTGACTAGCTTTAGTAGTAACAGCTCGTCTGTATTGAGAGCACTTGGGGTTGGGGCTTTCGGAGCTGGCACTTGAGGACCTTCCTTGGGAACTCTGAGCTCAGCATATGCCCACAGAATAGACTGTAACGTCTTAGCGTCAACAGCCCCTGTAATGGGTAAGCCATATTTCTGCTGAAAAAGCTTAACACCCTGTACGGATTCTAAACCGAATATGCCATCAATATGACCTGCATAGAATCCGAGTGATTTCATCATTCCCTGTACAGCATAGACGTCAGGCCCCTGTGCACCTTTGCCGAAGGCATCAGACTGAACCGGTAGAAGACACGTAGTAGCTATAGCTACCATTACACAATACATAATAAAGCGTTGGATTCTACGATTAACTATTTTGTTATACATCAAAAAAGCACCCCTCTATTTCTCATTGAGTAGATGCTCATAGTATGTCCGCTTATCATTGTCTTACTCAGATTTAACGGTTAATGTTTGGGCTCTAGGTACCCTAATACGTGTTAGTTGATGTGTTTCTTGGATACCTTTTAGCGCGGCTGAGAATGTAACAAATTCCGCACGGTATTGCTCCAGCAATTGGATAACAGCAGGACGTTCTGTGCATTCATGGCTTAAGATAATATCTTCACCGTTACTGAGCCCTTGAACTCGGGCTGCGATATTGACGTTGCGACCAAAGTAGTCCAATATTCCATTAGAATTTACTGCAATAGCGTGACCATAATGAACACCAGTCTTAATGATAATAGGCTCCAGTGGTAATGAATTAGCATTAAATTCATGTACTCTAGATTGGATATCAAGCGCCGCCCGTACAGCTTGCTCCGGAGTTTCGAAAACCGCCATAACAGCATCACCGATAGTTTTTACCAGAGCACCACCGTTATGCTCAATCCAATGGAGCATAAATTCAAAGTGTCTTCTGACTTGTCCATAAGCTAGTGCATCTCCAACTTCTTCGTAGAATACAGTAGAGCCTAATAAATCAGTAAATAGAAACGCTACATTCTCTACACCAACTTGGTTTCCTGGAGCTAGCACCTCAGAGGAGAATAGCTGACGAAACTCTTTCATCGAGGTCACCTTCGCTGCTGTAACGGTTACATCATCCCAAACACTCTTCTCAAGAACAATAACAATGGCGTTATCCGTTTCATTGCGACAAAGCATTCTAAATTCTGTTCCCTCGAAGTCGACTTTATCTTGATTCCAATTACCATTAAAAATGAGAGTAGGAAGTTTCTCTAGGCCTCCTAATGACTTCTCCTCTATATCTACACCATGTGGAAAATGCTGTTTAATTTCAATGACTGAATTATTCCTTAATACACGTAATCTTATTTGTTCGTGAACATGATCCAGCTTAATTTCCTCTATCGCTCCTGGAGCAATCTGCTTCTGTATGAATACATGTGGGGAAATTGCAGGGCCACCTACACAATAGACACTTCTCTCAGCCTTTCGGATGAACGGGTGTACGGTGAAGTTTAACTCAACATAACGATCGAAATTTGCTGTATAATCAACCCCGCAGAAATCACAATGAATTTGATTATCAAGCTGATTCAATGAGCTTGTCTGCTCCGTAGATACACGGCAATTCGGGCATATTAAATTCCAGCTTAGATTCAGCAAGCCCAGCTTCGTGCTATAAAGAAACAGTTTTAATACAACCTCACGCTCAATACCCCATTCATCTGCAATAGAATAAGGTCTCATATCTACTACCTCATGGTCTTCGCGCTCCACTAGATATTTATATAACAAAGCCACAGCCTCATCATTAACGGGAATTTCCCGCAGTTGAACGAATAACTGATCTAGCTCGATTGTCGAATGCTGAGTATGCACCGAGGCTAATCAAATCACCCTGTCAGTGTGCTGACTCCTCTCTTGAAGCTTTAAGTAATTATTCAGATAAGTAAGGGTAAGCCTCATCGTCCGAATCCCATAAATAGGAATCACCATAAGCCCCAGTATATTAACAGGCGTGAAGTCTCCGAACAAGCGGACTAATGTTCCCTCCTGTCCTAATGCGTTATGAGCGATTGAGAGCTCCACACCACCGAAAAAATGACGGACCGGTCCTGTTGAATATTCCCTACTCACTGTATAAAATTTTTCCTTTTCCCATTCGAAGGGTGATTCCTTCCACTCCATATTAACTAGCCCTAATGCTTTCATTCTGACGGTTCGGAACATCCCTTGAGGTGAGAACTCTGCAGGACCAGCCTGGATAGACAATAATCCAATATTCCGGTTTAATTGATCCGTCTGGCTTAGTAATTCCCACACCTGTTGAATAGAGAGGTTATAATATTGCTCGAACACATATTTCTTAATAGTCCATTGCATAGTCATGCAGCCCCTTTATACATGTGGATGTGATGTCTTTAATCTCACATTGGACCAATCTGTTCGATAATATCGAATGGTTACTGATAGTGCGAATAACGTTAGGAATGTATATAAAGATAACCAAGCTCCCACACTTCCTAAATCTAGAACGAAAATTAGAATATAGGATAACGGAACAAAAATGATCACACCAAAAAAGAAGGATGCCTTCATCAGAAAGGTCGTATCTCCTATGCCTCTCAATCCACCCGCGTAAAAGTTGAGAAAACCATCGAATAGCTGTAAGAATGCAGAGATCATAATTAAACGTGTAACCAGATGGAAAATTTCCGGATCGGGACTGAATAATCTTGCTATCGGTTCAGCGAAGAAAAATTCGATGATTCCTATGGTAATGAGCATGATACTGCCCAGAATAGCAGTCTCGGTTCCTAATCTTCGACCCATAAGTGGATTGCCCTTGCCAATCTGTTGACCGACTAGAATGGTTGCAGTCGCACCGAAGGCAAATGCCGGCATAAAGCCAAATGACATCACATTCAAAGCGATCTCATTAGCCGCTAGCGCATTCTGCCCTAAACGAGCGACGAACATGGTGAATATAAACATCGATGCGCTAAGAGCAAATTCCTGAATACCTAGCTTTCCACTTTCTTGAAGGATCAATCTGGATTCATCCCGACGGAACGTTACTCGCAAACGAGTGATAAAGCTCTTATTTAAACGGACGAAGAACACATAAACACAGCCAAGGAAACCTACAGCCTCGCCAATTAAGAATGCCCATCCTGCACCATCGAGCCCAAGCTTAGGGAATCCATAAATGCCGTAAGTTAATACGTAAGTTAGGAAGATCATGATTATACTGGATATTAGCGTAAGGTATGCTGGTGTCCTAGTATCTCCGATCCCACGAAAAAATCCGTGAAATACAAAGCTGAATATACCGAAGCCCATCGCATAGAAACGTAATTGCACATAAAATTCTCCCGTTTCGGCTATATCCTTCATTCCAGTAATCAGTTGTAGTAAGAAGCCGCTTGCTAAAGTCCCTACAATACAAATGATTAGAAAAACTCCTACACAAATATATAAAGCTAAGTAGGTTCTTTCTACGGCTTTACGATTTTCACCAGCACCATAACTTTGTGCAACCAGGTAATTAACGGTGTGACCAATGCCTGAGAATAAGGCCCAACTGTTATACATGATGATGTTCGATACCCCTACAATAGCGATCATCACCGCTCCCAATTGTCCTACAACAATTAAATTAATGGTCCCCGTTACCGTCATTGTTGCGAAAGAGAAGATGGATGGTATTGCTAACATTAATATAGCTTTCCAGTTCTTGAACATGATGTCTAAACTTCCCCTTATGTGATGAGATACAAAAAAGATTAAAGAAGCGATATAAAAATGATGGTGAAAATGAGAAAAATGCTTGTCCATCTAAGTACCTTCGCTTTAGTCATTTCCATTATACCTATTTCTACAGCAAGTGCACATGAGGTTTCGACAAAAAGTGAGGCCGCCGATCTTCGAATGGCATTCGGTCAGTTGCTTGGTGAACATGCAGTGCTTGCAGCTATTGCCATGCAAAAGGGTATAGATGTTCCTGAAGCCTACCTGCCAGTGATATGGATATGGTATGGATGAAAGTGGGCAGCATGGAGCTGAAGTATAATTCTCAAACATGGATGATGGATATAGTACCATTGGGGCAACAATAACTTGGGACGCTTCAACACAATCAATCTGGGTAACAGCTAGTAAGCAAAGATGTCGGTGCTAATATTTATATTCAAGACGGTCGTACCATGGCGCCCGTACGATTCATTGAAGGGAAGATGTCTACCATGATGCAGCACTAACAACAACATGAATTATACAAAATTGGTGGTGCAGGAAGTTCTTCCTGCACCACCAATTTTATTGAAACTAACGATTCAACAAGCTTCCTACATATCGTAACAATTCATTTGCGCAAACTGGACAGTAATGATGTTCTTCAATCATTCTACGAGATACCTCATTAATCCGCTTCAGCTGTAGCTCATCTGGCGTCTTCGTCGAGGTTGTGATCTTCACAATATCCTTCATATCAGCGAACAGCTTTTTCTCAATAGCCTCACGTAAACGATCGTGCGTATCAAAGCTAAACTTCTTGCCTTTACGAGAGAAGGAGGACATCCGAATTAGAATCTCCTCACGGAAGGCTTTCTTAGCATTGTCAGATATCCCGATCTGCTCTTCAATTGAGCGCATAAGTCGCTCGTCTGGCTCCATCTCCTCACCTGTCAGAGGATCACGGATTTTGGCCCAATTACAGAATGCTTCAATATTATCCAGATAGTTATCGAAGAGTGTCCTTGCAGATTCCTCATACGAATAAACGAATGCTTTCTGGACTTCTTTCTTAGCTAATTCATCGTATTCCTTACGAGCAAGAGAGATAAAGTTCAAATAACGCTCCCGCTCCTCCTTAGTGATCGAGGTATGTTGATCAAGACCATCCTTTAATGCGCGTAATACATCTAGCGCATTAATACATTGAAGATCATGACGAATTAAGGCACTTGAAATTCTGTTAATCACATACCGCGGATCAATTCCCGACATCCCTTCCTCAAGAAACTCCGTCTGAAGCTCCTTCAAGTCAGCCTCCTTGAAGCCTTCAACCTCCTCACCATCATATAGACGCATCTTCTTAATGAGGTCGACTCCCTGCTTCTTAGACTCCTTCAAACGTGTTAATATCGAGAACATGGCTGCGGTCTTCATCGCATATGGCGCACTATGAATATGGTGCATGTCACTCTGACCAACCAGCTTCTCATAAATTTTTTCTTCTGCAGATACTTTAAGATTATATGGAACAGGCATGACAACCATTCTAGATTGTAAAGCTTCATTCTTCTTATTACTAATAAATGAACGGTACTCCGCTTCGTTAGTGTGAGCAACAATGACCTCATCCGCTGAGATAAGAGCGAATCGGCCAGCCTTGAAGTTCCCTTCCTGAGTTAAAGACAGTAAATTCCAGAGGAATTTCTCATCACATTTAAGCAATTCTTGGAATTCCATAATACCGCGATTTGCTTTATTCAATTCTCCATCGAAGCGATATGCCCGAGGGTCTGACTCTGATCCGTATTCGGTTATTGTAGAAAAATCAATACTTCCTGTTAAGTCGGCAATATCTTGTGATTTGGGATCAGATGGACTGAAGGTTCCTATACCTATACGTTTTTCTTCCGACAAGAAAACACGCTCTATAGGAATTTCCTCAATTTTCCCACTAAATTCAGTTTCCAGCCTCATTTGACACGCTGGGCACAAATAGCCTTCAATTTTCACTCCCAATTCCTTCTCAAATTCTGGTCTAAGCTGACTCGGGATAAGATGAAGGGGTTCCTCATGCATTGGACAGCCTTTAATTGCATAAACTGCACCTTCAGAGGAACGCGAGAACTTTTCCATGCCCTTCTTGATCAATGTAACAATTGTCGATTTACCTCCACTAACAGGTCCCATAAGTAATAATATTCGTTTACGAACATCCAGTCTTCGAGCTGCAGAATGAAAATATTCCTCTACTAGCTTTTCCAACGTTCGATCCATCCCGAACAAATCATACTCAAAAAAGCGGTAATGTTTAACACCATTCGTTTCTTCGACACCAGCGGTTCGTATCATTTCATAGACCCTTGCATGGGAAGTCATGGCTAGATGCGGCTGCTCTCGCAATAGCTGAATATATTCCCGGAATGTTCCGGACCAGGTCAAGTTCTCCTCTCCTGTCCGATGTTCAGTAATCCGACTGAATAGATCCATAACGTTCTTCTCACCTGCTTTCCTCACATATGGACAAGAGTAAAATTATGATATAGAAATAATTCAAATATATTAATACCTATGCGCCAGCAAAGGATAAGTTTCCGATAATTCTATTTAAGCTTGTGATATAATATTCCATAATTCACCTAAGCAGGAGGTTAACCCTTGCCCATCAAGAACGAGACAGAACTTTACTCTCCAGTGAAAGCCTATTTTGAGAAGCAAGGCTATGAAGTAAAGAGTGAAATTAAAAACTGCGATCTAATTGCAATGATTCCAGGTGAAACAACATATACCATAGTTGAACTAAAGAAGACGTTTAATCTACAGCTGCTATTCCAAGCAATAGAGCGCTTAAAGCTATCCGAATCGGTATATGTAGCCGTCGAATACCACCCCAAAAAAAAGCTCGGCTCTTACTTTTCGTGGAAGGATGCTGCGAATTTATGCCAGAAGCTAAATATTGGTCTTATTGGCGTTCAATTCTATAAAAGCAAAAAGCCTGCGGTCGACATTCTCTGTCGCCCAGGCATTGGTCTTAACCGAACACGGTCATCTAAGAGGAGTCAAAGCATACGTAATGAATTTGAACAGCGAAGCGGTGATTACAATATTGGGGGAAGCTCGCGAACGAAGCTTATAACAGCCTACAGAGAGCGATCACTACGTTGTGCGGCACTATTATCACAACAGGACAGTATGACTGTTCGAGAGCTTAGAGAGCATCTCCAGGACCCTACTATCGCTTTAATACTTCAGAAAAATTATTACGGGTGGTTCGAACGCATTGCCAAAGGTAGATATACAATAAATGCGCTAGGACAACAAGCATTGATCTTATATGCGCACATTGTACAGAAGCCATAGCTAAGAATTTGCTCCAACTTTGCTCATTCCTTTGCGACCCATGTGCACAAGTGCTTTGTGCATCCATACAGCAGATAAGGTTCCTTCTGCCAGTGCAACGGAAACCATCTCCGAATGAATACCAATGTCCCCTGCCGCCCAAAGATTAGTAACAGACGTCATCTTCGTTCGTGAATCTGTAACAATATGCCCATTCTCCAGACGCTCTGCTCCCAGTTGGTGAGCTAGATCAGAACGAACTTCATTCCCACCAAAGGCAATGAATGCACGTTCGCCCTGGATATGCTCTCCAGAAATCAGTTCTACGCCGTTAAATTTTCCAACACCCGCGGTGACAACCTTGTTGATATTTCCGTGGATGGTGGGAATGCTTTGCTCAGCTAAAAGTGATATTAGCTTATCACTTATTGGTTTTCTTTCATGATTTACATAGGTTATCTTATTCGTCCAATATGCCAAAGCTAGGGCCATATTCGCCCCTGTATCACCAGAACCCATTATAATTGTATGGCGATCACGAGCTTCGAAGCCATCGCAATCTGGGCAAACATATACACTAAGTCCCAAACATTCGATTAAGCCTGGAAACGGAGTGAAACGATCCATAACACCTGTAGCTAGCAGCACAAGTGAACTTACTATCGAATTTTGTCGTTGGTCTAACGTAACTCGAAATCCTCCCTCCAGCTTCTCTACTTTAATCACTTTATCATCAATAAAGGTAACTCCTAATTTCCCTGCCTGAAGCCGTCCAGTCGTTCTTAGTGTTAATCCAGAAACTCCGTCTGGCCATCCGAGTAAATTCTGGTAACTTCGACACAAGATAGACCGCCCATGTCCACTGTCCACTACCGTAACAGAATGCATATATCGACCTAGTTGAATCGCTGCCTGCAGGCCGGCTATTCCTCCACCAATAATAATTGCATCTAACATAATTCCGCCTCCTTTTATGCTTATACGCTTACTTAGCATATCCTGTATCGTAAGGTAGTAATCGTTCACACATAAGCCTTCTTGTTTATTGTGTTCGGTTGTTCATTTCGTTATAATAAAGAAAATGGAGGTGTAGTAAATGTCTGTTACATTTTTTCTGATAGTTACTGTCACTGTATTGATGCTCGGATTTATTTTTACCGCTTCCTATAACGAAGACAAGACAAGTGGTCTTTAATAATTGTCCGTTACGATCATTACATGAAAAAACCTTATCTCGTATACGAGATAAGGTTTTTTTTATTCAAATCTATACTACTACAGTCGCTATACGGTTGCCTGTTTCATATCTACAAGACAATCATTACATATATAACGACTATTGTATTCAATTACGTTATCTTGATTGGAACAAAAAACACATTTCGGCTTATAGCGCTCAAGAATAATATGATCTCCTTGCACTAATATTTCGACCGGATCGCCTTCGTTCATCTGATATCTCTTGCGAAGCGATTTAGGTAACACAATTCGACCTAATTGATCAACTTTCCTTACAATTCCTACTGGTTTCATCCGATTCACCTCATTCTACCCGTCTATGGTGTAATATATGCCGTACTTATATTTCGCTATTATCTTTTGAATTCCTTCTAAATTCCCTTTAGTTTTTTATCACCATAAAAAATTCACACATTAGCGAAGCCCTGAGAACCCTGTTTGCCTCAATGCTTCGAATAGAACGATAGCCGCACAATTCGAAAGATTCATGGAGCGCACCTTGTCTGTCATAGGTAGTCTGATGAGGTGATCTTGATGCTTCTCTAATATTGTTGCAGACAGTCCTGCGGTCTCTTTTCCGAATACAAGAAAATCATTATCGAGATAATTAACCTCATGATAGGACGTGTCCGCCTTAGTTGTTGAGAACCAGAATCGTTGCTCTTTATATTTAGCCATTAATTCTTCGAAGGAATCATGATATTCAATATGGACTGCATGCCAATAATCAAGCCCCGCTCTTTTGAGAGTTTTATCATCCGTAGAAAATCCTAGTGGACGTACGAGATGTAATACAGACCCGGTAGCCGCACAGGTACGAGCGATATTACCTGTATTCGCTGGAATTTCGGGTTCTACAAGCACGATATGAAAAGCCATGTTTATCCTCCTGTAAAATTCCTCTTTATTTAAAAAAGAAGCCTCGGATTACTCCGAAGCTGCTCCGTTTTCATATACCTGCTTAACCGTTTCTACGTTGAAAGTCCACCATAAATTGCTGCAGAGCACTACAGCTCTCGTACGGAACAGCATTGTATGTTGAAGCTCTTAAGCCACCTACACTACGATGTCCCTTCAAGCCAACAAAACCTGCTTTCTCTGATTCTTTGATAAACTGCTTCTCTAAATCTTCATTCACCATACGGAAGGTTATATTCATTAATGAACGATAATCACGAGCAGCAACCCCTTGATAAAAACCACCACTCTGATCAATTGTATTATAGATAAGATTTGTCTTGTCCTGATTGTTCTGGTCTATTACTTGAAGTCCACCCTTTTCTTTGATCCATTCCAATACTAACTTAACCATATATACGGAATAAGCCGGAGGAGTATTGTAAAGTGAATTATTCTCAACATGGGTAGAATAACGAAGCATAGTAGGTAGGCTCTTCGGTGAATCTTGAAGTAACTCCTCACGCGCTATAACAATCGTTACACCAGACGGACCCAGATTCTTCTGTGCTCCGGCATAGATTAATGCAAATTGTGATACATCAATCGGACGCGACACGATATCACTCGACATATCTGCAATTAATGGAACAGAACCTGTTTGTGGATATGTACGATATTGAACTCCACCAATAGTTTCATTCGAGGTTACATGAAGGTAGGCAGGATTATCTGGCATTTGAATATCACTTAATGATGGAACACTCGTGAATTGATCCGCTTCACTGCTAGCAGCTAAGACTGCTTGACCAAACAATTTTGCTTCCTTATAAGCTTTCTCTGCCCAGCTGCCTGTATGAATGAAAGCAGCAGTCTTTCCAGTCTGTAGAAGGTTCATAGGTAGCATAGCAAATTGAGTGCTCGCCCCCCCTTGCAGGAACAACACCTTGTATCCAGATGGAATATTCAATAATTCCTGAAGCAGGCTCTGAGTCTCCTCATTGATGGCTTCGAATTCTTTACTACGATGGGAAATTTCCATCACAGACATGCCAATACCTCGGTAATCCACCAATTCTTCTTGTGCTCTCTGAAGTACTTCTAGAGGTAATGCTGCAGGTCCAGCATTAAAATTATACGCTCTTGCCATGGATAACACCCTTCTCTTCATTATGATATGGTAATGATAGCAACATTCTGTAGTTCGTTCAAGCTTTAACACTAACTAAATTCCACATAATAAGAGATCCCCTTGATACCAAGGAGATCTCTTATTATATATTTTATCATTCCCAAATCAGTATTAGCAGCCAAAATACAATGAATATTCATGTGGGTGAATTCGGATATTAACTGCTTTGGCCTCAGCTCGTTTGAATTCAATATAGTTTGCTAAGAAGTCTTTAGAGAAGACACCATCTGCTGTCAAGAAATCACTATCAGCTTCTAGGGAGTTTAACGCGTCCTCTAAGCTTGAAGGAACACTACGAATCTCTTTTTTCTCAGCATCGGACATTTCATAGATATTCTTATCAAACGGTCCATAACCTAATGCAGTAGGATCCATCTTCTTCTTAATACCATCAAGACCAGCCAATAACATAGCTGCAAAAGCCAAGTAAGGGTTTGCTGTAGAATCCGGTGTACGGAATTCAATGCGACATCCCTTTGGAGTAACGGCAGCTACAGGAATACGAACTGCGGCAGAACGGTTACCCTTTGAGAATACTAGATTAACTGGTGCTTCATATCCAGGAACTAAACGCTTGAAAGAGTTTGTACTAGGATTAGTTATGGCTATAAGTGCTGGTGCATGGTGGAGAATTCCCGCCAAGTAATGCATACCCATATCACTTAGGTTAGCGTACTTACCTTTTTCGTAGAATAATGGGATGTCACCATCAAAGATACTTTGGTGAACGTGCATACCACTTCCATTATCACCGAATAACGGCTTAGGCATGAAAGTTGCTACTTTACCATATTGTCTAGCTGTATTATGAATAATATATTTGTAAGTCATAAGATTATCAGCTGTCTTCGTTAATGAATCGAATCGGAAATTGATTTCACCTTGTCCGGCTGTAGCAACCTCATGATGATGACGCTCAATTCGCAAGCCTGCTTCCATTAGCAAACGACAGATTTCGCTACGAATATCTTGTTGAGTATCCATTGGAGCTACAGGAACATATCCACCTTTAACTGGTACTTTAAAGCCGAGGTTACCGCCCTCTTCTTTACGAGCTGAGTTCCAGCCTGCTTCTTCAGAATCAACTGAAAAAGAAGAAGAATTCATAGTAGTTTCGTAACGAACATCATCAAATATGAAGAACTCAGATTCTGGTGCAAAATATGCAGCAGTACCTACGCCGGATTTATTAAGAAATTCTTCTGCTTTCTGAGCAATACTCCGCGGATCACGATCATATCTTTCACCATCAGGTGTAAATATGTTACACATAATATTAATAGTCGAATGCGCATTAAAAGGATCAATAAATGTAGATTCAGAATCTGGCATCATAACCATGTCTGATTCTTCAATACCACGGAATCCAGGGATGGAAGAGCCGTCAAATGCAACACCATTCTCAAAAGTTTCTTCTTCTACTTCACTCGCAGGTAAAGTAATATGATGTGCTTTTCCCGAAAGATCTACAAACCTAAAATCAACCCACTCGATGTTTTTATCCTTAATTAGGTCCAACACTTTTTTTGCTGACATTAGAAAGCCTCCCATTTCCGAACATTAGTCTGTTGAACCGTAGTTAATGTTCAACTTTTTGCTTGCTATGTGGATATTATAAAACGACTGTCCAGAAGCGTCAATATCTATGTAAGGTATTTTTTGCGAGTGTGTTAGATTTACTCACACCTAGGCAGGGAGACTTCACAAATTCGTCAAATAATCGCAAATAAACTTGTAAATATGCATGAAAAAGCTCGACATAGAAGTTTCCATGTCGAGCTTTACCGAATATTAATTATGTTAGTTATTATTGTAAAGCAGCTTTTGATTGCTTATCAGTATCAAATCGTTTGCCAACCAGTGGAGCCATCTTCTCTAGATCCTTTAGAAGGTTAGCAAACTGTTCAGGATATAAGGACTGAACTCCATCACCCGTCATTGAATTGTCAGGGTCCGTATGCATCTCTATGATCAGGCCATCCGCACCAGCAGCCAATGATGCCTTAGACATGGTTTCAACTAATTCACGTCGACCTGTACCATGGCTTGGATCGGAAATTACAGGCAAATGACTCAGTTGCTGCAGAACGGGAATTGCCGTTAAATCAAGTGTGTTACGCGTATAGGTTTCGAATGTCCGTATTCCTCTTTCGCAGAGCATGACATTGGGATTGCCACCAGCTAGCATATATTCTGCTGCATTCAGTAATTCGTCATAAGTTGCACTAAATCCACGCTTCAATAATACAGGGGTGTCAATTTCACCTAGCTTACGCAGCAAATCGAAATTCTGCATATTACGAGTACCCACTTGTAGAATATCTGCATGCTTGGCACATATTTCCACATATTCTGGAGTCATTATCTCAGTTATGGTCAGAAGTCCGTGCTTCTTCCCTGCTTCAGCCATCATCTCAAGACCTTCAACACCCACACCTTGGAAACTGTACGGTCCTGTACGTGGTTTGAATGCTCCTCCACGTAATACTTGTCCGCCAGCAGCTTTCACTAATCGAGCAATCTCATCAATCTGTTCAGGTGATTCAACTGCACAGGGACCACCCATTACAGTTAGATTTCCACCGCCTATCTCGACACCTTTGATTTTAATTACGGTATCATCTGGATGAAAGTCACGGCTAGCTAGCTTGTACGATTTAGAAATTTTGATCACATTCTCGATACCCTTCATTTGTCGTAGCTGCTCTGCTAATGTGGGATCAGCCTTGCCAATAATACCAATCACCGTACGATCAACACCTCTAGACACATGGGCCTTTACACCATGACGTTCAATATGATGAACGATTTCGTTTAGACGCTCCTCTGAAACTGTACTTGAAGTAATTGCAATCATTTCTTGTCACACTCCCTCTTCTCTTTCACTTCAACGCTTATACGCTTCTACGCTTTTAATCGTTAAAGTAATTATACTAATCAGATGGTTAGAAGTCAATTAGCAAATTAGCTTCAATCTAATTCTATAAAGTGCTCTTTACCTTCACCGTCGGTAGTAGCTTCTTCATATTCACTGTTCTCCTCGTTTCATGAGTAGAAGGATTTGCTGGATCAAATTGTTCTAGGTACTGAATGACCTCTTTAGTCAGGGGAGTTGGAGTAGAAGCACCTGAGGTAACTCCTACCTTCTTCTTCCCTTCTAACCATTCAAGCTTGATTTCACTGACATCAGAAACACGATAAGCTTGAACACCCGCAATTTCTTCAGATACCTGTGCTAATCGATTGGAGTTATTACTCCGAGGATCTCCTACCACAATCACTAAATCTGTTTCCTTGGCTTGTTCAGCTACAGCCTCCTGCCTAACCTGTGTAGCGAGACAAATTTCGTTATGAATTTCAGCCTTTGGATAACGCTTTATCAATTTACTGATTAGGTGTTTAATATCCCATTGACTCATCGTTGTTTGATTCGTAATAACAATATGGTCAGTCTCTAATTGTAATAGTGCTATATCCGCTTCACCCTCTATTAAGTGAACATGTTCAGGAGCTATTCCTATCGCCCCTTCTGGCTCGGGATGTGCTTTTTTGCCAATATAAATAATGTCATACCCCTCTGCTACTTTCTCGCGGATGAGGTCATGTGTCTTAGTAACATCAGGGCAGGTTGCATCCACAACAGTCAACCCCTTGTCTCTTGCACGCTTACGTACTTCAGGCGACACACCGTGAGCAGTGAATATGACGGTACCTGTTTGGACTTTATCTAGAATTTCCAAACGATTCTCACCCTCGAGTGTAATGATTCCTTCTTTCTCGAAGGATGAAGTAACATGACTGTTGTGCACAATCATTCCTAGAATATATATAGGTCTAGGGAGATCCAGATTTTTAGCAGTTTGCAGAGCAAGGACCATAGCATCGACTACGCCATAACAGTAACCTCTTGGTGATATTTTGATAACTTCCATGGGAAAGACCTCCTAAAATTTTATAGTTGCAAGCGCAACAGGAAAAAGAATACTTCATAAGCATAAGTCAGATGATTATTCCTCTCTTACTCCAATTGCATCGGAAGCCAGATGAGAAACGTACTTCCTTGATTCTTCTTAGAGAGGACCTCGATAGATCCATGGTGCTCATCTATAATCCATTTGGCAATGGATAATCCTAATCCTGTTCCCGAGGTTTGACCACGCGAAGTATCTGCACGATAGAAACGTTCAAAAATTTGTGGTATTTGATCTGGCTCCATTCCAATCCCAGTATCACTAATTCGGATACCTACTTGGTTATCTAGTCTTAGTATATCTAATTGTACATAACCTTGCTCGGTATATTTGAATGCATTCTCAATAAAAATGAATAAGAGCTGCTGTAAATAATCCTCGCTACCCTTAACTATTACACCTTCAAGCTCAGTAAGATCACCATATCTCCACTCAGCTTGATGCGGAAGGAAATTTGCCTTTCGAATAACCTCCTCAACAATAGGTCCCAGCTTTACATCAGTATGCTCGATTTGTTGTCCAGCGTCTGCCCTAGCTAACGCTAGCAAATCATTCACTAGCCTACTCATCCGGGCAGCTTCCTGCGAAATATCATGCATAGCCTCCAGTGTGAGCTGCATATCCTGCTGATCGACATCAGAGTGCCAAACCTTCTCCAATAATTCTACATTACCACGAATTGTTGTCAAAGGTGTCCTTAATTCATGAGATGCATCTGATACAAAACGCCTCTGTGCTCGATAAGCTTCCTCCAACTCCTGATAGGTAGACTGCAGACGTGAAAGCATACTATTCACCGTATTCGTTAAACGCCCAACCTCATCATTAGGACCGACATGCTCAATTCGTTGCCCTAAGTCTGTTCCACGTTCAATTTGATTAGCAGCCATAATGACGTGCTCGATTGGTCTAAGAGCTCTAAGAGCTAAATACCAGCCCAAAGTACCGGCAATTAGAACAGCTAAGAATGAAAGAACGATCAGCACTGTCCTTACATTGTTCAGGAAATTAAGATTGTCAGTAATTTCAGTTGCTACCTGTAGAACGCCGATTATCTGACCATCTGATTCCATTCGAATATGATAAATAAGCAAATTGTATTCATCTTCTTGTATGGAAGAAAACCAACTTACTTCTTTCTCTGCTCTCGTAAAGGTCGAATCACGGTCAAATGGCAACCTACCTCGAAAATTGTTCGATTTATCCGTCTGTCCATTCGTTAAATTTGCCTGAAGCAATACACCTGCAGATTTGAAGTCGTTAAGCTCTGGCATCGTGAATACATTCCACTGAGGAATTAGCCTAATTTGTGACACAACTAATTTACCCTGGTCCTCTAACAACTGTTTATGATTCGCTTCGGTCTTCATAGATATATATACATAAAAAGCAATGCCAAATAATAATAATGTTATGGCCAGAATGCCAGAATACCATAGAGTAAGCCGTAATCGAAGGGACATTAAGCATCTCCCTTCAGAACATAACCCATGCCACGAAGAGTCTGAATGATCCTTGGCTCTCCGCCCTCTTCTGTTTTTTGTCTCAACATAGCCACATAAACTTCAAGCACATTGGATTCTCCACTAAAATCATAGCCCCACACTCTTTCCATAATCGTGTCACGGGACAATACTCTACGCGGATTCTCCAAGAATAAGTGGAGAAGCTCAAATTCCTTAGTCGTTAATTCGATTAGACGACCACCTCTGAATACTTCTCGCGAATCCATATCCATAACGATATCCTGAAATTTCAACTTAGTAGATACATACTCCTTAGCTTCCGTCTTTCGACGAAGTAAGGCTCTAACTCTTGCGAGGAGCTCCTCCAAAGCAAATGGCTTTACCATATAATCATCCGCTCCGAGGTCGAGACCCTTAACCCTGTCACCAACCTCATCCTTTGCGGTTAGCATGAGGACCGGTATTGTAACACCTCCATCACGAAGTCGCTGAAGAACTTCCCAGCCATTCAATTGAGGCATCATCACATCAAGAATGATTAACTCCGGCTCGTGAGATAATAATTGCTTCAGACCTTCATTCCCATTAGAGGAAGTGATGACCGAATAGCCCTCAAAGGCTAAGCTTCTACGAATAAGAGAGGTAATCTTCTCATCATCATCGATGACCAATATTAGACTTGCCATATGTATCGCCTCCAGTCTTCAACTTATTCTATCATAGTAGAGAGCTTTCGAAAAAAAGGGAAGCTACAATAGCCTCCCCTGCAAGTAGATCATAAAACAGCTTAATTCGATTCTAGATTACGATCGCCAACGATAGTCACTACCTCATAAGTTTTACCTTCGCGGAACACCTTTATGGAAACCTTCGTCCCGACCTTCATGTCTTTTATTATGTTAACAACATCATCTGAGCTTTCAATCGATTTACCGTTTACTTCTGTGACGATATCACCCGCCTGTATACCAGCACGGTGTGCAGGACTGCCAACCTCTACTTGATTAATCAGAGAACCTTTAGTACCTGAGAAGCCTAATTGACCGGCAATAGTTTCATCTAGATTTGCTAAGGCAACACCAATGTAAGGTGCTGGTTCTTTAGGAATCGGTATATCATTCTTCAGATTATCCAACACTTCAGTAAACGTACCCGTTGGTATAGCAAAACCAATACCTTGTGCCTGTGCATTAACCGCTGTGTTGATCCCAATTACTTCTCCGTTCAAGTTCAATAGTGGGCCACCAGAATTTCCTGGATTAATGGATGCGTCCGTTTGAAGTAAGTGCCGATATTCTCGTGTTCCTTTTGCATCTGGTATGGTAATAGGACGTTCCTTGGCACTTAATACACCTACCGTAACGGTATGATCGAATCCATAAGGATTACCAATAGCGACTACCCAATCACCTACATTCAGGTCATTAGCATCTCCAATGTTCAATGCGGAGAAAGGTTTGTCACCTTCGATTTTCAGTGCTGCCAAATCAAGCTCATAGCTTTCTCCAAGCTTCTTAGCTACGAAGGGCTCATCATAGCCTTCTACATAGACCTTGATTTCAGAAGCACCATCTAGAACGTGTTGATTGGTTAAGATATATCCTGAGCTATCAAAAATGAAACCCGATCCTACACCTGACTGCCTAAGAGTGCCATCATTATTAGAGGAAGAATCGTCTCTATCCGTCCGACCTCCAAAGAAATAATTGAAAATATCATCATCCATCTGTCTACCTTGATTTACCTTTGAATAGGTCTCGATCTTTACTACAGATTCCCTGGAATTTGCAACAATCTCTGAGATATTATTGGGCCGTAACATATCAAGAGTAGCCTTCTGAACATTATTGTTAGGCTTTAGTACATTACTATCTAAGGATGAGCTTACCTCACTCAAGGCTGCTTGGTCAGGTGTAAACCAATCCATACGATCTGAAGCAAATGTCAAACCGCCAATAACAATCACTCCTGCCATGAAGGAAGCAAACATTCTAGTTATCGGTGATCTAGTACGCTCTGATTTAGTTACGGGCGCCATTCTATTCTGTTTTGTAGCTTGACCCTGCTCTATCATATCTGTCTTAATAGTATCTTGATTTGATGGCGCTATACTAGTATCAGAATGAAATGGACCATAGCGATAATAGGTTGGTGAAGTTGTAGTTTCCTCTACCTGATGCGTTTGCTTCTCCTCTTTCTTGCTTTCTCCGTTTCCGTTGTCCTCTCTTTCAAAGAAGTCACGATATTTGTCGTTGCCGTTATTGTTTTTGTTGTCTTCCATATTGTTCTCCTCCTAAAAGTTTTTGATTAAGCTTAGTGTATGTAGAACTAAGGTTTTGTTCTTACAAGTTCTATAATGCACACTGAACCTTAAAGTGAGCTTAAGAAAAAGTGAAAAGAAAATAAAGAAAAAAACCAGAATCACTCTGGTTTTAAGGAGGATTGACTATTGAAGCTGTTGTTCAACCTGCTCGATTATCATTTTGCCCTTCTCTACCCATTGTGGCTCTATCTCAGCATCTCTATCGGTTGGCTCCTGGAATTGATCTATAAGTGCACCGTATGTACGAATTTGTGCAGCGCCATCTAATCCCTCTTGATACAGATGCTTTAATACATATGGCTTGCCCATCTGTATACTCGCATTTATGTCAGTAGCCTCACCGTCAAACTCCCCCTTAGTTATCTCAAAGGGAATTCTCAACCAAACTGTTCGACGATCATCGAGAAATTTATCAAAGGATCCACCGTCATAATCCCAGTTACCACCTAGGGAAAATTGAAGTTTGTCTAATTCACTCTTCATATGTATATAATCTTGTATCATATTCTCTAGACTTGAATTTACCGGGATCATTGTTCGTTATCTCCTTATCCATACCAATAGGCAGCTTTATGCAACGAAGGCTTATTCATAAGGATGGTCAATTTACTAAGTCTCTATTCAGCCTGCCCAACCTTTTCGATGAACGTATATAGCAAGCTGGGTACGATCTTCAACATCAAGCTTCATAAGTAGATTGCTGACATGGGTTTTTACTGTCTTGATACTTATGTAGAGCTCCTCTGCAATTTCTTTGTTTGTCTTACCATCGGCTATTAGCATAAGCACTTCTCTTTCTCTTACAGTTAGTCCGTCATCTTCTTTTGCAGCACTCTTCTGTCTTATTCCTCGTGACAAAGCTTGGGACACCTCTGTGTTCATTACAGGCATTCCACGATAAGCACCTCTTATAGCATATACAAGCTCCTCCGAAGAAACAGTTTTTAGCACATAACTGACTGCCCCCGCTTGAATACCTTCCATCACTTTATCATCTTCCAGAAAGCTTGTGAGGATAATAATCTTCATGTCTGGATATCGAATAATGACTTCTTGTGTTGTCGCAATTCCATCCATCTCGGGCATCATCAGATCCATAAGAATCAAATCAGGAAAAGGTAGATTACTTTCCTTGAGTTGGGTAAGTACACTTAGCGCTTCTCTTCCATTCGAAGCCTCGGCAATGACTTCGATCTCCGATTCTAAAGATAAATAAGTACTTAAACCAAGGCGAACCATATCATGATCATCTACAATCATGATCTTCATAGCTGAACTCATCGAGAATCCCCTTCTTTCTTGTCAATTAACATGTCATTTTTTTTGAACTTGGGAATCTGCACCTTAATGCGAGTACCCGATCCAGATTTACTGAAGATTTCAATTTCGCCGCCTAGCTTCTGGGCACGCTCTCTCATGGTGGATAGGCCATAAGAATTGGTCTGAACCTTACCTTTGTAGAAACCTTGGCCATCATCACTAATATGTAATACATATAGATGATCAAGCTCCTGAAGAGTGAGCTCCACATGCTTCGCATCTGCGTGCTTAACAACATTGGCCATAGCTTCCTGTACGATCATGAATAATTGATGCTCTAGTGCATCAGAGATATGATTTGACAACCTAACATCAATTGTACCTAATAGATTATTATGTCTACAATAGTCTGGAAACCAAATCTGAATGGCCTCTTCCAAGGATCTACCTTCAAGCTCTACAGGTCGAAGCTGTGCAATCAATCCGCGCATTTGTTTCTGAGCATGAGAGGATACCTGAGTAAGCTGCTCTATGACTTTCTTTGCTTTAGAGGGGTTTACATCAATTATTTTGGCCAGAGATGAGGCTGACAAATGCAGAGCAAATAATTGCTGACTAACCGTATCATGAAGATCACGAGCCAGTCTTTTCCTTTCTTCAAGCACCGCTGCTTCGTTAGAAGAAACCTGAAGTCGGATATTCTCCTCTCCTAGCACCTGTAAAAGCTGAATACGTTGTTCGATTGAAGCAGCCATATCATTAAAATCGTAATATATTTTATCAAAGGTATCGTTATTTGTATGAGGAATTCGAGTTGTTAGGTTGCCTCTACTTAATTGTAGAATACTTAAATGAAGAAGATTCACCTTCCTCTGAAATCGAACAGCAATAAAATATCCAATACTAAATGCAATAAGTAGAACACACAACGCAATAACTATCCAAATCATCAATAATGATGACATTATTGCAGGCAAGTAGTGTAAACCAGCTAGAACGATGACTAAAGATAGCTCTGAAACAACTAGAAAATAAACTAGCAGCTCCCACTTCATGTTCCTTACACCGCGAAGTAAATTTGCCATGAATATACTACCCTACTCTCTGAACGGTAATATCTCCGATAAATAAATTGACCTGTAATCGAATTTTTTTGTCCGACATTCTAAAGTCTTGAGTCTCATCCTTAATCGAGCGTAGAAATCCACTCTCTCTTTTGCTGAATACCGTACTATCACCTAGAAAAGAACTGGAGGTGACGCTTACCTCTACCTCCATATCATTGGGAACGAAGACCTTTACATCACCAATAAATGCAGAAATATTCAACTTCGTATCTCCTACTGGAATTTGTGCTTTGGTAAGATCAATAATTGTATCACCAATAAAATGTGAGATATTCATTGGCTTTAGCTCCCAGTAATCATGTCCCAAATATATATCCCCAAAAAATCCGGAGCAGTTTTCTGCAGACGAATGAGGTGTAGGTCTAAAGGAATGCGAATAATTCTTACTATTAGATGAAGAATTGAATTTTGGATCTTGACTAGGTGTTTCAGAGTTATGAACAGGTGGAACTGATTCTTTGGTAGGGTCGGACGTCACATGATAATTATAGTTATAGTCATAATTGTATTCATACTTGTTACCGTAGCCTTGATCTTGTTTGGTAGGCTTATCCTTCCCGAACATCATTCTAATCCCGAATAGAATGATCGCAGCCGGAATAAGCAGCTTAACGAATTCACCCATAGACATTTGAAGATAATCTAAATTCCGGGCAAGAAAACCTGCCCCTAGAGCAATTATGAACAGGTTCCAGATGTAAGAACCACCTGCCTCCTTACCTCCGGCTAATTGACCAAACAAACCAGAAATACCGATAATAATTAGAATTACTGGCCAATAGGTCGAAGCTAACTCTCCCGGATTTACTGTGATAAATCCAAGCTGTGATCCTAAGAAGAGTGCTCCTATAATAATAAGGATCATTCCAATGAAGATCCGTTTAACAACATGTGAGTTCATTCTACCATCCTCCATAAATACTCCAGTGGTGTTGTTACTCTCTTAGTTTAGCTGATTTTATTCATAGGGGGAAGCGACCTAGGTTGGAAGCTTTCTCAGTCTGAAGACGGAGGATAAAATTAATGTGTGACTATTTCTAACATGAGTCGTTGACAGATTTGCTCACATGAACCTATAATGATGTTCGAAGAACGTTCTTATAGTCTATGAATGGGGCGAAAAATTATGGAATTAGATCAGATTATTAGCGGCTTAGATACTATATGGGTCGTACTTACTGCAGCAATGATATTACTTATGGAAGGTGGATTTGCACTTTTAGAAGCAGGCTTTGTTAGACAGAAGAATGCAGTTAGTATCATTATGAAGGTATTCGTAGATATTGCTTTTGGAGCGCTAGTATTCTATTTTGTAGGCTTTGCCCTTATGTACGGGAAAGATGCTTTTGGGTTTATTGGAACAACAGGCTTCCTATTAGGAGGTAACCTATCTCATATTGACTTAACAATATCACATGATACATATTGGTTTTTCCAATGTGCATTCGTTATTGCGGTTATCTCTATTGTATCGGGTGCTGTTGCAGAGCGAATTAACTTCCGCGCTTATATTCTATATACCATTGCAATGACTGCATTAATCTATCCAATAGCAGGTCACTGGGTATGGAGTGTTGGAGGCTGGCTTGGATCTCTAGGTATGATTGATTTCGCAGGGTCAGCTGTCATTCATGGTTTGGGAGGTTTCAGTGCTCTTGCCGCAGCCATGTTCATTGGACCACGAATTGGTAAATTTTCGGCTGATGGTACAGCCAATATCGTCCCACCCTCCAATCTTCCGTTAGCTTCTGTAGGCGCTTTCGTGTTGTGGTTTGGTTGGTTCGGATTTAATGCAGGCAGTACACTAAGTGCTACCCATCTCTCAATTGGTCATATTGCAGTTACAACAATGCTATCTGCTGCTGCAGGTGGTGCCGCATGTATTCTATTCACTATGTTCCGTTATCGTAAAGCGGACCCGCCCATGGTAATTAATGGTTCCCTTGCCGGTCTAGTTGGAATAACGGCAGGCTGTGCATTTGTAAGTGATTGGGTAGCCATTATTATTGGTGCAATCTGTGGTATAGCTATGGTTCTAGCAACTGAAATGTTGGAGAAGAAGCAAATCGATGATCCTGTGGGCGCTTTTGCTGTACATGGTGTAAGTGGTAGCATTGGTACAATAGCCGTTGCATTATTCGCACTTCCCGAATTATCAGGCTCGGTTGGACAAGGTTACTACGGTTTGTTCTATGGTGGTGGATGGAATCTGTTGGGGGTTCAGCTATTAGGACTAGCAACAGTTTGTATTTGGGGATTTGCTCTAACTTGGTTGGCACTTAGCCTCATCAAATTTATCGTGCCTGTCCGTGTTTCGCGTGATGAAGAACTCATCGGTCTAGATGTTGGCATTCACGGTGTCCCTGCTTATAGCCAGGAGCATGATTTCATTAATTTACAGAAGCTAAAAGGAACAACCGAATCACAGTCATCTTAATTAAATTAATTTAAAGAACCCGCACTCTATGCCTAAATGCCATAGTATGCGGGTTCTTTGTTATTATTAGCTTCATTAATTTTAATCTTCAATCATAAAAGATGGAATTTGGATGGATTCTCCTGATGAAGTCTGATCAACTATCACTCGAGCTGCTTGAATTTCGTCTCTTAGCTGCCTGATTTGTTCCTTAGGCTTCTTCACATAATGAATATATTCAACGGCTAGATGATGATCAGGCTTCTTACCGCTGAATAACCGTCGAAAGTTCGACATGGTTTGGAAGGCTTGCTCTTCCCTCATTCTACGTTTCTCGTAACGTTCGATAACCTGCTCAATTTCCAAGATCAATTGTTCCCGCTTTGTAATATAAGTCTCCAAGAATGGAAAGACCTCAGCATCCTTACGTTGTTTAGTTAAGTATTCTTTCTGAATAAGCTTGGCGTTCTCCAAGGAACATTCTCCTACTCGTAAATGTTATGTTATATGACATATCCTTAGTTTACATCATATTTCTCCATTTGGCTATATTACTTTATACCAATGTCTATTCCGATTACACCAATATGAGTACCATCAGCATCCAATATTGCTGAAGATAGGGTCATACACGGTTTTTTGGTAATGGAAGATATGTATATGTCTGAACAGAACAATTGTCCGCCCATGGCTTTCTTCCACCACTCGCGTCCTTTTGCATTCAATAGGCCCGCTTCTGGAAGTGAGTATATAAAGGAACCGTCAGAGCGATTGGACCAGATGGCTTCAATCTCTGGGGTTTTCTTTAGAATAGCGCTGAGTAGTTTGGCATGAACGGATTCATCCAAGCTAGATATGTCTGGAGTAACTACTAATTGACGAATAAGTGCAGTAGTAGATTGAACGATTCGTTCATCTGTAAATGATTTAGTCTCTATGCCTAATGTACCTACTGAGTTAATCAATTCACCGGAAACCGATTCTAGATTAACACTGACCTTCTGTAGCCCAGAAATTTGTTTGCGTTGTCCTTCCATTTGTTCCAGAGTCATATCTACACTATCGACGGTCATATCAACGGTATCCACAACCTGCTTAAGCATATCTATCGTTTGTCCCATAGTGGTTGATTGACTGGTTCCAAGCTCGGTAGTAACACTTACTAAACGATGGACCTCCATCATTCGTTGGAAGATAGTATCTATTCTTCCCTTGATGTAATCCATTTCTCGTACAGTTTCCATAACTGCCAATTTCTCTTGTTCTACTGCAACGACAACAGCTTGCACCCCTGTTTCGATGGCATTGAGAATGCCGGAGGAATTCAGAACTGCCTTATGACTTTGCTCTGCCAGCTTCTTGATTTCTTGAGCAACAACTGAAAACCCTCTTCCATTCTCACCTGCACGTGCAGCTTCAATGGAGGCATTCAAAGCTAATAAAGAAGTTTGAGCTACAACCTCAGATATGAAAACATTAATTTCTCCTATATTACCTGTATGTGAAATGAGATTGCCAATTTGCCCCTCCATCTGATCGTGTTGATTTTGCAGATCAGACATCCTTTGATCTGTAACTGTGAGGGAACGACATACATCCAATATCAGGTCTCGTGTCTGTTCGCTCTCTCCGGCCATATCACTCGACGAACTGCGAATGTGATCAGCACTCGATGCTACCTCCTGCATAGCAGAGAAGGCTTGTTCAATTCGATCCCGTGTGTCTCTACTGCGATCCTTCAGCAGCTCCTCTTGTTTGGTTGATAAATCTGCAATATCTGTTAATCGCTTAATTGATTCGTTCACTTCCTCTACTACAGCAATTAAACGATCCGCAGCAACTTGAGACTCATTCACAAATTGAGTGACCACTTCCTTAGAGACTGTGTTTACATCCGTCTTTCTTAACAATTCCTTACGAGCGAGGAGCAACCACAACACCATTATTCCTAAAATTAATATAATGACCAATAACATTGGAATGAGCATTGTCATCTCTCCCTATTAATTCTTTCCATACATAATATTACAAAATATGATATAAACATTATACGTGGTGATCTGCGAATTGAAAAGAGGCATGTCTTTAGACATGCCTCTTAATTTATATATGGAACTACATCATTTATTGGCTTTTTCGTTAGCATTTGCGGCGGCAACTATATTCTTCGCATTCCTGGTCCCCGCTTCTTCAGCTATCTCTGCATTAAATTGAGTAGCCTTTTGTTTTGCATTGTTTTTATTCTTGGCCATTACTTCCACCTCCCCACAATCGAATGTAATACTCGCATTGTGCCTGGGCCCAGCACGTATTGTGGAATAACAAAGGCCCCATGAGTATTATCTGACACTCATGGGGCAAATATACGGGAGCAATTTTCTTTAAGATCCATAAGCTGATGAACCAAATTCTGTGATGAGGTGTTCCTTTAATCTGATTTTCGCTCTATGTATTCTCGCCTTGATTGTTCCAATGGGCATATCCATAATATTAGCAATCTGCTGGTCCTTCCAGCCATAATAAAATTTACATATCATCATTTTGCGTGTTTCCTCGTCTAGAATACCTAGACTTTCATAGATAGTCTGCTTTAGTAATTTATCCTCCATATATAGATCAACATCCAAACCTTCTATACTCATATGCTCATCATAAAGAGAAACTACATAGGGAGAGCGCTTCTTAAGCGCATTAATTGCTGTGTTGGCTACTATAACTTTAGACCACTGTATGAGCTTCTTTGGATCCCTTAACGTTTCCAACTTAACTAGAATTTTTACCCAAGATTCCTGGACAATATCAAGGGCATCTGAGCGATTCTTCATCTTAGCATATGCAACCATAAACATGTGCTTATAGAGATGATCCAGCATTTCGTCTTGGTCATCAATACTAAATTGCTCCACTTCCATAAAGTGCTTCCACTCCATAGTTCCTCTTCCTTCTTAGATACTGAAATAAGGGTTATGCCCTCTTTCCCTCAGATGAAAGATGCTACTAATGTTCACTAATTTTAACATAAATTTCACTTCAAAAAAAGAAGTTGACGCAAAATATACGATGCGTCAACTTTAAAGCTTACTTTTTGCTATTAATTTCATGTAAAATCATCTGAATTACTGACTCAATATCGTGAGAGCCTAAATCGCCTTCGCCTCTTTTACGCACGGATAACGTTCCAGAACTTCGCTCATTCTCACCAATAACTAGCATGAAAGGGGTTTTCTCCAGCTGAGCTTCACGAATTTTATATCCAAGCTTCTCATTCCTCTGATCGATATCGACACGAATTCCTGCTTCTTTCATTCTATCGACTACCTCTAAACCAAAGTCATTAAAGGTAGTCGTTACAGGAATTAAACGTGCTTGTACTGGTGAGAGCCATGCTGGGAGTGCGCCGATAAAATTCTCTAATAAATACGCAGTCATTCTTTCCATTGTACTTATGATACCTCGATGAATAACAACCGGTCGGTGTTTGCGTCCATCATCGCCTACGTATTCTAATTCAAATCGTTCAGGCAGAAGGAAGTCTAATTGAGCAGTAGATAAAGTTTCTTCTTTACCCAGTGCAGTTTTAATTTGAACATCTAACTTCGGGCCATAGAATGCAGCTTCACCCTCTGCTTCGAAGAATGGTAGTCCCATCTCTTCAACAACCTCACGCAGCATTCTTTGGGACATATCCCACATTTCATCATTCTGAAAATATTTCTCCGTATCCTTGGGGTCACGATACGATAAGCGGAATCGATATTCTTTAATTCCAAAGTCATCATATACCTGACGGATCAGATTAACAACTCTTGCAAACTCTTCCTTAATCTGATCAGGCCTACAGAAGATATGGGCATCATTTAATGTCATTGCCCTAACACGGTGAAGACCAGTTAAAGCCCCAGACATCTCATATCGATGCATGGTACCCAATTCAGCTATTCGGAGAGGCAGGTCACGATAACTACGCATATCGCTCTTATATACCATCATATGATGGGGACAATTCATTGGACGTAGAACAAGCTCTTCATTGTCCATAACCATCTTGGGGAACATATCTTCACTGTAATGCTCCCAATGACCAGAGGTTTTATATAGCTCTACATTAGCGAGAACTGGCGTATAAACGTGATCATACCCTAACTTTTCCTCAAGATCGACAATATAACGCTCCATAGTTCTGCGAAGCTTAGCGCCGTTGGGTAACCAGAGCGGAAGACCTTGACCTACCTCTTTAGAGAAGGAGAAAATTTTGAGCTCACGTCCCAATTTACGATGATCTCTTTTCTTAGCCTCCTCTAAGAAATGAAGATGCTCGTCCAAATCTGCTTTCTTTGGGAATGCAGTTCCATAAATCCGTTGTAGCATCTTATTCTTAGAGTCACCACGCCAGTAAGCGCCCGCCACACTAAGTAATTTGAATGCTTTAATCCTACCTGTTGATGGTAAGTGTGGCCCTCTACATAGATCAAAGAATTCACCTTGCTCATAAATCGTAATAACCGAATCCTCGGGTAAGTCCCTTATTAACTCTAGTTTTAATGGATCATTTAGTTCGCTGAACAGGGATACCGCCTGCTCCCGACTAACTTCTTTACGTTGTATAGGTAAGTTTTCCTGTGAAATCCTCACCATAGTTTTCTCAATTGCAACCAAATCTTCAGGGGTAATTGATTGATCCAAGTCAATATCGTAATAGAAACCATCTTCAATTACAGGCCCAATACCAAGCTTCACTCGATCTTGACCATATATTCTTTTTAGTGCTTGTGCAAGTAAATGTGCCGTACTATGTCGATACACCTCTAATCCTGCTTGACTATCCAAGGTAACGATTTCAACGAATGAATCGGCTTCGATGGACGCATATACATCTACGATCTGACCATCCACTTTTCCCGCTATTGCATTCTTCCTTAATCCTGGACTTATTGACTCAGCGACACCTTCAATTGTAGTTCCTGAAGCATACTCTCTAACAGCACCATCTGGAAATGTAATTTGAACGGGCATAGTATGACTCTCCTCATATTTTTGATGTAGACACAATAAAAAACACACTGATCCCTCCATAGGGACGAGTGTGTAGCTCGTGGTTCCACCCTGATTTAATTCGCGCAATAAGCGAATCCTTCATTAGTATCTGTAACGGGATATCCCGGTAGTCTCAATGCTCCGTAAAGCATTAACAGCCTACGGCTACAAAGTGGTAAATAACCGTTGAATCAGGAGGGAATTTCAGCATTGATCCCTCTCTCTGCTCTGTTCATTTCTGATTATTATTGTCTTTGATTGTCACCTTTAGCAATAACTTATTACAAATGTATTATAATGAGGATTATCGCCTTGGTCAAGTGAATCGTTCGGCTTTCCATTCACCTAACCGTGATTTACATACTTTACAACAGGTACACATCCATGTTCTTCCCTCAAAAATTTGCTGAATAGTTTTGATCGACTGCGTTTCGGGTTCACGGGTATGAATATATATTTGTTTGGGTGAAGCGGAGATCAAGGCACTAACAACCATATCTTCATAATTCAGCTCACGATCAACGGTTTCAACAATAACATCCTTGGCGTCACTTAAATCTAATTGCTGTAGATCCCCATCTAATAATTGAAATTTATTATTCCCTTGATGGATAAGGTGCACCTCAGGAATTTTTGTGTCCTGAAAATAAACAAAGTACTTGAGCAAAGCAATGAACTCTTGATACTGTTCATTAAGTAGAAATTCATCAAGCGCATCATCAACAATATCCTGTAAATTACTCATATATCTTTTTAAACGAAAATGTACAAAGCCTTCAACATCCAGTAACGAGTTCAATTCTAAATACTTGTGTAGTTGTTCCTTAATCATTAAACGTCGATCTTGTTTGACATGTTCAGTATCTAAAGCAGCCTCAGTTTCATTATCACTAAGCAATTGCTTGCAATACTGTATAATCTCAGTGAGTTCGTGATCTTCATAAGAATCAGATTGCTTCTGGATGATTCTTCTTAATAATAGAGATTCCATATGATCGACGATGAACATAGCGATAATCTCCGAAACATCCCTTGTCCATGTAACTTTATTGTTATTGTGATGATCATTATCGGATATTCGAAGCACAATATGATCCCGATAACTGCGAATTAGCTCCATATGTAAAGCAGAATTGTTATTCTGAAACGAAAAATTCAGACAGTCCAATAATACATCTGCACCGGAATCGCTTGAAATTGCAATCATTAGTTGATCCATATTGACGTGCTCCTTTCTCATTCTTATTCAGTATATGGCCCAATGCCGTATCATATACGAAGAAATGGATGGAACAAATTGATACATAATTCCTCAACAATCGAAAAAATTATATATGGAAATGGATATTCATGGTATATTCCTTGTAACATCTAATAATGGAGTGAAATGAACTTGAATTTGGAGATTTCTGAAGTCATTAACATTCGCAATTGGAACCGCAATATGCTCAATTCATATTGGCTAATTATTCTAACTTCAACAATGGCAAAAGCTATATATTTGCTAAATTCAAACCAAACAGAGTGGTCTTCCTTTGTTGTTGGCATGATTCATCCTTTAACTGAAATTATCATAATCTTGATCATAACCGAGCTTCTTAATTTCCGTCTAAGACAGTTTAACGAGTATGCCATTATCATTTGTGGCACACTTATCGTAGCTACAATTTTTTACTATCATCCTAATACTCCTGCACTTTACAATGCTTCCTTCTTACCAATACTCATTTCTGTATTCTATTATAAGGTCCGAATGGTATTATTCTCATTCACAACAATGATCATTGTTACTTTCTTATTATTCTTCATTAATTTGAATAATGGTGATTATAATGTGCTCCTGATTAAGCTAATCACAACTATATCTATATTAGTGTGTGGGACTGTCATTTGTCTTGGCATTATGCATCGTGGTATCGAGCTTGTTGAGAGACTTAGATCAACAATGGAATCACGTCAGGAGCTACTTGTACAGAATATTATTATGGACAGGCTCTCTAAGATAGATCCATTAACCGAACTATATAATCATATGACATTTCACGAATACTTAGCTCGTTTAACCGAACAAAGTGATAAATTCGGTTTCTCGCTTCAGCTTGCAGTGTTGGATATTGATAGTTTCAAGAAAGTAAATGATACATATGGTCACAGAGCAGGAGATGCAGTCCTGAAGAGAATCGCACAATCCCTACAGCAGAATGTTCAAGCCAATGATTTTGTTGCTCGTTACGGGGGAGAAGAGTTTGTTATTCTTTTCTCAGAGAAGAATTTAGATGATGTGTATCAAATTCTAGAACAGATCAGAATACAGATCACTGCAATTCACCATCCCGAGCTTGGAAGCGAAATAGTGACAATTAGTATTGGGCTCACAGAATATAAACGAAGAACGAACAAGGAAGTCGTATTTCAATTAGCGGATGAGGCTCTATATGCAGCAAAAAAATCCGGTAAAAACCGGATTTTAATTAAAACTGAAGCAGATAATTTATCCATGTGAAATTACGTAGATGAAGAACCGGGATCCGATTTCTCACGTAAGTACTCCTCAGTCATTCGATCGCGTTCTCTACCTTTGTCCTTAAGTCGTTCTATTGCAGGTAGTATTAAGATATCGATTTCCCGTTGGACAAAATATGCTAAATCATGGCGTTTCTCAGTCTCAAGATAATGACCTACATCAATTAAATCATTATATCGTGCTAACTCTTCCTTCGTTAGTAATCCCCGAACCTGTACACTACAATGTCTCAATGAGAAGTCACCGCCTTTATAGTCGACCCTTCTTAAGAACAAGAGGTATACCACCAATTGTATATAAATAACGAATATCGATGATCTTCTTCATGAATACCGCTATTTGACCTCTAAGCTTGTAAGATCCCACAACACCCACTGCGTCTTTCTTGCCTAGAGATGCGACCGTACCCTTGATCGATGGTGTAAATGACTTCAATTTCTCCCCGCGAATAGCTGCAACTAAATTATAAGCTACCGTTTCACCTTCTTGGATTGCGATCTGGGCAGTTGGTGGGTATGGATTACCTGCCTCATTCAAGAAAATCGAACAATCTCCAACTACATAGACATTATCTCGCTCTAGTGAGCGCAAATGAGGATCGACTAGAACACGCCCACGCTTGGCTTCGAATCCAGCTTCTTCAATTAAGTGATTTCCTCGAATACCACCGGTCCATACAATTGTAGCGGCTTTTATTTCCTCGTGCTCAGTGATAACACTATTCGCCGTACATTCCTTGATAGGAGAAGCTAATTTGAAAATGACACCCTTCTTTTCTAATGCACTTGCTGCATACTCCACTAACTCCTGATCAAAACCTGGCAGTATGGTAGGTGCCGCTTCGATGCTGTAAATCTTAATTAGAGCAGGATCTATATCGAACTGTTTCGCGAGGTTAGGTAACCGATCAGCCAGTTCTCCAACAAATTCAATACCAGTGAAATTAGCTCCTCCTACTACGAAGGATAGATAATCTAGCCGGTGAGGCTCTTTTTTGAATTTCGCAAATTGATATTCAATATGCTCTTTAATCAGATTTACAGTGTTCAAGCTACGAATGTTCATGGCATTCTCTTGGAGACCAGGAATACCAAAGGTTTCTGGTTCTCCTCCTAATCCCATAACTAAGTAATCATAAGATAATGTTCCGTCAGATAAGATAACCTTCTGCTCTTGCGGTTTAATCTGAAGAACAGTTGATTTAACAAAATCAATTTTGAATTCATCAATCAAGGATAATATGTTTATTCTTGAATTCTTTGGTTTACCGGTTCCAGCAGCTGGCATATGCAAGTGTGTTGTAATGTAATGATAATCATGCCGATTAACAAGCGTTACATCGGCCTCATTATAATTTAATTCCTTCTGTAATCTTATCGCTGTAACAATCCCACCATATCCAGCACCCAGTATGACAATTCTTGGTATTCTACTCATTACGTAATATCCTCCCGAAATCTTTCTCTTTGTCTGTATATTGCCACACTTTATAGTTTGTGAAAAATAACACAAATGCATTCAAAACAATAAAAAATGAAGCAACAGTCTAAACAAATCATATAATTTCCATGTGCAAATATCAAGCCTTTTTTGTTTAAGTATGATCCTTATCACATAATTTGCACATAATAAACAAAACTTATATCTTATTATAGCAAGAGTTGCTTTATTTGACCGAAAAAGCATCGTTTTGTTTACTCTAACCGTGTATTTATATTATAATACAAATTGTTGCCAAATAGGAGCTAAGGAGTGTCGGTTGTGTCACTAACAGAACAGAATCAAGAAGTATCCGATATTATTGTTGTTGGGGGAGGTCCTGCTGGTCTATTCGCAGCCTTCTATGCTGGATTGAGACAAGCAACATGTAAAATCATTGAGAGTATGCCACAGCTTGGTGGACAGCTATCTGCCCTCTATCCAGAAAAATATATATATGATGTAGCTGGTTTTCCTCAAGTCAGAGCGCAAGAGCTTGTTGATAATCTAGTATCCCAAATGAATCATTTTCCTATAACAGTTTGTCTAGAGCAGAAAGTACAAAAAGTAATCAAGCATGAAGAACGAAATTTCGAAATAATCACTGACCAAGGTTCTCACTTTTCAAAAGCACTGATTGTCACTGCTGGGGTAGGTGCATTTGAACCTCGAAGACTAGACGTGCCAGAGGCTGCTAAGTATGAGAAGAAAAATCTCCACTATTTCGTAAATGATTTAAATGCCTTTCAAGGTCAGAAAGTTCTAATAAGTGGCGGTGGAGACTCCGCAGTAGATTGGGCTTTAATGTTAGAGCCTATCGCTAAGGAAGTTACTCTTGTGCATCGCCGAGATAAATTCCGCGCCCATGAACACAGCGTTGAATTATTAATGAATTCCAAAGTGAAGGTTGTTACACCTAAAGAAATCACTCATCTACATGGAACAGATCGTATAGAAAGGGCAACCATTGCTGACTGTAAAAGTGGAGAATCCTATGACATGGAAGTGGATGCTGTTGTTATCAATTTCGGATTTATATCTTCCTTAGGCCCGATTGCTGAGTGGGGATTTGAGATAGAAAGCGGATCAATTATTGTAGATTCAAAGATGGAAACATCCATTCCCGGTATCTTCGGCGCTGGGGATATTACTACGTATCCTGGAAAATTAAAATTAATTGCTGTTGGCTTCGGAGAAGCACCAACTGCTGTCAATAATGCAAAGGTATATATTGACCCTGCCGCGAAGCTATCCCCTGGACACAGCAGTAGTATGAAGTTCTAGGAATATTGAAAAAGATATTAAAAACCCGCGAGAATAATTTCCGCGGGTATTTGTTAACTCTTACTCCTGTACTTCCCATACAACAGATACTTGTTGATCTACCCAGCTTCGAATACGAATTTCTATAGCAGTCTCGATCTCTTCATCCGTAAGCTCACCCAGTCTAAATTCTTCTATCTCAATGACCTCATTGACAGTATGCCCGTCAGCTATCATAAGCTTCACATCAACCTTCACTAACAATCCCCCGGAACGCCAGCTTCTTCTTTAGTCCGGAAGCTAGAGCCGCATCCACAGGTAGCTGATGCATTAGGGTTATGAATCGTAAAGCCCCCACCCATTGCGGATTCCTTAAAATCAATTTCTACGCCATTCAGATACTTGCTGCTTTCATTATCCACAACTACTTTTAATCCTTGGACCTCTAGAATCTGATCATCGCTCTTCTGCTCATCATCAAAACCCATGCCATATGAAAAACCACTACATCCACCAGATTTAACACCAAGACGAAGAAATAATTTCTGGGATTGCTCTATTTCTAACATTTCGGAAATTTTATCCTTTGCGATTTCGCTTATTTTGATCAATGTTAAAACCTCCTAAAAGTTTTTGATGACCACGCGAGTGGTCGAAAAAACTACTTCGTAAGCATGAGCTTGTGTTTTTGATGACCACGCGAGTGGTCGAAAAAACTACTTCGTAAGCATGATTCCATATCCATACAAGTTAAGTATACAAAGAAAACCAATAGTTCTCAAGGAACCTATGTTGATTTTTCCATAGTCTTTTTATAATAACTCAATATTAGCTTGTCTAATTCACGACTAGCATTCAATACTATGGGATCGTTTATACCATAGTATGCCCCAAGAGCGAGTAATTTCCCGCGAGTAATTTCTATATCCTCTATCAACCGTTCGGGCCCTTTAATTAAACCCATTTCTACCATCTCCCACAATCAAAACCATTGTTAAATATATCCGATATTATTTGATAAATCAACATTTTTCGAGTGAAATCGTTCAATACACGGATTGCATACATAGATCTACCTCCATATATGTTGCCCCTCTATTGGACTAGGTTTATAATGAGAAGAAGCTATACATTATTAGATGCTCTTTTATTACATTATTATTGCTTTAATATCTCTATGCAGGAAATGAGGGCTACCATGTCTATCGTAATAAACAGTACAGAAAAACGCATGGATGAAATCAAAGAGAAAGTAAACCATGGCATTAGATTAACCATGGAGGATGGTTTGTTCCTCTATGAATCCGACGATTTGTTAACTGTCGGTCAGCTGGCTAATCAAGTGAATCTTCAGAAAAATGGTAAGAAGGTTTATTTTATTGAGAATATGAGCTTATACTTTACGAATGTATGTGAAGCTCATTGCTCCTTCTGTAATTTCCGAAAGGACGAGGGCGAAGCAGGATCTTATACACTAAGCGGTTTAGAAATGATAGCTTATGTCGAGCAGCATTATCATTCTGGTATTCGCGAATTTCATATCGTTGGCGGGCACAATCCAAATGTTCCTTTTCAATATTATGTTGATTCGATTCGCGCACTTCACGAGCGCTTTCCAGAAGTTACGATTAAGGCGTATACCGCAGCAGAGATTGAATTCTTCTCTCGTATCAGCGGGTTAAATTTCAAGGAGGTTCTACAAACACTTATCGCTGCTGGGCTTCAAACTCTGACGGGTGGAGGAGCAGAAATTCTATCTGATCGTTATCGAGATAAAATGCATGTGGACAAAGCTAATGTTGCTCAATACTTGGATGTTCACCGCACCGCTCATAATTTGGGATTAAAAACTCACACAACAATGCTGTACGGCTCTCCCGTTGAAACCTTACAGGAACGAATACAGCACATGATTTACCTAAGAGAGCTTCAAGACGAAACGAATGGTTTCCAAGTATTCATTCCTTTGGCGCTGCAACCGATTAGTGCGAAGGCCGGTATCAAAAGAAGAAACTCAGCATTCGAGGATTTACGTACAATTGCAGTTAGCCGTTTAATGCTGGACAACTTTCAACATATAAAAGCATATTTCATTAATATTGGTACACAACTAACGCAGCTTGCTCTAACCTTCGGGGCATCAGATGCACACGGAACGATTATCAAAGAAAGAATTAGTCATGCCGCAGGAGCTTTAACCCCTGATGGTCTTACTCGTGAAGAATTAATCTGGCTAATTAAAGGAGCCGGACGTATTCCAGTGGAACGTGACACGTTCTACAATGAAGTTAAGGTATATTAAAGATGGAATGGTTATTGGCACTAATGCTGGCATGGAACTCGATCGAAGATGCTTCAGTAGCATATAATCAACATCAAGAAGCTTTCGCAGCGGCCAATATGCAAATTGAAATCTCTATGTTCAGTAATAAGGTCACTGCCGAAACAACGATGAATGAACAATTGGCGATTATCCCAAATGAGGTTTACCAGGGGGATGCAGTTCTCATTCGATCCGAATCTGCGCATGATATCAGCTGGAATAAGAAAACTTATTCCCTTCTACCCTTTGGTCAGGGCTATTATGCCATCCTACCAATTCCAACGACTATGAAGCCTGGGACCTATCCAATTGCAGATCAAATTTTAACGGTTCTCAAGAAGTCTTTCGAAACTCAGCAGCTTAAGGTCACCGAACAACAAGCTGCCATGCGTCGTAATACGGAACGAATTAATGAGGATCAACGGAAAATTAATAAGATCCGAAGTGTATCAGAGCCCAGCTTTTTATTCAATGGACCATTCATTCAACCTGTCGAGGGCCGGTTATCAACCTCGTTTGGTTTCATGCGATATATCAATGGCGCATTAAGTGGTCGTCATAATGCTATAGATTTAGCTGCTCCGACAGGTACTGAAATTAAAGCTACCAACGCTGGAAAGATCGTCCTTGCAGAGGAGCTATATCTGACGGGTAATGCGATATATATTGATCATGGGATGGGATTATTCTCACAATATGCACATATGTCAAAGCTTCTTGTTAATGCTGGAGATACTGTGGAAGCAGGGCAGGTAATTGGGCTAGTCGGTACTACAGGATTTTCGACGGGGCCACACCTGCACTTTACTTTCTGGATTCATAATATACCATCAAATCCCTTTCGCTTTTTCGAATCTTCCCCATTCTACTGGGAAGATAATAACAACCCCTGAGGCGGTCTACCATGAATGAACTTGAACTTAAACAGGCATATTCTATATTGGGACTACCTGATGATGCTCCCATGGACGATGTAGATACACGTTATGCGATACTTCTCAAAAAACAACGTTCTCAGCAATCACGCGCTAAAGAGGATCAGAAGGCTTCAGGAGAAACCTTCAATTATGAGCTTATTAATCAAGCCTATAGACTTCTCCTGCAACACCACAAGGAGAAAGCGAGCTTAGCCTTCGAGCAAGAATATTATTCAGCTTCTCATCGCAAGTGGAAATTAGATAAGTTAGACCATTTCTGGCAGTATAATAAGCTCAGAATTATTGCTGCTCTTCTTGTAATGACAGTAATTATCTATGGTATAAATACCTACTTGGACAAGAGAGCTGAACGTATTGCATTATCAAAGCTCCCTCCTGCTGATATCGAAATCATGTTCTATGGCGATTTTTATACAGAGGATGTTAAGAAGCTGGAGCAAGCTTTATTAGATCAAATACCGGAGTGGCAAAGAGTTATCATTATGGTTACGCAGATACCTTCGGATCCATCGAATCCTTATGCTGTTTCTCTTCAGCAGAAGGCTGTCATTACGTTGATGACCGAAAAGCCGGACTTATATGTGATGGATACAGCCAGCTTCAGCATTCTGTCCACACAACAAGCCTTACAGGAGGGTAAAGATTGGTTGGGTTCAATTGAAGCACAATTAACTGAGGATCAGAAGGTATTCGGACAAAGCGAGGAAGATTTAGAGCCTAAGTTATACGGAGTAAATATTGGTAGTCACACAGTTTTTGAAAACCAAGGGTTGCACAGTGTAGATCAGATTGTTGGTATGAGATTTGACTCCACTAAGAAGGACGCTGCTCAACAGCTAATTAAGCTATTCCTTCAGAAGGCGCAATAATTTAGTCCACATCGTCCAACCATGCAAAATCATCAATATTCTTACCAAGGTTAGAAATTATTCTGTCATATAGCTCGTCAGGTGTGTCTGCTGCAATGATCTCACCATTCACCATGGCATATGGAGACGTGTAACATTGCCCACAGTTACCTAGACAGCCATATTCGATGACATCGTAGTCGGGATTCTGCTCCAACTTTTTCATGATTATATCTGTACCAAGTGACATATTACTGTTACAAAATTCAATTATCGGTCTCATTATGAAATCCACCTTTGAAAATGCTTCTCAATGATATATAATATATAGTATAGAAAGGAGTTGTTGCAAATGAGCGAAACACTAACAGAAGGTACTATGTACGATGAGGTGCTAGAAGTTCTAGATAAGCTTCGTCCGTTTCTCCAGCGTGACGGCGGTGACGTCGAATTGGTGGATGTAGAAGGTGGTATCATTAAACTTCGATTAATGGGAGCTTGTGGTAGTTGCCCAAGTTCTACAATTACTTTAAAAGCTGGTATCGAACGTGCCTTACTTGAAGAGGTTGAGGGCGTTATCGAAGTCGTGCAAGTATTCTAAAAAACGGAAATGATTACTGTTATTTCTGTATTAGTAATCCAATAACCCCTGCCATATGGCGGGGGTTATTCTCTTCCCTGCAAGAAGCTTCTATTCCGATTCCAATTTGGTTAATGGCCACATCCGAATGGGATCCATTCCACCCGCAACATTGATCAAACTACCTGTAATAAAGTCTGATTCCGATCGACAAAGGAATGATGCTACTCTGGCAACATCCTCGCCTGTTCCTGGCCGTCCTCTCGGGGATTCAGGATCAGATAGGTGCTCGACATCAATAATTCGCTTCTCCTTATTATCCCCTCGAATATCACCCGGACAGATCATGTTAACGGTAATACCACTCTCTGCTTCCTCAACTGCTAGTGTCTTCGTAAACGAAACTAAACCAACCTTGGCTGCTGCATAGACAGCCCGATGTGGCCATGCCCTTGATTCCCCAGCATGAGCAAAGCCAAAGTGAATAATACGTCCCCAGCTATTATGCCGCATATAGGGCAATACCAAATGATCCAATTCCATTACGGCTGTAAAGTTACTACTGATCAGATATTGAATGTCCCTCATTGAATAATCTGCAAATTTCAACCGTTCTCTGAAGAATGGACCTGCATTATTAATTAATATGTCAGTTGAACCGAACTTATCCACAGTACATTGTACGAGCTTCTGAAGCGCACTAGAGTCAGTTACATCCACTTGGACAGCCAATGCTTCAATTCCTAGCTTCTCGACCTCTAGAACCAGCTTACGGGCCTCATCTTCACTTCTTAAATAACTAATCACGATATTACAGCCTGATTCCGCTAATGAGTGCGCAATCTGTTTACCTAGACCTTTGGCCCCGCCTGTAATTATGGCTGTTCGACGCTCAATCATTCATTACACCCCCTCTATGCAGCAAACATCATTGTTTTTTTGATATAGAGCTATATGTAAAAATCGTATGAAGCGAATCACAGACCATCGTCATTCCTAGTTGTAAATCATCTAAATTATTACGAACAGGCTCAATCATATGCTGGGTAGCAAAACATTGGCGTGTTTGCCAGATATCGTCAATCAATTCAGCATTTAATGAATGGATCTCCAAATTCCTTCTATTTCTCAGTCGCTCCATTGGCTTCTGATAAAGCACTTTTATATGAAACAAACGCTGCTCCAATGGAGCGTAAATCGGCGATTTATGAAGCTGGCGTAGAACAGTATAATATGAAAATTTCGGTTTAATCCGGGCTGTCTCAAGATCATAAAGTCTATCCAAAAAATAGCCGGTTTTATCAAGCGTTGAGAAAATACGTATGAATGCATTCTTATAATAATACATGTGGCGATAATAAGTGGTAAGCTCGTCTGATGTCATCTCTTCTTCAGTTAACTTAGTAATATTAGCACCATATTGTTGGCTACAATAGACACTTTGCTCAAGTTCATTCAATGCACTACGCAATCCTATGGCCCATAGATCCAACCGAATCCATTTGGCAGACACACCATTCGTACAATCATGCTCTCTGCGTATTCGTTTGCAGAAAGCATCTATGGCTATATTGGTTTCTAACAGCAACCCCGTATCCTGTCTTGGTTTATCGTCGAAGATCGATCTTAGCATCAACTCACCCCACTTATTCGATTATTCTGTCTGGCTTAGCTGCCAAGCCCGAATACACATATAGCTCAAAACCGCAAATAAAGCGGCAATAATCATTGTGTGAATTAACCCTGCCCAAATATACATAGTCTCTGAGCTTAACACCATAGTAACCCAAGCTCCGCTCAACACTTGAAGAATGGTTAGAATAAGTGCAAACATTGACATTGTACCGATCTCGGGAATCTTGCTGTATTGACGCTTACCAAGAATAGCAATCCATAGTATTAGTAAGAATACTAGCATAGCCGCAACACGATGAATAAATGCAATGCCAGTAGATCCTAATAACTCTGGGATAACCTCTCCATTACACAACGGCCATCCTGAACAACCTCCAGAAGAGTCGGTATGACGAACATAAGCGCCAATATATACAACCACATAGGTATATATGGTTACGAACCAAACTAGATTACGATAATAGGGCTGAACCTTCCCCTTTATATTCTTACTGAGGGTTTCCTCTGTATGTCTCCAAACTCGGAGTACAAGTAACAATGTAAAGGTGAATGCCAATAGCGAGAATCCAAAGTGCAAGGCCATAACTGCGGAGGACTGTTCCCAGACAACAGCCATCGCACCTAATATAGCTTGGACAACTGTGAACACTAGCGCTCCACCTGCATAGACATAAGGCTCACTTCGACGACCGAATTTTCGATATATGCCAATAAAAGTAAGTAATACAAGAATACCCACGATACCGGATATGGCACGATGACTATACTCAATGATTGATTCCAGTGTGTAGGCGGGAATAAATTTACCGTTACATAATGGCCAATCATCACCGCATCCTCTTCCAGATTCTGTTTTAGTCACCAAAATCCCTGCTATTAACACAAGAAACATGCCTAAACATGTAACAATTGTAAGCCACTTTAGCGTAAGACGCACTCTAATTCACCTGCTTCGTTGTATGACATAGAACCACCATTTATTATAACGATTTTCATATAGTTTTACCAAGTACATTTTGTGACAAGCAAATTAAAAAAAACCACCATCATGACTGTTATCAGCCAAAAAGGTGGTTCTCCATTATCCTATTCGTGTAACCTGCCAGACGACCGAATTCACTTTAATCTCTTCTTCGAGCCATTGCTCTGCAATTCTTCGGAACAAATCCGGATCTCCGCTGCACAAAAACTGATGAACTGGATTGTGAATCGTCTTCTCTAGAATCCCTTTATGATATAAGATCGCACTAATTTCTCTAGCAGTCTCATCTGCTGAGCTAATTAATGAAACATCTGGTCCCATTACATCGCTAATGATCGAGCTAAGGAAAGGATAATGCGTGCAGCCAAGAATTAAACAATCTATGGAATACTTCTTGAGTCGCTCCAATGATCGATTAACGATCTGATAGCTTTCTTCTAGCTCGTATAATCCTTGCTCAACTAAGGGTACAAATTCAGGACAGGATAAGCCAATGATCTCTAAATTAGGAGATATGCTCTTCAGAGCCTTTTCATATGCCCTACTCTTGATTGTACCTTCTGTACCAATTACTCCTACAATGCCATTTCTCGTCGTTTTGATCGCTGCTCGTGCTCCGGGATGAATAACACCAATAACGGGAATATCGACAAGTTGTCGAATTTCATCTATAGCTACAGCTGTCGCAGTGTTGCATGCAATCACGATCATCTTAGGGCGATATTGAAGCAAGTATTCTACAATTTGTAATGTGAATACTCGAACCTCATCTGAAGGTCGGGGTCCGTAGGGTGCCCGTAACGAATCTCCGAAATAGACGATCTTCTCTAAAGGTAGCTGTCTCATTACTTCCTTGGCCACCGTCAGACCACCTACACCCGAGTCCAATATAGCTATGGCTTGTTGCACGAATACACCGCTCCCTTAATGAATGTTAGTCACTTCCATGTATAACATATGAATATGGTTATGGTTGTGTACTAGGGCAAATAACGAATTATTATACCTATCATATCGGAAGAAATGTCGAACAACAACAGATTTTGTATGTTTAGCTATATGTCGGCAACCAACTGCCATGCGCTTCGATCATTTCGTCACAGAGTGAAATAATATCATCCATAGATAATTCCGCAGCCGTATGAGGATCTAATAAAGCAGCATGGTAGATATGCTCTTTCTTCAATGTCATCGCCGCTTCAATCGTTAATAATTGTGTATTAATATTCGTTCTATTCAATGCAGCTAGCTGTGGAGGAAGATTTCCTACATAAGTAGGCGTAACACCACTTGCATCAACTAAACATGGAACCTCCACACAAGCTTCCGTTGGAAGATTAGTAATAAGACCACGATTCATCACATTACCACCAATTTTGAATGGAACATCGGTCTCCATAGCCTCAAGGATATAAGAGGCATACTCATGAGAGCGACTATGCTGAAGATTCACATCATTGACCATTTCTTCGCGCATCCTACCCCACTTGGCAATCTGTTCAATACATCGACGAGGATATTCATCCAACGGAATGTTAAAGTGGTCAATGAGCTCTGGATAATTACGTTTAATGAAGTACGGATGGTATTCAGCATTATGTTCCGACGACTCTGTAATGTAATAACCAAACTTAAGCATCATTTCATATCGGACCATATCCTTATGCTTCTCTTTCTGACGATCCGCAGCACGACGTTTAATTTCCGGATATAAATCTATGCCGTCTTTTTTGACCTCCAGCAGCCAAGCCATATGATTAATCCCTGCAATCTTCCATTGCACGCCAGCGGGGTCCATACTAAGATCCTTGAATAGATGGGGTACACAAGCTTGAACGCTATGGCAAAGACCTACGGTCTTCACACCACCATATGTGTTCATCACATTCGTCAACACGGCCATGGGGTTCGTATAATTTAGAAATTGAGCATCTGGACATACCTCACGAATGTCCTTTGCGAAATCAAGCATAACCGGAATCGTTCGTAGGTTTCGGAATATCCCCCCGATTCCCAACGTATCGGCGATTGTTTGACGAAGATCGTACTTCTTAGGAAGCTCAAAATCAGTTATTGTACAAGGGTCATAACCACCAACCTGAATAGCATTTACAACATATTTCGCTCCTCGAAGAGCGTCCTTACGATTTGAATAGGCCTTGATGTTACATGTACTGCCAATAGTTCTTTTTAGATTGTTCAGCATGTCCTTGGAGTCTTTCAATCGAACGGGATCAATATCAAACAAAGCTATCTCGAAGCCCTGCAAAGCAGGGACATACATACAATCGCCTAATACATTCTTAGCAAATACGGTACTGCCAGCGCCTAAAAACGTGATTTTTGACATAATAATAGCCTCCTATAGGTTTTTGATGATTACATACTTAATATTCTGAATATAGCAGAATAGAGGTATGCCTACTATGGAGACATCCCATTTCTATATGGAGAAATGTAGTTTATTGTTTCTTAAGCGAATATCGAATGAATAGAGACAAGAGTGTGATTAATGTAAACGCGATTAACGCAAGAAAAGGAATTGTTATAAAGCCAAACCAATTAATGTACTCTGCATCACAAGGAATAATACCGCATGAATTCCCTTCAGGATCGAACCAGTCCGTCTTCTCAATTGCATAATGATAAGAGGATATGCCCATACCCAGAATTGTTATAGGTAGTACATAGATAATCTGATTCAGATCCTTACGAACGCTCGCAATACCAAGAATAATAACAAGAGGATACATAAGAATACGTTGATACCAGCATAGGGTGCAGGGTAGATAACCCATAATTTCAGAGAAATATAAGCTACCTAGCGTTGCTATTGTGGCAATAATCCAAGTAAGCGAAAGTCCTTGTTCAAGTATGAATGCTCGAAATTTATTCATTAGTAATGGCTCCTTAATTTTATGATGACCACTTGCAAGAATCAGCAACTTATAACATGATAGATACAGTTACATCCCATCATGCTCAGAAGAAGGATGACCTCACTATGCAATCTAATTCATACAAGGTATATTTAAATCCATACTATGTGGATGGAGAAATTTCTGTACTGTTTGCAGGCTCGGAGCATACGGAGCAAGAGCATAATACTGGCCCTACCATTCGTGACTACTGTCTCGTGCATTATGTTATGGACGGGCATGGAACTTTCCAAGTAAGAGGAAAAACATATAATGTAGGAAGAGGAGATAGCTTCTTCATCTTCCCTGGTGAGTTAATTCAATATACTTCAGATTCTAAAGAGCCAATGTATTATCGATGGTTAGCCTTTAAAGGGCCTCAAGTAGTTGCATTAATTGCCGGATGTGGCATAACGCCCGAGAATCCCGTCGTTTCACAGCCAGAGAATAGACGAATACCTACCTTGTATTATCGGATAATGGATGTGTTGAAACAATCTAATTCGAATTGTGATTGGATGGTAGGCGGTTATCTACGATTATTGCTAGCCGAATATACCAAAGATCGATTAGTACCCCATGAAGATAAGCCTAATTTAATTACTCCAATTGAAGTGCAGATCGATCAAGCTATCCGCTGGCTAACGTTCCAATATCATCAACCAATTTCTATAGAACAATTAGCTCAACACTTAGGTTATCATCGAACCCATCTCTCCAAGATGTTCAAGCTGTATACCGGAATGTCACCTATGCGATTTTTGATGAAAATTCGTATGGAGCAAGCCAAGCTGCTGCTTACGGAATCGCTAACCATCGATCAGGTCGCATCCGCAGTAGGGTTTAATGACGCTTTATACTTCTCCAAGAAGTTTAAGGAATTATTCGGATGTCCTCCATCAGAATACCGAGCTAAGCTGCGCTAAATATTACTGCAAAGCGTGTTAAAAAAAGACCGCCCTAATCGGACGGTCTCCTATAAGGATTATTATGATTTAGTAATTTCTTCTTCAGCAACAGTCTGCTTTCCATCCCGCGCTTCCTTCCAGCCTTTTACCTCAGTAACTACTGTTTCAGCTAGCTCCTTAGCTTTATCAACCCACTCAGTTGTTTGCGAACCAACCGTCTTCGCAATCACCTGACCTCGTTCACTAACATTCTTAGCAAGCACTTGGCTTCTTTCACTTACGTTCTTAGCAATCACCTGACTCTTGTCAGTGACTTGATTGGCAATCTCCTGCGTTCTGTTGCTAACCGTGTTGACCGTATCCTTAATATCAGCGCGTAGCTCATCTCCTGGTTTAGGCGCCAGCAGTAATGCTGTGATAGCCCCTATAACTCCACCAACTACAGCTCCTAGTAAGAAATCTTTTCCATTCATATTGTTATCAGACATTTAGATCCTCTCCTTTGGTTTTTTTTGATTTTAAAGCTTGAAGCTTCTGCCATAGATTGATAGCTACATTGGTCCAATGGATAACTTCATCAATACGATTCTGTTGCTTATGAATACCTGTCTCAACACCATGTGTGATTGACTTTGTAACTGTAGCAGAGACTTGCTTCATTGAAGAAGTAACTTGATTTACGGCTTCTCCAACCTCACCAACTGATTCGAAGAGTGCATCAACTTTTTTGATTTTTTTTTGAAAATCCTCAGTAATCTGATTCGTTGTTCTCATCATAACTACGGTTTCTCGAGTTACCTCATCCACCTGTAGTTGCACTTTCTCTAACGTTTTACTTACCTGCTGTACTGAGTCGTTAACTGACCTTAGTGCAATAATTAGATAAATCGTTAAAGCAACAAAAGCAGCAGCGATGACAGCAACACTCAGTCCAATTAACATCTCCATAACACACCTCCATTACGTAGATACACGAACTAGACGCATGCCTACTTCCTTTATTTATTATAAGTATAACATACCTTCTTTGACACTGACAAAAAAAGAAATCCTTTATTTAAGCCTATATTATACATACCCTTTGATTAAATTTTTGAATCACTCTACCCAATCGCTTACTTATTTGAAATAATATATTTGCATTTCTTGCCGTCCTTAGCAAGGCATTCAACTCGTTCAACATCCGCGTTCAGTAATTCCCCGAATAAAGCAAGCTCACTCTGACAGGCGTGGTTATATTTGTTCGCTACTTGAGCAATAGGGCAATTAAATTCATTAATTACATAATTACCTTGCTCATCTTGCTCCCAAACGGCCATATAACCATTATCATTCTGAATTCGTGCTAGTTCAGCAACCTTAGCTTCTAGGCTATGAGCCGCCATTCGACTTGTGTATTTACGAATCAATTTCTCTTTGCGCCGGTTGAATAACTGACCAATTATATCCTCATCTGAATCTGAATCAAGCTCTTCTAACAAATCTAAGGTAAGATTATAATAATTGTTCGGGAATTGGCTTTCTGAAGCCGCTGTAAGAGAATACTTATGTGAGGGTCGACCCATAGGTTGCCGAACAAGAGTTGTCTCTACTAATCCATCTCTCTCTAAGTTGTTCAAATGTCTACGAACTGCCATCTCTGTAATTCCAAGCTGCTGCGCCATATCTCCAACACTAAGGGGCCCACTCGTCTTCATCATAGTAAGCAATAGTCTACGTGTAGAAAATTCGTGATCGTTCTTCATGGTTAGCACCCCCTCATTTACATTTTCTTAATGATAACGTATTTGAGGGTATTCGTAAATTATTAAACAAAAAAGTATCAAAAGTCAAAAGCTAGCTACTTGCGGTTACCAAGCTCTAGGGATAAATATGTAAGAATGGATACCTTAAATTCATTTATGGCTTCAGGCAATTGCAGGGAGAGGATCGCAAGATCATGAGTTGTTATATCATAGTAGCTCTGCACCAGTGGTTTACGCATCTTGACAAGAGTAGAGAGCACGTCGAACAATTGTCCTGAGAATACATTCTCACCGAACAGAATTTCAACTATATCCTCATAGCTTGCCGCATCTCTCATGACGAAACCGTCGATCATATAACTACCGATATCTGTTACACATTCTGCAGCAATGTGAATAGCCCGTTCCAAAGCAAACTGATGGATCAAATTTTCTTCTGGTGCTTTTCCTTGAAGTAAACGAAGCGTCTCACCAACAGTGGATAAGTATGCTAATCGTTTTTCGATTTGTTCTTCATTCACATAATACATATCGAGTGCTCCTAAATGTCATTATTTCTATTTTTTCTTCCTTCGGGCCTTAATTCGCAACCAAATTATAGTGATAACGAAGGTAAGAATAATGGTGGTTAATATGGTCATTATTTCACTTGATGTTTCGTCCAAATCCTCACACTCCTAAACATGATTAGGTAATTCAGCTTTTCCTTCGTGCTCTCCATGCCCATCGTCGTTCAGACTTACGTTTATACTTAGGAAGTGACCGATAGATAGCCACCGCTTCCTGATAAGCCTGCTTCGCTTCTTCCTTCCGATTCATCATCTCAAGAACTAATCCCAGTCGATAATAAGCTTCACATGATGATGAATGAATATCCTGAAATTGCCGTAAATATTGTAATGCTTTACTCTGATCGACTTCAGCATATGCCTCTCCAAGACGCAGGTATGGCTCACCATACCGTACACGTGGATTTAGTTGCATCGCATGTAAGATATGTGATTCGCCAAGACCCAGATCACCTAATTTCAATCTACAACGGCCTGCCTCATACCATACCTCCGCAGAATCATTCATAACCTGGGTAAGCTCATCTAATAAGACCATTGCTTCAGCATATCGACGCTTCACTAAGAAAATACGTGCTGTCTCGAACTTCAACGATGCATTGTAAGGACTAAGAGATAATTCTTGACGAACCCTCCGAAGTCTGCGACTTAACTGAAAGGGTCTTAACAAGTTAGGAAGAATACCGATGTAACGACGATCCAACAAATAGATGATAACCATGAGCACCAGAAGTGCTACGAAAGGATTACCGATAAGCCAGAATAATAGACCGAACAAGAAGATTTTAGCCAATATTCATTTCACCTCTCATACAGAAAAACTGCCTGTTGGCAGTTTATGTTTCGAAATCTACTGACACAGAAGCTTCTCCTACACGCTTAATATACTGTACAATCTCTTGATGGACAGGATGGATTTGGTAAGCATCTAAATCCTTCATCGAATGAAATTTGGTTATAAGCACAAGGTCAAATGATCTCTCAGAATGAAGTACATCTGCACCAACCTCCAGATGTAATAATTGTTCGATCTTACCTTGCATGCTCAAGAGAATATCCCGAGTCTTCTGAACATTATCAGCAGTACGTTCCTTAAGCTTGAAGCAAACAATATGAGTAATCAACATGACACACTCCTAATAGTTTTTGTTGGCTGCACATACCAGCGGTCGATACAACCTAGCTACATCTTCGTACATTATATGGAAAATCTTAAATAAAGTCTATCATGGACAGGGGATAATCAAACCCGTCTTAAGACCAGTATTTCTGGATAAATGCATCCCGTCCAGAACCATGACGATACATACGATAATGCGTTGGGTTTTTGTGGTGGTAATCTTGGTGATACTCCTCTGCGGGATAGAAGACTGGAGCTGGTGTTATTGCAGTCATAATGGGACGATCAAATCTTCCACTAGCTGACAGAGCTTGCTTGGATGCCTCTGCCAGCTCTCGCTGTTCCTCGGTATGATAGAAAATTTCTGTTCGATAAGATGCTCCACGGTCGAAGAATTGCCCTCCTGCATCAGTGGGATCAATCTGCTGCCAGAAGATATCAAGAAGTCGCTCGTATGAGTATATGGTCGGATCGTAAGTAATTTGCACAGCCTCGGCATGGCCCGTTCTCTCTGAACAAACCTCTTCGTAGGTTGGATTAATTTTGCTGCCTCCAATGTAACCAGAAACCACCTTTATAATGCCTGGCTCCTCCTCGAAAGGTCTGACCATACACCAGAAACATCCTCCGGCAAAGGTAGCCAGCTCATACATTTTATCATTATTCATATTCGTTTATTCCTCCTTGTTAGACTGACTCACTTATTATAACATGGAAAAACCTGGCCACAAATCAGCCAGGTTTCGTTCCATCCATATCTTAATGAGCTGCAGCTGGGCGTTCCTTCGCTTTGTCGGACTCTCCCGCATTCTTATTGGCTTCATCACGGTTAAGCTTCATCTCTTCCACAGATTTGGTATGAAGACGAGCTGCACCTTCATAATCCTTGGTCGGTATAAGATTGCCTGAATTCATGCGTACCTTAGCAGCCGCAATAGAATCAGCATATTGGGGTAACCATTGCTCTTGAGCAATAAGCATCTCATCAGCCATCTGCCAAATTTCCTTAGGATTACAGACCGCACCAACAAGCGGATCCATCATCATCGATTGTCGAAGCAGCATATCATCCCCGTGTATCGCAGCTTCAACGGCTAATCGTTGTACGGAAATGCTGACATTACATACAGCAGCACATCCAAGGGGTAGGTCTCCTACCATTGGTATATTGATACCATTAGCATCCGCATAGCCAGGAGCTTCTATGATTGCATCGTCTGGTAGGTTAGATATAACACCATTATTCACAACATTAAAGTGTCCTCGATATACTCTGCCTGTCTCGAGTCCTTCTATGATGTATGAGCCATGCTCCTCACTACGTTTCTCGGGAAGGTACTCGATCGCAGGCTCCTTCATCCAGTTAGGAAAATCGGTCTCAAACCAGCTTCGGCCTTCTGTACATACACGCAGATAGCCACCAGTCTCTCCATTAATCCAAGTTCCAAGATCGATCCACTCCATAATTTCCTGAGGACGCTTGCGGTACCATGGAACATATTCGCTAAGATGCCCATTAGATTCCGTACTGTAATATCCGAATCGTCGCATCATATCAATACGAACCTTCTCGGTCTTGCTGAAATCCGGATGATTTTCAAAAGCTTCAAGTAATTTGCCTGTCATATCGACACCATTATGCTTAACCTGTACATACCAGGTTTGGTGATTGATCCCCGCACAGATGATATCGACTTCTTCCTTCTTCAAGCCTAGTGCTTCAGCGATTTGGCGGTGACCGCCTTGTACACCATGACAGAGGCCAATCGTCTTAACACCACCATACTTATTACACGCCCACGTTAGCATTGCCATAGGATTAGCGTAATTGAGTAGTAGGCAATCTGGCTTGGCTACTTCACGAATATCCTTACAGATATCCATCATCACAGCTATACCTCGTTGACCATACATGATTCCACCTGCACACAATGTGTCTCCAACACACTGATCAACACCATAACGCAACGGAATATCGACATCCGATTGGAAAGCCTCAAGACCCCCAACTCTAACAACTACAAACACATATTTGGCATCCTTGAGCGCTTCCCTACGATCTAATGTAGCTTGAATACGAATATCCAATCCATTCTCTTGAATATCACGCTGACATAAGCTCGTCACCATATCTAAATTATTCGAGTTGATATCAGTAAAGGCTACCTCCATATGTTTGAACTCAGGTACAGCAAGAAGATCACGTAGTAAGCCTCTAGTAAATCCAATACTACCCGCTCCAATAAATGCTACCTTAAATGACATAACAGACACCCCTTAAATTAGTTTTTGAACAAACACAAATACTCCACACTATTGTAACAAAGGACTGGAGTAGAACGTGATCAATATCATTACCATTCTCATGATGAAATGTATAGAATCCTAACTTCGCATACTCAATTCCGCTTGGATATACAACGACCTGCGATAGCTGGCTGGCGTGTTACCCGTGTGCTTTCTGAATAAAGAGCTAAAATATTCACGACTATTGATCCCTATATAGCTCGCAATATCGGCAATAGGAATATCTGTATTAGCCAATAACATCTTAGCTTTCTCCATACGGATAGAGGTTAGATATTCCATAACTGTACAACCCATACTCGCTTTGAATATTCGGTGAAAATAACCTGGATGTACGTTAACGCTTGCTGCGATATCCTTTACCTGAATATCACAATCGTAGTGATGATGAATATAGGTTATCGCATTCTTAACATATTCATCCGATGGCTGCTGATCATGGTCCCTCGCTTCTATAGCTAGGGTAGCGGTATGTATCAATACCTGTGCTAATAAAAGCTGAACCATCATCTCATTGTCTGGTCCTAATACATCAAGCTGAAGAACTAAACTCTTGAGTGTATGATAGATTTCATCCCGATCCTTGAGAACGACATAAGGGGTATCATTGGACAGCCATTCTGTTAAAGCTTGACTTCCTTCAGCCAATTGCCGAATAGATGGAATGAAACCCCTCATTTTCTCAAATACAAATTCAATATTCAGCATACGACATGCTCTGTTCTTCTCCACTATAAGCCTATGAGAGACATTAGCATCGATTAGAATAAAATCACTCTTCTTAAGAGAGAATGTATCCTCAGCGACGTCAACTTGGCATTGACCTGAAATCACATACATAATTTCTACAGAGTTATGATCATGAAAGGGCATGAGAAAATCATCCCATTGTTTAAAATAATAAAAATTTACCTTGGGATGATAATCGTCCGATTTAAGCTTGTGATCAAAAAGACTATTCGTCTCCATATGGTCCTCCAGATCAACTTATACACTCACAGAAAACAATCTATCTCTCCGTTTGTTTCAAGCGCCATATCTGACTTTGGAAATCGCCTTTTAATTCAGGTATGTTGAGCCCCGCAAACATCAGATGATCACCACCGTAGATGGAGTTACTATCCACAAGAAGGTAATCCTTGTTAGCATCTAATCCCTTCAGCTTAAGCCGCCCTAGTGGTTCATTCGGTTCCGCGAGTACTCTGAAGTAAACGATCATAGCCTCACTCTGATCTGCAGCAACAATCATCCATGCAGTCTCATTACCCTCGAATGGGCTTAGTAAACGGTAGAAATCACCGAATTGTACAAGTGGTCGTATTTCCTTATATAAAGCAATCTGATCTTTAACAATATCTTTCTCTTCATCAGTAAACTTAGTCAGATCTAGCTCATAGCCAAAATTACCTGACATGGCAACATGACCGCGGATGTCTAGAGAGGTCATCCGATGAACCTGATGATTAGGCACAGCCGATACATGGGCCCCCATCGTACTTGTTGGGTACACGATGCTCGTCCCATACTGAATTTTCAATCGACTTATTGCATCTGAGTTGTCGCTCGTCCAGGTTTGAGGCATGTAATACAACATACCTGGATCGAAGCGTCCTCCCCCGCCAGAGCAGCTCTCGAAGAGGATATGGGGAAATTCGGTTGTAATTCTCTCAAGGACCTTGTATAGACCTAACATATATCGATGGGCGGTCTCCTTCTGCCTTTCTGCGGGCAATAGAGCCGATCCGACTTCCGTCATATTCCGATTCATATCCCATTTGACATAAGTAATTGGTGCGCTCTTCAGAATATCACTAACCATCGTGTATATAGCTTCGCAAACGTCTGCTCTAGAGAAATCTAGAATCAGCTGTTGTCTTGCTTCTGTTCTTCTATAATCCGGAACATGTAAACACCATTCTGGATGCTGACGATACAGCTCGCTGTCTGGCGAGATCATCTCCGGCTCAAACCACAATCCAAATTGCATATCTAAATTACGAACACGTTGGACTAAATCCTCCAAACCATTCGGCAGCTTCTTAAGATCTACAAACCAATCTCCGAGAGAGCTATTATCACTGTTACGAGAGCCAAACCATCCATCGTCTAGTACGAATAGCTCGATACCTAAATCCCGACCGACTTTGGCGATGCTTTCTATTTTGTCAGCTGTGAAGTTAAAGTACGTAGCCTCCCAGTTATTGACTAGAATCGGTCTAGAGCTATCCCTAAATTCTCCACGGCATAACCGTGTTCTGTATAGCTTGTGATAAATTCTAGACATCTGACCAAGACCATTGGGTGAGTATACCATAACCACCTCTGGAGTCTGAAAGCTTGCGCCTGGCTCGAGCAGCCAATTAAAATCAAATGGATTGATACCCATGGAAACTCGTGTAGTTCTAAATTGATCAACCTCTGCTTGTGCAACAAAGCCGCCGCTGTACACCAGACTAAAGCCGAACACGTCACCATAATCCTCATTAGCACCCTTGGATAATAAAGCAAGAAACGGATTCTGTTGGTGGCTACTGGAGCCTCTTCTGCTCTCGACCGCTTGCATGCCTGAGGCTAGAGCTCTCCGCTCGATATGTCTTTCTCTTGTCCAGGCACCGGATAAATGCAGTATATCATAATCGGAGTCATGGAAATCCACACTCATGCTGAGTGCGCGTAATATCTTCAGATCCTGTGTACCCTCATTAATAAATCGTACAGATCGAGTGATCGAATTAAGCTCATTAAATATTGTATAAGAAAGCAGGATCGTTAGACCCGCTACTGGATCGAATAATTCAAGCTCGAGCGTGTCTGCCTCTTCTTGTTGCTCCACATAAGTAGCAGGGAGTCCTTCTAGCTTCGGCTTACCACTGTATATTCGATGTTGGCGGTATAATGCTTCAGTCACAGTAGTTCCATTGGGCAGCTGAATTTGATAAGCGGGATGTCTGAAATCACCTGAACCATAAGCAGGGTATTCTAAAGGGATCGTATCAAGCGAGATTGCTCTATTCTCAGGGAATGGATTGGGGCTGAAGGAGGCGCGCTCCCTGTATTGAATAAGATTGGCCAGCTGACCATCTCGAATCAGTCTACCCCAGTACACGTGTACCGGAAACCCCTTCACTAATTGAATCACATAGCTAGTTTCTTTACCTTGAAGATGAAAAATTTGTTCAGTTGAATGATATTGGATGCTCATGCTTTCACTCCTGTTTATTTATTCTATCAGCTTACCTATAACTATACTCTTTGTGGGCTATCCTCTCTGACCAGATGCATGGCAAAGCCATCAAACTTGGAGCATTAGGACTATCCGTTTCATTGTAACAGCCAATTAATACAACAATCGAACATATCAATATCGCAATCTTTATGATGGACCTTCTCATTGTTCTCCTGCCTTCTTCTATTATCACCTTTATAGATAGACTTCATATGGAGAAATGAATCTAAGTTTCGCTAAAATATGGATTTTTGTTGTTTATTGAATTCATATATTTTTCATTTCATAAACCTTAATAGAAATGTACCAGGAAATTACCACCAATATGACAGATCCGCCAATCGTCCAGCCGAATATTAGGATATCTTGAGCTGCTAATATGCGCTCAACATAGGCCCTTACATTAACATTCAACAAGTCCAGTATGCGAATAACAATTAAGAAAGCCCCACCAACCATAAAAATCACAATCAAATCAAGAACCTGCACGATCCGTGAACCAAGAGCGAAGAAAAGCGGGAAATATATGGAATAGAAAAAAATCAGGATTAGAATAGCAACAAGTGTAGATTGAATACTATACCAAGGCAATTCTCCTGCAGAGAGAACGAATCCACCTAATAAACGCCAGCATGCGGTTAGTAAGAATGCAATGGACATGAACATCAGAATGCCAACATATTTAGCACTTACGATATCTCTCCTTCGCAGGGGAAACGAAGCAAGCAGCCTACCGTTATTGTTCTTCTCATCTGCCTTACTCGCTACCACAATCAGAAAGTGACTGAGGAAAGCCGCAGGAATAGCAAGTGGCATACCTTCAAATGCACCTAGAGCAAAAAAGAAAAACCCTACAAATAGAGATCCGAGAATAATAAATCTTCTTTGTATACGGATATCTTTGATAAGTAGCTGCACCATTTATTGTCCCTCCTGAGTAAAGACAAGGATATCGTCCAGAGAAGGCTTCTCCACTGTAACTTGATTGCCGAATGGATGATCATCATAGCTTTGTCTCATCATTAGTCCTTCAAATCCCAATGAAGATTGCTGTAGGCCCATAAACTTATCTTTATACCGGCTCATTTGAAGCAAATTTGACGGACCCTTCACCAGCACATAAACATCAAGGAGCTCCTCCTTGCTTCCACAGAACTTCAATTGTCCCTTCTGAAAATAAACAATATAGTCAGCAACCCGTTCCAAATCGGCACTAATGTGTGTGGAGAAAAGCACAGTCCGCTTTCCATCTTGAATGAACTCACTTAGAATCGCTAGGATTTTCCATCGGAAAACCGGGTCCAAGCCTGAGGTTGGCTCATCCATAATCAATAGGTCTGGTTCATGCGCTAGAGCAGCTGCTAGTGAAAATTTCATTTTCATCCCTTTAGATAAATCGCGGATTTTTCTCCGTTCTGGTAATTCAAAGTCATGCAGATGTTGTTGGAAGATCAATTCATTCCACGATGGGTAAAATGAACTTATTATCTTCTTCATTTCCCTAATTGTTAAGTGATTATAGAAAAAATCCTCATCATAAACAAAGCCAATTCTTCGTTTGATCTCACGTTCACCCGTAGCGTAAGATTGACCGAATATTAGCACCTCGCCCTGATCAGGACGAAGTAAATTCATAATCGATCGAATCAATGTTGTTTTGCCAGATCCGTTTGGACCAATCAGCCCTGTTATATACCCACTCTGAATTTCGAAATTAAGGTCGTTAAGCAAGAATTGTCCATTTCGCTTAGAAAACTGTCGAAATTCTATAGCATTCATGCTTCATTCTCCTCTCCGTAAAGGATTGTAAGTAGATTAGTTAAATCTTGACGATTTAAGCCCAACGCCTGACTTTCCTTAATGATTTTCTTCATTTGCTCTTCTAGCTCTCGGTATTTGATTTCCCGTATGGATTCCTTGTTGGTGCCTGACACATAAGTTCCCTTACCAGAAACTGAAGTTACCAATCCCTCCTGCTCCAAATCATCGTAGGCCCTTTTTGTTGTAATGACACTGATTTTCAAGCTTTGTGCAAGGTTACGAATCGATGGTAGGAGTTCGTTTTCCTGAAGCTCCCCTGACAATATTTGATTCTTAATTTGCTCTTTAAGCTGTAAGTAGATAGGCTCTCCTGATGTAAGGGATACTGAAAGATGCATACTCATCACCACTTTCACGATACTGTACATATTGTATATATACAGTATAACTTACTGATGAATTTTCTTCAAGTTCCCCCAAGAACAACATACAAAATCAAGGTTCTTATTTGAAATTTTTAGCGAGAGAAAAAAGCTGTCCTAAGTCAGTTGACTTTCGGAACAGCCTCTCGGTCCTTCTAGAAACTTGTAATTAATTATTCTTGTTTCCACGTATTGCATAAGTACCTGACTCAGAGATACAATCTAACAATTGAGGTGTAGTAAAGCAAGCAATAGGATACTCTGAGCATAAATAGGAGGTGTATTCATATGGGTAACCAACATATTCACAATCACGGTCACTCCCATCATCATGGACATGGGCATCATCACATTGATCCTAATGGAAACAAGAAGGGTCTAACCATTGCTCTAGTGATCACCGTGGTTATTATGGTGTTAGAATTTTTCGGAGGAATTATCACGAACAGTCTTGCCCTTCTATCCGATAGTGGGCATATGTTAAATGATGCAAGCTCCTTAGCATTAAGCTTGGCAGCTGTATGGTTTGCTACAAAAGCAGCTTCCCCCAATAAGACTTATGGATATTACCGTTTTGAGATCTTAGCAGCATTCATCAATGGAATTACTCTGTTCATAGTAGCCGGGTTTATTATTAGGGAAGCATATGAGCGATTCATACAACCACCAACCGTTTCTAGTGGACTCATGATGATCATTGCTTCGATCGGGCTTGTGGCGAACGTATTAAGTGCCTGGTTCCTGATGAGTAAAGGTGATGTTAAGAATAATATCAATCTACGAAGCGCCTATCTTCATGTGCTTGGAGATGCACTTGGGTCACTAGGTGCGATTATTGCAGGATTGATCATGTTGATCTTTGGGTGGTATGTGGCAGACCCGATCGTTAGTGTTTTCGTAGCACTCTTGATTCTCAAGGGGGCTTGGGGAGTTATTAAGCACAGTGTTCATATTCTAATGGAGGGAACACCGATCACAATAAATCAACTAGATGTTAAACAGACATTAGAGAGCATTGATGGCGTTAAAGATGTTCATGACCTTCATATTTGGACGATCACATCAGGGTTGGATTCACTAAGCTGCCATCTACTCATTGAGAACAATAATGACAATCAGCATATATTGCAACAAGCTATTTATCTTATTGCGGAAAAATTCAAAATTCAGCATACGACTATTCAAATTGAGACTTCTGCTATAGACCATGAGGAATTGAAAGTATAAAGTGCTCTACGAACCCTTATTGCCATGAACATGACGTAATTTATCCGGATTCAAGGTGCTGTATATAGCGGATATTCTATCATTTTGATATGAGAATGCCATGGTACAATAAGTAACTTTCCCTGCAAAAATAACGATTCCTGGCTCATCATTGACCTCTGCCACTTGTATTGTGAATTCACGTTACCTTCAGTAACATAACGCATAAATCACGCCAAAATGGCTTGATTAACCGAAGAATTATACCCTTTTGATCCATCTGTATTGTGATCTTGCATAGATAGTGAAGAATAAAGGCTTGACTTATTATATGAATCAAGCTTCTTTTTGGCTCTGCTCAGTATTTGTCTGCAATTATCGAGCTTTTTATTTACCATCTCCGCAATATCATCAAAATCGTAAGCGAATATCTCACGTAATAAGAAAATAGCCCTTTCCGCAGGGGAGAGCTCTTCAAGCATGATGAGATAAGCAACGGAAAAGGAATCTCGTAGAAGCATCTGCTGTAATGGATCGTCCCTTTCTCTGCAAGCAACAGAGGCAACATCATCTCTTACTCCGCTAAACACCACCATAGGCTCGGGAAGCCATGCACCCACATATTACTCTCGCCGATGCCTTGCTAAGCGCAGCAAATCAATACAGCGATTGGTAACCATCTTACACAGATATGCCTTCACATAGGTAACCTCTCGATTTCCACTATCATTTCTTGTACGCAAGTCCACTAAGACCACCTCCGATAATGACTGTATCCCATTTCATCTCATTCTCTCCCTTCACCTTCATAAACATATGACGAAAGAGAATCGTTTTCTGTGACAAATCTGGCATAGTGCCTCGATTAGTATGGCTTATTGGATTCGTTTGAGAAAGTTTGACGATAATCGTTAGGGGTAAGCCCAGTCATTTTCTTGAATAGTGTTATAAAATAAGATGTATTGGACATCCCCACATCTAGCGCAATATCCGCAATCAGTTTATTATTATGGATTAAGGACTGCTTAGCTTTATTGATCCTCATGCGCTGGATATAAATGACCGGCGTCACTCCTCGGATCCGCTTGAAAGTACGTTGCAGATGATAAGGACTTCCATGACACATATCCGCTAAAGTTTGGAGTGTTAAGGTTTCATTGTAATTCATCTCGATATAATGGGTAATCTGCTCCACCCACTCATAATCAGGCAATTGCTCACAAGTTGGTTTACATCTTTTACAAGGGCGGAACTCTGCTGCCAACGCTTGATCTACACGTTGAAATATTTGCACATGCTCTTTTCTCGGTTCCCTAGATTTACAGGATGGTCTACAGAATATACCTGTACTCTTCACTGCATAGAAAAACTTATCATCATAGAATGCATTATTACTTATAATTGCTTGCCACTTTTCTTCGGTTAATTGTTCCGCAACTTCCATATTAATCACCTCCACCAAAGTATACTCCTGTAGCTAGACCCTATGTAACTATTGCATAATGAAAAAGCAAGATAACGAAATAATCGATCATCCTAATATGTTAAAACTATAAGAAGGAAAGGATTATCTATAAGTGGAGGGCAATTATGAATAACGATCAAGAAATTATTATACCCGTTCCCATAGAATACAACTTTGATGAAAATTTAAAATACTTAGGGAGAGCATCTAATGAGTGCTTATTCCATATTAAGAATCAACGAATATATAAAGCCATACCCATCGAACAGGAAATCTTTATTATTGAGATTCGAGCAGATAATGAGAAATCAATAACCATCCGCTTTGTAGGAACAACAGTACCTACCAGCAAACGGGTGCGCGCACAGATAGCTCGTTATGTAAGAGAGTGGTTCGATTTGGATTTGGATCTGGTGCCTTTTTACAAATTAGCTAGTCAAGATTCTCTATTAAATACAGCGATCACTCAGTTCTATGGGCTACGCATCATCGGTATTCCCGATTTATTCGAGGCACTTTGTTGGGGGATTATCGGTCAGCAAATTAATCTTACATACGCCTATACATTAAAAAGACGCTTTGTGGAAAGCTTCGGTAAGCACGTTGACTGTGAAGGAGGATCCTATTGGATTTTCCCAACCCCACAGGAAATTTCGGAATTGACAGTTGAGGATATGACATCGTTAGGGATGACCATCAAAAAATGCGAATATGTAATTGATGTTGCCAAGCTCATGACAGCAGGATTATTAACCAAGGAGATATTGTTGAATACAAGTGACTGTAAAACATCAGAAAAAATATTAGTCAACATACGCGGTATAGGTCCTTGGACGGCTAATTACGTTCTAATGCGATGCCTCAAATTCTCTTCAGCATTCCCTATTGATGATGTTGGTCTTCACAATGCAATTAAATACCTCTTAGACAAGGATAAAAAGCCAACGAAAGAGGAAATTTTACAGCTTTCTACCCATTGGGCTGGCTGGGAAGCGTATGCTACCTTTTATTTATGGAGATTTTTTACTGACTCTATTTATTTGAGAATAACCCGATTACGTCCTTCTGCTTTGGCCATATACAATGCTTCGTCTACACGCTGGAGAAGTGATTCAATATTATCCTCTTCATTCAATTCCGTTACACCTAGACTTATAGTAATCTTATGAGATCTAGTATCTGTCTGGAATGCATGCTCCAACACCTTTCTGCGCATACGCTCAGCTACTTCTTGTGCGGCTAGCCCATCTATATTGGGTAGCAACACAATGAACTCCTCACCCCCAAAACGAGCCATTACATGCTTAGATTGAATCGCTTCAGTGATGATCTCCTTCAAATGACGAAGCACCTCATCACCAAACAAATGCCCATATTGATCATTGATTTGCTTGAAGTGATCAATGTCGAATAGAACAATTGACATTGGCCTCTTATACCTTCTCGTCAATTCAAACTCTTGTTCTGTTAATTGATAAAAGTACCTTCTATTAAACATACCTGTTAATTCATCTGTCACGGCCATTGTTTCCATTTGCTCATACATCAAGGCATTTGCAATGGCAATATTAGCCTGGCTAATATAGGTTAGCGCTAAGTCTCCCTCACTTCGTTCAAATTCGGTTTGTTCTCTTTCTAATACGACCATACCAATAATTTTTCTCTGAAAATGAAAAGGAATAACCATAACGAAATAATCGCTACTATTAAAATGAGACAATTTTGATTGTTCATCCTGTAGGATTTGTTCAAAGTATGCGTGAAATTGATCCATTTGCAGCTCAGCTGCTATCCCACCGACTTCTTTCAATATTTTCATTTCAAGCTTATCGTTTTCATAAATCCATAAGCTTGCTCGATTAAAATGAACAAACGAAAGTAAATTTTCCAGAGCTAGCTGCTGAGCTTTATTCACATCCAATGTAGAGCTTAGTGTATACATGGCATGTCGAAGTGAGTCAGATAATCGAGTCCTCTCTTGTTCGGATACATATTCTAATTGCAGTTGAGTCGCTCGTTCTTGTGATTGTATTAATTCTTTTATTTTAATCAGCATTTGCTTTAATGTTTGGCCTAGTACTCCGAATTCATCCTTCGAGGAGATATCCACCCGGGCATCTAAATTCCCCGCACCAGCATCCGTCATGATGACCATAATTTTGTGTAAAGGCTTTGTGACCCAACGAGAAAGAATAGTTACTAATAAGAAGAGTGAAACCATAAAAAACAGAACAGACTGCAGCACAGAATAATAGATTAGCTTATTTGTTTTGCTCGTAATATAGTCCTCCGAAACAGCAATAATAACAGCACCCTGTACAGAACTCACCTCATTCTGAATAGGAACCAATGCGGCATAGTAGTTATTCCCATCCACAGTGATGTCTATTGGGGTTTCCATACTATTCCCTAATGCTAGGTTGAATTCTGTCATATCCAATTGAACATGTTGAGGTCTCTGTGTACCACCGTGATACAGTAAATTACCATCATGATCGAAAACTAACGCATAAGATACTTCCGGGTACTTAGTAATAATTTCCCGACATATTTCGTTAAACTCGAATATATCCTTTATATTTATCCCCAGTGAGATAATACGGACTAACTGCTGACTTACATTTCCACCAATATGATACATTTCTTTCTCTATCGCTTTTCCATATTCTTGTTTAAAAAAGTAACCACTTAAAAAGTTATTCGTCCCTATCGTCACCAATAGAATCGTAACTAGAACAAATAAAATTTTGTATTTCAACCTATTCATTGGTTTTCACCCATCCATATTCGGTTATAACTTTTGAGCCTAATAATGTTCTGCTCTTTAATCGGATACCTAAATCATCCGCACGTGCTTTATTGATTAGTGGTTCGCCTTTCATCGAGTTGCGAATTGGCAGACTATCAGGACTTTTCCCATTGACTAGAATCTCCCTAGCCAAGAGCCCTGCTTCATAACCTTGATCATAACCTGAGACACTTACTACAGACAGTGTACCGTAAGTAACCCGGTCTTTCCAAAAGCTGAAATCCGGAAGCTTACTATTCTCAGCAGTCCACTCCAATACTGTGCGATAAGGAACATTCTGCCCCTTTTCGTCTTTAAATGTAAAGATGCCTAATAATGCAATCGCTTCCACTTCTGTTTGTAATTCTCTAATCCGGCTTTTATATTGCTCATATGAACCGATATAGTCCCAAGAAACAAAAGAGACATCTTTAATTTGCGGGATTTTCTCCCTCATTCTTTTTTCGGTCGACTCCCAATTAGGGTCATCGTCGAAAATTACAGCAATTTTCTTGGCATCTGGAACAATCTCTAGTAATAAATTGACATTCTCAATAAAGTGCTCTCGCTCCAAAACCCCAGTAACATTAGGAGCTCCTTGGAACCCGTACACCTCAGGCTCCTTATTCACAGCACTGAATACAATGGGCAAGGAAGTCCCCACATAATGTCGGGCTACATATTCCTGCGCATCATCATCATTGGTATACAATAAGTCAGGCTTCCATGATTCAATTAAATCCTTGGCCTCGTTAGCTTTTTGTAATTTCTGTTCTTCTGTGCTGAAATTTTTCGTATCCATTTCGAATACTTTGTATTCTATATCCACATCTCCAAGAGCGGTCTTAAAGCCTTGCAATTGAGTTTCTGTCCATTCCCATGGTGTATGATAACTCATTACATGTAGGATTTTATATGTATTCTCATTAACGGGTTTATTATCGCTACTAACTGATTTCATTGAGGTGTTGTTGTTCCTCTCCTTGTTCCCAGAACATCCGGAAGCACTAATAATCACAAGCAGTATCACTATCACTATTGCAAAGTTGCGGTTCGCATTATTTCTCATGTTGTTGCCCCCCATTTTGTAATAATAGAAAAGACCACATATTCTACAATGTGGCCGTTTTATCCAAATAAATGAATGTGTTCGGCAACCCGGCTACCGTAGAGATTCCTTAGGCCCGTAGCTTTGCGTCCCTGACTTTCATCAGGTTTGCTAGTTTCCAACATTATATAATATAGTTCTATAGTACTACTTTTTGTCGAAAAATACCATTTATATTTCTCCTGAACAATCGATTTAGCGTCTATAATTATAAGTGAACTATTAAAGCTTGCACACCGTAAATTATTTTGATAAAGAGCCCTACCCCTATTAAACATCTATTCCTTATGATATAACTTTGAAGTAGTCACACAATTTCAACTTATTGTTACTTAAACCAGAGGAGAATGATAATGGGATACGAGCCTGAAGACCAAAGAAAGCTGGTTTATAAGAACTCGACAGTCACTTACTATATAAAGGGAAATAGAGAGGGAAAAACGATCTTTATGCTACATCCAGCATTTGCAGATCATACGATATTCAACCACCAAACCGACTATTTTAAAGATAAGTATCAAATCATCACATTAGATATGCCTGGTCATGGACAGAATCAATTCAAAGGATCTACTATCACTATAAATGAAACGCCTGAAATCATACACCATATACTAGCTGAAAACGGTATTAAGGCTTGCCATCTTATTGGTGTCTCCTTAGGCTCACTCGTAGCTCAATCATTTGCTGATCGTTATCCGCATCAAGCTGAATCAGTAACCATTGTGGGTGGGTATTCCATACATAAGGCAAATGAACATATATTAAAGGCACAGAGAAAAGAAGGATTAAAGTGGATCCTTTATATCCTATTTTCAATGAAAAAGTTCCGTAATTATGTCACCTCTGTATCCTGTCACACCAGCCAAGGACGTGAGCTGTTTAATCGAGGGATTCAACACTTTACCAGAAGGTCATTTCCTGCCATGTCCGGCATGAATGCGTTATTCACCAAGAAGGATACCCATGTGCCATATCCTCTTCTAATTATTACTGGAGAGCATGATATTAAACTTGCGCAAGACGCTGCTGTTGAAATGCACGCTTTGGAGAAACATTCCCATATTGTGCATTTATCTGGAGCAGGTCACTGCGCAAATGTAGATACTCCTCGAGAATTTAATAGTGTAGTGGACGATTTTTTATTAAAAAACTGATTATTGTTCATCTTTACCTAGTTAATTTGCTTACTACCGTGCGAGGCCAAGGGTACTTACGGTGTTGAATTTCCGCTATCTGTTCCCGGATAGCCCCCCGCCAATCTATTTGAGGTGCATAACCTAATTTCTTGTGAGCATATTCAACGGTTGGTACCCAGTTCTCGCTAACGAAAACTATGGAACGCATTAAGAAAGGATCTCCTGGTAGTATTGTATTAAGCTTCTCCATCAACCAACCGAAGGCATAAGCTGCAGGGTAAGACACACTATAATGTGGTGTAGGGAATCCGGTCTCTTGAGCCAAAAAAGTGAATAACTCACGCATTGTCGGGTTTTCGGATCCAGCAATGTTGAAGGATTCATACTTTTCCAATGGATTAGCTAATACTGCTAGTTTGAAAGCATTACCCATATCTTCACCGGTAACTAACGGCAGCTGCATTCGCCCCCCCTCTAACCATGGAACCATATGAGTCCGCATACGAGGTAATAGCATAGGCAGCAACCCAGAGGTATTCCCAGAGCCAATAAAATGCCCTAACCGCATGGTAATCATCTGCATGCCTTGATCTGACTTCTGACGCATATACCGATCTAAATCCATCAGAAAGTCCACATGCGGCCAGAAGCCTGTTTTTCTACGCGCAAGTGAGAAATCATCTGTGGGAGGCGCATCTTTATCCCTTGCAATCGGCCCTAATGTAATCGTACTTGTTTGAATAAACCGTTTAACACCTTGTTGTATGGCTTGATCTATTAAGTCGCGAGTCGGTTCGTAGAAAAACTTCTGCTCTTGTTTATAATGACCCCAGAACGTTCCGAAGCTCCCTGTATTGCAAACAACATCGATACCTTTCATAACTGATTTACGATATCGTGGATCAATAAAATCTCCTATCCGGACCTCCCCATCAAAGAAATCCGGTAATTTCTTTAGACTACGGCATGCAGCAATGACCTCGATATCACTAACATCCCTTAATGCTCTCAGAATATGACTTCCGACAAAACCCGTTGCTCCCGTTACTAGTACCTTCATTTTATAATTCCCCCTTTAGTTTTTATACCAACTAGTCGGTATGTATGATGGCTTAAATATTTGGATGCTTTTCAGCACCCAAAGTAAAGCTCAGATTTACTTATTGAATAACATACTTAAGTATGCTCGGTAATGCTCCACATTTTCTGCGAAAATTTCATTGTTACGTGTTGCCTTTACCATAATTAAAGAGCCCTGGAATATCGATATAAACCAGTCTGCTAAGCTTTGCGTATTAAAAGTAGCCTGTGCAGCATACAAAACTTTGGCCTCATCCAGATATTCCTTTAAAACCTTAGCGTTCAATTGAAAATTTTCCTCACATAAACCAAGAATTTCGTGATTTAAGGTGGATAACTCTTGAGCTAGGTTCCCGGCCAAGCAGGTTTTTGGAATTTCTGGACTTCGGGCTGCGAACACATAGAAATCCAGATACTTCTGTATGCGATCCCATGGATCCTTGATCAGCTGAAAGCCTGCTTCGTGAAGCTTCTCCTGCTGTGTAATCGAGAAAAACTCGAGCGTAACCTTGGCGATATCCTCCTTTGTCTTAAAATAATGAAAGAAGCTACCTTTTGTTACTTCAGCCTCATTACATATTTCATCTACTTTGGTGGCGGAATATCCCTTGTCACTCATGAGCTTTAAAGTTGCTTCCAGCAGTTTTCTTTTTGTTAGCGGATATTGTGCTATTTCGGTCATTATGCTTAGCTCCATTTATCAAGAATTAATACCTACTAGTTGGTATGTTATCATGAAGGCTTTTAGGAGTCAAGTATCGTTAGTACTTGACGAATTACTAGAATAGATGACCTATCATAAACTTTATCTGCTAACAGTACCGAACTGGTGATTTTTTGTTATACTTTAACAGAATTCGATACATTTGTTACTGGAGGTATGAATAATGAGTGATATTAATGCATTGTTCCGTAGAAGAATCGGCATTTCTGAAAAAGAGACCATTACATTTGAAGCTTTGAATAACGTTCTAGAAAAAACCTCCAAGACCATCCCATTTGAGAATTTAAGTATAATTGATAATAAAACTAGTGATATCTCAAAACAGAATATAAAAATCAAGGGTATCAAACAATCGGTAGAACTCATGTAACCATCCTGGTTACCTATAAGGATCAAATGTATTTGGTGGATACCGGTTTCGGAGGGAATTTGCCATTGAAGCCTGTTCCTTCATCTGGCGAAACCGTCATATCCAATAATGGAGAATTTCGAATTAATCGGGTAGATTCGGAGCACGGAGATCACATTCTCGAGATGAAGCTGAAGCATAAGGATACGGAGTGGAGAATTGGATATGCTTTTAATTCCAAGAATCCGACAAACGATATATCAGAATTTAATGAAATCCAAAGGATCATCGCAGAACATCAAGAGTCTCCATTTAACAAAAGTCCTCTAATTACGAGGCTTACAGATGGAGGTAATATATCATTAACCAATACTTCATATACGGAATGGAAGGATGGAGTTGTTACAAAAGAGCAAATAGATTATGCAAGATTTAGAATGTTGTTAGGGCAGCGTTTTGGTATACCCATCACTTAAAATTCTATGATCAGACGACCTTCTATAAATTAAAGGTGTTTATTCTTTTCAATATTCTCAATGGTTTCTTCGTTAGCAACACTGTATAACCTGCTTTTGGGTTCATATATCATCTGAGAAGGCCATAGTCCGTGGTGGCCCGAGAATATATAACTTACTAGACACGCTACAAAAAAGAATTCTACACCTTTTCCATGAAACATCTCCATTGCCAATAGAAATGCTGCTATAGGCGTATTCGCACCACCACTAAAAGTAGCAATCAACCCTAATGCAGCGAGAAATGACATGGGCAAATCCATGAATGTATATAGGGTATTCCCTAATGTTGCCCCCATGAAGAATAAAGGTATTGCCTCTCCACCAACAAAACCTGTTCCCAGAGTAACTGCCGTAAATACTAGCTTGGCTAGAAAGGCAAAGGGTGGAACCTCCTCCGTAAATGATTGTTGAAGCATGTCTAGACCTCGACCATTATAATCTTGGGAACCAGCTATTATAGTAAATGCCACAATAATAAGTCCTCCTATAAAGGCTCTTTTCATGTGGTTTTTCTTCGAATATTTCTCAGAAACTTTCTGTATACCATGCCTCAACCGGCAGTATGAAATACTCAGCAGGCTAAAGATAATGGATGCAAGAATCACTTTTCCAAACGTGAGCATAGATACTTCTGGAACGGTTTGAATAATGAATTTCTCATGATGTACGCCCCAACCTGCTGTCGTAGTATAATGACTGATAAAGCTTGCTACAAGACAGGGGATAATGGCTTCAAATTTCATCTTGCCTAACGCTGCCATCTCAATCCCAAATATAGCACCTGTCATAGGTGCTCCAAAGGCTGCACCAAATCCGGCACTAATACCACTCATGAGTATAATTTTTTTATCATATATGTTTATTTTGAAGAATCTGTTTAGAGCTTCGGCTACACTCCCCCCCATCTGGACAGCTGCACCTTCTCTTCCCGTTGAACCACCCAAGAAGACAGTTATGAAGGTACCCAAATAAGTGATAGGCCCCATTCTCCGTAGAACCTGCTTTTTACCTTGAACCCCTTCTATCACTAGATTATTTAATTCTGCTGAGTCATGTAACGTGTTATTCAGATATACCTTTCCATAGTTCATGTATATGTACCCTATGACAATTCCTCCGAGAGGAAGAAGAAAAATAAGCCATCCACTTCCTTCTCGTACCTCCCCTAAGAAATCGTTTGTCTTTAGAAGGAAAGCAGTTGCCGATCCCACAACTATACCAATAATACCTCCAAAAAATGTCCATTGACCAAGAACCGAAAAAAAATTCATATATTTTAGCTTTAAATCCATTTAGTTTACCCTCATTTCAAATCTTTTGGAGGTTCATTTACATGCTTTTTATATTTAACTTCCGCAAAAATGTTATCTGATCCATTACTTTGAGTTAGGGGTGTTTGAATAGGTTGATTTGGCATATTCACTTGAAGCATCGATTTGAGCATTTGAATATCCCCTTTTGTAGCGTATTGCATATCAGGTTTTAACATATACCCCAATTGACCATTCGATTCTATCGTAGCCCATTGTAAATCATTGATCTTTTGAACCCCTTGCTGTCTCAATCGTACTTCTAGCATATCGACCGTTAAACGTAACGTAGCTAAATTTTTTTTATTAATTTGACCATTATCAACCACAATGTGAGACCTTCCATAGAAGAAACCTTCGAGAGCGTCGGATTTCAATACGATATACTCAATAATAATAAGTAAAAGTACAAGTAAAAATGTAATTAACATCGTAACCCAAATATTTCTGTCGCTCACCGGCTGAATAATTAAAGAACCAACGGCAATCATCATTACAGTCTGAGCAACCGTAAGTTGAGAAATTGATTTTCTTCCAGCCAATCGCAAAATAAGTACTCCGCCAAAGACAATGACAATCGCTTTCCAGATAAAGTGAAAATCCAATTCAGTTCCCCCTTGCCAAACTATATCTTTATATAGTGGATAGAAATTTTTAAAATATTCACAGCCGAAAATTACCAATTTCCTCTGTTGTTTTATTAGTAAAAATGCAAATAATATGAGAACTAAGGAAAAAGGAGCTGTAAATTGTGAATGTAGTGGTGACGGGAGCGGCAGGTAAAATCGGTCGATGGACCGTGAGGACAATCCTAGAAGCGGGTCATGATGTAAAAGCCTCAGACAAAAAACTGACAGAGGAATCTGCATCGAAAAATTTTATCCAAGCTGAATTGCGTGATTATGGACAGGTCTGTCAGCTTATAAAGGGATGCGATGCTATTGTCCATCTAGGGAATATACCTACCGATATAAGGAATACACCCCAGGCCATATTCGAGAATAATATGCTCGTCAATTTTAATATCCTTGAAGCTTGTAGAGATTTTAAAATTCCTAAGCTGGTGTGGGCATCAAGTGAGACTGTTCTGGGGTATCCTTTTGTCCCTGAACAGCTTAGTTACCTTCCTGTGGACGAAGAGCATCCGACGATAGTAAAGTCAACATACGCTATGGCAAAGCTGTTGACTGAACAGCTGTCAGGAATGTATCACAGTCTAATCAATAGTCAGATCGTTGCTCTTCGTTTTGCTAATATATATGAGCCCGACGAATATGATAAAATTCCATCCATGCATTGGAATGATGAACAGAAGGATATCCAGAAGAAAAATGCATGGGCTTATTGCGATGTTAGGGATGCTTCTAAGGCCTGTCTTCTTGCGATCGAGAAGAATAATCTAGGAAATCAGGTATTCCATATTACTGCACCAGATACAATAATGCCCGATCTTAGTCAGGATTTAGTAAAGCGGTTTTTCCCGAATGTAGCATTAAAAAGGGCTGTACAAGGCCATGAGACTTTAATGGCCATCGACAAGGCCAAGAAAGTTCTTGGCTATGAACCGCAATATACATGGCGTACAGCGTTAAATAATGACGGCACCGTTAAGGCACTGCCCGAAGATCAGCTTGTATTGTCAAATGTATAAAAACTATAAATCAGGCCCCTTTAGGGGCTGATTTATAGTTTATTGAACCTTATTCTCAGCAGCTTAATGATATCAAAAACACAAAAAAGGAGCTGCCCTAGGCTTTTAACTTTGGACAGCTCCTTCTGCATGCATTTAACTTGCTATTATTTCACCATATTCTGCAGCAAGCCTACTGCAGATAAACGAGGTTCGACTTCTCCTCCGTCATTATCCAAAGCTGCCCAGACTTGACCGTTAGGCGTGACCGCCAAACCTTCTATCTTCTCATAAGGGGCGAATGTACTGCGCAAATCCAACACTTGTTGCTTAGTAATCAAGGACTTACTAAGATCCGAGGTTGCCGTAGTCAACCCATTGAAGGACTTTAATCCATCCAATGTGAAGGTATAAACGGCTTTCAGACCGATCGCTCCTCCGACTTGTTTGTCACGCTCGATCACCGCGTACAGGTCATAGCCCACATTCACAATCTCTGATAACCCGATCCAGTCACCTTCTGTTGCTGTATTCTCTAGTGGATATAGGAAGAACTCCCAAGCCTTAGCGGTTATATCATAACGTCCGATCCGCGCGTAGGAACGATCATTAACCTTCTCATCCTTCGCATATGAACGCTGTACCGCTGCTAGCAAGTATTTCCCATCTGTTGATATCGTTACCCCTTCGAACCCGTTATTGCGAATCATGCCGCCCTCTGCCGCATCCACTTCCGCCGGGAGCATCACCTTCTGAAGTACGTTCCCATCACCATCAACCTGCAACAGAAGATTCTGCTTGTAATCAGCTTTACCATACTTCGCATTGCCTTCACTGGCTACCCAAAAACCGGGATTGGCACCGGCTGCAATCGAAGTATCCCATGCGATCCCCTCCATATCGATAGGAGCGGGCTTTCCATTCTCCATGACCGTTGCTTTTTTCGACACGACCGCCTTACCGCCATCTAGATCAATCTGATAAATGTCAGGTTGCATAGCCACATCGGGCACAGCATAGAGAATGGAAGAATCTGTCGCATGACTGGCTAGACCAGACATCGCCGAGAAGAAATCATTCTTACTTGCAGCCTTGAGCATAGGCTGTCCTACCGGAGCTTCATACATCCCGCTGAAGCCTTCGAAGAACGTAAGTGTGCCCGAAGCCTCGTCCGATGTCACGAATAAGTTCCTGTGAGGGATAGCTAGCAAGCCCTCAGGTGCCATACCTGTCGGCAGCAGTTGTACTAGCTTAGGAGTCAAAGGATCATTTATATTATATACCCCTACGAAAGAACCTCGCTCTGAGCCCATAAAAGCAAATTCATTGGAACCAAACCGACCTGTTTCTACACCTTCTACTTCAATGCCCTTCTTGTCCGAACGGCCGTCTGGATAATATCCATGCCATGCCGCCTCTTGCTCTAGACTACCTTTATCATTCCAGACCTGAGTACCACTAGCGCTCCAAGCGCTCCAGCCGCGACCGCCGGTATAATCCAGCTCTCCCTCGTCTGCAGTTAGGAGTACAGTCCCATCTGCATTCCATGCGATGGCATCCGGCATACGCGCTCCGGCATAAGGCTCTTCACTTACATCCTTTGGATAGGTATTAGCAAATACAATATCGCTGTTATCCTCCAAATCGGCAATCTGATGGAACACATACCCTGTTGAGAATACACGTTCGATCAGGTCGTTAGCCAGATTAATAATAACTATACCGTTGTTCTCTTGTAAGGACACAGCAACTTTCCCATTCTTGATGTCTACAAATTCCGGTTGCGGATCATTCGTAAATAACAAGCCGGCATAACGCAATTGCAGTTCATCCAGCTTGAGATCTTTAATTGTCGATTGAGCCGGTTCGGAGGTATTGATCGTTACGATCTGCATATATCCGACTCCACTGATATCTCCAGACTTGCCTGGCTCTTCTTCATCCGTCAGGAGACCTTCTGCGTCTACAACTACCGGTTCATTCTCAATAGCAATCACGGCTTTAAGCTTGCCGTCTACTTGTGCAAAAGAGATCGAGTCCGGATGATTGCCTATGGCAAGTTCAGCTTTCACAGTGTTTGTCATCAAGTCAATAAACACTAGCTTACCTGGCGTGATAACCGGCTTTTCTCCTTCTTCCTTCAACGAAGTGATTACTACCGCTGCCGCCATGGAACCGTCTGGTGAAACCGCTACACTGGAGGGCTCTCCTGCCACCTCGATCGTGGTCAACAGCTTGGGCTTTAATGGGTTGCTGATATCGATGATACCGATATTCTGATCACTTGAATTGGTATACAGCATCTTATTACCATCAGGAGTAGCCGTCAGGATCTCGGCGACGCCGCCTTCAGGTACCGGGAAGGTCGTCACTGGACGAAATGATTGGACAGAAGTCATCGAGCTTTCGGCAAACCCTATAGTTGCGCATAAGGATGCAAGTAATACCACAGTAAGGGAAATAGCTAGCATTTTTTTCATAATGGAAGATTCCTCCAATCTATATTTCCTCCATTATGCCTACCAATATTTAAGAGAATGTTCGCTGCATTTTAAGATTGTGTGAATTGCACACAATTTACCTAACTTACACCACTTTTTCCTATGGTTAATTATCTGCTTGATCGGAGGCAGTCAAATAATTCACCATTTATCGCACTCATTCTTAATTTCCTCTTTTCTGCACTTATTAAGAAAGGCAGAACCTTCACATTTATGTGAATCGCCTTGCCTAAAAAGTCATAATTAAAAAAACGACATCTCTGCCGTTATTAATTAAATATTGGTGGACCTTAGGGGGAAGTATGAATCCTCATTATATAGCTGACGAAGTTTATTCAAGGTAGCTCTTAGCGGTAGATTCAGATGCCGTGCTCCTCCGCCTTCGGCTCCGTGCGTGGATCGAACCACTGACCGCTTGCATGCCATCACTACCTTAATCGATTAAATATGGTAATGGTTTTAAAATGGAATTCCACATTGTAGATTATATACTATGAATCCAAATGGTATCTAGAGTTAGGGAAAGATTGGATCCAAGATCAGGATGGACGTATGGCGCTTTATGACGAAAATAGTGCGGATGCCCTCCTAACACCTGGATCGTTCCTATATGTCCGGGAGCATATTTCAGCTTATCCCAAAACCACAATCCAAGTCGGTTCCGGCTCCATCCGCCCCAGCTACCGATCCGTGTGATCGGATCATTGCGTTTCCCCTCCTCGTCCACCGCTAGAAAATAGCTCACCCTGTTGCATAGTTCTGTATGTATGGGTAGTTTTGGTGATCCGACCTGAATGATACGGCAGTCCGGTATGATGTTATCTTTGTTCAGCATAACCGCGGCTTGATAAGCAGCGACACCACCCCCACTATGGCCGATGAACAATACTGGACGTCGGGGCGACAATTGACTGACCAGCTCGGCAACCGCTCTACCACCGTACCTCCCTGTTCCTCGCAGGCGGGATAGATCCCCGCGAACCTCAAGTATTTGATAAATAAGATTATGTGTACGATCCCCGTAAGGGAATAGCTCTCGGATAATGGGATCCCGTCCCGCTTCTCGAAATCGCTTCTGGAGCTCATGTCTACAATCATTAAATATACTCAGCGACGACCCGACGCCTGCGATTAAATAAATGTCCCTTTCAGAGCAATATGTGTCTTTGTCATTTTTCATCACTACCTCAACCTTCCAGCTACGAAGCACGCCAGATTATATGCTCAAGCTATCTCTTATAAATTTTGTCCATATCTTGCTTCCTTTACTCTAACTACAGTGAAAACAAAGAACTTTAATGAAAGGAGAATTCCCTATGCCGAAAGTCGACATCTTATTGAGAATAGTAACGAACCACGCCCATTAAGCGGGTTGGGTGATAACGTCTAACTAAGTGAAACTTTCAATAGAAAAACAAAGTAAAAGTGGAGATTAGCGGGATGTATGAATCCTGATTATATGACTGACGAAGTTTACTCGAGGAGGCTCTTAGCGGTAGATTCAGACGCCGTGCTCCTCCACTTCGTTCCGTGCGCGCGGAACGCCCCGCCTAGCGGTTCGCTCCCAGCAATACTCTCCACCAAAACAAAAACCACCCTGACGAGTGGTTTGATTTATGTTTTTGGTGGAGATTAGCGGGATGTATGAATCCTGATTATATGACTGACGAAGTTTACTCGAGGAGGCTCTTAGCGGTAGATTCAGACGCCGTGCTCCTCCACTTCGTTCCGTGCGCGCGGAACGCC